>Ga0081538_10006358_pt1 | contig 10420 bp, 11 predicted proteins | sample TabmetS5T2R1_FD_71022 | JGI IMG/M metagenome (GOLD analysis project Ga0081538, IMG submission 71022) | Tabebuia heterophylla rhizosphere microbial communities from the University of Puerto Rico - S5T2R1 | ecosystem: Host-associated > Plants > Roots > Rhizosphere ...
ACGATCCCGGGCACGAAGTGGTGGATGTGGCGTCGCCCGACGCGCACGTTCCGGAACGGCCCAACCGCCCGCCGATCCCGGAGCAAATAGGTAATCGAGCGCACGGCGATGAACGTCGCGGCGAAGGACGTGAGCAGGTTGAACATCGAGTTCTCGCGCGTCGACACGTCCCGGTAGCCGGCGCGCGCCACCTCGGCCGTCTCCGCGACCGCTTCCTCGGCCGCCGCCAGCAGATCGTCGGTCTCCTGAGGCAGCGGAGCCGAACCCCGCCGCCAGACGCGGCCGACCTCGCCGATCACGACGCCGGCGACGGCCGCCGTGGCGAGGCCTCCCAGAACGACGGTGCCGCGCCCCGGCGACAGCGTGGCGCGGCGGCGGCGCATCCTCACCGCAGCAGCTCCTCGTCGCGAACGTAGCGTACGGCCCGGGCCGGCACTCCCATGACGAGCGTGCGCGGCGGGACGTCGCGCGTGACCACCGCCCCCGCGGCAACCACACCCTCCTCGCCCACATCGACCCCCGGCAGCAGGACCGCGCCCGCTCCGATGCGGCAAGCGCGGCGCAGCACCGCGCCGCGCAGCTCCTCGCCGGCAAGGCGCCGCCCTATCGTCGGGTCGTTCGTGAGCGTTACGCCGGGCGCCACGAACACGTCGTCTTCGACCACCGACCAGGCGGTGATGTAGGCGTCGGTCTGCAGCCGCGCGCGCTCGCCAACGCGGACGTCGTTGTCTACCGACACACCACGTCCGACAACGGTGCCCGCGCCGATCTCCGCGCGCTCCCGCACGTGCGCCTGATCGGCGACCACGCAGCCCGCCCCGAGCCGCGCGCCGGCCAGGATCACGGAGCCGGCGCCGACGCTCACGCCCTCGGCGAGAATGGCCGGCCCCGGCGGCTCACGGCTCGCGCGCGACTGCGGCCCGAGCAGCGGCGCCTTCCCGATCACACAGCCGTCGCCGAGGCGGACTCCGTCGCCGAGGACGGTACCGTCGTGCACGATCACGTTCCCGCCGATCTCGATCCGCTCCGGCAACTCGACGCCGTCGCCGAGCAGCAGTCCGGGGCCGCGCTCAGACGGGCGCAGCACGCGAGCTCTCCCGCAGCGACCGCTGGAGCGCCTCCAGCACCCGCACGACGCGCAATCCGGACTCTCCGCCGGAGCGCGGTTCCGTTCCGTCACGCACGCAGTCGAGGAAGTGACGGCACTCGATCCGCAGCGGCTCGTCGTTCGGCACCTGCGGGGAGAAGATGTCGCCGGAGCGCGCGATGTACTCGCCGTAGGACGAGTAGTCCTCGTCGAACCCCTTGTCGTAGATTGAGAGCTTGCGCTCGAGCGCCATGTCGTCGAAGGTCGCCATCCGCTTGGAGCCGACGACCGTGAAGCGGCGCTCCTTGTGCGGATCGAGCCAGGACAGATGCAAGTGCGCGGCGAGACCGGAGGGAAAGCGCAGGTAGCAGAACACGACATCCTCGACCCCAGGGTTCACGTAGCTCTCGCCCACCGCCCGGCACTCGTACGGCTCCTCGGCGGCGAGTCGCAGGATCACCGACACGTCGTGTGCGCCCAGTGACCACAGTGCGTTCTCGTCGCGGCGCAGCTGCCCGAGATTGAGCCGGTTCGAGTAGATGTAGCGCACGTCGCCGAGCTCGCCGGACTTGATCAGCTCGCTCAGCTTCTCGACCCCCGGGTGGTACTCGAGCAGGTGGCCGACCATGAGAACGCGGCCCGCCGCGTGCGCGACGTCGACCACCCGCTCCGCCTCCTCCACGGACTGCCCCAGCGGCTTCTCCACGAAGCAGTGCTTGCCGGCCTCGAGCACGCGCCCGGCCAGCTCGGCGTGCGTCGGGACCGGCGTGGCGAGTGCAACGGCATCGAGAGAGTCGTCGCGCAGCAGGTCCTCGAGAGACGATGTTGTCCCGGCAGAGGGAAACGCACGGCCGAAGCGCTCGAGGGCGTCGCCGGACCCGTCGCACAGCCACGCGAGATCGGCGCCGGGCAGGCGGTCGAAGTTTCGTGCGAGGTTGGGGCCCCAATAGCCGAGGCCCACGACCCCGACTCGGGTCATTGCGGAAGCACCCGGCTCGGCCGGGTGCGCACCGATCGCGTCACAGACGCATCAGGTTCGGGGCCTCGATGCCGCGCGTCACGCCCCGAAAGTCGACCACGAGCGACGACTCGCGCACGATGCGCTCGACGTCTAGATCGGGGTGAGCGGTCACGATCACAGTGCAGTCGGCGTCCTCGGGCCACTCCGACCGAAGACGGTGCTCGGGTAGCTCGGGCACGTAGTCGTCGTGATAGCTCACCTCGGCGCCCTGCTCCCGCAACAGGCGGATGATCTTGAGTGCCGGCGACTCGCGCAGGTCGCCCACACCCGGCTTGTAGGACACGCCCACGATCGCCACGCGCGAGCCGCGCACCGGCTTCGCGTGGTCGTTGAGCGCCCGGGCGATCTTCTCCACGCAGAAATACGGCATGCGCTGGTTGACTTCGCCGGCGAGCTCGATGAACTCGGTCTGGGTGTCGAATTCCCGGGCGCGCCAGGCAAGATAGAACGGGTCGACGGGCAGGCAGTGTCCCCCCATCCCGGGGCCGGGCTTGAATGACATGAATCCGTAGGGCTTGGTGGCCGCGGCCTCGACCACCTCCCAGACGTCGATGCCCATGCGGTCGCAGAGGATCGCCAGCTCGTTGACGAGCGCGATGTTCACCGAGCGGAAGACGTTCTCGAGCAGCTTGCTGAGCTCGGCGGCCTCCGGCGTTGAGACCGGCAGCACCTCGTCGCAAACGAGCTCGTACAGCTCGACCGCCCGGCGGAGGGACTCTTCGTTGAGCCCGCCCACTATCTTGGGCGTGTTCCGGAGCGTGAAGTCGGTGCGCCCGGGATCGGTGCGCTCGGGCGAGAAGGCGGCGAAGAAGTCCTTGCCGGCGGCCAGGCCGGACTCCTCGAGCAGCGGTACGAAGCGCTCTCGCGTGGTGCCCGGAAAGGTGGTGGATTCGAGCACCACCAGCTGCCCCTGTTGGAGCACCCCGGCGAGCGCCGTACCGGCGGCGGCGAGGGGACCGAGATCGGGCTCCCGGTTGCGCGTGAGCGGCGTGGGCACCGCCACGACCACGGCATCGACCTTCGCCAGATCCGCGTAGCGGGTGCTGACCTGGAAGCGGTCGGACACTGCCCGAAGCGAATCCGCCGGCACGTCCTCGACGTGCGAGCGGCCGTGCGTGAGCGCCTCGACTACGCGGGCGTCGGTGTCGACACCCACGGCCTCGTGACCTTCCTCGCAGAAAGCCACGGCCAACGGCAGGCCGACGTACCCCAACCCGACGATTCCAACTCTCATAGGCGGGCAGTGTAGGCCGCGACCACCTCGCAAACGCGATCCGACGCGTGGCCGCCGCCGAACAGCTCCGGCCGCTCAGCGGGCGGCCGGCGCTCCAGGGCCGCCAGGGCGGCGTCTCGGTCGAGGTCCACCAGCACGTTCCAGCCCGCCTCCACCGTCTCCACCCACTCGGTTGTGTCGCGCAGCGTCACACAGGGCACGGCGAGCAGGTAGGCCTCCTTCTGGACGCCACCCGAATCTGTGAGGACGGCTCGGGCGTGGAGCTCGAGTTTGAGGAAGTCGAGGTAGCCGAGCGGGGGCGTGAGCTCCACGTGTGCCGCCGCCTCCAGGCGGTCGAAGAGGTCCGCCGCCTCGAGCCGCGCCTCTGTCCGCGGGTGGACCGGGAATGCCACGCGTCCCGGAAGCGACTCGATGAGCTCCACCAAGCGCTCGAGGCGCTCCGGGTGGTCCACGTTCCCAGGCCGGTGTGCGGTGAGGAGGAAGTACTCGCCGGGCTCGAGCCCGCGGATCTCGAGGATTCGCGACTCCCGCTCCGCGATGTCGCGGAACGCGAGCGAGACGTCGGCCATCACGTCGCCAACCAGATGGGTCTCGCCGCGAACTCCCTCATGCTTGAGATTGCGCATGGCGGTCTCGGTCGGGCAGAGGAGGAGATCGCTCGCATGGTCGGTGAGGACGCGGTTCAGCTCCTCGGGCATCGTGCGATCGAACGAGCGCATGCCCGCCTCAACGTGCCCGACGGGCACGCCGGCCTGCGCGGCGGCCAATGCGCCGGCGAGCGTGGAGTTGGTGTCGCCGTATACGAGCGCAAGCGCCGGCCGCAGCTCGTCCAGAACGGGCTCGAGGGCGACCAGAATGCGCGCCGTCTGGGCCGTGTTCGAACCCGATCCCGCGCCGAGCTCGCGGTCGGGAGCCGGTACGCCCAGCTCGTCGAAGAAGATCCTGGACAGATCGTCGTCGTAGTGCTGGCCGGTGTGGACGATGAGCTCCTCGTGCGTCTCGCGCAGCTTGCGCGACACCGCGGCCGCCTTCACGAACTGCGGCCGGTTGCCGATAATCGTGACAATTCGCACAGGCTTCACGGAGTGGCCCTATCATGGTCGGTGGGATGGCCACAAAGTTGCTCGGGGGCGCAGTTGGAGTACTCGGCCTGGCGACGGACGTGGCCAGGCATGTGGTCTGGTACCTGACGCACCAGATAGACGGGCGGCCGCGCGACCGGTCCTAGACTTCGGCGAGCTCGCCCGCGATTCTGGCGCCCACCTTCTGCATGGCCTCGCGGGTACGCTCGCCCTCCGGCAGCTCGATGTCCTCGATCGCTGCGATCGACTGCGCCTCCCGCGTGGTCGAGGCGAGGAACGCCTCGCGGGCGGCGCGGAGATCGTCCATGGTGCACGGACGCTCTGTCACCGGCACCACCTCCATCACCCGCGCGCGCGTGATCGACGCGAGGATGTGCTCCTCCAGCGGGGGAGTGCACAGGGTCCCGTCGGCGTCGACCCAGAAGATCGAGGAAGTTGGCGCCTCGAGCACGCGCCCGTGCGGGGTAACGAGCAAAGCCTCGTCGAAGCCGCGCTCGCGCGCGAGCCTGCCGGCGAGCATGTTGGCGGCGTAGGAGAGCGACTTGACGCCGTCGAGGACCCGGGTGGGCGCGTACTCCACGACGCCGAGCCGGATGCGGTCGGGAGTCGGCGGCACCGGCTCGGTCAGCAGCAGGCGGTGTCCGCCGCGGGTGAGCACGATCCGCAGGCAGCCGTCGAAGTCGGACCCCCCGCGGGCCGCGAGCAGCTCCGGGATCTCGTCTTCGAGCTCCGTGCGGGGCACGTCGGCGAGCCGAAGGTTGGCCGCCGAGCGCTCGAGCCTGTCGAGGTGGTCGACGAGCGCGAACGGTCGCCCGTCGTACACGCGGATGACCTCGAAGGCGCCGTCGCCTCGGAGGAGACCCTCATCGGTGGCCGGAATCGTGGCCTCCTCGGCGGGCAGCGTGCGCCCGTCGACGCAGGCGAGCTCGGCAGTTGCTGCGGGGGCTTCGGCCATGAGCGCCCATCTTGGCAGACGGCCGCGTTAACGCAATCGAAAGAAGTACGGGTGAAACTGGGGCCCGATGGCGCTTCTCGTGGTCTTCGCCATCCTCGCCGGCGCCGGCACGGCGCTGACCCCCTGCGTGCTGCCGGTGCTTCCGGCGCTCCTGTCGGCCAGCGCCACCGGCGGCCGGCGGCGACCGCTCGGGGTGATCGCCGGCCTCGTGCTCACGCACACGATCACGATCGTTGCCCTTGCATCGGTGATCGACGGCGTCGGGCTTGCGGACGGCTTCACTCGCACGGCCGCGATCGTCGTGCTCGCCGGCTTCGGGCTCGCCCTTCTCTGGCCTCGGCTCGGGCTGCTCGTGGAACGCGCATTCGCACCGCTGCAGCGGCTTGGCCCGCGCTCCGCCGGCAGCGGCTTCTGGTCGGGCGTACTGGTCGGAGGCGCGCTCGGCTTCGTATACGCGCCTTGCGCGGGACCGATTCTCGCCGCCGTGATCTCGGTCTCGGCGACCCAGGGCACCTCCGTTGACCTCGTGGTCCTCGCGCTCGCGTACGGCGCCGGGTCGGCGGCGGTGCTCCTGCTCCTGGCGTTCGGAGGCCGGCGGGTGGTCGACAGCGTGCGCCGCGCCGGCCACGGTCCGACGGTCCAGCATGCCCTCGGCGTGCTCCTCATCGGGACGGCGGTGGCAATGGCCGCGGAGTTGGACGTGCGCTTCCAAACGGTGCTGGCAAACGAATTGCCATCGGTGGTGTCGAACCCCACCGGAGCGATCGAGCGCTCGGCCGGCGTCGAGCGGCGGCTCGCCGACCTGCGGGGCCCGTCGCGCTTTGATTCCGCCGGCACCGCACCGCGAGCCGGCCTCCCGGTGCTCGGCCAGGCCCCGGACTTCACCGGGAACGACCACTGGCTGAACACGACCGGCGAGCGCCCGCTCAGCCTGGCACAGCTGCGCGGTCGCGTCGTGCTGATCGACTTCTGGACGTACACCTGCATCAACTGCCTTCGCACCCTCCCCCAGCTACGGGCTTGGGACGCCCGCTACCGCGACGACGGGCTCACCATCGTCGGTGTCCACACGCCCGAGTTCACGTTCGAGCGGGAGCTCGACAACGTCGAGCGCGCGGTGCGTCGCAACGGCCTGCACTACGCGATCGCCCAGGACAACTCCTATGCGACCTGGGACGCCTGGGGCAACCAGTACTGGCCGGCCAAGTACCTAATCGACGCCAAGGGCCGCGTCCGCTACACCCATTTCGGCGAAGGCGCATACGAGGAGACGGAGACCGCCATCCGAGCGCTCCTCGCCGAGGCGGGTCGGGATCGCCTGGGCGACATGACGCGGGCGCGAACCGAGAGCGCGGACCCCGGCGTGGCGACGCCCGAGACGTACCTGGGCTCCGCCCGCGCGGACGGCTTCGTGCCATCTCGTCCGCAGCCTGGTACGAACCGCTATCCGCCCCTCCGCGACGGCCTCGAGCGCAGCCGTTTCGCCCTCAGCGGCGTCTGGCGGGTGAACGAGGAGTCCGCCACGGCGGTCAGCCACGCCGCGATCCACGCCCGGGTCCTGGCGCGCAAGGTGTTCCTGGTGCTCTCGGCTCGCGGGCCGGGAAGGCACGAGGTTGCTGTTCTGCTCGACGGCGAGCCGCTGCGGCGCGTGGTCGTCCGGGGCCAGCGCCTCTACCCACTCGCCTCCCTCCCCAAGGTGGCGGATCAGCGCCTGACGCTGCGAGTCGATCCAGGTGTCAGCGCCTACGCGTTCACGTTCGGCTAAATACTCAGGTCATGCGACGGCCGATCAACCACGTGGACGTCTTCACCACCACGCCCTACGCCGGCAATCCGGTCGCCGTCGTGCTGGACGGCGACGGCCTGAGCACGGAGGAAATGCAGAGGTTCGCTCACTGGATGAACCTCTCCGAGACGACCTTCGTGTTGCCACCGGCAGATCCGGACGCGGACTATCGCGTCCGCATCTTCACGCCGGTGGCGGAGCTGCCCTTCGCCGGACACCCAACGCTCGGAACCTGCCACGCGTGGCTGGCGGCCTCCGGCAACCAGGCCGACGTCGTGGTACAGGAGTGCGGCGCTGGGCTGGTCCGCGTCCGCCGCACCACTGATGGGCTTGCGTTCGCGGCGCCGCCGGTGATCCGCTCCGGACCGGTCGACGAGCCGCTCGTGCAGGAAATCGCCTCCGTGCTGGGGATCGAGCGCGGCGAGATCGTGGATGCGCAGTGGGCGGACAACGGACCCGGATGGGTGGCGGTCCTGCTCGCCGACGCGGAGGCCGTGCTTGCGATTCAACCGCGGTACGCCGATCTCGACATCGGCGTAGTCGGTCCACACCCCGATGATTCGCCGGCGGCGTTCGAGGTGCGGGCGTTCCTCCCCAAGGACGGCTCCATGGTGGAGGACCCGGTCACCGGCAGCCTGAACGCCTCCGTCGCCGGGTGGCTGCTCGACACCGCCCGCGTGAGTGCGCCCTACGTCGCGCGCCAAGGAACCGCGCTGGGGCGCTCAGGGCGGGTCCACATCTCGCGCGACCCCGACGGCACGATCTGGGTCGGCGGCGGCACCGTCACGTGCATCAGCGGTGAGGTCGAGCTTTAGCTTGACGATCTAGTCCGAGGGCACGGTGACGCCGGGTGTGTACCGGGCTATCCGGCCGCCCCACTCGTAGTTCCCGTCGCCGTAGACGTGGATCGGGCCGGGTTCGGCCAGCGGGTCGCGAGAAAACGTGTTCAGGATCGTGGACGAGACGACGCCGCGCCGACGCAGCGTGCTGCGAACCTGATAGTCACGAATGCGGGAGTTCCAACCCCGACAGGCCTCCCAGGTGTACGTGGTTGGGGCGCGGACGGTGAGCAGTTCTTCTTCGAGATCGGGATCGGTGCGGTGGCGCTCGCTGACGGCGTATGCGCCGTGAAGGTATTCACCAGCCCGCAGCCTCACGGGTCGGCCGATGCATGGCCTGAACCCAGGGTTCCTCGGCGGAAAGCGAAGGATGTTCAAGTGATGGTCCCGGGCGGCGTCCGTGCTCGTGAGGTAAAACGCGTCCGCCGGCGCCGCGGCTCCGGCCAGCGTACCCGCCGCGGTGAGCGCGAGCGCGGCGGCAAGTGACGCGCCAAATGTTGCTGTTCGTGTTCGCACGCCCGCAACCGGACTGCGCCTCATCGACATGGCCTGATCCTCCAGTTGTCTAAGTCCTCGGCTCAGACGCCGCGTACGACCCTCACGACGTGAGGACGCCGGCCGCGCTTCCATTCGGAGCGACCTGAGATTGGATCGATCGCCCTCGGAGATTGGCGGCGGTGGGACAACTCCAGGTGGACGGCGTTCGTAAGTGGGCCGTGTAGGAATCGAACCTACAACCTTGAGATTAAGAGTCTCCTGCTCTGCCTAGTTGAGCTAACGGCCCGGGCGCAGCGATTTTAGAAGAGGCCCTCGTGAGCGTCAGTCGGCCGCCGGCGACTTGACCGCCTCCAGCGCCTCCGCCCGCGACTCGTGGATCGGGAACACTCGGTCGAGCCCGGTGATCTCGAAAATCTTCGTGATGTTCTCATCGGTGCAGACGAGCGCGAGCGAACCGCCCGCGGGCCTCAGGCGCTTCACGCCCCCCACCAGCACGCCGAGCGTGGTGGAGTCGATGAAGGTGGCTTTCGAAAGATCGACCACGATCTGCTTCTTGCCAGACTCGATCAGCTCGACCATCCGCTCCTTGAACTCAGGCGCTGTATAGAGATCGACCTCGCCGCCGAGCTCGATCACGTGCGTGGTGTCGTCGATCGCCTCGTCTTCGATGTGGAAGTTCACGCTTCTCCCTGCGGTTTGTTTGCGCCGGACCTAGCGAGTCGGAGCCATAAGGCTACTGTCAGCTGCCGGGCTGCGGCTGCGGCTGCTGCTGCTGAGGCGCCTTCTTGAGCTGCTCGGCGTTCTGCTTGACCGCCTTCCTCTGGTCCTTTGGCGCCAGATCGACGGCCTTCTGGGTGGCCAAGTCGGCGGTGCGGGTGTCGCCCGCCAGCGACGCATAGGCAACGAGCTGGAGATAGGACGAAGAGTCGTTCTCCGCCTCGGCGATTATCGCCGCCGCCTTCTGAGCCTCCTTCGGCCGGTTCAGCGCGCCGACATCGTAGACGCGCAACGCGTAGGTCGCCGTGCCCGCACTCGGCGACTCCTCCACCGCCGCGACGTAGCGCTGCCACGCGGAGCCGGCCTTGCGCAGCTCGTCCTTCGCGTCGGCGGGGAACGTGGAGCTGCTCGATTCCTGCTGAGTCGTTGCGAGTCCGTAGTAATCGCGCACGAGCTCCTGGAGGGCGGCGGTGTTGTTCGGATTGGCCGCCGCGCGCTTCTCCAGCCGCTCGACGCGCGCCTCGAGCGCTTGGTTGCCATTGCCGCCGCTGCCGCTCCGCTCCCCGAAGACGTCGAACAGGCCCCCGGAAACGTCACTCCCAACGCCGAAGAACACGAGTCCGCCGCCCATGAGCAGGGCGAGAAGCAGGTACGTCCCTTGCACCGCGCGGCGGCGACGTCCTCTTAGATCAAAAAGCATGTCGACGGGAGCGTAGCTATGACCCCTCGGCCGAGGCGACCTGTTCGGCCACCTCCGTCGAGGGCCGGCCGAGCGCCGACGCCAGCCAGATGCTCAGCTCGTACAGGGCGATCAGCGGAAGCATCTCGAGCAGCAGCGTGACCGGATCGAGGGTGGGCAGCAGCGAAGCGAGCACGGCGATCACGACGATCGCGTAACGGCGGTTCTTTCGCAGCTTCTCGGGACTCGTCAGCCCCAGCTTGCAGGCGGCGACCACGCCGATCGGGATCTGGAACCCGAGCCCCATGGCCAGCATCAGCAACGTCACGAACGAGTAGTAGTCGCGGGCTCGGACCTGCGTGTTGAACTCGTCCGCGTTGAAATTGAGAAGGAAGTCGAGAGCCGGCGTCAGGACGACGAAGTAGCAGAACACCACTCCCGCGATGAAGAGCACGGGCACGAGCATCAGCAGAGGAAAGGCCACGCGCTTCTCGGACGGGCTGAAGGCAGGCAGGATGAACG
>Ga0081538_10006359_pt1 | contig 10420 bp, 11 predicted proteins | sample TabmetS5T2R1_FD_71022 | JGI IMG/M metagenome (GOLD analysis project Ga0081538, IMG submission 71022) | Tabebuia heterophylla rhizosphere microbial communities from the University of Puerto Rico - S5T2R1 | ecosystem: Host-associated > Plants > Roots > Rhizosphere ...
ACCACCCACCGCGCGGATACTATGAGAGCCCTGGCGCGACTACGCTGACGAGCCGATAACAGGAAGCCGACGCCGGCTGGAGACGTGGACGCCTTCATGATTCGCTCGCTGGACGACCTCGCGCGCATCACGCAGGAATGGGCACGGGAACCTGATGGCCTCGACGAGCTGGAACTGCGCACGCCGGGCCTGCCGCCAGCCGAGCTCCGCCGCCTGACGGACGCGCTGCCCGGGATGCCCGCCAGCTACCTGGACATCCTCGCCCGCTTCGACCTGCGGGCCACGTCACTCAGCTATTTCGAGTTGGCACCACGCCCGGCCGACGACCTCGTCCAGGAGCTGCTGGAGGACAACGACCCGGACGGGTGCCTCTACAGCCAGTACGTGGCACCGAACAACCTGTACATGGTGGCCAGCTGGGAGGCCGACCCGATCTGCGTCGCCCGTGACCTGCCCGGCCGACCGGGTGGAGAGGTGATCGGGCTCGAGACGGTCGGCAGGGTCGAGCCGCGTCTCTATCGCCTGGCGCCCAGCTTCGCCGTCGCGATGCTGGTCACCGGCAGCCTCCTGGAGGCGATCCACGATCCTGCCCTGGCCGGCGCACCCGAACTGGAGCGAGTCCTGGCTGATCTGGCCGAGCTCGGGCTGGACGAGGAGCAGCGAGACGCCTGGCGGTACATCGTCGGGATCTCCGGGTTCTTGCCCTGAGGGCAGCATGCGGTGGCGCCGGGTCGCATGCTGAATTGGTGGAGGGACCGGGTATGGTCATTGGCAATGTTGCTCGTCGACCGAACTTCGCTGTCCCGGAGGCTGCACCGGCTCCCGTCGCGGCAGCGCGTGGCCTTCGCGGCTTCCTGCGCCCAGCGATTGGCGCCTTGCTTCCTGGCCAGCCCCTGGGTCCAGCATGAGCGGCCGAGGGATGTGGAGGTGATCGGACAACTGCTGGCCGAGCTGTGGGTCGCCGCCACCGGCGCTCCAGCCGAGCGGATCGCCTCGCTGGTTGGTGGCGTGGAGCGCCTGCCCGAGCTGACCGCGTATGAGGAGCCGCGAGGCAGGAGCTTCTGGCCGGCGCATGCGCTGGTGGCGATCGCCTACGCTGGACAGAGCTGGAGGGAATCACGACCCCGCTCGGTGCTGGATTGCGCCCAGCGGGTGTTCGACACGTCGATCCTCGACCAGGAGCTTGATCCAGATCCTCGGGACCGTTGGAGGAGATCATCGCCTTCATCGACCACGGCCGCCCCATCAGCCATCCACCCGATGGTCCGTTCCAGGCGCGCGAACTGCAGCGCCAGGAGGATCTGGCGATGATCAGCGCCGCCGGCCCGGGGAACTGGGAAAGAGTCCTGACCGAGATGCGACGCGCCTCGGAAGTCTACGCGCAGGACTTCCCGGCCGCCCTTGCGACAACCCACGACTAGTTCCCTCTCGTGCCCCCGCGAGCTACCACCATGACCACCTACTCGGATATCAGAGCCGCCCTACCAGGCCGCCCGCGCTGGCAGCTCGTGGGGTTCGCGGCCGGCTGCGCCGAACGGCTCGCGCCGATGGCGGCACACCTCGGTGGAGGCGCCATGGCGGAGGCGGCCGAGGCAGGAGGGAACCTTGCCTGGGCCGCGGCTGGGGAGCACGCCGCCAAGGCGGAGGCCGAGCAGATGACCACCGAGCTTCACCGGCTGCTCGACGCAACGCCAGACGATCGGCTGGTCTCAGAACGTACGCCGTGGAAGCACTCCACATCACGGTCCGGGCGCTCCAGACGGCCAGCACGTCCACGCCGACCCATGAGGCGCAGGCGGCAAACCTGGTGGCCATCGACCTGCTCAGCCAGGTCGACTTCTTGCTTGCCCACAACCCGCTCACCGAGGAGCTGCTCATCCAGCGTCCTGAAGACCCGCAGCGACCACCGGGCCCGCTGAAATCAGGCGAGATTGAGGCACAGTGGAAGTCGATCGCGCTGCTGGACAAGGCCGGAGGGCCTGACCGGCAGGCGATCGAGGCCGTGCGGCGGCTCTCAACCGTTCGAGCGGCTGAGCTGGCCAACGTCATGCCGCAGTTCGAGGCGCGCTGGACAGAGGAGGCAGACAGGCGCTGACCCCGCGCAGCCATCCTCAGAAGAGCTGATAACTTTCGCCTCATGGTCGCAGGCGACCAGCAAGTTCGCGGTCGAGCACAGCGTCTAGGCCGAGACATCTCCTAAACAGCAGGCTGCCGGTTCGAGTCCGGCCAGGGGCACCAACCATCCATTTTCGCAGGTCAGCTGGCTAGGAAGCCATCTTCCGAGAGTCGTCACGGTCGTCCCAGGCGTAGCACAGCGCTCGACGACCCAAATAACTCATGCCATTGACCCCCTCTGGGCAGCGGACTGATGTCCTTGCAGCATCACCGTCACCCACCGCATCACCTGAAGCCGGAGCTGCCACGGGCATCTGTGGTAGCTCGCCCCAAGGCGGGGTGCCAAGCGCTCGATGTGTCGAAGCCGACGCCCTTGCCTTGCCTCCCCTCAGATGGCGTGTCGCTCCCTTGAGCTGATTAGAGGTGCGTGCGGCGAACGAGGGCACGGCCTGCCCTTGTGCGATGCCCCGGCGCTAGGATCATTACGGGAGGTCGGCCGTGGAGGATCGAGCGGGCACGGAGCGGGTCCGAGAGACGGTTCGAACCGGGCCCTGGCGCCACCTCTATGAGGATCTCAGCGGCCGTGACCCGGTCAGGCTTGCGCCGGTCGAGCTAGAGGCGTTGGCCGAGGCGGCCTGGTGGCTGTGCAAGACCGACGAGTCGATCGCCGCCCGCCAGCGGGCCTACGCCGGGTTCCGGGACGCGGGAGACGACCGGGGGGCGGCCCGCACGGCGGCGCGGCTGTTCCACGAGCATTTCTACCGTGGTGAAGGCGCGGTCGCGGTCGGCTGGCTGCGCCGTGGCTTTCGGCACGTCGAGCGAGACCCCGACTGGGTCGAGGGTGGCTGGCTCCAGATGGCCGAAGCCGAGCTCCACCTCCACCAAGGGCCGCTGGAGCGGGCTGTGGACGGTGCCGCGAACGCCGTCCAGACGGCCCGAGACCACGGCGACGCCGACCTGGCGGCGGTAGCCATGCAGATCCAGGGACGTGCCCTCATCGCCCAAGGCAGGATCGATGAGGGCCTGGAGTTGCTCGACGATGCCATGACCTGTGTCCTGGCCGGCGAGCTGGCGCCCCTGTACACGGGCTGGGTCTATTGCTCGGTGATCCTGGCCTGCAAGGATCTGGCCGATCTGCAGCGGGCCAGTGAGTGGACCGAGGCCGCTAGGGTGTGGTGCGAGGCGCTGCCCGCGACCACCCCGTACAGCCAGGGCCTGTGCCGCATCTACCGCGGCGAGGTGCTCGCCCTGCGCGGCGCGTGGGATGAGGCGGAAGCCGAGATGCGCCGCGCCCACCAGCAGTTGCTTCCCCACAAGCCGCAGGGCGCAGCCGAGGCGTCCTATGGCGTTGGGGAGGTCCTGCGGCGTCGCGGGGATCTGGCCGGGGCGGAGCAGGCATTCGTGCGGGCCCAGCAACTTGGGTGGGATCCGCAGCCCGGCATGGCGCTGTTGCGGCTGGCCCAGGGACGGGTGGAGGCGGCCGCGGCCGCATTGCGGTCGGCGCTGGCCTCCCACACGGTGGACCGCTTCGGACGGGCGCGCCTGCTGGCCGCCCAGGTCGAGGTCGGGACCGCGGCCGGCGCGCTCGACGAAGCCGGCCATGCCGCCCGCGAGCTGGGGACGATCGCGGATGGCCTCAGGAGTTCGGTGGTCCGTGCGACCGCATCCATGGCCCAGGGCGCGCTGGAGCTCGCCGCGGGGAGTCCAGCAGCCGCGCTGGAAGACCTGCGGCGTGCGCTGCACGGCTGGCGGGAGCTCCAGCTGCCGTACGAGGAAGCCACCGCCAGGCTGTTGATCGGCACGACCCAGCGGATGCTCGGCGACGAGGAGAGCGGGCGGATCGAGATCGACGCCGCCCGGGCTGGGTTCGACCGGCTCGGCGCCGCCGCCGACGCGCGCCACGCGGCGACCCTGCTCCAGCGTGGGCACGCGGCGCGGCGGCTGCTGACCGACCGCGAGGTGCAGGTGCTGCGGTTGGTCGCGGCCGGGAAGCACAACCGAGACATCGCTAGCGCGCTGCACCTCAGCGAGCACACTGTGGCCCGGCACATGCAGAACATCCTCGCCAAGCTGGGCGTGTCCTCCCGGGCGGCGGCCACCTCCGCCGCCCTCCAGCAGGGGCTCCTCTGACCAGATGGTCAGAACCCACCACCTGCATGCCGGGCGTGAGGTTGGTTGATCCAGGCGATGCCCGCGCCCATTACGGCGCCGTACGGTCATCCCGGCACACTCCACGCAACAGGAGAAACGCGATGACCAAGACCCCTACCTTCGACCCAGCCCAGTACCGAGACAGCATCCGGACCGAGTGGAGGGATGCCGCGCCAGGCTGGCGAGCCTGGCTGGAGGTGCTGGAGGCCGCCGATGGCGGGCAAGCAGTGAGCCGGACCTTGGTCCAGCTGGCCCGGATCGGCCCGGGGGATGAGGTGCTGGACGTGGCCGCTGGCTACGGGGAGCCCGGCCTGACCGCCGCCCGCGCGGTCGCCCCCGGCGGGCACGTTGTCTGCACCGACATCTCAGCCGACATGCTGGCGGTCGGCCGCGAACGCGCGGCCGCCGAGGGACTCGATAACCTTGAGTTCCTCGAGGGTGCCGCCGAGGAGCTGGCCTTCGAGGAGGCCAGCTTCGACGCGGTGCTGAGCCGCCAAGGACTGCAGTTCCTGCCCGACGTCGCCGGCGTGCTGGCCCGGTTGCGTTCCTTCCTCAAGCCGCATGGGCGCCTGGCCGCGGCCGTGTGGGGCTCACCCCAGACGGTGCATTTCGCCGCACCGGTGCCCCTGATCAGGGCCGAGCTCCAGCTGCCGCCACCTCCCGCCGGCATCCCGGGCCCCTTCGCGCTCGCCGACGCCAGCCAGCTGGCCGGGCTGGTCGAGGCGGCCGGCTTCACCGACGTGGAAACCGGGACTCTGACCGCCATCTACCAGCTCGGCTCGCCCGAGCTGGCGACCCGGTGGCTGCGCGACGTCGCCCCACCGATCACCGCACTGGTCGACGCCCAGGCGCCGGAAGTCCAGGAGCGCGTGTGGGCCAAGGTGACCCAGGCGTGGGCGCCCTACACCACCGGCGGCGGCCGCGTCCGGCTGGAGAACCAGGTGGTCTGGGTGACCGGGACCAGGTAAGACCTCGATTCTCTCTTGCTCCCGGGACGGATTGGACTGGTCGCCACCCGACCGGGCCAGGACCCGCAGACGCCGCTAGCGAGCCCTCCTCGCCGATCTGAGGTGCGGACCTCTGCCCGAAAGGAGCCGGCTCCCCTGACCTACTGCGCAACCCTCAACCACTCCGTGATCACGCCCGCACGAAACGCAACCCCTTCGACGAGATGGACCGGACAGGCCAGCGTCCGCGACGGCTGGCCGCTGCACATGCTCGAGGATGCCGGCCACCTCGTGGTGGCCGGGGCGACCGGAAGCGTTTCTGGAGGCGCTGCGGGCCGCGCCCGGGAACCGCTGACAAACGGTCCCCAAGGCGGCAGTCACAACCAACAGACAGGAGCGTCCGATGCTGCACCTCATCTCCCAGGACATCAAGGCGATCGCCCGCCGGACCCTGGAGGAGATCTTCCCGCAGGGCGATGTCGCCGCCCTCGCCCAGGTCATCCACCCCGACCTCGTCGACCACGACGGCCCCCCCGGCGCGCCGCCGGGGCCCGAGGGCATGGCCTGGTCCATGCACATGCTCCAGGCGGCGTTCTCGGACCGGCGCTGGGACATCCACCAGGTCATCGCCGACGACGACACCGTGGTCCTCTCCTGCACCTTCCATGGCCGCCACACCGGCCAGTTCATGGGCCTGGCCCCAACCAGCCGGTCCGTCGCCTTCCGCCAAGTCCACATCCTCCGCTTCCAGGACGGCCTGGGCATCGAGCACTGGGCCGTCCCCGACGACCTGGACCTGGCCCGCCAGCTCGGCCCGATCCCTGGCCCGCCCAGCCGACCCGTGCTTGCCGATGCCTTGGCCCAGCTGCTGTCGGACCTGCACCCATAACCTGCCACTCAAGCTGGGACGGGGCCGTCAGGAAGCTGGATCATCCCCACCGGGGAGGTGATAGATCCGCGAAGTGGCGTTCAGCTCCGGCTTCCGAACAGCATCGCCCTTCATGGTCGGCTGGGCTGCCGGCGACCCGCTCGGCCTGGCGGCGTGGCGGTGGGCCCGGGTCCCGGATGGCTCGTCGCGCGCGGTTCCTGGCGGTCGTCCATGTTCACGGAACACGATCCCATGACAGCCGGGTCCGGAGAGGACGAGTGCCGACACCAGCGGATAACTTTCGCCTTACGGTCGCAGGCGACCAGCAGCTTCGCACTGCGGCACAGCGTCTAAACCGAGCCATCTCCTAAACAGCAGGTTGCAGGTTCGAGTCCTGCCAGGGGCACCGCTCGGATTGCGGCTCGTCCAAGGATGGACGATGCACCTCGATACCCGGGCTTTTGCGGTCACGTCGGCGCTGGACCCCGATCTCCCGCGCCATCCGGCTCTGAGATGTGCTCGCGGGTAACCTGCTTGCCGAGGGCGAGCTGAGAGCGGAGACGACAGGATGACAGGAAGCGGCCTGCGCGCATGGGAGTCAACCCAGCGCCAGACCGCCAAGAAGTACGTCTCGGCGTATCACCGGGCCGCGGTACCTCGCCCGGCCAATCGAGGCGTACGTCGATGAGGGTCCTAGTCCTGGGCGCCAGCGGCACGATCGGGCGGGCGCTGCTGCCTGCCCTCGACCGCGAGCACGAGGTCGTCGCGGTGTCGCGGCGGCCCAGGGCGGCACAGAGCGAGCGGACGCACTGGGCGGTCGCCGACGCCAGTGACCCAGCGTCAGTGCGGCGCGTCCTGGAAGGAACCGAAGTCGTCTACTACCTGGTGCACTCGCTGGGCTCGCCCGACTTTGAGGAGCGGGACCGGCAGGCGGCGGAGATCGTCGCCCGCGAGGCCGAGCGCGCCGGCGTCACCCAGATCATCTACCTGGGCGGACTGGGCGACGACGCGCCCGGGCTCTCGCCGCATCTGCGCAGCCGGATCGAGACCGGCCGGCGGCTGGCATCCGGCGCCGTCCCGGTGACCGTGCTACGCGCGGCCATGGTGATCGGTCCCGGGAGCGCGGCCTTCGAGACGATCGTTGCGCTGGTCGACCGGCTACCCGGGATGGTCACCCCCCGCTGGGTGTCCACCCCGACCCAGCCCATCGCCCTGGTCGACATGGTGCGCTACCTGGCGGGACTGTGCGGCCGGCAGGAGGCGTTGGGAGCGGGCTTCGATGCGGGCGGTCCCGAGGTGATGACCTACCGGGAGATGATCGAGCGGGTCGCCCGTCTGCGTGGCCGCCACCCCCTGATCGTGGAGGTGCCCGTGCTGAGCCCACGCCTCTCCTCCTACTGGCTCCACCTGGTGACGCCGGTCAACGCGCAGATCGCCCGCCCCCTGATCGAAGGGCTACGCAACCCGACCGTCGCCCGTGACCAACGCATCCGAGATCTGGTGCCGTTTCACCTCACCTCCTTCGACGAGGCGGCGCGGGCGGCGTTATCGAGGCAGAGCTGAATTCTCGGGCAGCATGCCCCACTGTCCCCGCTCCCGCGCACGGGCGACCTGCCAACTCCACCCAGGTGAACTGGTCGCTCGGCGAACGAGCAACCACCGAGGCGCGAACGGCGAAGAACGAGGTGGGTGGAGGGTTGCACCAGTCGGGAGACAACCAGGTGGCGGTTTTAGGCTCTGAGGTCGCGCGCGAGGTGGTCGGCGAGGTCGTGCGGGATGTGCGACGGCATGATTTGGTGTTCTACGCCGCCGGGCTCACCTTTTACGCGGCCATCGCGGTGGTGCCGCTGCTGCTGGTGGCCTGGTTCGTCACCTCCCTGGTGCTGGGGGACGACCTGGTCAGAACCCTGACCGTCGCCCTAGCCGAGTACGCCCCGACCTCGCTGGGGCTGCAGGACAGCGTCCGGTCACTTGGCGAGGTCGGGTCCCGGCTGGGGATCGCTGCATTCGCGGCCGCGCTCATTCCGGCGACCAGCTACGGGGACGGGCTGGTGCGGGCGATGGACCGGATCGCCGAGCAAGACCGACGGGCCAAGGGGCTGCGGGGACGACTCCTAGCCCTGGTGTTCGTGGCCTCGCTACCACCGGTGGTGATGGCCGAGCTCGGTGCCGTGGCCGTTCTGCCCGGCGCGCTCGGGTTCACCGGACGCTTCAACCTGACCAGCGTGGCGGTCGCCTTCGTGATCGGATGGCTGTCGGCCAGCCTGCTGGTGGGGGTGCTCTACTGGGCGTTCTCGCCCCGGCCGCTCAAGCTCTGGCCGCTGGGGATCGGGGCGGCCCTCACCGGGTCGTTCCTGTCCGGCATGTCGCTGACCTGGCTGTTCCTGCTCCGCTTCGGAGTCGACGTCGGGATCGCTTTCGGCGGCTCGGATCTGGTCGGCACCGCGGTCGTGGCCGCCGTCTACCTCTACCTTGTCCAGGTGGTGCTGCTCTGCGGCTATGTGCTCAGCCTGGTGCTCGCCCGGACCTCGGCGCCTGCTGTCGGCGACGAAGACAGCCCGATGGAGCCCTGGGGTGGCTGGCCCCCGGGCACCGCGGCCAGAGGCTCAAGCCCCATCAAGACGCCGTAGGCTTGGTGTCGTGGATCGGATCTGGGAGTGCCCCGGGTTCGCCAGGGCCGCTCCCGTCGGCGCTCGACCAATGGACGCTGGCCAAGCTGGACCAGTGGTTGGTGAGCGCAAGCCGGCACACGGCGGCCACAGGCGCCGGGCCGCGCCAACCACATGATAATTGATGGTCTTCAGTCGGAGCCGACCAACAGCTTCGCGGTCCGGCACAGTGTCCGGGCCGAGCCATCCCTAAACAGCTGCATGAGATCGATGGCCTGGAGCTGCAGGCCCACGGCCGGCAACCGGAGCGGCTTCTCGGTTACGGTATCGACGCAGGCACCGGAAGGTCCTAGCGTCTGGACGGCACTTGAGGCCAGAGCCAGAGAAGATTCGTCGGAATGGGCGGCCTTCCGGCCCGACATCCTCGGCAGCCTGGCGGTGGGTCACGAGGGTGGGGCCTACACCATGGCGGTGGACCTGACCTCGGAGGCGGCCCGCGAAGGCGAACGCCAAGGAGCTGCCGCCGGAGCTGCACGCCCAGATGGAGGAAATGGAGCAGCTGAGCGCCTGGGAGCAGGAGTTCTTCGACCTCAAGCAACCCTGGCTGTATGCCCCCACGCTGAGGTGGACTCGCTCGGCCTGGGGAGCTGGCATCCTCATTGGGGTTAGGCGGCGGGCAGAGAACGCCTAACTTCGCTCCTAACGGTCCGCAGCGACCTGCGCAAACGCAACTCCGCACAGCGGTAGGCCGCCACTTACTCGCACGGAGGTGTTCTGCTGGGCAGGCCCGCCACTCGGCTCTCCCCCGGTTGCTGGGGCGTCACCGAGGACTGGGTTCAGGGGACCTCGGGCCGCCCGTCGTCGCCGAGGTGGTAGAGCGGGTGGCGGATGACTTCCCAGAGGTGGCCGTCGGGGTCGGCGAAGAACCCGTAGGCGCCGCCCAGCGGGGTAGCAGCGGCCTCCTTGACCATGACCCCACCGGCCCCGACGGCTGCTTGGAGCGCGGCGTCGACCTCCTCGTCGCTGGCTACGTGAATCGACAAGATGGCCCCACTGGTTGGCTCGCCCGCCAGTGCGGCGGCCACCTCCGGCCCCCCGAGCTGGTCGAGCAGGTCATCGGTGCAGACCAGCAGGAGGCTGCCGGCCGTCTTGAACAGCGACATGGCATCGGTGGAGGCCGGTGACAGCTCCCACCCCAGCCCGAGGTAGAACGCCGTCGCTCGGGCCAGGTCGGCGGTCCGCAGGGCCACGGCGCTGACTCTGGGCGGAATGGCCATCAGGTGGCTCCTTGGCTCGGTGGCACCCACGTCCGAGGTCAGGTGCGGCGGGCCTCGAGCAGCCGCACCGGACGGGCGAACCCCTTCAGTTCCAACTCCCCCAGCTCCACAAGGCGCACTCCATCGGGCGGGCCCGACTCGGCCACGTGCTCGCTGACCAGTACCTGCCCGGCGGCGGCGTGGGCGGCGATGCGGGCGGCGAGGTTGACGGTGCGGCCGAAGTAGTCGCCGCCCTGGACCACCACCGGCCCGGCGGCCACCCCGACATGGGCCGGCGGCAGCCCGGCCGCGGGAACCTCCTCCACCAGCTGGAGCGCTGACAGCACCGCTCCGGCCGGTTTCCGGTAGTAGACCATCCCCCCGTCGCCCAGCCACTTCACCGGCACCCCGCCGTGCTCGCGCGCCGACCGCCCGACCAGGAGCGCCAGGGTCTCGGCCAACCCGGCGGCGGCC
>Ga0081538_10006360_pt1 | contig 10420 bp, 9 predicted proteins | sample TabmetS5T2R1_FD_71022 | JGI IMG/M metagenome (GOLD analysis project Ga0081538, IMG submission 71022) | Tabebuia heterophylla rhizosphere microbial communities from the University of Puerto Rico - S5T2R1 | ecosystem: Host-associated > Plants > Roots > Rhizosphere ...
CCAGCCGGCCGCGCGGCCGGCGGGGCGGCAGGCGGTCGCGCCGGGCGCAGCGGCCCCGGCCGCCACCGCCGCCGACCCGCGCGCCGCCGTGCCCAAGCTGCTCGCCGACCGGGCCAGGGCCGTCCTCCGCGGCGACCGGGCCGCCTTCCTGGCCACCGTCGACCGGCGCCGGGCCGCCTACTACCGGTCACAGGCGGCGCTGTTCACGCGGCTGCGGACGGTGCCGTTCTCGGCGCTCGACTACCGGGTGATCGACGAGCGGAACTGGGCGCCCGCCTCGCTCCGCCGCCGCTACGCCCCGACCCGGGTGTACGTGCCCCGCCTCCAGCTCCGCTACCGGTTCAAGGGCCAGGACGCCAGCCCGGTGCTCGGCGAGCTGTCCTACACCTTCGTGCTGACCCGCTCCGGCTGGCGCATCGGCGGCCGGGGCGACGCCCGCCGCGACGACTTCCAGATCTGGGACGCCGCGCCGGTCCGGACCACGCGGACCGGCCGCACCCTGGTCGTCCACCACCCGGGCAGCGAGCCGTTCGCCGCGCGCGTGCTGGAGGCGGCCGAGCGCGGCTTCGGCGAGGTCGCCGCGACCTGGAAGGGGCGCTGGGAGCGCAGGGTGGTGATCCTGGTGCCCCGCAACCAGGACGAGGCGGAACGGCTGGTCGAGGTGGGCGACATGTCGCAGATCGCGGCGATCTCGTCCTCCTCGGTGGAGTCCGGCCCCGGCGGGAAGGTGCTCGGCAACCGCATCGTGGTCAACTCCACCCTGCTGGGGCCGTCCACCCGCGCGGCCCTCCAGAACGTGGTGACCCACGAGATGACCCACGTGGCCACCCGCACCCTGGCGGCCGTGCCGCTGTTCCTGGCCGAAGGGTTCGCCGAGTACACCGCCCTGCGGCCGCACCGGAACCTCCCGCCCGGGGTCACCCGGCCGGCGCTGGCCGAGCGGGTCCGCGCCGGCCGCTTCGACGGCCGGCTGCCCAGCGCCCGCGAGCTGCGCGGCCGCGACGGCCAGGTGGCCTACGACGAGGCCTCGTCGTTCTGCCTGTGGGTGGTCGAGCGCTACGGCGAGGGCAGGCTGCGGTCGCTGTACCGCGCCTTCGCCGGGTCCAGGCAGCCCGGCACCGACGAGCTGGACCGGGCCTTCCAGGAGGTCCTGGGCATCTCCACGCGGACCGCAGAGGCGCGCTGGGCGGCCTGGGTGCGGTCGCGGCTGTGAGCCGGGCGTCGTGCTGACCCGGGAGGACCCGGACAGACGGTCCTGGTGGGCGCGGGTGCCGCGGCCACCGGCGACCGACCCGCTGGACGCCTTCTCCGAGGAGGAGGTCCGCACCTGCGTCGACTACGCCAAGCCGCGGCAGCGCTGGGCGCTGCTCGGCGTCGCCGTCGACCTGGCGCTGCTGGCCGGCGTGGCCCTCACCGCCCCGGGGCGGGAGCTGGTGCGCTGGGCGGCGGGGCTTGCCGGCGGGTGGGCGCCGGGGCGGGTGGCGCTGGCCACGGTCGCGGTGATCGCCGTGCGTGCCCTGGTCCGCCTGCCGTTCTCGATCCGGGCGTTCCGCCAGGACGTCCGCGCCGGCCTGGCCACCCAGCGCCTGCCCGGCTTCCTGCTCGACTGGCTGAAGGCCAGGGCGGTCGGGCTGGTCCTGACCGTGCTGCCGCTCGCCGGGCTGGTGCTGGCGGCCCGCTGGCGGCCACCCGGATGGCCGTGGGTGGCCGCGGTGGCCGCCGCCCTGCTGGTGGCGGTCCTGGCCCTGCTCGGGCCGGTGCTGATCGAGCCGCTGTTCAACCGCTTCACGCCGCTCGGCCCCGGGCAGCTCCGGGACCGGCTGCTGCGGTTGGCCGCCCGCATGCGGGTGCCGGTCCGCGAGGTGCTGGTGGCCGACGCCAGCCGGCGCACCACCCGGGTGAACGCCTACGTGTCGGGCCTTGGCCGCACCCGCCGCGTGGTCGTCTACGACACCCTGCTGCGCTCCGGCGTCCACGACGAGCTGGCGCTGGTCGTCGCCCACGAGCTCGCCCACGTCCGCCACCGCGACGTGCTGTTCGGGACGGTGGCCGCCGCGGCCGCCGCGGCCGCCGCCGTGCTGCTGGCCGTGGCCGTGTTCGACCTGCGCGCGGTCCGCGACCTGCTCGGCATCGACGGGCTCGGCGACCCGCTGGCTGCCCCCGGCCTGCTGCTGCTGGCGGCCGCCGGCGGCCTGCTGGCGGCCCCGGTGGCCAACCTGGTGAGCCGCTGGTCGGAGGCCAGGGCCGACTGGGTCGCGTTGGAGGTGACCGGCGACGCGGCCACCGCGGTGGCGGTGGAGCGCCGCCTGGCGCTGGAGAACCGGGCCGACCTGCGCCCCAACCGCCTGCTGGTGGCGCTGTTCTCCAGCCACCCGCCGACCATGGCCCGGATCGCGCAGGCGCGCCTGTGGGCGGCCAGGCACGGAGAGTAATTTAGAATCGCGCGCCGTGACGAAGCTGCTGCTGGTGACCAACGACTTCCCGCCGAGAGCCGGCGGCATCCAGCAGTACTGCCACAACCTGGTCAGCCGGCTGCCGCCCGAGCGGGTGGTGGTGTACGCGCCGGCCTGGCCGGGCGCCGCCGGGTTCGACGCCGGGCAGCGGTTCCGGGTGGTGCGGCACCCGGGCAGGACGATGCTGCCCGTCCCCGGCGTGCTGCGCCGTGTGGTGGCCCTGGCCCGCGAGGTCCGGCCCGACGTGATCGCCTTCGGCGCGGCCTTCCCGCTCGGGCTGCTGGCGGGGCGGCTGACGCGGGCGACCGGGGTGCCGTGCGTGGGCTTCACCCACGGGGTCGAGGTCGCCGTCGGCCGCGTGCCGGTGGCGCGCGGGCTGCTGCGCCGGGTGGCGGGCGACCTGCGCCTGCTCACCGCCGTGAGCCACTGGTCGGCGGCCAGGGTCGCGCGGACGGTCCGCGGCCGCTGCCCGGTCGAGCTGCTGCCCGCCGGCGTGGCCGCCGACGTCTACCACCCGGACGTTGACGGCACCGAGGTCCGCGCCCGCCACGGCCTGGGGTCGGCGCCGGTGTGCGTGTGCGTCTCCAGGCTGGTGCCGCGCAAGGGCCAGGACCGGCTCATCCAGGCGTGGCCGGAGGTGACCGCCAGGGTGCCGGCGGCCAGGCTGCTGCTGGTCGGCGGCGGCCCGTACGAGCGCCGGCTGCGCCGCCTGGCCGCGGCCAGCCCGGTCGCCGACCACATCCACCTGACCGGGGAGGTGCCGTGGGCCGCCCTGCCGGCCCACTACGCGGCCGCCGACGTGTTCGCCATGCCGTGCCGGACCCGCTGGCTCGGCCTGGACCTGGAGGCCCTCGGCGTGGTGTTCCTGGAGGCGGCGGCGGCGGGGCTGCCGGCGGTCGCCGGCCGCTCGGGCGGCGCGCCCGAGACGGTCGTCGAGGGGGTCACCGGCACGGTGGTGGACGGCCGCCGGCCCGGCCCGGTCGGGCGGGCCGTGGCCGACCTGCTCGCCGACCCGCAGCGGGCCCGGGCCATGGGCGCGGCCGGGCGGCGCCGGGTCGAGGCCGAGTTCTCCTGGCAGGCGGTCGTCGCCAGGCTGGAGAAGCTGCTGGACGAGGCGGCCGGGGCCCCGGCCTCGTGAGGGCCTCGTGGGCGAGCGCGCCGCTGAGGATCAGCTTCGCGGGCGGCGGCACCGACGTGCCGCCCTACCCGGCGACCTACGGCGGCGCGGTGCTGTCGGTCACCATCGACCGCTGCGCCGCCGCCGACCTGCGCCCGCGCGCCGACGGCGACTACCACGTCGAGTCCCTGGACCTGATGGCCAGGGCCGCGTTCACCCCCCACGAGCTCACCTCCAACGGGCACCTGGATCTGGTGAAGCCGGTCCTGCGGGAGCTGGCGGCCCGCCGCCCGGGGCGGGGGCTGGACCTGACGCTGGCCACCGACGCGCCGCCGGGGTCCGGGCTGGGGTCGTCGTCGGCGCTGGTGGTGGCGATGCTGGCCGCGGTCGGCGCGGCCAGCGGACGGCGCTGGTCGCCGGCGGAGCTGGCCCGCACGGCCTACCAGGTCGAACGGGTCCACCTTAAGATCGAGGGCGGCATGCAGGACCAGTACGCGGCCGCCTTCGGCGGGCTCAACTTCATCGAGTTCCACGGCGACGACCAGGTGGAGGTGCGGCCCCTGCGGGTCCACGGCGACACCCTGGAGGAGCTGGAGCGCTCCCTGCTGCTGGCGTGGTCCGGGCAGAGCCGCACCGACGGCGGCATCCTGCGCCGCCAGGTCGACGGCGTGCTGGCCGGCTCGGCGGAGAGCCTGGCCACCCTCGCCGCGCTCAGGCGGCTCGCCGAGACGATGCGCGACGCGCTGCTCGGCGGCGACCTGGCCACCTTCGCCGAGGGGCTGCACGAGGGCTGGCGGCAGAAGCGCCGCCTGGCCGCCGGCATCGCCACCCCGCGCCTGGACGAGCTGTACGCGGTCGGCCGCACCGCCGGCGCGGCCGCCGGCAAGGTGCTCGGCGCTGGCGGCGGCGGCTTCCTGCTGTTCTCGACCCCGCCGCGGCGGCGCGAGCGGGTGGCGGCCGCCCTGGAGGCCGCGGGGGCGCCGTGCGCGCCGGTCCGCTTCGACCTCCGCGGCGTGCAGCGCGGCACCGGCCGGCGGGTGCCCCGGTGAGCCCCCAGGAGGGTGCCCCCATGGATGTGGCCGGGTGGCTGGCCGCGTCGGCGTCGGTGGCCGCCTCGCTGGCCGAGCGGCCGGGCGCGGCCGCGGTCGAGCGCGCCGCCGGGCTGGTCGCCGACGCCCTGGCCGCCGGCGGCCAGGTGCTGTTCTGCGGCAACGGCGGCAGCGCCGCCGACGCCCAGCACTTGGCCGCCGAGCTGGTCGGCCGCCTGGCCCTGGAGCGACCCGCCTACCGGGCGGTGGCGCTGACCACCGACACCTCGGTGCTGACCGCGGTCGGCAACGACTACGGCTACGCCGAGGTGTTCGCCCGCCAGGTCCAGGGCATCGGCCGCCCCGGCGACGTGCTGGTGGCGATCTCCACCAGCGGCCGCTCCGAGAACGTGCTGCGGGCGGCCGCCGCCGCCAGGCGCGGTGGCCTGCGGGTGGTCGCCTTCCTCGGCCCCGACCCCTCGCCGCTGGACCAGGCCGCCGACGTCGCCCTGCACGTCGACGGCGACGCCGCCGGGCTGGTCCAGCAGGGCCACATCACCATCGGGCACGCCCTCTGCGGCTGGGTGGAGGCCAGGCTCGCGGGCCGCTGAACGCCCCGAGCACGCAAGCCGCGACCTCCCGCCGCCCTGTACATCCGCGCCCAACGGCACGTAAGATGCCGAGCCGCCGCTGTCGCGCAGCCAGCCAGGAGGGGGCATCATCTTGCGCTCGCGAACCGGTCTTGTCGGCCTCGTCGTCTTCGTCCTCGCCGCCGCGGCGGCGTGCGACTCCAGCAACCCGAGCCGCTCCGCCTCGCCCGCGACCACCCAGGCCGGCCACCCGGCCGGGCATGCCGCCACCCCGACCACCGTCCTGCCCGGCGACGCCTCGCCCACCGAGCTGCGCGCCCAGTTCGAGCAGCTCCTCGGGCACCACGCGCTGCTGGCCGTGCGGCTCATGCGCGGCGTGGTCGGGCAGAGCCCGGAGCTGCGGCAGGCCGCCGAGGCGTCCCTGAAGGAGAACAGCGCCGCGCTCACCGAGCTCGTCACCGCCGCCTACGACGACGCCAGCAGCGACCGCTTCGGCCAGCTCTGGCAGCGGACCGTCCTGGACCTGACCGCCTACGCCGAGGCGGTGGACGCCGGCGACGCGGCCGCCAAGCGGTCGGCGCGGTCCGACCTGCTGGCCGACGCCGACGCCTACGAGACCTGGCTCGCCCAGGCCAGCGGCGGGAAGGTCCAGGCCCGCGATCCCAGCGCCATACGGACCCACGTCGAGCACCTCATGAAGCAGCTCGACGCCTACGCCACCCGCGACTACGCCACCGCCTACCGGCTCGAGCGGCAGGCCTACGAGAACCTGTTCGGGGCCGGCGTGACCATGGCCAAGGGCAGCGTCGCGCCCAAGGCCGCCGCCGCCCTGGACGCGCCGCCGGAGCAGCTCCGCTCGGCCTTCGCGATGCTGCTGGGCGAGCACATGGAGCTGATCATCGGCGCGCAGCGGGCGACCTTCGCCGGCGCGCCGGAATTCGACGCGGCCGCCGCCCAGGTCAACGCCAACAGCGAGGCGCTCACCAAGGGCATGGGCGCGATCGTCGGCCCCCGCAAGGCCGCCGAGTTCCAGTCGGCGTGGGCCGAGCACGTCGAGGGGCTGATGGCCTACTCCACCGCCGTCGCCGGCAACGACGAGGCCGCCAAGGCGGCCGCCCAGAAGAACCTGGAGGGCATCGCCGACCGGCTGGCGCTGTACCTCAGCGACGTGGTCCGCAACGAGCTCCCCCACGAGCCCCTCACCAAGGCCCTGTCGGAGCACGACACCCACCTGATCGACCAGGTGAACGCCTACGCCGCCAAGCGCTACGGCGACGCGCTGCGGATGGAGCGCGCCGGCTACCAGCAGATGCTCGGCGTCGCCGGCACCCTGGTCGGCGCGATCCAGAAGACGGTCAAGCCCCAGCTCCCGATCGGCGGCTCCCAGACCGGCGGTGGCGGCACGGCGCAGCGGCGGCGATGACGCTCGGCAGGCGGCTGGCGGCCGGCGTGGCTGCGCTGGCGCTGCTGGCCGGCTGCTCCCAGGCGGGCGCGCGGCGCGCCGAGCCGTCCCCGGCGGCCACCGCCACGGCGCCCGGCGAGGCGGCCGGCGGGGTGGACGCCGCCAGGGGCTTCCGCTCCACGCGCGGCTACCGCGCCACGCCCGACCCGGTGCGGGTCGAGATCCCCAGGATCGGCGTGTCCAGCTCCCTGGACCGGCTCGGCCGGGCATCCGACGGCACGGTGGAGACGCCCCCGCTGCGCCGCGCGGCGGTGGCCGGCTGGTACGCGCTGGGCCCGCGGCCGGGCGACCCCGGGTCGGCGGTGATCCTCGGCCACGTCGACTCCAAGCGCGGCCCGGCGGTGTTCTTCCGCCTGCGCGAGCTGCGCCGGGGCGACGAGGTCAGGGTCGAGCGCGCCGACGGGTCCGTGGTGCGGTTCGTGGTCGAGCGGACCGAGCAGTTCCCCAAGGAGCGGTTCCCCACCGACGAGGTCTACTACCCGACGCTGACCCCCGGGTTGCGGCTGGTGACCTGCGGCGGGCTGTTCGACCACCGCAGCGGCCACTACCGGTCCAACATCATCGTCTTCGCCGCCGCCCGCGCCTGACCGGCCCGGTCAGGGCGCCCGCAACGTGCAGCGGTCGACGATCTGCCGGTAGGCGTCCAGCGCGCGGTCGAAGCTGGCCGGGTCGCCGGACGCCACCGCGACGCGCTGCTCCACCGCCGCCCGCATCCGCACGGCCACCGCCAGGACGTTGTTGGCCCGGTCCACCGCCGTCTTGCACTCCGGCGAGGCCACCAGGTCGACGCCGGGCGCCTGGGTCGTGGGCGCCGCGGTGGCGCCGCTCCCCGGGTCGGAGGCGGGCGGGCGGTCATCGCCCCAGGCGGCCGCGCCGACGAAGGCCCCGCCGAGCAGCGCCACGGCGACCAGCAGCACGGTGACCAGCAGCCAGGACAACGACGGCCGCCGCCGGCGCTCGGCCGTCACCTCCGGCAGCCGCATCCCGACCTCGACACCGGGGTCTTCCCGCCGCTCGCTGAGCTGGGTGATGTACTGCCGTAGGGCCTCGATCTGGCGGGCTCGAGTCTCGTCCTCTGGAGGCATGCTCCCCCCCTCCCCTGGGTGCGTCGCCGGCTCCGCGTCGGAGCCGCCGAGTACGCGTACCCGGGCGTCCCGCGACGAGAACCGCTGCTCAGCGTAACCGGTCGTCCTCGCTGGATGCGACCTGGCACCGGGCGGCGCGTGGCCAGCTACCCTCGATCCGCCATGCCGACCACGCCGACCACCCCAGCGGGAGCGCGTCCCGCCGTGTTCCTGGACCGCGACGGCACCCTCGTCGAGGAGGTGCCCTACCTGCACGAACCGGCAGAGCTGGCGCTGCTGCCGGGCGTCGCCGGCGCGCTGGCGGCGCTCGGCGCCGCCGGCTACGCCCTGGTGGTGGTCACCAACCAGGCCGGCGTGGCCCGCGGGTTCTATGACGAGGCGGCCGTGGCGCGGGTCCACCGGCGCCTGCGCGTGCTGCTGGCCGCCGCCGGCGCGTGGCTGGACGCGGTCGTGTACTGCCCCCACCACCCGGACGGGACGGTCGCCGGCTACACCGGCGCCTGCCGCTGCCGCAAGCCCGGCCCGGGCATGCTGGAGGCGGCGGCCGAGCGGCTCGGCCTGGACCTGCGCGCCTCGTACCTGATCGGCAACCACCCCAGCGACGTGGGCGCCGCCCTGGCCGCCGGCGCCACCCCGCTGTTCGTGACCACGGGGCGGGCGGCCGGCCGCCGCCCGCCGGCCGGGGCGGCGGCGTTCCCGAGCCTGGCGGCGGCGGCCGGGGCCGTCCTCCGGGACGCAAGAGAGCCAGGCCCGCCTCGGCCGTGACGGGGCGGGCCTGGCCGGATGCCGGCTGGTCGCGGGCGACCCGCGCCCTGGCCGGCACCGCCAGCGGTCCGGACGGGTCGCCCCCCGAGCACCGTTCCTGCCGCTGCTGCCGAGTCCCCCTGCCGTCCCCGGCGGGCTCCTCCTCGATCTCCGCCGGGACCTCGTTGAAGGACTTGGGCGACACGCTAGCCCGCGGGGTGCGCCGCTGTCGGTGCCGCACGTCACAGCCGGGCTGTGACGTCCGTCACAGCGGCGGGTCAGGTCAGCCGGCGCAGGGCGCCGAGGTCCAGCACCCGCAGCGACTCGGCCTCGTAGTCGACGAACCCGCGGCGCCGGAACGACCCCAGCGCGCGGCTGACGTTCTCGCGGCTGGCGCCCACCATCCCTGCCAGGTCGCGGTGGGTGAGGCGCAGGGTGATCCTGGTGCCGCCGGCCGGGCTCGGCTCGCCGTAGCGCTCGGCCAGGCCGAGCAGGGCCTTGGCGAGACGGCCCTTGACGTCCAGGGACAGTAGGTCGTCGATGAGCGCCTCGCGGTCGGCCAGCAGCGCGGCGAGCTGCCGCAGCAGCGCCGAGGAGGCGCGGGGGGTGGCCTCCAGGAACGCCCAGAAGTGGTCCCGGTCGATCGCCCAGGCGGTCGTGGGCGAGGTGGCGCGGGCGCCGGCGGTCCGCCGCCCGTCGGTCAGCAGGGCCAGCTCGCCGATGAGCTGGCCGGCCCGCACGATCGAGTGCACCTGCTCGGCGCCGCCCCGCACGGGGGAGACGATCGCGACCTCGCCGGCGGTGAGGACCAGCACGAAGTTGGCGGGCTCGCCCTGGCGCATCAGGAAGCTGCCCGGCGGGTAGTCGAACGGCGTCGCCTTCGCCGCCAGCTCGGCCAGGTCGGACGGGCTGCCGTGGCGGAACACCGGGTTGTCGCGCAGGACGCGCTCCAGCGCAGCCACGTCGGCCTGCGACCGCCGCCTTGGCACCGGGTACCCCCTCGGGGCTCGCCGCCCCCGCCTCGCCCGTCTCGAATGGTGGCAGAACGAGTCTAACCCGCCCGGGCAGGGCGATCGGCGCCAGTTTGACCGGCGCCAATTAGAGCCGGTGGCCGAACTCCGCCGGCAGGCGGTACTCGTCGCCGACGATCGGGTCGCCCTCGGCGAAGCGGGCCAGCCGGAACGGGTGGATGTCCACCGTGCTGGCATGGCCCTCGGTGACCAGCTCGGCGATGCAGGCGCCCACCGCCGGGGCCTTCTTGAAGCCGGTGCCGGAGAACCCGCCGGCCACGAACAGGCCGTCCACCCCTGGGGCGGCGTCCAGCACCGCACGGCCGTCCGGCGAGATGTCGTAGACGCCGCGGTGGCCGCGGGCGAACGCCGCGCCCGCGAACGCCGGCACCCGCCCGGCCAGCCGCCGCAGCGCCGGCCCGACCAGCTCCCGGTCGTAGCCCTCCACCTCGGCGTCGACCGCGTCCACCGCCACGCGGTGGCCGGCCTCCACCCCCAGCAGCGACAGCTCGCCGCCGTGCGGCCGGAAGTAGGTGCCGAGGACCCCGTCGATCACCACCGGATGGCGGCGGGCGCCGTCCGGGCGCCGGAAGAACGCGAGCTGGGCGCGCTCCGGGGTGATGTCGAGCTGGAACCCGGCGGTGCGCGCCAGCGGGTCGACCCACGGGCCGCAGGCCAGCACGACCGCGTCCGCGCCGAGCTCGCCGTCGCTGGTCGCCAGGCCGGTGACGCGGCCGCCGGTGACGCGCACGGCGTGCGCGGTCACGCCCTGGCGGATGCGCGCGCCCAGGTCGACGGCGCGGGAGGCGAACGCGAAGGTGGTCGCCACCGGGTCGGCGTAGCCGGAGCCGGGCTCGACCGCGGCCAGGCCGACCCCGCCGACGTCCAGCTCCGGGTGCTCGGCGGCCAGCTCCTCGGGGGTGGCGACCTC
>Ga0081538_10006361_pt1 | contig 10420 bp, 14 predicted proteins | sample TabmetS5T2R1_FD_71022 | JGI IMG/M metagenome (GOLD analysis project Ga0081538, IMG submission 71022) | Tabebuia heterophylla rhizosphere microbial communities from the University of Puerto Rico - S5T2R1 | ecosystem: Host-associated > Plants > Roots > Rhizosphere ...
CCACGCCGATCGCCACCATCGGCCAAGCCACCGACAGCATCGCACCCGACCTGGTCGTCCTGGCCGGCACCGTTTCCGAGCCCTTTGCCGCCCATGCTGACGCCATCGCCGACCTTGCCCGTCAGACCATGGTGGCTCTCGGCGGCCCCGGCGCGACGCCGGAGCTGGCCACCCGGACCGGAGCGCAGCTGCTGGACCAGGACCCGGTCAGCGCGGCCGAACATATGGACCGCGACCTACCCAGATCGCGGCACCCATCCGCGCCACCTGGCCCAGCCTGAGCCGGCCAACAACTGACCAGGGATTCAGCAGCGGCCGGCCCTAGAGTACTGACAGCGCCGGCCTCGTCGGGACCAGCCTTCAGGCCGGATCCCCTTAGGAGACCGCTAGCAATGACCGCCGGGAGTACGGTGGTACCGCGATGCGGCTCCGCCTTGGCCGTGCCCGCCCGCTTGGTGGGTTGGTCGGAGCCTGGCAAGCAGGCCAAGGGCGGTGACACCTGGTGAGCGGCCGGAAGACTCGTCGGCCCGGGGAGATCGCCCTCGCGCCTGGCTCGGGGATCAACAAGGCTCGCAGCTGCAGCTGCTGGCCCAAGCCGGACGACGCTAGTCCGTGCACCCCGCAGACCTGCGATTGGCGCTGCCGGGCCTGCCGTGCCTACGGGCGGCCGTTCTACAGCCGCGGGGACCTGCAGTATCTGGAGCACGGCAGCGGGCCGTTGGCGGCGGAGCTGGACCGGCTGTGGCACGCCAAGGGGACGATGAAGGGCGGGACGGCCCGAGACGGATCTAGCCATGAGGGTGGCGGCTGGTGGGCGCTGCCGCAGGGAGCAGCTGGGCTGGTGCCACGCCGCCCCCATCTCCGCACGGCGACGGAGCTGTACTACCGGGGCCTGTAGGATCCCCCACCAGGGCAGGACGGCCGCAACGCCGGCGGTGGGCAATAGCGGGACGTCTCGGTGCCGCCTCGGCGACCTGCCTTGCCAGGCTTCGATGCGCAGCCGAGGGCATGTCTGAACGAGGGCACCGGCGGCAGGGGGCATGTCGACCGCGGAGCGACGCCGACTATGGACCTGTGCTCACGCGGGGTCGTGCCCTCACAAATCCTCGGTGACATCCCACAGCACCCGAGCTCCCCGGCCGCACCAGCGCCCGCATGCGGTTGACCAGGCATATGGACTACGCCGAGTTGCTGCAGCAGGTGCAGACAGCGGCGGCACTGGACCGGGCCACGGCCGAGCACGTGAGCTTGGCGACGGTGACGACGCTGGCCGAGCGCATGCGCCACGACGAGCTCGTGCGGCTGGGTGCGCGGCTGCCCAATCAGTTGCAGGCGGCGGTACGGGGTGGCTCGCCGGCCTGGCAGCCGTTTGGCGCTGATGAGTTCGTCCGCCGGGTCGCCGAGCGGATGGGGGTCGAGCCGCGGGCGGCCTGGACGCACGTGCGGGCGGTGCTGGGCACGCTGGAGCGGGAGGTGGTCGGGATGGAGGCCGTCCGGCAGCGGCTGCCGCGCGACTTTGACGCGCTCATGGCCTGAGGTGGCCCGCCTGGCTAGCTTGCCATCGCCACGACATCGTGTTGGGCCGAGCGGCCGCTGTGCAGTCAAGAGGCTCGTCGTGTGCGTTCGAGGCGGGGATCATCGTTATGGAGCCGGCGGTGCCGCCCGTTGGTCAGGCCGAGCTGGTCGAGGGTGGCAGCGATCCAGTCGTGCTTGGCGTTGCTGAACACCACCGGGTCGACCGGCCCGCCGGCCACGATCGCCCGCTTGAGGGCCGCGTACCGGCTCCGCAGGATCGGGTCGGCGCGCAGGGCGTCCCGGAAGCCGCGCATAGCGGTGACCTCGGGGCTGGAGGCCGGCACCACATGCACGTGAACCCGATAGCCGGTTGGTCCGTGGCGGAAGGCACCCCACAGCATTGGCCGGCTGGCCGGGAAGACCGCCGGGAGCTGGTGTCGGAAGCCGAGCTCGAGCAGGGCCTGGGCGGCGGCGGGGATGTCGGCCGGTTGGGCGGGCAGCAGCAGGTCGATGATGCCCTTGCCGGCCAGTTCGGCCACCGCCGAGCTGCCCACGTGCTCGGCGGGTGTCCTCGGCCACCTGGTCACGATGAGCTCAATGAGCCGCCTGGCGACCTCGGGGGCGTGCGGGTCGGCCTGGTGGATCTCGACCGGTGCGCGGCGGTAGGGGCCGATCGGTGGCTTGGACGCCGCGGTCATGGCCGGGTGAGGGTCGTGAGGTCGGCGACGCTGTGCATGGGGTCCTCCGCAAACATTGCGGCCCCTTTGAGCCCACACCAGCAGCGTGCCGCGGCGCCGTCACGGTATGGCGACGGCCCCATGTCGCGGCGACAGCTAATTCGGCTCGATCGGGTCGCGATCGTCGATCGGATCAACCACGACCTCCAACGGTTCAGGCTGGTTGACGACCTTGTCCAGGTAGATAACTTCGATGCTTTCGAGCGGCTGGCCGTTGTGGTCGACGAGCGTGTGGCCCTGCCAGCGGTGGGTGACCTCGGGTCCAGGAAGCGTCATGGGTATCTCCAACTCAAAGCAAGCGGGTCCGTATTGAGCGGGCTGGCCGCGGCCGGATGCGGCAGTGGTCGGCGGTTTCTACCGAAGGTGGCTGACCGTCCGGCCATCCCATAAACCGGCGATCAGCGCCAAGGATCGCTCCAGGTGCGCCGGCGTGAGCGCCTCGGATAGCGCGGCCATATGCCCTAGGGGCGGCAGCAGCCGAAGACGCCAACCCGGCTGGGGCCGTGGCCGTCGCTAACCACGATGCTGGTCGGGCTGCGGCGGTTGCTGTCTCCAGGTGATAGTGGTGTCCGGCCGCTGCCTCAGCCGGTCGGCTAGCGGCCCGCGACCAAAGCGCTGCACGAAGTCGGCGCCCTGGCGCAGCCGCCGGCTGACCGGGGAGGCCTGGTCATGGGCCTTGGCGCGGTGGGCGGCTTGCTCCAGCGCCCAGGCGGCGACCGGCGCTGCCAGCGTGACCAGCGCCAGCTGGCCCACTCGTCGCTTGGTAGTCCTCGGCATCTCATGCCTCCGATCGTTGCCAACAATTTGGGCGCGATGGTCGGGCCCCTTTGGGTTATCGCAGCAGCAGGTTGAGCAGCACGGTGCCCACGACCGAGGCGACCACCGAGAACAGGATCATCAGCAGACAGCCCGGCCAACCGCCCAGCGGGCGGATCTGTATTCGTCCAGGTCGCACGGGGTTGGCTCCTTGGCTCGAGGTGGCTGACCGATCACCGATGGCCTTGTCGGTCGTTGGTGATTTGGTAGCCCAGCGACCACGAGACGGGATGACGATATGGCCGGGCTGTGGCGTCGGTGCCGACAGCGGTGCTGCCGGGCTGTTCGAGCTCTGCGGCCATGCTGCTGCCTTTCAGTGTCGCCCGGGTTGCATGACCCGAGCTGGATGACGGTGGGCGTGCGCCGTGCCACAGGGCACGCTCGCGGGCAGGCCAAAGCCTCTGCCTAGATGACATGAGCGCACTCCAACACGGCTGTGAAGCGGGAGAACAGGGCGGACCGGTTGCCTGGCAACCTCCGCACATGCGGGACGGGGGGTTTGGTCCCGCTGACAGCCGGAGTACCTCTCCGACATCCTGGGACTAGCCCCCGGAACTCTGCCCAAACCGGTCTCGGCCCAACCAGAGGGTCCGTCCGAGCCGCTCGTGAAGCGAGGGGTCGTGGTCCCTGGTAGGTCGAACGATGGGTCCGGCCCAAGGGCCGCGCTCCCAGGCCAGAGGCCGCGAACGCCCGTCGGTGGGGCAGACAGTTCCTGGCTGGTCTCCACAAGGCGAGCGAAGCGGAGTGCCGCCTCCGGCGGCTGGCGGGGAGGTCCTAGCTGCCTTCGGCCTGCCCGGCCTGGGTCCTGGTGGGTGTGGTCCGCCCCTTTGGCAGGGGCAGGCCGGTCGCGACCTCGCCGGCCACCGCCGACAGCTTGCGGCCCGAGGAGCGGGCGGCCCGGCGCAGGTGGGTGAAGGCCTCCTGCTCATCCAGGCGCTCGCGCTCCATCAACGCCCCCTTGGCCCGCTCGATCAGGCCCCGGGAGTCCAACGCCACCTGGAGCTGGTCGGCCAGGGCGCCGCTGACCTCGGCCTTGGCCCCGGCCAACAGCAGGCTGGCCACGATCCCGGCATAGGCCTGCAGGGCGATGATCTCGGTGTCGTCCCAGCCCCGCGGGTCGGCCGCGTACACGTCCAGGGTGCCGATCGGGCCACCGCCCAACTCGACCGGGACGCTCAGGCCCGAGCGGATCTGGACCTCGACAAAGGTCAGGGTGATCTCGCCCCAGCGGCGCTCCAGGGTGGCGTCGTGCATGACCGCCGGCCGGCTGGTGTTGAACGCCTCGGCGCAGGGGCCGGCGGCGAAGGTCTCCTGGTTGTCCTCCAGGGTCTGGGCGCGCTGGTCCGACGCGCTGGCCCAGCGCAGCTGGCCGTCGGCGTCGGTGAGCATGATGCCGGCGGCGTCGGCGTCGAACAGACTCTTGGCCGCCAGGACGGCCTGTTGCAGGGTGGCGGGCAGGTCCTGGTCGGGGTGCAGGTCGCTCAGGGTGCCGATGCACTTGGCCAGCATGGACGGGTCGATCGGCATGGGCGTGCCTTCTTCCGGTCGCCGAACTGGCGAACCCGGTCAACAGGCCAGGCACACGGGCCCTGGGATGCCGATCAGGCCCAACAGCCCCACGAAGTCGTGTGGGCGCAACGTCAGGTCCGCCGCGAGATGACAACGGAACTGACTCGTCAGGCTACCCCCGAGGGCACCAGGGAACCTGCGGGTTGGCGGGCTGGTTGCCGGGCTAGGCAGCCGGTGGCTGCTCCGGCCGCTCACCTCTCACGGCACGTCTGGTACCGGGCTGCCGGAGAGGGTGGACCCAGATCCCGTCTGCCTGCGTCAGCTGGCCGGAGCAGCCACCCCGACCCGCCCATCATCCAGAGCCAGGACGGTTGACGCCCAGGCGGTGGGGTCCCCGGCGCCTGGCCCAGGCGCCAGCATGGGACGCTAGCGCGAGGCCGAGGACCCCAAAAGCGCCAATCCTAACGTAACAGCACCATCCACATGACCTGCATCGCCAGCGCTCCTTGCCGGCTCAGAATTCGACCAGCTGGGCCCGCATGCGGGCCAGGGCGCGGCGCTGGAGCCGGGAGATGTGCATCTGGGAGTAGCCGACCCGGGCCGCGATCTCATACTGGTCCAGCTCCTGGAAGAACCGCAGCATGATGACCTCGCGCTCCAACTGCGGCAGGGCGGCCACCATGTCCGGCAGGGCCAGCAGATCCTCTGGCTCCTCCCTGGCTGCCGGCGCGGCCACCAGATCGCCGAGTGAACCGTCCAGCTCGTTGCCGACTGGCTGGTCAAGCGACAGCTCGCGGCGGCTGCCCGCGGCCGCCAACCCCTCCAGGACCTCCTCCTCGCCCATCTCCAGGTGCTCGGCCAACTCGCTGCTGGTCGGTGACCGGCCCAGGCGCTGGTGCAGCTCGTCGGCCGCCTGGGACAGCCGCAGGGCTTGTTCCTTGAGCGGGCGGGGCACGTGCAGCCGCCAGCTGGTATCACGTAGGTGGCGTTTGAGCTCACCGACCACACAGGCCACGGCGTAGGGGACGAACGGGTTGCCGAAGCCGGGGTCATAGCGGTCGACGGCGGCGATCAGCCCGGCCCGGGCGGTCTGGCGCAGATCCTCGGGCGTGGTCCCGCGGCTCTCGCGGAACCGGCCGGCCAGCCGGTCGGCCAGCCCCAGATAGGCAAGGATGATCCGCTCGCGCAAGCGGGGGTCGCGGCTGGTGGCGTAGTCCTGCAGCCACTCCTCGACGGCGTTCGCCGCGTCCTGGTCGCCGGGGCGGACATCAACGACCGAATGGTCGCCAGGCAAGGGAATGGTGGTGGTCACCGGGCACCTCGTTGGACTGGTCGTCCACGAGGGCTGGGTGGACGGGCAGCATCAGCAGCAAGCAACCAAGGTCTCCCCGGTGCCGAACCTGCGCAAACCTGGCCAGCCACCCAGCGCCCGACCACAGCGCCGCCGAGGGCAAACCCTCGCGTCGGTGGAGAACGACCTTGTGGTTCGGGCGGCCAGGCGCGCCAGGTAGAGTGCGGCCGTGGTCAATCGCAGGACTGATCTGGGGGAGCTGGTCCGCCAGCTCGGCACCAGCCCACCGTTCCAGCTGCTGGAGGTGGCCCGCGGCTACCTGGCCGACGCTGAGGGGCTCGAGGCGGTGAACCTGCTGCTGGTCGACTATGGCCAGGAGCTGCTCAGCCCCTTCGGCGCCTACCAGGGGCCGCCGCTGGGACAGGAGCGGGTCGACCAGGGCGAAGCCGGCGTGACCTACCAGACCCAGGCGGTCCGGATCGGGCGGGTCCAGCTGGGCTGGCGGGCGTGCGTACCGGTCACCCTGGGCGGCGAACGGTTCGGGGTCCTGGATGTGCGGCTGGCCGCCGAGCCGAGCCGTGAGCTGGTCGCCGAGTTGGAGCAGGTCGCCATGGTGTTGGCGTTCGCGCTGGCCGCGGCCGGCCGGGCCACCGACGAGGTGGAGTTGGCCCGGCGCGGTCGGCCACTGAGCCTGCCGGCCGAGATCCAGTGGGAACTGCTGCCCCGGCTGGCCCTGGCGGCGCCGGAGTATGTGGTCGCTGGGACGCTGGAGCCGGCCTATGACGTCGGTGGGGACACCTTCGACTACGCCGCCCAGCCCCAGGCGCTGACGGTGTCGGTGACCGACGCCATGGGCCATGGGCTGCAGGCGGCCCTCCTTGCCGGACTGGCGGTGGCCGCGCTGCGCAACGCCCGCCGCCGCCAGGCGGGGCTGCTGGAGCAGGCCGACCACGCCAACCGGGCGCTGTATCAGCAGTTCGGCGGGGAGCGGTTCGTCACCGGACAAGTGTTGCGGCTGGATCTGCCAGGGGGGACCGGGGCGGTCATCAACGCCGGTCATCCACTGCCCCGGCTGGTCCGCGGCGGCCGGGTCGAACCGGTCGGGTTGGATGCCGACCTGCCCCTGGGCGTGGACCCCAAGACGATCTACCAGGTGCAACGGCTGGTGCTGGAGCCAGGGGATCGGCTGGTGCTGTTCAGTGACGGGGTGTTGGAGGCGGCCCCGGAGAACGGGTTGGCCTATGGCGCCGGCCGGCTGGACGAGGTGTTGCGGACCAGCCAGGACGTTGCGCCCTATGAGGTGACGCGGCTGGTGGTCCAAGAGGTGATCGCCCACCGCGCCGGTGATCTGGCCGACGACCTCACCGTGGTCTGCCTGGACTGGCCCGGGCCTACGTCCTGACCGGCTAACCAGCCCATCATGGCGTTGCTCGTCCAAGACCCAACGATCGATCAATGAGAAATGGCGGCATAGCCGCAGGTTCGACAGAAGAGCCGCCCAACCGGACCTGCCTACACCCAATGGAGGGGAGCCTTGGTGTTGCATCCTTCAACCAGAGACGAGCCGGTTAATTTGTCCGGCTCTCCGCCGGAAACTCATCAGCATTGGTCGCCAGCCGGTGCTAATTGCTGCCACTCGCTGCTACTTGACCCAGATGCTATGATCGGTATTGACCTGCACTAATGGCTGTTCCTGCTGGTCACCGGACGTGGAGAATAGACCCCGGATTTTTCCTTACCATGAATCTCGCGCTCACCGCTGTGCGGACCAAACGTTTGTGCAGGTAGCTCGTGACCGTAACCCGGCAAGTAATGTGCTCTACGTCGATCGGCGACTATTGGAGCCATCAGCACTGTATGCCAAGCAGATACTGGAGGGGGTCCTTGGCTTGACCGGCGGGCCTGGTATTGCGCTGGACGCGGCCGTCATCCACCGACATGATCGGGCCATGCACGTCGAGGCGATTAACATCGGTCCTCCGACGCAATCGCGCCGGTCCAGGTGGCCGGCGCCATCGCCAGCAAGGGACTCCAGGGCGCCGCCACTTCTACCAGGAGGGCGCCGCGCCCGCGAGGCACTGACCCTGATCGAGGCCGAAGTTCTGGAGAGCGTCGGCCTCACCGGCGCCGAGTCCCGCCGGCAAGTGGTGGTGCGCGGCGTGCGGCTCAACGACCTGGTCGGAAAGCGCTTTCGGGTCGGTGAGGTCGAGTGCCTGGGGGTCGGGCTGTGCGAGCCGTGCCTGCACCTGCAGCGGCTGACGCGGCCGGGGCGGCACTGTTGCATTGCGCCGACCCTTGGCACGCTGAAGCGGCGACCTCGCTATTGGATCAGATCGTCAAGGCCAGCTCGTCGAACGCGACGGCCAGCCACCGGCCCGCTGGCTCCTCTACCGCCAGCTCGTAGTGGCCCCGTCGAACGTTCTGGACGAACGCATGGCCGGTGATGATCACCCTGGCACTGCGGTCCTGCTTGAGGCCGCGCATCGGTCGCAGTCGAGCCTTCAGCCTGCCGTGGTCGCACTCGATCCCGTTGTTGGCGTACTGGTCGGTGCGGTGCGATGCCGCTGGCATCAGCGCCTCCAGCACCCCTGGGTAGACTGGCGCCTGATCGGTGGTGCCCTCGGCAGGGGTGACCTTGGTCGCGCCGATCGCCTCCTGAAGAACCGGCGGGCTGCCCTCACGTCCCGACGTGAGGAGACGAACATCGATCACCTGGCCGAACTGGTCGATCGCTCGGTACACATAGCGCCACCTTCCCGCGACCTTCACATACGTCTCATCCACCTGCCAGCGGTCGACGAAGGCGTGCCGGCAGGGCCGAGGGGCCTCAGCCAGCAGCGGCACAAACCGCAGCACCCACCGGTAGACGGTGACGTGGTCAACCTCGACCCCGCGCTCGACCAGTAGCTCCTCGACGTCGCGATACGACAGGTCAAAGCGCAGGTACCAGCGGACCGCGACGACGATGACCTCGGGTGGGAACCGGAAGCCGGCGAAGGCGGCCCGCGGGATCGGAGCGGGACGAGGGCGGCAAGTTCTCATGGCGCCAACCTCGCTGCTCGAAGGGGACACCGCGAACGCAATGGCCAACCTCGCGGTGTTCTACGAGGGACCCGCCGACCGGGCCGTGCGCGAGGCCTGGGTCGCCGACTTCGCCGCGGCTCTGCGCCAGGGCGAGCCCGGCGCGTACGTGGGCTTCCTTGGCGACGAGGGCCAGGCGCGAGTCCGCGAAGCCTACCCGGGGCCGACCTGGGACCGGCTGGCCGCGGTCAAGCGCCGCTATGACCCGGCCAATCTCTTCCGCCTCAACCAAAACATCCCGCCCTCCCGGCGGTGAGCGTCGGCCGGGCGGCGCCCAAGTTGGCTGAGGCAACCGGTTACCGAGAGGAGGTCACACATGAACTATCTGCGCGACGCATTGAGGCGGGCATCTGGTTGCAGCAACCAGAAGTCGCTCCTTGAGCTCATGATCAATGGTCGCCGTTCGAACGTCCGTCGGGAGTCAGGAGCAGCAGCGTCGGTAACTCCACCACATCCGAAGGCCGCAGCGTGACCGACCGGTCCCGGCTAGTGGTCAGTTGCTGAGGTGGTTTGACGCTTGAGCTAGGTGAGGATCTGGTTGGCGTCCTTGGTCCAGGCAAACGGCTGGCAGCGCTGGTTCCAGCCGTCGCAGAAGCGGCGGATCGCGGCCATCAACTCCTCCACGCTGGCGAAGTCGCCACGGCGCAGCGCCTGGCGGTCGATGATGGCGAAGAACACCTCGACCAGGTTCAGCAAGGACCCATAGTCGGCCACCCGCGGGGATGTCGGCGCTGAGGACGTCGGTGCGGTTGCGGTAGGCGGCGCTCGGAAGCGCCGCCGGTGGCGCCCGCCTTCCAGCCGTCCACGACTCTGAAGAACGGTACCTGCTCGGCGATCTCGGCGAGCAGCTCCGCGGTCAGTTCGGCGCCGCCCTCCGGCTCCTCGTGGTGGGCCACCCGGGCCAGTTCCGTTGCCGGTACCCCGAAGAACAGTTCGTCGGCGACACCGAGCGGCCCGGCGACGCGTTCGCGCAAGACCTGTGCGATTGGTTGGCCGGTGGCGCGGCGGACGATTTCGCCGAGGATGTAGCCAAACGTCTGGGGGTGATAGCCGGTCCTGGTACCTGGCTCCCACCACGGCGAGGCATCGGCGATCACCGCGCACATCTTGTGCCAGTCGCACAGATCCTCCGGCGTGGTGTCGACCGGTACCGCCGGCACCCCACAGGTATTCGGCCAGCCGGTCCGCCGGGACCGGGCGCCCGTCGTGCACGAGCAACGCTGCCAGCACGACACGCACCTTCAGGCCGGGGATCGTGATCGAGTCGCCATCGGCGGCCCGTACCGCGAGCGGCCCGGGCACTCCAAACTGCATGACCGTCGTGACACGGGACGGGCGGACGATCGAAACCAGTCCAGGCCCCAGCAGCATTCCCGCAGCTCAACAGCTACAAGAACCCCGAATTCTTCAGAGGGAAGTAGCTCATCCGGTGTGCGGGTATTCGGAGAGGAGATCGGTGAACCGCAGCAGG
>Ga0081538_10006362_pt1 | contig 10419 bp, 9 predicted proteins | sample TabmetS5T2R1_FD_71022 | JGI IMG/M metagenome (GOLD analysis project Ga0081538, IMG submission 71022) | Tabebuia heterophylla rhizosphere microbial communities from the University of Puerto Rico - S5T2R1 | ecosystem: Host-associated > Plants > Roots > Rhizosphere ...
CAGCATCGTCAGCATCGCCAAGATCATCAGCGTACGTTTCATGAAATGTTCTCTCCTTTCTCTGTGTTATATGTCAACGCCCCCGGGGGGGCTGCTTGTTTTCCGTGGCCTGATGCCGCGTGCCATGATCGATCTTGCCAGGCGTCGAGACGCCAGGGTTACCCCGCGATCCTCGCCATCATCATGCTCAATGCCGCATACCACATGCTGCCGAATAGCACACTCAGCAGGATATAAAGCAAGCCGCCGAACACGGGCAGCATCGCCTTGACTCTAGACATGTCGATTCCCCCTCGCGCGTGACGGATGTAATAGCGGCCAAGTGGTTTCGGCTGAGGCGAGGTGCTGCCCTCTGTCTGTTGGCTGCCACCCGCTACCTTCACTTACGGAGCAACTCCCATGCCATGTGCGGAAGGTGTGGGGAATGCGGCACAAACGGTGATCATGGGCCAGGGGGAACCTGAGGAATTGTTCCAAAATGAAACGGGCTGCTTCGAATTGAAACAGCCCGCGCCTCGGCCTATTGGCGATGGCCAGGTACAACAGCAGTAGCGACGTGGTATAAGATTTGCTCTACTAGCTCTATTATACGGGTAATCTTCAGCTCATACCTGGCTTTCGCGCTGGTGTCTTGCCGGATCTGCCGAATCGACCGGCGAGTAACCGGACAGAGGGGCACAGGGCGAAACACCATCCCTTGACCGGAGGCCGTGCGGCGCATAGAATGGCTCCAAGGAGGGATGTTATGGCAGTCGCCATGACGCTGAAATTTATCACCACAGTGGCGCTCTATCTCCAGCTCCTGACCCTCGTCTATCTCTACTCCGGCAACCGCGTGCGCTTCTTCCGTTATCTGGTCTGGGCGTGGGGCCTCTTCGTGGTCTCGAAGGGCTCGTACGTCATCCAGCACTTTTTCCCCCAGGCCGGTGGGATCATTCCCCTGTTAAACGCGGCCGGGAGTGCTGGAGATCTCCTCATCCTGGCGGCGGGCCTGGCCTATCGCCAGGATTATCGCCTTCGTCCGTCTCACGCTGCTCTGGGCGTGGCCTACGCCGTCCTATCCTCGCTGCTGAGTACGCCGGCGGAGATTGGCATCGAGATGCCGCTGTCGCGGCGATTCGTCGGTGGCAGTGCCCTGATCGCCGCAGGCTTGGCATTTTGGCCATGGCGCTCGCTGGGGAGCTCCCCCCGCGGCTGTCGATTCCTGTCGATCTCGCTTGCCCTGTGGGGACTGGGCCGCATGGCCACGGGGTTTGTGGATGCGCCGCCCGAGAGTATAGCCTTCGTGATCAGCAGCACCGCTTTAGCGCTCTTTTACTTTTTATCCGTGCTCGCCATCATCATCTTGGTGCTCGATCGGGCCAGGGGGGAAGTGGCGTCTTTGAAGGAATTCAATGAGCGGCTAGTGGACGGTCTGGGGGAGGGCCTGGAGCTCGTCAATGGGGAGTTTACCATCCGCCATGCCAACCGCTGGATGTCGCAGCAATTCGGCCCCGTGGTCGGACGGCGCTGCTACGAAGTGCTGACCGCCAATCGTCGGCAGTGCCCTGGCTGTCCCCTGGCGCGTCGGGATAGCATGGATGCGCCGGCTCGCTTGGAAATCACCGGGCCAGACGACCGACGCTTCCTGCTCACGTGCTCGCCGGTGCGCCAGGCTGACGGGCAGGTCTTTCTCTTAGAGCTCGTGAACGATATCACCGAACAGGAGCGACTGCGCCAGCGACTGAGCGAAGTTGAACGCTTGGCGGCCGTGGGGGAGCTCGCCGCCGGCCTGGCGCACGAGATCCGTAATCCACTGGCGGCCATCCTGAACGCGGCAACCTTGCTCGAGGACGAAGCCACACTGACGGCTGAGGAGCGGGCGAGCATCCTGGAAGCGGTGAAGACGGAGGCTCGTCGCCTCAATACCTCCCTCTCCGACTTTCTGCTGTTCGCTCGCCCACGCGAGCCCACCCGGCAGACGGGTGATATCGGCAGGGTGGTCGAACATGTGTCAGCGCTCCTGCAGGAAGAACGCAACGGACGCGGTGGCGTGCAAGTGGACGTGCGGATCGACCCGTTGATTCCGCCGTTCGCCTTCGATGCTGACCAACTGACGCAGGTCCTCTGGAACATCGCCCGTAATGGGGTCGAGGCCATGCAGGGCCGTGGCCACCTCACCCTGGATGTCGGGCGGCGCAACGGCGAGGTCCTGATCACGATCTCGGATACGGGACCTGGCATCCCTCCCGAAGAACGCCGGCGCATCTTCCAACCGTTCATTTCGAAAAAACCGGGCGGCACCGGCCTCGGCTTGGCCATTGCGCAACGCATCATCACGGCGCATGGGGGGCGTATCGATGTGGAGTCTGCGCCGGAACAAGGCAGCCGGTTCACCATCTGTCTGCCCGTGGTGGGAGGGTAAGGCATGGCGGATATTTTAATCGTCGACGATGAGCCCTCTGCGCGCACGACCCTGGCGATCCTGTTGCGCAAGCGCGGCCACCGCGTCGTCCAAGCCGAGGGCGTCAGAACGGCGGCGAAGATCCTGGCTGAGTGCGCCTTCGACTTGGTGGTCACCGACTTGCGCATGCCCGATGGCGATGGCCTGGAAGTCCTCCGTAACGCCAAGGCCCACTGCCCAGAGGTGGCGGTCATTTTGCTCACAGCCTATGCCGGGTGGGAATCGGCCAAGGAGGCCATGCGCCTCGGGGCCTACGACTATTTTGAAAAGGGCAAGGAGCCCGATGAATTCCTGCACCGCATCGAGAAGGCCCTGGAGGAGAAAGGCCTACGCCATGAGAACGAAAACCTCCGACGCCAGGTCCAGGAACGCTATAGCCTGCCGGGACTCATCGCCCAATCCACGGAAATGCAGAAGGTGTTGGATCTGGTGCTACGTGTCGCGCCTACCGATGCCACCGTCTTGATTCAAGGGGAATCGGGTACGGGCAAGGAAGTCATCGCCAAAGTGATTCACCACGCCAGCCCTCGCACCGATAAACCTTTCGTGGCCGTCAACTGCGGCGCCTTGCCGGAGCCATTGCTGGAGTCCGAGATCTTCGGCCATGTGAAGGGCGCTTTCACCGGGGCCACGGCGCACAAGAAAGGCCTCTTTGAAGAAGCCCACGGCGGGACGTTCTTGCTGGATGAAATCGGTGAGATGCCGCCGACGTTGCAAGTCAAGTTCCTCAGAGTGCTGCAAGAGGGCGAAGTACGGCCTGTCGGGTCGACCCAGGCCACGACCGCGGACGTGCGGGTGCTGGCGGCGACCAACCGCGACCTGGGGCAACTCATGCAGCAAGGCAAGTTCCGTGAAGACCTCTTCTACCGCCTCAGCGTCATTCCCGTCGTCCTGCCGCCTCTGCGTGAGCGGCGCGAGGACATCCCGGCCCTGGCGGAACACTTCCTGCGGCGATACGGCCAGAAGCAGGGACGACCCCTGCGCTTATCGGCCGCGGCCGTCGACACGCTCCTACGCTACCCATGGCCCGGCAACGTCCGTGAATTGGAGAATGCCATGGAGCGCACGGCAATCCTGGCCAGAAATGATGCCATCGGACCAGACGACCTCCCGCCGCATATCGCTGCCGGCGCACCGCTGGGCCCAGCCCCTGTCCTCCCGCGGGAGCAGACGCTGGCCGAGGTGGAGAAGGCCCACATCCTCCAGACCCTCGAGCGCTGCGGCTGGAACCACTCACGCGCGGCGGAGGCGCTGAATATCGGACGCACCAGTCTCTGGCGCAAACTGAAGGAATACCACCTCGAGGAGCTCCTGCATTAGCGCGGCAGCTCGGCACTATTCCCCCTCTCCCTCCCGCCGTCCGCATGGCACTCAGCGTGGCGGTGCGCCGCTGGCACTCGTCGCCTCGCGCTGCGACCTCCAGTCATGCCGGCCCGCCGTGGCCCCACCCTTGACGTCCACGCTGCCGCGCATGGTCTCGCCCTTGACCCGCCCATCAAACGCCATCCGCACCTGGTCGCCCGTGGTCGCGGTAAAGCGCAAGCGGTCGCCGGTGAGGGTGGCGTTGGTGAGAGGGATGTCTTGGCCATCCGCGCTGATGGTCCCGCGCACCTCCTGAAATTCTTGCTGCAAGCGCAGCATGTATTGCCGCGCTCCCTTGGGCGCGGGGACGTTCACACGCCACACCCCGCTGACGTCGGCCGGGATGACCCAGTAGTAGACCGAATGCTGCCGCGATGGCCCTTTGACCTGCACCGTCTGGTCGGGTTGCCATTCCGCCATATCGAAATCGTGCGAGACGACGCGCGTCCCCGGCCGCAGGTCGCGCAAGAGTTTGGGCCGGAGTTGAACGTTGAGTTTCGGGAGCAGGTAGAGGGTGACGACGGTGGCCTCGTGGATATCGGCCTCAAAGAGATCTTGTTGGAGGAACTGCACGCGATCGGTGACGCCGGCCTGGCGGGCATTGGCGCGACTTTCGCTGATCCGTTGCGGGTCGATGTCGATGCCCACCCCGCGCGCGCCATAGCGTTTGGCGGCGGTGATCACCAGCCGGCCGTCGCCGCAGCCGAGGTCATAGACCACATCCTTTTTCGTCACAGCGGTCAGCCGCAACATCTCGGCCACAACATTGTTGGGGGTTGGGACATATTGCACATCGGGTGTCCGCGTCTGGGCATCTCCTCCCACCCAAACCCCGGCGACGGCAAGGACGAGACATAAGGCGAGCGCGCACCGTTTGTGTGGCTTCGGCATGGCATGTCCTCTCATCGTGAAGCTGTGAATTTATTGGTAGCGAGAGCGCGCCAGGAAGAGCAACGGCACGCCGGCTAACAACACCCCAACGCCCACCGCAGCCCCGGGCCCGGTATAGGCCAGGCTGGAGTGCAGCATATAGACGCACGTGACGCAGAAGATCAGCGGCGTCAGTGGATACAGAGGGACGCGAAAGGGGCGGGGCCTCTCAGGCTCCTGCGTGCGCAGCACGAAGAGCGACAACCCCACCAATAAGAAAAAGAACCAGAACACCCGCGCCGTATACTCCACCATGGTGACAAAACCGTCGCGCGCCCAGGCCCCCAGCAGCACCAGCAGGAGTGCAATGCTGCCTTGCATGAGCAGGGCATTCGCTGGCGTGTTGCCGCCTGCCCGCCAGCGCCCCAGAAAACTGAGCGTCCGATAATCCTGCCCGAGGGCATAAATGGAGCGCGCTCCCGTGAAGACGGTGGCGTTCATCGAGCCCAGCGCGGCAATGGCGATGAGGGCGCTGACGAAGGTCGCCCCCCTCTCTCCCGCGACCCGACGCATGACGTCTGCTGCGACGACATCTGATCCACTCATGGCCGTCAAGCCTAAGCCCTTCAGATACGCTAGGTTTGCGAAGATGAGGATGGCGGCGATGAGCGCGAGCCCCCAGAATAAGGACCAGGCCATATTCCGCCGGGCGTTGCGTACCTCCCCCGAAATGTAGGCGGCCTCATTCCAGCCGCCGTACGTCAACAAGACGAACACCATTGCCAAGCCAAAGGCGGCCCGCGGCGACGCCTCGGCCGCCCCATCGGGGGCAGAGGGGGCGGCGACGATGAGCCCAACGACGACGATCGACAGCACGCCGAGGATTTTCACCGTGGTGAGCACCTTCTGCGCCGACTTCCCCGGTTGGACTCCGAAGAGGTTAAGCATCGTCACGAGCGCGATGGCCAGCGCGGTATAGAGCGACGCTCCGCCTTGGCCTAGCGGCAGCAGTTGCGAGGCGTAGTCGCCGAACACGAACCCCAGCATGGCAATGGAGCCGGTTTGCAGCACCATCATGCGGGCCCAGGCGAACAGGAAAGCCATGTCCTGGCCAAACGCGCGTCGCAGGTAGTGATAATCCCCTCCGCTATGTGGGTAGGCGGTGGCTAGCTCGGCATAGCACAGCGCGCCGATCAGCGAGATCACACCGCCGAGTATCCAGGCGAACAGAAACAGTCCAGCGCCGCCCGCATGCGCGGCGACCAGAGCCGGGGTTTTGAAGATTCCCGCCCCAATGACGACCCCGACGATCAGCGCCACGGCATCCGGGACCGTCAGCATCGGTCTCGGGGCCGCTTGACGAGTCCTCACCGCGCTCTGGCGCTGGGCATCGTCAACTTCGTCGGCGATCTCTTCGGCCCAAGAGTGTCTGGTGTTCTCTAGCATCGGTTTGCAGCCCCTCACAAGCGTTTTTGGTGGATGGCCTAGCGACGTGACCTCCAGCCCGTGGGGGGATCAGGTGGTGGATTGCCATGCCGTATGGCGATTTAGCGTCGGCAACCTAGCTCCTTAAGTCGTATGCGTCTGAGGTATGCTGGCGGCGTGATCACCCCCGTGATCACCCCTTGATCTATCTGCTATTCGAGCGGCTGTGATAGATTCGCCGTCTGCCAGCTATCTCGCGTTGTTTCAGGTATTGATCAAAACGACAGGCCCATTATTCTTGGCTCATTCCACCATGGTTTAGGCGCGGCCGTCAAGATCGTGAGGTGTGAGCACCTTCTCACCGGAGTTCTCCTCATCAGCCTTGGCCTGAAGCGGTATGAAGCCTGAGGGGGAAGCGATGGGAGGCGGGGCACCGATCGGCCACACTTCTCCCTGCCGCATGGTGGAGACGGGCACACCACTACACTTTGGGGCAAACGCCTCGGCCTTGTCAAGAAGATGGCTTGCGCTGTCGTCGCGCTTCTGCGACAATGGGGCGTTGACGCACACGTGGCTGGTCCGCCTTCTGGCGGTGGGAGAGGGCCTTCCAGGGGAAGGCCGATGCCCATCCGTGACCAGGCTGCGTGCTCGCTGCCGTCGGGATCTCTAGGTTATGAGCTCGGAGGAGAGCTTATGCTGAAGATCGGCGCTGTCGCCTACGCACCCTATGTCGTGACCGTTTTCGAAGGCATCAAAAAACACTTTCATCGTATGGGCCTACCTCTCGACTGGGTGCTGTATTCCAACTACGACGCCTTGGTCGAGGCCTTTGTGCGTGGGGAGGTCGAGCTGGCCTGGAATGGCCCCCTGGCCTATGTGAAGATCCGACGGCGCCTGCCCGATGGCTCCCGGGTTGTCGCCATGCGTGACATGGACATCAATTTCACCACAGCGTTCATCACGCACCCCGACTCGCAGATCCAGACTGTGCAGGATCTGAAGGGGAAACGGTTCGCGTTCGCCGGTCGCGGCTCGGTGCAGGCGGGTCTGCTGGCTTACTACTTTCTGAAACAGATGGGCATCGACCCGGAAAAGGACCTGGCATTGGCCACCTTTACCGAAGAGCGTCCGATAGGCGGACCGGCTGGGGAACCCGGCGTGGTGGCGCTGGTACGCTCGCGCGAGTATGACGCGGGGGCCGTCAGCACGCACGCCCTGGCGACGCTGCGGGATAAAGGTCAACTGCACGAGGGCGATGTTCGGGTGTTCTGGAGCAGCCCGGGCTACAGCCACTGCTGCTTTACCGCCCAGCGGGCGATCGATGACGCCCTGGCGCAACGGATCACCGCGGCCTTCACCGCCATGCGCTTTGACGATCCGGAGCATCGGCAAGTGCTGGAGTTGGAGGGGTGCAAGGGATTTATCCCCGGAACGTCGGAGGGTTATGACACTCTGGAGGCTGCGGCAGAAGCAGAGGGTCTCGTTTGACCGCCCCAGCCGAATCGGGTACGATAGGCCTCTGTCGAGCTGGACGCCAGTAGGTTCCTGTTTTCATGTAGAAGGGGCGTGTGCAGATGCAAGCGTTGGAACTACCGTTTTACGACAATAAAGTCCTATTCGGCCATGATACGCGGCCGGGTCTCCTCGCCTTTGAGCGCGAAGGGGAAGCCGCCATCCGGGTCTTCGTGCGCCAGGGACGGCAGACACAGTCGTTCGTGCAAGACTTGACGCCATTCATGTTGCTCGCAAACCCGCAACTGCTCAAATCCTGGACTGGCAAGTACGATATCGAGAAGCTGGCCGGAGAGGGCTTTTATACCTACCTGGTACGCTTTCGGAGCTGGAGCGATTTGGACAAGGCCAGGACACACCTGCAAAGAGCCTCGGGCAAGTCATCCGGCGCGATCGACGCCCCCTATTTTTTCCTCACCGATCTGGTCGCTCAGCACTTGATGCTGACCGGGCAAACGCACTTCTTGGGCATGGCCTTCGAGCAGCTCAAGCGCCTGCAGCTCGACATCGAGACCTATACCACCGAGGGTTTTGAGTTCCCCAACCCTGGACGCCCGGGGGACCGCATCATCGCCATCGCGCTGTCGGATCAATCGGGCTGGGAGCGCATCATCACCGGTCACGAGCTCTCCGAGCCGGAAATGCTCGAAGAGCTGATGGTGGAAATCCGCCGCCGCGACCCGGATGTGATCGAAGGGCATAATCTGTTCCGCTTCGATCTCGAATATATCGCGGCCCGCGCCCGGCGGCACCGGGTTCGGCTCGATTGGGGGCGCGACGGCAGCGCCCTGCGCAGTCATGCGTCGCGTATGAATATCGCCGAGCGGACCATCAGTTACCGCAAGTACGAGGTCTTCGGGCGGCATATTGCCGATACCTGGATGCTGGCACAACTGTATGATATCGGTACGCGCGATCTGGAAAGCTATGGCCTCAAGGATGTCGCCCGCCATTTCGGTGTGGCGCCGCAGGATCGCACCTACATCCAGCCGGAGCGGGTGAGCTGGTACTTCGATCATGACCCCGACACGTTGTTCCGCTATGCCCTCGATGACGTCCGCGAGACCCGAGCCATCAGCGACATCCTGAGCCCGAGCTATTTTGTCCAGGCGCAGATCTTCCCGCTCTCCTACCAAAACACCATCCTGCGCGGCAACGCCACCAAGATCGATATGCTCTTCCTGCGTGAATATCTACGCCAACGCCACGCCATCCAGACTCCATCGCCGGGTCAGGCGGTCTCCGGCGGCTTTACCGATTGCCGCTATCAGGGCGTGGTCCACCACGTGCTGCACTGCGATATCACCTCGCTATACCCGTCGATCATGTTGAGTTATGCATGTTTTCCCCCCCATGACGTGCTGGGCGTATTCCCTTCTCTGCTGCACGACCTACGGGAGTTCCGCGTGCAGGCGAAAAGTCTGGCACGGAAGGCCCACGAGCGCGCCACGCAACGCTACTATGAGGCGCTGCAGACCACGTTCAAAATCCTCATCAACTCCTTCTATGGTTATCTCGGCTTCTCGATGGGCCATTTCAACGACTTCACGCAGGCCGAGCGCGTCACGCGCACGGGACGAGAGATCATCCAACAAATCATCGGCGGGCTCGAGCACGCCGGCTGCCGCATCATCGAGGTGGACACCGATGGGCTCTACTTTACGCCGCCCGCGGGCGTGCACACGCCGGAAGACGAAGAGCGCCTGCTCAACGACGTGTCGCAACAGCTGCCCACGGGGATCAGTCTGGAGCTGGACGGACGCTACCCCGCGATGTTCAGCTACAAAATGAAGAATTACGCCCTGCTGGATGAGCGTGGCGAGATCATTCTCAAGGGATCTGGCTTGAAATCGCGTGGCTTAGAGCCGTTCCTGCGCGCCTGGATGGAGGAGATGTTCGCTCTGCTGCTGCGGGGGGAAGCAGACCAGATCGACGCGCTATTGGCCAAGTATATGGAAGAGTTCGAGCAGCACCAATTCGACGTGAAGATGTTTATGAAAACGGAATCGCTGCAGGATTCGCTGGCCACCTACCGCGAGAAGGTGCGCGATAAAAAGCGCAACCCCTCGGCGCTCTACGAACTGGCCATCCAGGCAGGGCGCTCGTATCAGCCGGGAGACCAGATCTCGTACTATGTCGCGGGCACGGGCAAGCGCGTCAAGGTGCACGAGGCGGCCAAACTGGCCTCGCTGTGGGATCGCCACGACCCGGACGAAAACGTGGACTATTACAAAGCCAAGTTGCTGGAGTTGTACAAGAAATTCAAGCCCTTCATCCGCGGCATGGGCGGTCCTACGCGGGGCGCGTAAGCGTGCTGTCGAGGGGGGAGGGCATGAGGCTGGCGCCGTCGGCGATGATTTTCATCGGAACCTCCGCGCTCGTGCGTTCGCGCGGATAGCGCAGCGGATTCTGGACGTAGCGGACCCCATCGATGACGCGGTCGCAAGTGATATGGCTGTGCCCAAAGACATGCACGCACGACCTCAAGGATCGAATCTGCCCGTCCAGCGCCGCGCAGCCGGCGACCTTCGGGAGCCCCTTGAATTTGAGCCGCTCCACGGATGGGAGGAGGTCCCGTCTGGGGAGGAAATGGGAGAACGAGATGACCGGCCCGTCGTAGGATCGCAGCCGTGGCTCATTCATCTTCAGAAAGAAATCACTGACCTGCTCTATCTCTGTCGGCCATTCGCAGAGAGAAAAGTCAGCCCAGCCGGTGAGGGCGTCGGCATCCCCGCTATCATCTGCATCAAATTGTGGCTCATACCAGGAAAAGAGCGGCACAATCCACACCGCACCCACTTTTGCAG
>Ga0081538_10006363_pt1 | contig 10416 bp, 9 predicted proteins | sample TabmetS5T2R1_FD_71022 | JGI IMG/M metagenome (GOLD analysis project Ga0081538, IMG submission 71022) | Tabebuia heterophylla rhizosphere microbial communities from the University of Puerto Rico - S5T2R1 | ecosystem: Host-associated > Plants > Roots > Rhizosphere ...
TCCTGGGTCGCCTCTTTGCCCTGTCCGAGGCGTACCCGGACCTCAAGGCCAACCAGAACATGCTCGCCCTGCAGGAGGAACTGACCTCGACCGAGAACAAGATCGCCTTCGCCCGGCAAGCGTTCAACGACGCCGCCGCCAGCTACAATATCCGGCGCGAGGTCTTCCCGGCCAACACGGTGGCCGGCAGGTTCGGCTTCAAGGAGGCGGCGCTGCTCGAAACCGCAGAGACCGAGCGCACAGCGCCCAAGGTGTCGTTCCAGTAACCCGCCGCCACCCGTGTGCGTCCCATGGTTCCGATACCATGCTCCCAAAGCCGCCGCTGACCATGGCCACCAATTTCTTTCAGCAGCAGGATTCGGCCCGACGCAGGACCTTCCAGCTGGTGGTCTATTTCGTCCTGGCGATCCTGATTCTGATCGCCCTGGTGTACGGGCTGTTGCTGGCGCTCAGCATGTCTGGCGCCCCCGAGCCGGTGTCCTGGTGGCAGCCGGATCTGCTCCTGCTCGCGGCGCCAGGGGTGGGCCTTGTGGTCGGCGGTGCCAGCGCGTTCAAGGTGGCCCAGCTCGCTTCCGGCGGCCAGGCCGTCGCCCTGATGATGGGCGGTGAGGAGGTGCCCGGCACGACCACCGACGCGCGGCAGAAGCGGCTGCTCAACGTCGTCGAGGAGATGGCCCTCGCCGCGGGAGTGCCGGTGCCCCCCGTCTATGTTCTGGAGGAGCCCGGCATCAATGCCTTCGCGGCCGGCTACGCCCCGGGCGATGCCGTGGTCGCCGTCTCCCAGGGCTGCCTCAACTACTTGACCCGCGACGAGCTGCAGGGCGTGGTGGCCCACGAGTTCAGCCACATCCTCAACGGCGACATGCGGCTCAACATCCGGCTGATCGGCCTGATCTTCGGGATCATGGCGTTGTCCATCATCGGCCGCATCCTCATGCTCACGTCCGGCGGACGGTCGTCGGGAAGGAGTGATTCCCGTGGCGGCCTGATGCTGCTGGGCCTAGGCGTGTTTGCGCTGGGCCTGGTGGGAGCGTTCTTCGGTCGGCTGATCATGGCGGCGGTGTCTCGGCAGCGCGAGTACCTGGCCGACGCCAGCGCCGTCCAGTTCACGCGCAACCCCGACGGCATTGGCGGGGCGCTCAAGAAGATCGGCGGGCTGGCCGAGGGGTCGCGCATCGACAACCCCCAGGCCGCCGAGGCCGGTCACATGTTTTTCGCCAACGCCTTCGCCGGCGAGGGGCTCGCCGGACTGCTGGCCACCCACCCGCCCCTCGTCGAGCGCATCCGCCGGCTCGATCCCCAGTTCGACGGCCAGTTCCCGGAGGTGCGGCCGGTCAATGTCGATCGGGAAGAACTCGAAGGACCCCGCCCCGGTCGCGTGCCGCCGTTCGCCGGGATGCCGAGGTTACCGGGGCTGCCGCACGTGCCGGTGCCGGTCTTGGGGTTCGCCGACGAAGCGGCGTCTCGGGTCGGCCACGTCGATCCGGAAGTAATTAGCTACGCCCGGGCGCTGCACGACGGCATGCCCGACGTGCTCGGGGTCGCCGCCCAGGAGCCGTTCAGTGCTCGCGCCCTAGTCTACGCCCTTCTCCTGGACCCGCGGGTGGACCTGCGGGACCTCCAGCTGACCCGGCTGAAGACCGGCGCTGAGCCTCAGGACTTCGCCGAAACCCTGCGGCTGGTCGCCCCTTTCCAGGCCCTGCCGGACACGCACCGGCTGCCCCTCCTGGACCTGGCCATGCCAGCCCTGCGGCAGATGTCGCCCCGCCAGCACCGGGCTTTCCGCGCCCAGGTGGAGGTGCTCATGATCGCCGACCAGCGGCTGAGCCTGTTCGAGTACACCCTCCGCTGTGTGCTGCATCGCCATCTCGACGCCCAGTTCCTGCCGCAGCGTCAGACGCGTCCAGTGCACAGCTCGCTGCAAAAACTGGCGCACCCGGTGGCGACGGTGTTGGCGCTATTGGCTTGGGAAGGCCAGCCGGAACCCGACCAGGCCGCCCGGGCTTTCGATACGGGCATGCGCGGCTACATCGGCGGCGACCACACCCACCGGTTGCCGCCCCGCGAGGAATGCTCCCTCGCCGAGTTCGACGCGGCCCTGCAAACGCTCAATCAGTCCGTCCCGGCCATCAAGCGCCGGATCGTCGTCGCCTGCGCGTCCTGCATCCTGGCGAACCAGCAGGTCACCGTCCGCGAAGTGGAGCTGCTCCGCGCCATTTGCGATACGCTCGACTGCCCGCTACCGCCGCTCGTCGTGGGGGAAGCGGAAGGACGATGAACGACATCGCAGCGAGGCGGTCTATGACCGATGCTACCGGGAGATTGAACTTGAGCTGTTGCGGGTTGGCGAACAACGCCACGCGGCGTCGTATGAACATGGTCATCGGTGATAACCTCGAAAATTTGTGATGGTTCGGCGCTCGCGCCATTCCGCGCGCGGTAATTCGGCGGTACGCCAAGACGAAGCGGGCAACCCGGCGTGACGCCAAGCAGGCCGAACGTTAAGCCAGTTAATTGAAGGATGGGGCTTCAAGCAGCCTGTCGTCGCCGAGGAGCAGACCGGCGATGTCATAGAAGACTAACCTGGGGGGTTGGGCTGGCGGTGACGTCACGGGCGCATCTCTGCAAGTAGCTGATTTTCCAATGATTTCGATCAGTAAACACGTCCATGAGGGTTCGAGATGTAATACTCGGCGTGAAGCCTCCCACGTCGCGGGCGACGCAACAACTTCGGGCGCTCTTGGGTCAAGGAGCGCCCGTTTTGTTGCAGGATATGTACGGCGCAAGGATCGCCGCGATCACAGCATCAGGAACGCGGCGGCGAGAACAAGGGTCAGCACCACGAGGCGCGCGGACCAGCGCTGGCGCTTGGGCCTCATTAATCCCCAGAGCAGGGGGCGCGAGGTGGCGCCTCCCGCAAGAGCTTTATGATCTGCCTGGAAACGACCAAAGCTTGGGATTGCGGCATACCAAGCTTGTGATTGCCCCCAGCAGTCACCACGCGCATGCTTGAAGCGCCGGCAAGACCGTAGCCGCAGGGGCCGTCATCGTCTTGCGATTGTCGGTCAAAAATTTGCCTTAAGGGCGCCACGCGCACACCCCCAAACCTATTACCGAGGCCATTACCGCCCTCTTTTGAAACCGGGTGCGGCGCGCGGCGGCGATCCGCGGCTTGGAAGACGAACCCATAGAGCCGGGCGCACTCGGCATGCTGCGCGCCGCGATTGATCGGCGGGCCGAGAGCGTCCGAGCGCGCGGAACATGTTCAGGGAGACCCAGATGCCGCTGCCGGGAAGGGTTGTCGCTGCGTCGCCGGGAGTGCACGGGTTCGATACCAACACGGTGCTCAATCGCCGCATTTGCCAGGTTGCGAAGGCAAGGGGGTTTGAATTCTGTATTCGATACCTGTCGCGCCGGCACGTGCAGCCAGCGGGAGACCTGTCCGAAGGAGAGGCCAATGTCATCCTCGGTGCGGGGCTGGCCTTGATGCCCGTCCAGCACGTTGCCCCCGAGAATTGGTCACCGTCGCAAGCGCTGGGGACCAGGAACGGAAGGAATGCGGCCAAGCATGCGCGGCAAATCGGTTTTCCCGAGGGCGTCAACGTCTGGCTCGATCTCGAGGGCGCCAAGACCTCGACACCGCATGAGACGATGATCGCGTACTGCAACGCGTGGTTCGCCGAGGTTGAGGGAGCGGGATTCGTTCCCGGAGTATACGTCGGAGCCAGGGCAATTCTCACAGGGAGTGAGCTGTTCTGGCGTTTGAGGACCAAACATTACTGGAAATCGGGAAGCAGGGTTCCCGACATTCCGCATCGCGGTTATCAGCTCATTCAGAAGATCATCCGCAACGACAAGATCGACGGTGTTGCAATCGATCGCAACCTCACCAAGAACGACAACTTCGGCGGCTCCGTGCTGTGGCTTTCAGCGCGCTGATCGGTTGCGGGGTTGACCGCGACGGCCGGTGCTGGGCCCGGCAAAGCCCGAGCTCCTTGTCGCACGCATGCGGCGCCAGATCGGGCGGGCGCGATCATGCCCCCAAAGTGAACGGCCCGCGGTAAACGGCCTGTTGCCGTCACCGCATCGTCATGGGCTATTGTTAGAGATCTCTTGCGAATGGAGGCGCCGCATGACGGATCGATTCCGGACCCGCGCGCAAGCTTATGAAGAATCGGAGGATGTGGGCCGAAACCCGACCGACAATGCGACTCTCGGCGAGATCATTGCCGCTCGCCTCGGCCGGCGCGACGTGTTGAAAGGCGCGCTCGGTGCGGCAGCCATCGCGGCAACTATCACACCTCTTGCCCTGGCGGCAAGCCGTCCGGCCCGGGCACAGAACGGAACGCGTTTCGTGTTCAAGGAGGTGGCGGCCGGCGTCGACGAAAGACATTACGTGGCGGAAGGCTACGATGCCGACATCCTGATCCGCTGGGGCGATCCGGTTCTCGCCGGCGCGCCCGCATTCGATCCGATGCAACAAAGCGCCGCTGCGCAGAAGCTTCAGTTCGGCTACAACAACGACTTCCTCGGCTATATCCCACTCCCGGGCGCCAACGCCTCGCAGCACGGGTTGCTGGTGGTGAACCACGAATACAGCAACGAGGAGCTGATGTTTCCCGGGCTTGGCCGGCAGGACACCAAGGCCGCCGCCTTTGCCAAGATGACGAAGGAACTGGTCGACATCGAAATGGCCGCCCACGGCGGCGCCGTGCTGGAGATCAAGCGCGACAATGGCAAGTGGGGTGTGGTTGCCGGCTCGAAATATGCGCGTCGCATCGATGTCGACACGGCAATGGAGATCACCGGCCCGGCGGCCGGCCATGACCGTCTCAAGACCAAGGCGGATCCCACCGGCCGCCGCGTGCTCGGCATGCTCAACAACTGCGCCGGCGGCCTCACGCCCTGGGGCACGTGGCTTACCTGCGAGGAGAACTTCCACGGCTACTTCTGGGGCGCGCTCGCCGACGACCATCCCGAGGCGAAGAACTACAAGCGCTACGGCGCTCCCGGAAACTGGTACGCCTGGGGCAAGTGGTACGACCGGTTCGACGTCAACAAGGAGCCAAACGAAGCCAACAGATTTGGCTGGATCGTCGAAATCGACCCATTCGATCCGACGTCGACCCCGAAGAAGCGCACGACTCTCGGTCGCATGAAGCACGAGGGCGCCGCTGGCCTCATCAACACGGACGGGCGCTACGTGATCTATACCGGAGACGACGAGCGCTTCGACTACGCGTACAGGTTTGTGAGCTCGGCCCGCGTCGACCGGCAGAACCGCGCGGCCAACATGAACCTGCTCGACGAGGGCACGCTTTCGGTTGCTCGCTTCAATGCGGATGGCTCGATGGACTGGCTGCCGCTCGTGCATGGGCAAGGCCCGCTGACCGAGGCGAATGGTTTCCGCAGCCAAGCCGACGTGTTGATCGAGACCCGCCGCGCCGCCGACCTGCTCGGCGCCACCAAGATGGATCGTCCAGAGGACTTCGAGGCCAATCAACAGACCAACAAGGTCTACCTGCTCCTCACCAACAACACGCGCCGCAAGGCGGATCAGATCGATGCCGCCAACCCGCGGGCCGACAACAAGTTCGGCCACATCATCGAGATGATGCCGCCGGACGGCGATCACGCGGCGGCGCGCTTCACGTGGGAGATCCTGGTCAAGTGTGGCGATCCGTCGATTGCGGCGGTCGGCGCCACCTTCAATCCGGCGACCACGAAGGACGGATGGTTTGGCATGCCGGACAACGTCGCCGTGGACCATCAAGGCCGGCTGTGGATCGCGACCGACGGCAATTCCGGCTCGAAAACCGGGCGCGCCGATGGCGTGTGGGCGCTCGGCACCGAGGGCGAAGCGCGCGCGACAGGCAAGCTGTTTTTTCGCTGCCCCGCAGGCGCGGAGCTGTGCGGGCCTTGCTTCACACCCGACGACGAGACCCTGTTCGTCGCGATCCAGCATCCCGGCGAAGCCGACGACGACGACCCCAAGGCGCAGCCGGCGACCTTCGAAAATCCGTCGACTCGCTGGCCCGACTTCAAGCCCGACATGCCGCCGCGGCCGTCGGTGGTCGCCATCACCAAGCGGGGTGGCGGCAAGATCGCAACGTGACTGGCCGCTCATGCGGCCGCCATAATGACGGCCGCATCGCCGTACCGGTGAGCGTTTGCATCAGCGCTTGGAGAACTGGAATGAGCGCCGGGCCTTGGCCCGGCCGTATTTCTTGCGCTCGACCACGCGCGGATCGCGTGTCAGGAATCCGCCGCGCTTCAGCGCCGGCCGCAGATCCGGCTCGTAATTCATCAGCGCCTTGGAGATGCCGTGGCGCACCGCGCCGGCCTGACCGGACAGGCCGCCCCCCGCGACGGTGCACACTACATCGTACTGCCCGTTGCGATTGGCGGCGACGAGCGGCTGCTGAATCAGCATGCGCAGCACCGGCCGGGCAAAATAGCTCTCGACCGCTCGCTCGTTGATGGTGATGGCGCCGCCGCCCGGCTTGATCCACACCCGCGCGACCGCGTTCTTGCGCTTTCCGGTCGCGTAGGCGCGCCCGGTCTTGTCGAGCTTCTGGATGTATTTCGGCGCCTGCGGGGTCTCCGGCTTGAGCGCCGCAAGGCCCTCGAACGATTGCGTGGTCTCGGCCATCAGGCAGTTCCCTTGTTCTTGCGATTCATGGCGGCAACGTCGAGCGTCTCCGGCTGCTGCGCCGCGTGCGGGTGATCGGGCCCGGCATAGACCCGCAAATTGCCGATTTGGCGCCGGCCAAGCGGCCCGCGCGGCAGCATGCGCTCGACCGCCTTCTCGACGATGCGCTGGGGAAACTTCCCCTCCAGGATCGACCGCGCCGTACGGTCCTTGATGCCGCCGATATGGCCGGTGTGATGGTGATAGACCTTGTCATCGCGCTTGTGGCCGGTCAGCACCACCTTCTCGGCATTGATTACGACGACGTTGTCGCCGTCATCCAGGTGCGGCGTGTAGGTCGCCTTGTGCTTGCCGCGCAGCCGCATGGCGATGAGCGACGCCAGGCGACCGACGACGAGACCGGTCGCGTCGATCAAGATCCATTTCTTCTCGATCTCGGCGGGCTTGGCCGAATAGGTGGTCATGGCACATGTCCGTCAGTATTATCAGGGCGCCGGCGCGTCAGCGCCGGAAGTGAGGCCGCCTTCTACACAGCCCGGTTTTCCCCGTCAATCCGCACGACCGAAGAATAGATAGCAAAATCAATGCCCTGTGGTTTCGGTATAAAAATACCGTTCGTCATCCACTTGGCGGGATGGAATAAGTCGAGGTGGCATGCGCGACCAGGTCCACCTCGCCCTCGCAGCGAATTGCCGCCTCTCCCACCGCCAGGCGCTTGCCCACCTTGAGCAGCCGGCATTCGGCAACGAGCGCGCCCGGCGACGGCTTCTTCAGGAAATTGATGTTGAGATTGGTGGTTACGGCAAGCGGCACCCAGCCGATCGAGGCCAGAACCGCGACATACATCGCGACATCGGCCAGCGCCATGATGGTCGGACCGGATACGGTGCCGCCCGGACGGGTCGCGTTGTTCTGGATGCTCTGCCGCACCCGCGAGCCGCCATACCATACCTCGAGGATGGCAAGACCGCTGTCGGCGTTGAACGCTTCAGGAAAGTCCCGGGCCAGCAGACGCTCCAGTTCCTCGACCGAAAGCACCGCCGCGCGCATCACACACTGCCCCTTGCGCCGCATCCGCGCGACGTTAAGTATCGGATACAATGTCGTCGCGTCCGCGCAAAGAGCTCAGCCAATCGATGAGCGCACGTTCCTCCGCCGCCGCTCGTGCACCCGCCGCTACCGCCGCGCCGATCGTTTTGCGCGAGGATGTCGGCGGAATTACGCTCCTCTCGCTGAACCGGCCACAGGGGCGCAACGCGCTGTCGGAAGCGATGCTCGATGCGCTGCTGCAAAGCTTCGCCGCCATCGCCAGCGACCGCAAAGTGCGTGCGGTTGTGCTCGCGGCCGAGGGCCCGGCCTTCTCGGCGGGCCATGATCTCAAGGAGATCACCGCACATCGCAACGACCCGGACGGCGGGCGCGCCTATGTCAGGCAGATCATGGAGACCTGCAGCAGGCTGATGCAGAACATCATGGACCTGCCACAGCCGGTGATCGCGGCAGTGGAGGGAACCGCCACCGCCGCCGGCTGCCAGCTGGTCGCGACCTGCGATCTCGCGATCGCTTCGGAAACGGCGCGGTTCTGCACGCCGGGCGTCCAGATCGGCCTGTTCTGCTCCACCCCAATGGTGGCGCTGTCGCGCAACGTGGCGACCAAGCACGCGCTCGAGATGCTGCTGACCGGGGACACGATTTCCGCCGACGAGGCGTGTCGCATCGGCCTCGTCAATCGCGTGGTGTCGGCGGGCAGCGAACGCGAAGAGGCGCTCCGGCTCGCCCGCAAGCTTGCGGCGAAGTCGGCGCTTACGGTGAAGATGGGCAAGCAGGCCTTCTATCGGCAGCGCGACATGAGCGTGGCTGATGCCTACCGCTATGCCACGGAAGTCATGGTCGAGAACATGATGGCGCGCGACGCGGAGGAAGGCATCGGCGCGTTCATCGAGAAGCGCGCGCCGACCTGGGAGGACCGCTGATGACGGATGTTGCGACGCACCTGGCTGCGGTGTTGCGTGTGCAACCCGCCGCGGCGCGTCGCGGGCTGGTCGCCGGAAGCGCCTGGGGCCTTTTCATGGGCGCGCTGTTGACGGCTTCGAGCGCGTGGAGCTGCGGCATCATCTGCGTGGCCGACGCGGCGTTGACCACGGTGTTCTCCATTGCGGCGGGCGTCTGCACCATGGGGCCTCTGGTGACGTTCGGGGCGCGCCCCACATAATGCCCATGGATCACGACAACTACTCCGACAGCTACATCCGCGGCATCCTCAACACGGTGAAGTCGATCGCGATGGTCGGCATTTCACCGAAGGACAATCGACCGAGCTACTTCGCGTTCAAGTACCTCAAGGAGCGCGGCTACACCATGATCCCGATCAACCCGGTCCAGGCCGGCAAGGAGATTCTCGGCCGCAAGGTCTATGCCAGGCTGGCTGACGTCCCCGAGCCGGTGGACATGGTCGATATTTTCCGCGCGGCCCAATACGCCGGCCCGATCGTCGAGGAAGCGCTGGCGCTCAACCCCCGGCCGCAGGTGATCTGGATGCAGCTCGGGGTGCGCAGCGACGAAGCCGCGGCCATCGCCGAGGCCGCCGGCCTCAAGGTCGTGATGAACCGCTGCCCGAAGATCGAATACGGCCGCCTGTCGTCGGAAATCTCATGGATGGGCGTCAACTCGCGCACCATCACGGCGAAAAAGGCGCAGCTGTGCGGCCGCGGAATCCAGCGCATGTCGCTCAACCGCACCACGATGGCGGGCGGGGCGACCGAAGCCGCCCAGCGCGCGACGAAGCCGGCCGACAGCCGTTGACGATATTGCCAGCTGCAGCTTGACGCGCGACATCGGTCCGATAAACGAGCGGCAGGACCCGAGCGGGCGCGCAAAGCCGCACTACCTCGATATCCGCTGCTCCCTCACCGCAAGCTTCCGCGCGCTGGGGAGAGGGAGCCCACCGAGTTCTGGATGACGTCAGTGCCCAACCGGCCAGCACGGAGCGAGGACCGGCCATGAGCGAGCGCACACCCGGGTTTTCGACGTTGGCCATTCACGCCGGCTCTCAGCCCGATCCAACCACCGGCGCGCGCGCGACGCCGATCTACCAGACCACGTCCTTCGTGTTCGAGGACGTCGATCACGCCGCCTCCCTGTTCGGCCTGCAGACCTTCGGCAACATCTATACCCGCATCGGCAACCCCACCAATGCGGTGCTGGAGGAGCGCGTGGCCGCGCTGGAAGGCGGCACCGCCGGCCTCGCCACCGCGTCCGGCCATGCGGCCCAGGTGCTGGTGTTCCACTGCCTGATGCAGCCGGGCGACGAGTTCGTCGCGGCCAGGAAGCTCTATGGCGGTTCGATCAATCAGTTCAACCACGCCTTCAAGAATTTCGGCTGGAACGTAGTGTGGGCGGACCCCGACGATATCGCCACATTCGAGCACGCCATGACGCCGCGCACCAAGGCGATCTTCATCGAGTCGATCGCCAATCCGGGCGGCGTCATCTGCGACGTCGAAGCAATTGCCAAGATCGCGCGGCGCGCCGGCGTGCCGCTCATCGTCGACAACACGCTGGCGACGCCCTACCTGTGGAAGCCGATCGACTACGGCGCCGACATCGTTGTGCATTCGCTGACGAAATTTCTCGGCGGCCACGGCAACTCGATCGGCGGGCTGATCGTCGATGCCGGCACCTTCAACTGGTCGCGCGATGGTCGCTATCCGATGCTGTCCGAGCCGCGGCCGGAATATCACGGCATCGTGCTGCATGAGACGTTC
>Ga0081538_10006364_pt1 | contig 10415 bp, 9 predicted proteins | sample TabmetS5T2R1_FD_71022 | JGI IMG/M metagenome (GOLD analysis project Ga0081538, IMG submission 71022) | Tabebuia heterophylla rhizosphere microbial communities from the University of Puerto Rico - S5T2R1 | ecosystem: Host-associated > Plants > Roots > Rhizosphere ...
CTTCAAGGCGCAGCCGGTGCGCGTCGTGCTGCCGAAGCCGAAGCCGAAGAAGACGAAGCAGCGGCGCGCGGACGTCTTCGAGTGCCAGGGCAAGCGCGCGAGCAACGCGTGCGAGTTGACGCCGCGCCTGGAAGGCGCGAGGGTTGAGCAGTGAGCTTGCCCTTCGAGGACCCGTTCTCGATCGATGAGCACGAGGAGAGCGGCGTTCGCGTCGTCGCCATCGCCGGCGAGCTCGACATCGCGACCGCCCCGACGCTGTGCGCCAGGCTCGACGCCACGCGCGTGGGCCGGCGGGCGAAGCTGCTCGTCGACCTCACCGCACTCGACTTCTGCGACTCGACCGGGCTGCGCGCGCTGCTCGGCGCCGCCTCGGAGGTGCGCGCGGCCGGCGGGCGCTTCTCGATCGTCTGCCCGCCGAGCGGGGACGTAGCACGGCTGCTGGAGGTCGTCGGCGCCGGCGAGTGGATGGCCATCCACGCCGATCCCGAGTCCGGGTTGGCCGCGCTCAAGCTGAGCTAGCGCGCGGCTGCACCCACAGGTGGCGGGCGCGGGCGAGCAGGCGCCCGTCGGCGGCCAGCAGCGCGGAGGCCGTGTACTGCTTGCGGCCCTCGGCCTCGAGCGGCCAGCCGCAGGCGACGATCGGCTCGCCGAGCGGGATCGGCTCGCGCAGCTCGGCCTGCATCCAGGCCAGCAGGCTGAGCGTGTCGTTGCCCCACAGGGCGGGGACGTAGCTCGGGCAGTCGAGCGCGCCCCACACGATCTCGGGCAGGATGCCGCGGTCGTCGTGCGGGATCGTCGCATCGGCGATCAGCAGCGCGGCGGTCATCGTCGGCTCGCGCGGGAGGTCGCCGAAGTGCAGGCCGAGGCCGTCGTGGCGACCGATGCCGCAGACGTAGCAGTCGCTGAAGGGATGGCGGGCGCCGCGCCAGGGATGGCGCCGCAGCGCCTCGCGCGCCTCGGCCACGGTCGGCCGCACGGGCGGCTCGACGTCGGGCGGCTCGGCCGGCCCGCCCTCGGCCACCAGCAGCTCGCGGTGGCAGAGCTGGACGCGGCCCTCCTCGGTGCGCTTGATGGCCAGCGCCGTGTCGAGCGGCGGCGGCGAGCGCAGGGAGACCTCCGCGGGGCCCTGGATGTAGCGGGCGACGAGCCCGCTCGCGTACCCGCCGTTCGCCGAGGCCGGAGGGCCGTTGAAGCGGCGGGGGATCAGTACGCGGCCCGCTCCACCGTCATCGGCGAGCGGGCCGCGCCCCATCGACGACCTAGATCGTCGTGACGTTGACGGCCGCCGGGCCCTTCGGGCCCTGCTCGGCGTCATAGGAGACCCGGGCACCCTCGGCGAGCGTGCGGAAGCCGTCGCCAGAGATGCCGGAGAAGTGGACGAACAGGTCCTTGCCGGGCTCGTCGGGCGTGATGAACCCGAAGCCCTTGTCGTCGCTGAACCACTTCACGGTACCGGTCGCCATGTTGCTTACCTCCACGGCGTACTTGTGCTGCGAACGCCGAAGATGCATTGGCAAACAACTGCGGGCGCGTGCACTGCTTATCCGGGCCTTGTGACCCGGTCGAACGCGCGACAAGGTAGCAAACGCGGGGAACGGGTAGGGTTCCGCGCGCCATGGGGGTGGCACCGACCATCGACGACGTCCAACCCGTCGCCAACGAGACCCGTGACCGGATCATCACCGGCACGATCACCGTGCTGCCGTTCGTCGGCCTCGGCATCGTGGGTTGGCAGGTCTGGAACGAGGCGCTCGGCTGGAGCGACATCATCGTGTTCCTCATCTGCTACATCGCGACGGCGCTCGGCGTGACCGTCGGCTTCCACCGGCTGTTCACCCACCGCGCGTTCAAGGCCAAGCCGGCCGTGCGGGCCACGTTCGCCATCCTCGGGTCGGCCGCCATCGAGGGCCCGGTCATCTCCTGGGTCGCCGACCACCGCAAGCACCACGCGTTCTCCGACTCCGAGGGCGACCCGCACAGCCCGCACGTCGATCACGGGCACGGCTGGAAGGGCGCGTTCAAGGGCCTCTGGCACGCCCACTGGGGCTGGCTCTTCATCCACACCCACCGCGGCAACAAGCAGCGCTACGCACCCGACCTGCTCAAGGACCCGCTGATCCGCTGGGTCGACCGGACGTTCGTGCTGTGGGTGACGGTCGGCCTGCTCGTGCCGTTCTTCCTGGGCTGGCTGATCGGCGGCTCGCTCCACTCGGCCCTCACCGGCCTGCTGTGGGGCGGGCTCGTGCGCATGCTCGTCGTCCACCACGTGACGTACAGCATCAACTCGCTCTGCCACTTCTTCGGCCGCAAGGACTACGAGACCGGCGACGAGTCGCGCAACCTGCTGTGGCTGTCGCCGTTCACGTTCGGCGAGTCCTGGCACAACAACCACCACGCGTTCCCGACCTCGTACCGCCACGGGCTCAGGTTCTGGCAGCTCGACGTCTCGGCCGGCGTGATCTGGGCGCTCGAGAAGACCGGGCTCGCGTGGGACGTCGTCCGGATCTCGCCGGAACGCCAGGCGCGCAAGGCGCTCACGTAGCCTTGGCGGTGATGCGTACCACCGAGCCGCTGCGGCGGGAGCTCGAGGCCGCCCTCCCCGAGCGCCCCTTCCGCGTCACGTTCTGGGACGGCAGCGAGCTGCCGTCGACCGATGGCAACGGCGCCCCGACGCTGCACGTCCGCTCCCCGCGGGCGCTCGGGCACGCGCTGCGCGCGCCCGGCCAGCTCGGCATCGGCCGCGCCTACGCCACCGGCGAGCTCGAGCCGGAGGACCTCGACGCCTTCCTGCTCATGCTGCGCGGGTACGAGCCGCCGCCGCTCGACCGCGGCACGCAGGCGCGGCTCGCGCTGGCCGCCGTGCGGGCGACCGGGCCGATGCGACCGCCGCGGGTGCCGGCCGTGGAGCAGCGGCCGCGCGGCAAGCGCCACAGCCCGGAGCGCGACAAGCGCTCGGTCCAGTTCCACTACGACGTCTCGAACGAGTTCTTCGAGCTGTTCCTCGACGAGTCCATGACGTACTCCTGCGCGTTCTTCTCGCTCGACGACTCGAGCCTCGAGGCCGCGCAGTTCGCCAAGCTCGAGCTGGTCTGCACCAAGCTCGGGCTGAAGCCGGGCATGCGCGTGCTCGACGTCGGCTGCGGCTGGGGCAGCTTCGCCATCCACGCCGCGCGCGAGCACGGGGTCGACGTGGTCGGGATCACGCTCTCCGAGGGCCAGGCCGCGCTGGCGCGTGAGCGGGTGGCCGCGGCCGGGCTCTCGGACAAGATCGAGATTCGCCTCCAGGACTACCGCGACCTGGCCGACGGGCCGTTCGACGCGGTCTCCTCGATCGGCATGGTCGAGCACGTCGGCTCGAACCAGATCGACGAGTACATGCACATGTGCGCCCGCGCGCTCAAGCCCGGCGCCCAGTTCCTCAACCACGGCATCGCGCGGCTGCGCGTCGGCGAACCGGAGGCAGGCCCGTTCTCGGAGCGCTACGTGTTCCCCGACGCCGCGCCGCTCCACGTCTCGCGCATCATCGCCGCGATGGAGCGCGCCGGGCTGGAGACCCAGCATGTCGAGGGCTTCCGGCTCGACTACGCGGAGACGCTCCGCCACTGGGCGCGGCGGCTCGACGAGCACCTCGAGGAGGCCGAGCGGATCGCCGGCCCCGAGCGCCTGCGCGTCTGGCGCCTCTACCTGCGCGCCGCCCGCCAGGGCTTCGAGACCGGCTTCACGTCGGTCTTCCAGGTGCGCTGCTCGAAGCCGAAGTGAGTGCCCGCTAACATGTGAGCCGGTGGCCGGTGCCCCTGCCGGCCGCGAGGCAGTTCGCTTGCTTGGGTCCCGCCCTGTGGCGGTTCGGGTCAGCAGTCGCCTCCCGAATCGTCCGCGGCCCATGCCGCAGGAAGTCCACATGTCCCAGAAGTCCTTCGCCGATCTCGGCGTATCCCGGGCCGTCGCCTCCGCCCTGCGCGACCGCGGCGTCCACACCCCCTTCCCCATCCAGGAGCTCGTCATCGCCGACGTGCTCGCCGGCCGCGACGTGCTCGCCAAGTCGCCGACCGGCTCCGGCAAGACGCTCGCCTTCGGCGTCCCGCTTGTCGACCGGATCGCGCCCGGCGCCACGCGCCCGGCGGCGCTCATCCTCGCCCCGACGCGCGAGCTGGCGGGCCAGATCGTCGAGGAGCTGCGCCCGCTGGCGCGTGCCCGCAACCTCTCGGTCAGCGCCGTCTACGGCGGCGTCGGCTTCGAGAAGCAGACGCGCGAGGCGCGCCGCGCGCACATCCTCGTCGCCACGCCGGGGCGGCTGGAGGACCTCCTCCAGCGCCGCGCGTTCGGGCTCGACAGCGTGCGCACGCTCGTGCTCGACGAGGCCGACCGGATGCTCGACATGGGCTTCCGCCCGGCCGTCGACCGGATCGTCGCGCAGTGCCCGCGCGATCGCCAGACGCTGTTCTTCTCGGCCACGCTCGACGGCGAGGCCGGCCGGATCGCGGCGAAGTACACCCGCGACGCCGCCCGCCACGAGCACGCGCCGCCGAAGCAGCGCCGCGCCGACATCGAGCACCGCTTCCTCGCCGTCGAGCGCGACGACCGGCTCGATGCGCTGGTCGACGAGCTCGACGAGTCCGACATGGCGCTCGTGTTCGTGCGCACGAAGCGCGGCGCCGACCGGCTTGTCAAGCGGCTCTCGCGCCAGGGCGTGCATGCCGTCGCCATGCACGGCGACAAGTCCCAGCGCCAGCGCGAGAAGGCGCTCGCGGCGTTCGAGGCCGGCCGCGTCGGCACGCTGGTGGCGACCGACGTCGCCGCCCGCGGCATCGACGTCGACGGGATCTCGCACGTCATCAACTTCGACCCGCCGGCCGACCGCGAGGGCTACGTGCACCGCATCGGGCGCACGGGCCGCGCCGGCCGCACCGGCGTCGGGATCACGTTCTTCGGCCGCGAGCACGCCCGCGACCTCGAGAAGATCGCCGACCAGCTCCGGCTCAAGGCCGAGTTCCGATCAGCGTTTCACTAGTCGACGCCGTCCGGCGCCTGCGTGCGGATCCACTCGCGCAGGACGGTGTCGCCGACGCGGGCGTAGACGCCAGGCTTACCGGGGCGCGCGCAGCCTTCGCCGAAGCTCGTCGCGCCGACGACCTTGAGCGTGCCCGCCGCGTCGCGGCTGAACATCGGGCCGCCCGAGTCGCCCTGGCAGGTGTCGACGCCGCCCTCGGGGAAGCCGGCGCAGACCATGGAGGTCACGTCAAAGTCGTCGTAGGCGTCCGCGCAGTAGGCGTCGCTGATGATCGGGACCTGCGCCTCCTGCAGCGTGTCGGCGGCGTCGCCGCCTTCTGAGGTGGTGCCGAAGCCGACGATCGCCTCCAGCGTGCCCGGCGCCCACAGCCCGGCACCGCCGGCACCCACCACGCGAGCCGGCGTCTTGGTCGAGGCGCTCGAGAGCTCGAGCAGCGCGATGTCGTAGCCCGCGTTGAGCAGGTAGTTCGGCTGCACGACGACGCGCCGGACCGGGACCCGCTCGCCGGCGCCCGGCGTGACCGCGCCGATGCGGACGTCGATCAGCGCCGCCGGCCACGCCGCGGGCGAGGCGACGGCCCCACCCGTGACCGACCCGCAGTGGCCGGCCGTCAGCACCCAGCGCGGCGCGATCAGCGTGCCCGTGCACAGGAACGACGAGCCGAACGTGATCTCGGCGACCGCCGCGTAGGCGCCCGGAGCGGCGTCACGACCACCGACGACGGCGCTGGAGGGCGAGGCGAGGACGAGGGAGGCCGCGACCACTGCCGCGACGGCGAGAAGTCGGCTCATGCCCCCTACAACGAGAGCGGGCGCCCGAACTTGCGCCGGGCGCCCGTCCTCACAGCGTCAGGCGATCAGTCGCGATCGTCCCAGCGATCGTCGTGCCAGCGGTCGCCCTCGTTCCAGCGATCGTTGTCCTTCCTGGCCCCGATCGTGAACTCCTGCGTCTGCGGGTTCAGGTGCCGCAGACGCACGGCCCGGTCGGCGTCGCGATCGTCGAAGTCCCAGACGTACATCCCGCGGGTGATGTCGGACTCGTAGATCCTGCCGTTGTAGAAGTACGAGCCCCAGTCACCGCCGATCTGCAGCGTCGCGGGAGCCGGCGGGACTGGCAGCGGCGCCGGGTCGGCGTACGCGATCTCGCGCGCGTCGGCCGGGTTGCTGAAGTCCAGCACGCCGATGCCCGACTGGTACGAGCCGTGCACGAGGATGTCGTCGTGCTTGGTCGGGACGATGTTGTAGTTGTGCAGCGTGCAGTTCTCCTGCGCGGTCTGCGCCCGGGTGAGGGCCCACTTGCCGAGCGGCTCGCCCGAGTCGGTGGCGTAGAAGAAGAACGACTTCATGTCGTCGGTCTGCGTGCCGGTCGTGCCGGGGATCGGCGCGCCGGTCGCCAGGCACCGCGGCACCACGCCGCCGCCCGGCTCGTGGCCGAAGATCAGCGTCTCGCCGTCCCAGGAGAACGCCGCCGAGTGACCGGTCGGGCCGTTCACGTTCGGCGAGCCGGGGCCCGGGCCCCTGATCTCCTCGACGACGTCGCTGTACAGGAACCGCGGGTTGTCGAGCGACCCGCCGTCCTTGCCGCCGAGGCTCCAGACCGCGTAGCCGACGCCGCCGGCGCAGGCCGCCTTGCGCGCGTTGCCGAGGATGACGGCCGTGTCATGGCACGCGAAGTTGTTCTCGGTGCCCGTCGCGGTGTCCGCGAACTCGAACCGCAGCGCCTCGGACTCCTCCGGCCGGCTGAGCGGCACCTCGACGATGTCGATGCCCTCGCACGCCGCGTTCGACGGCGTGCTGTAGACCATCAGGCGCCGGTTCGACAGGTCCGGCACGCCGGTGGCCGTGTGCGAGCCGCACTTGAGGTCGACGGAGGCGACCAGGTCGGGGTTGCCGGGGTCGCTGACGTCGAAGACGTGCAGTCCCTCGAAGCCGTTGCCCACCTGCGGAGGCAGGCCGGGCGTAGTCTGGGTCGGCACCTGCTCGCCGTCGCAGGTCGACGGGAGCACGGTGTTGGAATCCCAGCTCCGGACGAGGATCGAGCCCCACACCACAACGTCGCCCTGACCGGCGCCGTTGGCGTTGGCGCACTGGTCGTAGTCGAGCAGGATCCTCGGCCTGCGCGGGTTGTCGATATCGAGGATGCGGAAGCCGTCGAACGTCCCCTGGTAGGCCCTGTCGCCCCAGAACGCCAGGTCGGAGATGAAGTCTCCGAAGGCGTTCGGAGTCCCGAGCGGTCGGGGCGCGAACGCCTCGAGTTGCAGATTGCGCGTGTGCGTGAACCTCGCTCCGCCGTCGTCGACGGGCGTGCCGTGCGTGAGCGCGGCCGTCGCGCCTCCGAGGCCGAACGCGAACGAGTTCGTCGCGTTCGACGGATGCCCTGAGGCGGCAGCCGGGACGGCGAGCACGAACGCACAAGCGAGTAACAGCGTGAGGCGGGTCCTCATCTGCCCCTCCTGTAAGTGGATGGTGCGTGGGCCGGCCCTTCCCCGGCCCTTGACCACCACTCTGTCGCGCGCGTGCGCGTGAGTCAAGAAACGGGCGCCGGGACCTGCCCGGCGCCCGTCCTCGAGGCGGGATCAGCCGCCGATCGTGAACTCCTGCGTCTGCGGGTTCAGGTGATCGAGCCTGATCGCATCGCGGACGTCGCGATCGTCGAGCTTCCACGCGTAGAGCCCGCGGGTGATGTCGGACTCGTAGATGTAGCCGTTGTAGAAGTACGACGACCAGTCCCCGCCGAGCTGCGCCGGGACGAGCGGCGCCGGGTCGGCGTAGGCGATCTCACGCGCGCCGCGCGTGTTGCTGAAGTCCAGCACGCCGATGCCCGACTGGTAGGAGCCGTGCACCAGGATGTCGTCCCTCTTGGTCGGGACGATGTTGTAGTTGTGCAGCGTGCAGTTCTCCGTCCCGGTCTGCGGACGGTCGTTGAACGCCCACTGGCCCTCGCGGTCGCCGTCGTCGGCGTCGAAGAAGAAGAACGACTTCTGGTTCTCGTTCTGGAACGCCACCTCGGAGCGATCCGGCAGGTCGGCGCCCGTCTCCATGCAGCGCGGGTCGAAGCCGCCGCCGGGCTCGTGGCCGAAGATGACCGTCTCGCCGTCCCACGAGAACGCGGCCGAGTGGCCGGTCGGGCCCTCGTTGGCGTTCGGCGGGCCGAACGCGATCTCCGGGATCACGACGTTGTAGAGGAAGCGCGGGTCGTCGAGCGTGCCGCCGTCCTTGCCACCGAGGCTCCAGACGGCCAGGCCGGCGCCGCCGGCGCAGGCGGCCTTCATGGCCTTGCCGAGGATGATGCCGGTGTCATGGCACGCGAAGCTCGGGTTGGTCTCACCCGGGCGGACGGTGCCGTTGGGCCGCTTCGGGTCGGCCTGCTCGAAGCCGATCAGCTCGGACCGGTCGGGCCGGCTGAGCGGGACCTCGACGATGTCGATGCCCTCGCAGGTACCGCTCGACGGCGTGCTGTAGACGAGCAGCCGGCGGTTCTTGAGGTCCGGCACGCCGCTCGCGGTGTGCGAGCCGCACGCCAGGTCGATCGAGGCCTTGAGCTCCGGATTGCCCGGGTTGGAGATGTCGAAGACGTGCAGGCCCTCGAAGCCGGCCGGGACGGGCTGGCCGTCGCAGCTCGAGCCGGCGGCGCCGGTGTTGACGTCCCACGAGCGCACGAGGACGTTGCCCCACACGACGAGGTCGCCCTGGCCGACGGTGCCGCAGTCCTCGTAGTCGACGAGCTCGACGGGGCGGCGCGGATCGTCGATGTCGATGATCCGGAAGCCCTTGAACGTGCCCTGGAAGGCCTTGTCCCGCCAGAACGCGAGATCGGAGTTGAACTCGGCGAACTGATTCGCTCCCGCGCGGCGCTCCGAGAAGCTCAGGAGCCGCATGTTGCTGCTCGAGTCGAAGTTCGCGCCCGCGTCGTCGACGGGAGCGCCGCCGTACGTGAGCTGTGCGGTGGTCGAGCCGAGGCCGAGCGACATCGCGAACGTGTTGACCGGCATCGGATGCGCCGAGGCGGCGACCGGAACGGCCAACACGAACGCGCACGCCAGTACCAGCGTGAGACGAACCCTCATCCCTCTCCTCCTGTCCGTGGGACTTCCCGGCTCCGGAGCCTACGGGCGCGCCGGGGGCCGAGTTCGAAAGTCAGCACGATCCTGAAAACCGGTGCCGCGCGGGGGGCTATGCTGCGCGCCAACGAGATTCGTCTTACGGGAGGAGATGAGTCACCCATGCGTGCAGGGCGCTTCGGGTCGCTGATCGCGGCCGTCATCGTCGTATCCGTGCTCGCGGCACCCGCCGCGGCGCATGAGAACAACCTCGGCAGCAGCTGGCTGACCGAGGCGGTCGAGCCGCCGGGCTGGTACCAGCCGAGCGCGGTCAGCCAGACGCCGAACTTCGACATGGTCGGGAGCGTCGAGCGCGGCAAGCCGCTGGAGACGTACCGCAACTCGGACCTCGCGTTCTGGGGCCGGCTCGCGTACGCCGGCCACTACGAGGGCTTCTCGATCATCGACGTCGGCAACCCGCGCAGGCCCGAGGTCCTGTCGGACTTCACCTGCCCGGGCTCGCAGCACGACGTCTCGGTCTGGCAGAACCTGCTGTTCGTCTCCGTCGAGACGCCGCGGTCGTCCCCGGCCTGCGACTCGGTGACGCAGACGCCGGGCTTCGAGGGCATCCGCATCTTCGACGTCAGCAACCCGCGGTCGCCGCACCTGGTCACGGGCGTGCCGACCGACTGCGGCTCGCACACCCACACGCTGGTGCCGGACCCGCGCAACCGCCGCGTGCTGCTCTACGTCGCGTCCTACACCTCGCCGAGCAGCGACCTTCCGCCGTCCAGCTACGGCAACGAGTGCAAGCGCTACGAGGACGAGGCCGGCACGAAGCCCGCGCAGAACAAGATCTCCGTCGTCGAGGTCCCGCTGCGCAACCCGGCCGAGGCCAGCGTCGTCTCCGAGCCGCGGTTCCCGCAGAACATCTACGGCGGCGGGCGGACCGGCTGCCACGACATCACCGTGTACATGGACATCGAGAAGGCCGCGTCGGCGTGCATGGGCGAGGGCCAGATCTGGGACATCTCCGACCTCGAGAACCCGCGCACGATCGCGCGCGTCCACAACCCGAACGTGGAGTTCTTCCACTCGGCGACGTGGTCGTACGATGGCCGCCGCGTGATCTTCGGCGACGAGGCCGGCGGCGGGACGCAGGCGCGCTGCCGCCCGCAGGACGCCGACACGCTCGGCGCGCTGTGGTTCTACGACGTCCGCGACCTCGACGTCCGCAACGGGACGACGGTGTCGCCGTGGCGCAGCTCGTGGAAGGTGCCTCGCGACCAGGTCAAGCTCACGCCGGAGCAGCCGCGCGAGCCGAACTGCACAATGCACAACTTCAACACGCTGCCCACCAAGAAGGGC
>Ga0081538_10006365_pt1 | contig 10414 bp, 9 predicted proteins | sample TabmetS5T2R1_FD_71022 | JGI IMG/M metagenome (GOLD analysis project Ga0081538, IMG submission 71022) | Tabebuia heterophylla rhizosphere microbial communities from the University of Puerto Rico - S5T2R1 | ecosystem: Host-associated > Plants > Roots > Rhizosphere ...
CCTGTGGGAGACGAATGCCATGCTCCCCGGCCCGGACGCCACCCTTGCCGGCCCCACGTTCCAGGAGTGGCTCGACGCCATGTTCTGGCAAGGCGGAGCCGGCCGTCTCGGCGCCTGACCCGACCGCGCCCCGCACTCGCCGCAGGCGTGCACAACCAGCACCGGCCGAACCCGATTGAGGAGGTGCCCTGTTGGTGCAACAAGCATCTCGGAGTAGCTCACCGGCCCAGACGCCGCCGTCCGGGCGCCGGCTGGGGTTGGCGCTGCTGGTCATCGCCGCAGCGCAGCTCATGCTGGTGCTGGACGCCACCATCGTCAACGTCGCGCTGCCCAGCATCCAGCGCGCGCTGCGCATGCGGTCCTCCGACCTGACCTGGGTGCTCACCTCCTACGGGCTGGCCTTCGGCGGCCTGCTGCTGGCCGGCGGCCGTGCTGGCGATCTGTTCGGACGCCGCCGGGTGTTCCGCCTGGGGCTGGTGGTCTTCACCCTGGCCTCGCTGGCCGGCGGCCTGGCCACCACCGGGGCGGTGCTGGTGGCCGCGCGGGTCGGCCAAGGGGTCGGGGCCGCGATGGCCGCACCCACCGCGCTGTCGCTGCTGGCCACCACCTTCCCCCCGGGGCCGGCACGCAACAAGGCGCTGGGGGTGTACGGCGCCATGGGGGCGCTCGGCGCGGTGGTCGGCCTCCTCCTGGGCGGCATGCTCACCGAGTACCTGAGCTGGCGTTGGATCCTGTTCGTGAACCTCCCGATCGCCCTGGCGGTCCTGGCCGGCACCGCGGTGCTGGTCGAGGGCGACCGCGAACACGGCGGCATCGACGCGCCCGGCGCGGTCACCGCGACGCTCGGCCTCGGCGCGTTGGTGTACGCCATCAGCCGGGCCAACCAGGATGGCTGGACCAGCGGGGGCGTCCTCGGGCTTGGTGCCGTTGCGGCCGTGCTGCTGATGACCTTCGTCCTCATCCAGCGCCGCAGCGCGACCCCGATGCTGCCTCCCGCGGTGCTAGCCCATCGAGGCAGGCTCGGTGCCAACCTGGTCATGTTCCTTTCGGGCGCCGGCATGCTCGCCACCTTCTATTTCCTCACCCTCTACATGCAGGTGGTGAAGGGCTACGCCCCGATGCGCACCGGCCTGGCCTATCTGCCCTTCACCTTGGGCGCCCTCATCGGCGCCGGCACGCTCGGCCCGCGCCTGCTGGCCCGCACCTCGCAGCGAACCGTGATCATGCTCGGGATGGCGCTCGCCGCCGCCGGCATGGTCTGGTTCAGCAGGCTCACCCCCGACCAGAACCCCTTCGCGGTCCTGCTCCCAGCCCAGCTGGTCGCAAGCATCGGCCTCGGCCTTGGTTCCGTCGCCGCCACCGCCGCCGCGGTCCGCGGCGTCGCCCCCCAAGCCACCGGCGTCGCCGCCGGCGTCATCAACACGACCCTGCAGGTCGGCGGCGCGCTCGGCCTGGCCATCCTGGCTGCCATCGCCACCGCGACCGCCAGCGACCAGCCACCTGGCACCGCCCTCCCCGACGCACTCACCCAGGGCTACACCATCGGCATCCTCGCAGGCGGGGTCCTGTATCTGGCCGCCCTCGTCGTTGCCGCCCTGACGCTCAGCCCCGGTCCCGCCCGGCATCCGGTGCCTGCCGAACGCTGACGCAAGCGATGGGGCGGGGTGGTGGAACCGCAGAGCCAGCAGCAGAAGGGAGGAATCGATATGGCCACCATGCTCAAGGCTTGGGATCGAGGCGTTTGTCCCCGGCGCTACTGGCTCAGGGGATCATGGTCCTGGACCGGGAGGTGGAACGCGACGAACCAGGGCTCAAACTCCGGTGCCCGCACCACGATCAGGCGCATCACCTGCTCACCGAGCTCCGGGTGGCGGAACCGCCGCAGACGGCTGCGCTGCTCGCGGACGTCGTGGCTATCCCACCAGCGGCCGAACTCCGGGCTGCGCTGCCGGAGCTCGCTGACCAGGGCCTGCAGGCGGCTGGCGTCATAGTCGACATAGGAGGTCACCGTCCGCCAGCGCGCCACGATGTCGCGAGCGTCCTCGCTCCAGTTCGCCAACCGGTCCCTGGCCTCGGGCGCTGTCAGCAGCCAGAGCAGCATGTTGCGCCGGCGCTCCGGCAACCGCCCGAAGTCGGTGTAGTAAACCGTGGCAGCGTGGTTCCAGGCGATCAGGTCGGCATAGATGTTGCCTGCGTAGACAGGGTTGGGGCTGTCGGCGGCGGTCAGCACGAGTTGCCGCACGATCTCCTCGGCGGTGGCCGCATCCGCCAGCGGTCTGGGCGTGCCAACGTGGCCGTGGGCCAGCCGGTGCAGGTAGCGGCGCTCGTCCTCGGTCAACTTCAGCACCCGCGCCAGGCTGTCCAGCACCTCGGCGGAGGGATTGATGTCACGGCCCTGCTCCAGGTAGGTGTACCAGGTAGGGCTCACGCCGGCGAGCACGGCGACCTCTTCCCGGCGCAGGCCGGCGGCTCGCCGGCGCAGGCTGGTGGGCAATCCCACGTCGGCCGGCACGATCCGCGCACGCCGGCTCCGCAGGAAGTCGGCGAGCATCCGCCTGCGATCGGAGCCCATCTGCCTGGTCCCCGACCCTCAGTCACCAGGTTGTCGGGATCGCGTCCAGGCCTGGAGTGCGCCAGCTAGCTGGGGTCTGGCGGTGGGGAACAGCTCGGCCAGCTCGCGTGGCGGGGCTGGGGTGGCGGTGTCATGCATGCAGACCTTCAGGGTTGGTGGGCCAGAACAGGTCCTATCGGTTGAGGAAGGCGTACACCGCGTTGCGGCCGGCCTCGCCGCGCTCCGCCTGCTGGACCGTGTGCGCGGCGCCCTTGACGATGACGACCCTGCCATTGGGGACGCGGGCGGCCTCCTCCAAGGCCCACTCCACCGGCGTGGACAGGTCACGGCTCCCGTTGAGCAGCAGCGTCGGGATGGGCGGCAGGACCGAGGTCGCCGGCGGCTGGGGATTGGGCCGGGTCTCGGGCCAGTGCAGGCAGCGCTGGATGAACCCCAGCCCGGCCACGGTCTTGCGGTCATATGGCCAGACCTCACGCAACCGCAGCCCTGCGACTCGCCGGTCCAGCGCCGCCTGGCGCCGGTGCAGCAGGGCGGACGAGTCGCCCCACGGGAAGCGGAGGTCGGCGCAGAACTGGGCTGTGTACAAGCCCCAACTGAACAGCTCAGCCGGCACCGGCTGCCCGGCGCGAAGGGCCGCGATCAGCGCGCCCAGCTCCGCCGGGTCGCCCTGCCGGGCCTTGTGCATCGCCCGGATGACGGCGGTGTAGTCGGGGTCGGCGAACCCCTGCACCACCAGTAGGTCCAGCAGCGTCACCCCGTCGCCCCGCTGGCGGACCAGCCAGGCGAGATCCTTGGCGGGATCCCAGTCGCAGCTGGGGACCGAGCTGCACGCCTCACGGAGCACCCGCCGGGTCGCCTGGAGCACGGCCAGCGCCATGGGGTCGTCGCGCTGGGGGTCCACGTGCGGCCAGACCGAGTCGAACACCAGCTTGTGGACTCGGCTGGGGTGCGCCAGCGCGTAGCGGGCGGCGGTGAATGCACTGTAGGACACGGCATCAACCGTCATCTTGTGGACACCGAGCGCCCGCCGCAGCAGCTCGAGGTCTGCCACCGCGTCATCGGTGCGGTAGAAGCGCCGCGCCGGGCCGACGATGTCCCCGCACTCCCTGATTGCCTGCGGTGTCTGTGCTGCCACGTCGGAGCTGACCACCTCCCGATGCATCTGGGGGCAGTTGAGCGCGCCAAGCTCGCCGGTGCCGCGCTGATCGAGCATGACCAGACGGTAGTTGCGCGCCAGCCCTGGCAGACGCTGGGCGACCCCGCTGACCAACGGGACACCCGCCAGGCCCGGGCCGCCGGGCAGGAACAGCAGTACACCCTTGGGGGCGCCAACGTTGTTGGCGGCAGCGACCTGCAGCCGCAGCTCCCCAGGCACCTTCCCGGTGTGGTCCAGCGGCACGCGCAGCGTCCAGCAGGTAAAGCCGGGCGAGCTCGGACAGGGACGCGGTTGGGTCAGCCGCGGCGCCGAGGGCGTCGGCATGGCGCCCGCCACGGCGGCATCGGCAGCCGGTCCGACGGCGAGCACGCCGACGAGGATTGCGACCAGCACAGCGGACAACCGTGGACGCCCGGGCATCGTCACCGATCCCGTCAACGACCTGTCCTGCATGGAGACCCTCCGCTTCTCGGCACACACATGCCGGCCAGTACAGCACCGCGCGATCTCATATCGCCTTCAGCCCGCTTGCATGGCCAGTCCGGCGTTCGGACACGCTCCACGCAGCCGTATCAGGCCAAGGTGTGCAGGTTGTGCAGTCGTCGAGGCCGCGACGGTGGTTCATGCGCCCACCCTCGCACCCCCCGGCCAGGGAAGGGAAAGGCCAAACGCGCATCGCGGTCATGCAGGAGCGGCATTAACCAAGGTCAGCTGCGGGAGCCATAATCAGCGGCATGGACGACGATCGCGGGAGCGTGCCCGGGAAGCTGGTGGCGTTGCCGGAGGCACCCGACGCAATCAAGTTGCGCCACCTGAGGGCGTTCGTGGCTGTTGCCGAGGAACTCAACTTCAGCAGAGCCGCTTCCCGGCTGTACCTTTCCCAGCCTGCGCTGAGTCGGCAGATCCGCGCCCTGGAGCGGCTGGTCGGCTGTGACCTGCTGCGGCGCTCCACCCACCGGGTGGAGCTCACCCTCGCCGGCGAGGCGCTCCTCGAGCGTGCCCGCCAGGTCCTGCGCGACCTGGACGACGCGGTCGCCACGACTCGGTCGGTTGGCGGGGAGCTCGTCGGCCGCATGGCCCGGTTCTGGGAGCCGTTCACGGAGTTCACCGTCGCCGACGAGAGCTTGCAGGAACTGCGCACCGCCTATGAGGCGCTGCACGCACAGTTCCCGCCGCTGCCGGAGATCGAGACCCGGCCGGTCAACGCCGGCGGGGTGCCGTCCCTGCTGCTCACGCCACAGCCCGAGCAGCCAGCCACGATGCTGTACCTGCACGGCGGCGGCTACGTGGCAGGGTCTGCGTTCGGCTACCGGTCCCTGGTCGGCGCCCTGGTCGCCGCCGCCGAGACCTCGGCGCTGGTCCCCGAGTACCGCCTGGCGCCCGAGCATCCCTTCCCGGCCGCGCTCGAAGACGCCCTCGCCACCTACCTGTGGATGCTCGACCGCGGCACCGATCCCCGTCAGGTAACGGTCGCGGGCGATTCCTCAGGCGGCGGGCTGGCGCTCTCGCTGCTGCTCAGCCTCAATCAGCAGGCGCTGCCCCTGCCCGCCCGTGCCGTGCTGCTCTGCCCCGGGGTCGACCTCACCTGCAGCCTGCCACGCCTGCCCGCCCACGAGCTCGAGCTGGTGCGCCATTACGCTGCCATCTACCTCGCTGGGCATCCGGCCGATGATCCGGTGATCAGCCCGCTGACCACCGATCTCAGCGGGCTACCACCGATGCTCATCCAGGCAGCCACCGGCGACGCCTTCCTCGAAGAGGCCAAGCAGCTCACCGCCCGCGCCCGCGACCACGGCGTCGACGCCCGCCTTGACCTCTACCCGGTCGACACCCACGTCTTCCACACCTTCTGGTCGTTCCTTCCCGAAGCCGCTGATGCCCTCCAGCAGGCGGGACGCTTCATCCGAGACGGCTGCGCCACCTAACCCCAGCCGGCGCCCGGACGGCGGCGTCTGGGCCGGTGAGCCCGGTGCTGGTTATGCATGCCTGCGGCGAGTGCGGGGCGCGGTCGGGTCAGGCGCCGACACGGTCGGCTCCGCCTTGCCAGAACATGGCGTCGAGCCACTCCTGGAACGTGGGGCCGGCAAGGGTGGCGTCCGGGCCGGGGAGCATGGCATTCGTCTCCCACAGGTCGCGGGCCGGGGTAGCCTGCTCGCGCACGCCCTCGACCCTGACCGGGTCCCCACGCCGAGCCGCGAGCCGTGTCCCCAGGTCGAGGAGGGCCTCCCGCTGCGGCCCGGCGATCTCTGCGATCGGGGCTCCGGCCGATCCCGATGCGGGCAGCGCCGCCGGGTCGGTCGCCAGTCCGGCCAGCGCCAGGGCGACGGCCCGGGCGGCGACCGGGTGGTGACATACCTTCGGCAGGTAGCAGACATCGCCCTGCCTGCCCCACTCCAGAAGCTCCCCCACGAACTCGTGCAGGAGCGCCACCCGCAGGACCCTGACCGGAATGGGGCCGGCCAGCATGGCTCGCTCGTGGGCGAGCTTGGCCGCCCCGTAGCCCGTGGTGGCCGCGTCGACCCCGAGGATGGACATCACCACCATCCGCCGCACTCCGGCACGCTCACCGGCGGCGTGGAGGTTTCGGGCCGCGGCGATGAAGCGCTCGGTGGCTGCCTCCCGCTTGGGCGAGGGCCCGCAGGCGGTGTCGATGACGCACTCCACCCGGGTCAGCGCCTCACCCAAGCCCTCTCCGGTGACCACGTCCACACCGCTGGACCGCGACATCGCCACGATCTCGTGCCCGGCGGCGAGCACGTCCGCGACATGATGGCCGACCCTCCCGGTCGCTCCCGCGACCGCAATCCTCATCCGGGGTCGCACACGCCCCTCCTCCCTTGACGGCTTCGGAGCCAACGCAAGGATCGGTGTGCACGAACCAACGTGGGAGACTGCGTTTGTGGTGCCACTGCCAATACCAGCATCGTCAGTCACCGCGACTGAACGGTGAAATGGAACGACACAGAGTTGGGACCACACGGCTTCGCTCTCTTCGTTGACCTCCCAGATCTGTGCGCCGATCGTGACGGCGCTGGTGCTGGCGAGCGGGTCGGTAGGCAACGACCGCGGCGATCTCCTCGGGGCGTCCCACCCGGCCGATCGGATGCAGGCGGCGCAACTCTTCCTCGATCCGCGTGGCCAATGCTGGTGCCTGCCGGCCAGGGAACGCCTCGTAGGGCTCGGTGGCGATTGAGCCCAACGTTGCGTGCGGGGGCATGCGGCAGCAGCGCCTGACCGGCGGGGTCAGCCTGATGCCGTGCCGGTCGCGAGCGAACAGTCGCTCGCCCAGTTCGGCTTCCTGGCGGTTCGTTCCTCGGTGGCTGCCAGGCAGCTGCGACTCAGGATGCTGGTAGCGCCCATTCCAGCATGACTGCTGTCTCCCACGCTGCGGCCTTCACAGCGATGCTCACCTCCACGCTGACCCGGAAGGAGGTAGCACAGCAGGCAACGACTGATCGGCTGACCCCATCGACAGAACATGGAGGTGATCGAGCCTGCCAACCCAGCGGAGCGCCACGGTCATGGCATCGAGCGCGCGGTAGCCGCGGACCGCCATCCCGGCCTGACCGCTCTGCTTGGCCGCTCCGGCGCCGGCACGACGGCGCGTCGGCCCTTCCCGCTCCCACCGCCGTACGCGCGTGAGCCGAACCGCGATGGTCACAGCTTCCCGTCGCGACTTGTCATGACATCGAGACCCGCCCCTGCAGTCAGCGCGGAATACCCAAGGAGAGGAGAGGCAATGCTCAATCGAGCATGGTCGCAACGCTTGATGACCGCCTTCTACTGGTTCCTCGCACTCGAATTCGTCGTCGGAGCCATCACCAAGTACATGCCCGGCGAGACCTTCTACGGACCGCCGTACTCGGTGAAGTTCGTCCAGTGGGGATACCCCTCATGGATGCGCTTCGTGGTGGGCGGCCTGGAGTTCATCAGCGCGGTGCTCCTGGTGATCCCAAGCCGTCGTACCAGATTCCTCGGCGCCACAACGCTGGCGTTCGTGCTCACCGGCGCCGTCACCACCCACCTCGTCAACAAAGACGTGTGGTTCGAGAGCGTCGCCGCCCCCACCCACCTGATCATCGTGGTCTTCCTGGCCCTGGCCAACTGGCCCGCGGACTGGCGGGATATCGTCCGTCCACCGGCCCTGAACGAGTCCTGATCAGCTAGCGCTGAGGGGCAGCTCGGAAGCCCTGCACGTAGCTCGAGCCGCTGACCCACGAGGACTTGCGAGGCTGCGTGTAGGGCTTCCCACCATTGCCGGCCTCGTGTATCGGACGCGCGATCTCGACAAGACCGTCGAGTTCTACGAGACCCTGGGATTCCGTCCCGGCAAGCGAGACGAGCACGAGGCAACTCTCTACGTCAACTGGTTCTGGGTGACCTTTACCACCGACCACGACGCTGCCGCGCCCGGGTGGGAGCCGACGCTGTACCTCAAGGTGGACGACATCGACGACTTCTACGGAGCGGTCCTCGCTCATGGCCTCGCGCCGTCCACCGAGCCACGGAAGGAACGCTCCGGGCAGCGGGAGTTCCTCTTGACCGATCCCGACGGCAACCGCCTGGCGTTCTTCGCCAAGTAACCGAGCCACCGCTCACCGACGCGATGGCCCAGGCCTGATCTTCCGGTCACCCGAGCAGCGGCCGGCGCGCGGCGCAGGTCGACCTCGCCGGCCGCGTGGCTGCTGCGCTCATTGCGCCGCCATGACCGCCGGTCCGCAGCGCTGACCGCGTCGGCAGCGGTTGCCGGCGGGTCTGGTCAGCCGGCGACGGCCAGGACGACGGCACCCACGCCCAGCGGGACGTCCAGCAGGACGCAGAACTCCGCCAGAGACCGGTGCACCACCTGGTTTCGCCGGTAGTGGATCACATCCCACACGCTGTGCCCGACCAGTGCGATGCCAGCCAGCACCAGGCCGGCACGGGGCGCGAGGAACAGCGCGGCCACGGCGACGCCGCCGTACCCGATCAGGGCCGCGGTCTGCGCGGTGAGGGGCGGGCGCGGCACCCCAAGCAGCAGGCCGGCCACGACCAGGGCCAGCGCCACGGTCGCGCCGACCGCCCACCAGACCAGCCCGAGTTCCTGGCCGGCGACCAGCACCAGGCTGAAGGCGACACAGCCGGCCCAGGCGACCCACCGGCGGTCCAACGCGGCGGCGCCGAGATAGCACAGCGCGGCCACGCCGATCACGGCCGCGACCGTCTCGGTATCCAGGTCGCGCGCCAGCTGCAGCGCAGCGAAGGCCAGGCGAGCGCGCTGGGCCAGCGGTGCAGGATGGCGCTGCGAGCGGGGCTTCACCGGCGTGTCACGGGTACGGGTTGACATCGATCGCCGGCCGGCGCTGGCGCGGCTCGCCGGCGGCCCGCGGCCCGAGCCGGTCCAGGATGTCGGACCAGGAGGCGGCAGACCGCTATCTTGTGGTGCTGCAGGACCCCAAGGACAACGAGCACTGCGGCACATGACCGACACCGCGCCACAGCAGGTCGGCGGCTACCGGCTCCGGCCGGCGACCGGGTCGGACGCCGCCAGCGTCGCCGCGCTCGTCGACGCCGCCTACGGGCACTACGTCGAACGCATCGGGATGCAGCCCGGCCCGATGACCGACGACTACACCACGGTCATCCGCGACCATCAGGTCACCGTCGCCGAGCACGACGGAGCCATCGCCGGAGTCGTCGTCCTCACCGTCACCGACGAGGGCTTCTTCATCGACAACGTCGCGGTGCATCCCTCCCGTCGCGGGACCGGGCTCGGCAGGGCGCTGCTGCAGTTCGCGGAGGCCGAGGCCAGGCGCGCGGGGTTGGACGCCATCCACCTCTACACCCACGAGCGGATGACGGAGAACCTCGCGCTGTACGCGCGGATCGGCTACGTGGAGTACGACCGGCGCTCACAGGGCGCGTTCTCGCTGGTCTACATGCGAAAGCAGCTCGGATGAGTGCGGCCCCTGCCCGGCCTGACCAGCACCGACCGCGCGCACCGCTCGCACTCGGGCCGGCGGGCGCCTGCCCGCCCACAGCCTGCTTCCTGACGGTCGGCGCGGGTGCTGGGGCGCGGGTAGCGTGCCACCTTCCGGGCAGCCGGCCGCCGGTTCCCTGCTAGCATGCTGTCGGAGGTCGCCACGCGCCTGTGCGGGTTGGACGGTGACTAGCGCATGCGGATTGTGCTGCTGGGTCCGCCGGGGGCGGGCAAGGGAACCCAGGCGGACCGGATCGCCGCCCGGTTCGAGCTGGTGCACGTGGCCACCGGCGAAATCCTGCGGGCCAACGTGACCGACGGCACCCCGATGGGCGAGGTGGCCCAGGCCTACCTGGACTCCGGCGAGCTGGTCCCCGACGAGGTCGTCGTCGCGATGATGCTGGAGCGGCTGACCCAGCCCGACTGCGGGCACGGGTTCCTGCTGGACGGCTTCCCACGCAGCGTCGCCCAGGCCACGGCCCTTGATCGACATCTGGCCGAGCTGGGCACGCCGCTGGACGCAGCCATCAACCTTGAGGTTGCCGAGGAGGAGCTGTTGCGTCGGCTGGCCAGGCGCGGGCGGGCCGACGACAACGCCCAGACCATCCGCAACCGCCTTCAGGTGTTCGCCAGCTCGACCCGGCCGCTGCTCGACTACTACGACGGGCAAGGCCTGCTGTTCAGCGTGGCCGCCGCAGGCACGATCGACGAGGTCACCGAACGCATC
>Ga0081538_10006366_pt1 | contig 10413 bp, 10 predicted proteins | sample TabmetS5T2R1_FD_71022 | JGI IMG/M metagenome (GOLD analysis project Ga0081538, IMG submission 71022) | Tabebuia heterophylla rhizosphere microbial communities from the University of Puerto Rico - S5T2R1 | ecosystem: Host-associated > Plants > Roots > Rhizosphere ...
CACGCGGATGACGCGGAGGCCGGCGAGATCCAGCGGCTTCACCACGCTCTCGAACTCGGCGTCCACGAACAGGAACTTCGAGCCGGAGTGCTGAAGGATGTAGCCGATCTCGTCGGTGGAGAGGCGGATGTTGATGGCCACGAGGACGCCGCCGGCCGCGGGCACGCCGTAGTGCGCCTCGAGCATGGCGGGGATGTTGGGGCAGAGGAAGGCCACGCGATCGTGCTTGCCCATGCCGGCGGCGCGCAGCGCGGAGGCGAGGCGGTTCACCCGCTCGGCGAGCTGGGCGTAGGTGTAGCGCCGCGCGCCGTGTATGACCGCGACCTTGTCGGGAAACACGTAGGCGCTGCGCTCGAGGAAGCTCACGGGCGTGAGCTCGGTGCGATACACCTTGTGGTGCTTCATCGCGAAGACCTCCGGGCGGCTCAGGGGGATCGGGCCGCCCAAGTGTACCACCGCCGTGCTAGGGTGCCGGGATGACCTTCGCCCTCGCCGCCGGCGCCGCCGTCGTGGCCGCGGCGAGCTTCGTCCAGGGCCTGGCCGGCTTCGGCATCGGCCTCGTCTCCCTCGCCTTCCTGCCCTTCCTCGTGTCGCCGACCGACGCGGTCGTGCTCATGACCCTCTACGCCACCCTCTTCTGCGGGGTCATCCTGATGCCGCTGCGGCGCGACTTCCAGCTCGCCGGTGTCGACATGCTGGTGGTGGGCAGCGTGCTGGGGACGCCGCTCGGCGTGTGGGTGCTGGCCACGGTGTCCGCGGCGCTGCTCGCGCGGCTCATCGGCCTCGCGCTCGTCCTCATCGTCGCGCTCGAGTGGAGCGGCCGGAGCCCGCAGCGCCTGCCCGGCCGCGCGTGGGGGCTGGCCGCGGGCGTGCTCTCCGGCGTGGTGGGCGGCGCGGTGGGGACGCCGGGGCCGCCCGCCATCGTGTACATGGCGGCGCAGGGCTGGAGCGCGCGAACGATCAAGGCCAACCTCCAGGCCTTTCTCGTGGTGAACCAGCTCGCCATCCTGGTGGGCTACTGGTGGGCGGGTCTGCTCACGCGCGAGGTGTGGCGACTGGCCGCGATGTTCGCGCTGCCCGCGCTCGCGGGCCTCCTCGCCGGCATGCGCCTCTTCGACCGTGTCGACGCGGTGAAGTTCCGGCGAATCGTCTTCGCCATTCTGCTCGCCTCCGGCGTGGCGCTCCTCTTGCGGGGCTGATATGGTGGGCGCCATGGAGCGGCGGTTCGTCGACAAGGTGATCGTCGTGACCGGCGCCGCGGGCGGCATCGGCCGGGCCGCCGCCGCCCGCTTCGCCGTGGAAGGCGCCCGGCTGGCCCTGGTGGACGTCAATGCCGGCGGCCTCGCCGAGACCCTCGCCGCGGTGGAGAAGGCGGGGGGGCTGGGGCTCGTGGTGGAGGCCGACGTCACGCGCATCGCCGAGGTGCAGCGCTACGTCGCGGCCACCGTGGAGCGCTGGGGCGGCATCGACGGCTTCTTCAACAACGCCGGGATTCTCGGCGCGGTCAGCCCCCTGGTGGACTACCCCGAGTCGACCTTCGACCGGGTGCTCACCGTGAACGTGAAGAGCGTGTGGCTGGGGCTCAAGGTGGTGGCGCCGGCCATGATCGCGCGCGGCGGCGGCGCCATCGTCAACACCGCGTCCATCGCGGGGCTCCGGGGCTCGCCCAATCTCGTGGCCTACACCGCGAGCAAGCACGCGGTGATCGGGCTCACGCGCACCGCCGCGCTGGAGCTGGTGCGCCACGGCGTGCGCGTGAACGCGGTGTGTCCCGCACCCATCGAGACCGCGATGGTGGACGCCCTCGAGGGCGGCTTCAATCCCAAGGACCCGCGAAAGACCCATGACCGGCTCGCCGCCACCATTCCCATGCGGCGCTATGGCAAGCCCGACGAGGTCGCGTCGCTGGTCGCCTATCTGATGAGCGCCGAGGCCTCGTACGTCAACGGAGCGATCTACACCGTCGACGGCGGGGCGATGGCGTAGCGGGGCGTGGCCATGTCTCTGGTGGCGCTCGCTTTCGTCGCCGTCGGCCTCGCCGCGTGGCCCGTGCCGGTGGCGGCCGACGAGGCGCTGTGGACGCTGCTCCGGGGCGGGCGGCAGGTCGTCCTCATGCGGCATGCCGTGACCACGCCCGGCGTGGGGGACCCCGCGGGCTTCAAGCTGGACGACTGCGCGACCCAGCGCAATCTCACCGATGTGGGCCGCGCCGACGCGCGTCGGGCGGGGGAGGCGTTCCGCGCGCGCGGCGCGCCGGTGGGCCGCGTGCTCGCGAGCCCGTGGTGCCGCTGCCAGGAGACGGCCATGCTCGCCTTCGGGAAGGCCGAGACCGCGACGCCCCTGTCGAACCTCTACGGCCGGTCGGAGAAGTCCGCCGGGCAGGTGCGCGAGCTCGAAGCCCTGATCGCGTCGTGGCGGCCCGAGGGCGCCGGCGGCAATCTCGTGCTCGTGTCGCACGGATCCACCATCCTGGCCCTGACCGGGGTGAGCCTCGCGCCGGCCGAGATCGTCGTCGTCACGCCGCGCGCCGGGGAACGGTTCACGGTCGCCGGCCGAATGCGCCCGCGCTAGGCCGCCGGTCGCCTACCGGGGGAGGCGCGGCGGTTCGGCGCACGTGCGCTCGACTTCCTCGACGGTCTTCGGGGTGCCCGCCGTCAGGATCTCGTGGCCGGCGGCGGTGATGAGCACGTCGTCCTCGATGCGCACGCCGATGCCGCGATACTCCCGCGGGATGGGGTGCACGACCTTCTCCGCGCGCGCCTTCTCCTCCTCCTCCAGCTTCTTCGCGGCGGCGACGCCGAGGCGGTAGCGCCGCTCGAACATCTCCTCCTCGCTGAACTCGCGGAGGGTGAAGGTCACCGTCTCCCGCTCGGGGTCGATGTAGAGGCCCGGCTCCACCGTGAGCACCATGCCCGGCTCGAGCGGCCGCGACCGGCGCTGCTGGCGGTACTCGCCCACGTCGTGCACGTCCATGCCGAGCCAGTGCCCGGTGCCGTGCATGTAGAACTCGCGGTAGTGATGCATGGCGAGCGAGTCCTCCACGCCGCGGGGCAGGAGGCCGAGGCTCACCAGGCCCTCGGTGAGCGCACGCCGGGCCGCGTCGTGCATCGTCTCGTAGGGCGCGCCGGGGCGCGCGGCGGCGATGGCGGCGAGCTGCGCGTCGAGCACGACCTGGTACACCCGCCGCTGCGGCTCGGTGAACCGACCGTTCACCGGGAAGGTGCGCGTGATGTCGGAGGCGTGGTAGCCCCACTCGCAGCCCGCGTCGATGAGGAGGAGGTCCCCGTCCTCCATGCGCCGCCGGTTCTCGTTGTAATGGAGGATGCACGCGTTGGGGCCGGAGGCGACGATGGAGGGGTAGGCGTTGCGGGTGGAGCCGCCCTTCCGGAACACGAATTCCAGCGCCGCCTGCACCTCGTACTCGTACTGGCCGGGGCGGGCGAAGCGCATGGCCTCGATGTGGGCGTCCCGGCTGATCTCACAGGCGCGGCGCTGCCGGGCCAGCTCCTCGGGCGAGCGCCTGAGCCGCAGCTCGTGGAGGATCGGCCCCGGGTCGTCGATGCGGGTGGGGGTGACGAAGCCCCGCACGCGCACGCCGCGCATCTCGCTCACCAGCCGCGTCACCCGCCCGTCGAAATGGGGATTGCCCATCCGGTACACGAGGCCCGGCCGGTCGATGGCGTACTCGCGGAGGCGCGCGTCCAGCTCGTCGATCGTGTAGGCGGCATCGGCGCCGTAGGTGGCGATGGCGCCCTCCACGCCGGCGCGCCGCCCCGTCCAGATCTCCATCTCCCGGTCACGCGGCCGGACGAAGAGCACGAAGCGCTCCTTGGCGTGGGAGGGGTTGAACACCGCCACCGCGTCGGGCTCGTCGAAGCCGGTGAGGAAGTAGAAGTCGGAGTCCTGCCGGAACTCGTAGTCGGTGTCGGCGTTGCGGGCGGCGTCGCGGTTGCCGGGGATGATGGCGAGCGCCTCGCCGACCGCCTCCGCGAAGCGGCGACGGCGCTCGAGGAACGGCGCGAGGTCGAAGCTCATGCGCCTAGCGTACCATGTTGACAGTCTTCCACGATTGCGGAACAATCCCGTCCGCCTCGTCGAATCCACGCGAGACGGCGATTTTGCCAGGGCCCACGCCCCCGAAAGGACGACCGATGCGCACCACCACTCGCCTCCGCCAGCTTCTCGCCGCGCCCGGACTCATCGTCGCGCCGGGCGCCTACGACGGCTTCTCCGCGCGCCTCATCGAGGCCGCGGGCTTCTCGGTGGTGTACATGACGGGCGCCGGCACCGCGGCCTCGCACCTCGGCCAGCCCGATCTGGGGCTCGCCACCCTCACCGAGATGGCGAATCACGCCTCGCACCTGGCCAGCGCGGTGTCGCTGCCGGTCATCGCCGACGCCGACACCGGCTACGGCAACGCCCTGAACGCCGTGCGCACGGTGCGCGAGTACGAGAAGGCGGGCGTGGCCGGCCTCCACATGGAGGACCAGGTGGCGCCCAAGAAGTGCGGGCACATCGCGGGCAAGCAGGTGGTGCCGACCAAGGAGTTCGCGGAGAAGATCCGCGCCGCCTCCGAGCACCGCACCGACCCCGACTTCCTCATCATCGCCCGCACCGACGCGCGCGCGGTGACCTCGCTCGACGACGCCATCGACCGCGGCAACCGCTACGCCGAGGCCGGCGCCGACGTGATCTTCGTGGAGGCGCCCCAGACCCTGGAGGAGATCCACCGCGTGGCCCGCGAGGTGAAGGCGCCGCTGCTCGCCAACATGGTCCAGGGCGGCAAGACCCCGCGCGTCCCCACCAGCGAGCTCGAGCGCCTCGGGTTCAAGATCGCCATCTTCCCCGCGGTGTGCATGGCCGCCGCGGTGCCCGCCATCGAGCGCGCCCTCGGCCTCCTCAAGGAGCGCGGCACCGACTGGCACGAGGGCCCGGTGCTCTCGCCCATGGACATCTTCAGGAAGGTGGGCTTCGACTGGTGGCACGCCGTCGAGGAGAAGTACACCGGCGCCTGAGCGGCCCCGCCTCATGACCGGCCCCCGCACGCTCTTCGAGAAGATCTGGGCCCCGCACGTCGTCGACGAGGGCCCGGGCGGCATGAGCCTGCTCTACATCGACCGCCTGCTCATGCACGACGGCGCCGTGCACACCTTCGACCGCCTGCGCCGGGCGGGGCGGGCCGTCCGACGGCCCGAGGCGATCGCGGCCACCGCCGATCACTACGTGCCCACGTCGGCCGGCGGCATCGCCGATCCCGCCATCCGCAGCATGGTGACGGAGATGGACCGCCACACCCGCGAGCTCGGCATTCCCTACTTCGGTCCCGGCGACGCCCGGCAGGGCATCGTGCACGTCATGGGGCCCGAGCAGGGCTTCACGCTGCCCGGTATCACGCTGGTGTGCGGCGACTCGCACACCGCCACCCACGGCGCCTTCGGCTGCCTCGCCTTCGGCATCGGCGCCTCCGAGCTCGAGCACGTGCTCGCCACCTCGTGCCTCTGGCAGAAGAAGCCGCGTGCCATGCGCATCCGCGTGGACGGCCCCCGGCCGCCCGGCGTGGCCGCCAAGGACGTGATCCTGTCCGTCATCGCGCGGATCAGCGCCGCCGGCGGCACGGGCCACGTGATCGAGTACGCGGGCTCGACCATCGCCGCCATGTCCATGGACGAGCGCATGACCGTCTGCAACATGTCCATCGAAGCGGGGGCCCGCGCCGGCATGGTGGCCCCGGACGAAACCACGTATGCGTTTCTCGCCGGCCGGGCCTTCGCGCCCACCGGCGCGCGCTGGGAGGAGGCGACGGCGTTCTGGCGCACCCTGCCCGGCGACGAGGGCGCCGTCTTCGACGCCGAGGTCGCCGTCGATGCCGCGACGCTCGCCCCCACCGTCACCTGGGGCACGAGCCCGCAGGAGGCGCTGCCCATCACGGGGCGCATCCCCGACCCGGCGGACGCCCCGGATCCCGCGCGCCGCGCCGCCGTCGAGCGCATGCTCGCCTACATGGGCCTGGCCGCCAACACCCCGCTCACCGCGATCAAGGTGGATCGTGTCTTCGTGGGCTCGTGCACGAACAGCCGGCTCGAGGACCTTCGCGCCGCGGCGGCGGTGGTCCGCGGCCGCCGCACCGTCGTGCCGGCGTGGGCGGTGCCGGGGTCGGGCCTGGTGAAGCGCGCGGCCGAGGCGGAGGGGCTCGACCGCGTGTTCCGCGAGGCCGGCTTCGAGTGGCGCGAGCCCGGCTGCTCCATGTGCGTCGGCATGAACGGGGACACCGGACGCCCCGGCGAGCGGGTCGCGTCCACGTCCAATCGCAACTTCGAAGGCCGACAGGGCAAGGGCGTGCGCACGCATCTCATGAGCCCGGCCATGGCGGCGGCCGCCGCCGTCACCGGGCGGCTCACCGATGTGCGCAGCCTGGTCGCGGAGGGCGGCTAGCATGGACGCCTTCACCACCCTCACCGCCGCCGCGGTGCCGCTCGACGCGCCCAACGTCGACACCGACCGGATCATTCCCGCGCGCTTCCTCCACAAGCCGCGCGGCCCGGAGTTCGGCCGCCTGCTCTTCCACGACCTGCGCTACGACGAGGACGGGCGCGAGCGGGCCGACTTCGTCCTGAACCAGCCGGCCTTCCGCGAGGCGCGCATCCTCGTCGCCGCCGACAATTTCGGCTGCGGCTCCTCGCGCGAGCATGCGGTGTGGTCGCTCGCCGCCTACGGCATCCGCGCGGTGATCGCTCCCTCGTTCGGCGACATCTTCTTCAACAACTGCTTCAAGGTCGGCGTGCTGCCGGTGGTGCTGCCCGCCGCCACCGTCGCCGGGCTGCGCCGTCAGCTCCACGCCATGCCCGGCGCGCCCGTCACCGTCGATCTCGAGGCCCAGGTGGTGGTGGGGCCCGACGGCGCGCGCACGTCCTTCGCCGTGGACCCGTTCCGCCGCGAAGGGCTGCTTCGCGGGCAGGACGAGATGGCCCTCACCCTCGAGCGCGAGCCCGCCATCGCCGCGTTCGAGCGGCGCCGGGCCGCCGAGGCGCCCTGGCTCGCGCGATGAAGACGCCGCTGTCCGTGTACTTGCCCTTCAACCGGGATGCGCTCCGCGGGACCTTCGTCCCCGCCAAGGGCGGCACGCCGCCCGCGGCGCGCGAGGGCCACTGGCTCCTCGTGCAGGATCAGGGGCTCCTCGTCACGCGGGAGGGCGACGGATTTCATCTCCCCGCGGGACGGCCGCCCGCGGAGCTGGCCGGCGCGCTGGGTGAGCCGCTCTGGCTCGGCACCTGGCACGGGGCGCCGTGCTGGGTGGCGGCGGTCCCGAAGGACGCTGCCCTTCCCGAGGGGCTCGCGTGCGAGACCATGATTCCCATGCGCGGCGCGCGGCTGCCCGACGAGCTGCTCTCGCTGGGCGGCATGGCCATGCAGGGGCTCTGGTGGGAGAGCACGAGCGGCTTCTGTCCGCGCTGCGGCGAGCCCACCACGCGCATCCCCGGCGAGTGGGGCAAGCGCTGTCCGCGCTGCCGCTACGAGCACTATCCCCATCTCCACCCCGCGGTGATCGTGCTCGTGCGTGATCGCGGCCGCGTGCTGCTCGCGCGCAAGCGCGAGTGGGCCCCCGGGCGCTACGCGCTGGTCGCGGGCTTCGTCGACAACGGCGAGTCGCTCGAAGCCTGCGTCGCGCGCGAGGTGAAGGAGGAAGTGGGCGTTGACGTCACCGACATCCAGTACGTCGGCAGCCAGAACTGGCCGTTCCCCAGCCAGCTCATGGTGGGCTTCGTCGCGCGCTACGCCGGCGGCGACGTCGCGGTGGACCAGGACGAGCTGGAGGACGCGCGCTGGTTCCCCGCCGACGCGCTGCCCGACCGACCGTCGCGCCACAGCATCGCGCGCTTCATCCTGGACAATCACGCAGCGCTCTAGCCCTCAACCCTTCACAGGAGAGAACCCCCATGTCCATCAATCGTCTGAGCGTGGGCCCGCGACTGTCCGGCGCCGTCGTGCACGGAGACACCATCTATCTCGCCGGCCAGGTCGCCGCCGACGCGAGCGCCGGCGTCAAGGGACAGACCGAACAGATCCTCAAAAGGTTCGACGAGCTTCTCGCGGCGGCGGGATCGAGCAAGGCGAAGCTGCTCTCCGCGACGGTGTGGCTGGCCAACATGGGTAGCTACGATGAGATGAACGCGGCGTGGGACGCGTGGGTAGATCCGAACGGAAAGCCCGCGCGTGCGACGGTGGAGGCACGTCTGGCGAACCCGAAGTATCTCGTGGAGATTGCGGGTGTGGCCGCGCTCTGAGAGATCGTGTAATCGCCGTCGTGTAACAGTGTAAGAGTTACTTCTCACTAAGTGTAAAAAATTCTTTACACCGGCGGGGCCGCTGAGAGCCCCCGCCGGCCATCCACATTGCTCTCTCCTCCTCGTGGTCGGAACTTTGATTCCACAACATATTAGTGGTGAAACGTCCGATGGCACGGGCCCTGCTCTGTACCGCCCGCCATGAGAACCATGCTCGTCCGCCGCCGTCGCCGTTTGCCCCGGCTGTTCCGCCCCGCTCTTCCTATGCCGAGCACTCCCGAAGTCACGACGAAACAACGATCTGAGCCGGACGCGGGCCTGCACGCCATGCAACGGTTGCGCTACGACGTGTACTGTATCGAGCAGCGCTTCGTGGATGCCGCGCGCTGCACCGACGGCCGCGAGACCGACGAGTACGACGCGCATTCCATCCATTTCGCGGCGGCCACCGAGCGGGGCGAGGTGGTGGCGACGCTTCGGCTGGTGCTGGACTCGCCCCTCCGCTTCCCGCTCGAGCGCTACGCTCCCCACCTCCTCGACGACCGCGCCGTCGGCGACCGGCCCCGCACCGGCGAGATCTCGCGCCTCATCATCGCTCCTCAATACCGCATGGCCGGCACGCGGGAGCCGCTCATCCTGTTCGGGCTGTTCCGACACCTCTACGAGGAGTCGTGGCGGATGGGCCTGGACTTCCTGATCGCGGCGATGGAACCCAAGCTCGGCCGTCTGCTCCGGCGGCTCGGATTCGCCCTCATGCCGATGGGCGCGCCGATCAGCTATTTCGGCGAGGTGGTTCCCTACGGCGCGACCCTCGACTCCATGCGGCCCGGCTACAAGAAGATCCTGGCCTACCAGCGGAGCTGCGTGGGCGGCGGCCGCCCGGCGTTCCGCTACTTCCGGGTGAGCGCCGACCATCTCGCCGCCACGCGCCTGGGCGAGCGGCGCGACTGCGCGTGAGGCGCGCCTAGCCCTCCCGGCGGAAGACGATCTCTCCTCCCACCATCACCAGGGTGGGGACGACGTCCTTGATGGCCGCCTCCGGGCACGTGAACACGTCGTCCGAGCAGACGACGAGATCCGCGCGCTTGCCTGCCTCCAGCGTGCCGAGCTCGCCCTCCTGGTGCGCCGCCTCCGCGTTCCACGCGGTGAACGAGCGCACCGCCTCCATCCGGCTCATGCGCTGCTCGGGCTGCCAGCCGCGGTCCTCGCCGGTGCGGGGACGCCGGGCCACCGCCGCGTAGATGCCCTCGAACGGATTGGGGTCCTCCACCGGGAAGTCCGAGCCGCCCGCAATGCGCACGCCGGTGGCGAGCAGCGAGCGCCAGGCGTAGGCGCCGCGGAGCCGGTCGGGGCCGAGCCGGGCTTCGGCCCACGGCATGTCCGAGGTGCAGTGGGTGGCCTGCATGCTGGGGAGCACGCCGAGGCGCGCGAAGCGCCCGATGTCGGGCTCGGCGAGGATCTGGGCGTGCTCCACGCGGAGGCGGAGCGCCCGCGCCGCCGGCTGCTCGCCGAGCACGCGCGCGAACGTGTCGAGCACCAACGTGTTGGCGCGATCGCCGATGGCGTGCACGCACACCTGGAAGCCCCGCGCGGCGGCCTCCGCGGTGAGCCGGTAGAGCTCGTCGGGCGGGATGAGGACGAGCCCGGTGTTCTCCGGGTCATCGCAGTAGGGATGGTGGAGCGCGGCGCCGCGGGACCCCAGCGCGCCGTCGGACAAGAGCTTGAGGGCGCGCACCGCCACGAGGCCGTCTCCCATCGTCTCGGGGCCGAGGGCGCGGTAGCGTGCCCACGCCTCGTCGTCACGGCCCGCCACCGCCACGTAGTTGCGGAAGGGGAACTGGCCGCGCTCCACCAGCCGCCGGTAGGAGCCCAGCGCCCGGAGGTCCGCGCCCATCTCGTGGATGCCGGTGAGCCCGCGGGCGAGGCACGTGGCGATGGCCTCACGCACCGCCTGATCGAAGCGCGCCTCGTCCGGCGGCGGCTGCACGCGCTGCACGAGGCGCTGCGCGGTGTCCACGAGCAGCCCGGTGGGCTCGCCGCCGGCGTCGCGGACGATCAGGCCGCCGGTGGGATCGGGCGTGTGGCGTGTGATCTCGGCGGCCCGGAGCGCGGCGGAATTCGCCCACGTCGC
>Ga0081538_10006367_pt1 | contig 10413 bp, 10 predicted proteins | sample TabmetS5T2R1_FD_71022 | JGI IMG/M metagenome (GOLD analysis project Ga0081538, IMG submission 71022) | Tabebuia heterophylla rhizosphere microbial communities from the University of Puerto Rico - S5T2R1 | ecosystem: Host-associated > Plants > Roots > Rhizosphere ...
GCCTTTCTCACGTGTGAACTCGACTCCAAGCTCCTCGAGCCAATGGATTGCCGACGGCGCCTCGCCGGTGAGGATCTCGACCAGCCGGCGATCGGCCGTCTCGTGCGAGCTTTTCCAGACGTCCTCCGCGTGCTGCTCCGGCGAGTCGTCCTCGCCGAACGCAGCCTGGATGCCACCCTGAGCCTTGGCCGAGTTGCAGGACTGGAGCGCGCCTTTCGTCGCGAGAGCGACGCGCGCGCCGGCGCGTTCGGCGGAGACGGCGGCCGCGAGGCCGGAGGCCCCGGAGCCGATCACAAGCACGTCAAACGCGAGCTTGTCGCCCACGCCGGAACCCTACCACGGTCTCGCTAATGCCAATCATTAGCGCTCATTATCGAACGCGTCGCAGCCGATACAGATCGCATGATCAAGACGATCGGCCTCGTCGGGATCCTCTGCGCGCTCGCGATCGCCGGCATGACCTGGGCTCGGCAGAGCCTCCAGACGACTGAGAAGGCACCGACCGCGATCCTCGAGGCGGCGGCCGTCGCAGTCGAGTTCAGCCACCGGGCAAACGGCACCTACGCAGGCGCGACACCGCCGGGCGTGACGCTCGTCTCCGCCGACATCCGCTCCTACTGCATGGAGTTCGAGGGCTATTTCCTCGCCGGGCCGGGCGGTACGCCTCGCGCCGGCTCATGCACCCGTTAGAAGATCGAGCGAAGGAGCTCGGCGATCTCGGCGGGCGACGCAGGCCGCGGGTTGGCCTTGGCTCCGGCCCGCCGGGCCGTGGCCTCCGCGACCTCCTCCAGCTCGTCCTCCGGCACGCCGAAGTCTCGTAAGCGCCCGAACCGGCCGAGCCGGGCGAGCTGCTCGACCCGGCCGGGAGGGTCGTGCGTGCCGATCGCCTTCCCGAAGATGGTGATCTCCTCAGCCGCGACGGGCTGGTTGAAGCGAAGCGCCGGCGGAAGACAGAGCGCGTTCATCGCGCCGTGCGGCAGTCCGTAGCGCCCGCCGAGTGCCTGCGCCATCGCGTGCCCGAGGCAGAGCCCCGAGCGGCCGAGCGCCTCACCGGCCCGCGCCGCGCCGTACAGCAGCGTCTTTCGCGGGCCGAGCTGGTCTCCGGCCTCGACAACGGCCGGCAGCGCTCCGGCGATCAGCTCGGCGCCCTCGGCCGCGAGAAGATCAGACTCCGGGCTTCTGGCGGGGTGGTAGAGAGCCTCAGCGGCGTGCGCGAGTGCGTTCAAGGCAGTGCCGACGGTTTGCTCGCGAGGAAGATCGAGCGTCAGCTGCGGGTCGTAGACGATCCCGGCGAGGTGCGCGCCGGCACCGCCGCCCTGCATACGGCGGTCGTGATCGCGGACGCCGTAGAAGGTCGTCCATTCCGACCCCGAGTACGTCGTCGGGACAGAGACGAGTGGAAGCCCGCTCGCCGCCGAGGCTGCCTTCGCGGTGTCGATCGCACTCCCACCGCCCACGGCGACGATTCCGTCGACGCCCTGCGGCACCTCGATCCGATCGGAGGGAATCTCGTCCCACCGGGCTGCGGCGTCGATGCCGACGTCGTTCCACCGCGGGCTTGCGACGAGGAACGGCCGCTCGATCCCGACGTCCCCCAGCAGCCCCTGAAGCTCACCGAGCCCCCACCGGACGATCACGGGAGCTTCTCGCGGGCGAACTCGACGAAGGCATCGGCGACGCGGCTTGGCGTCCGCCCGGTCGACCGGACGAGCGAGATCTCGCGGGTCGGGTCGAGGCCTGTCACCCGCGCCGCCGCCAGGCTGCCCGCGGAGAGCTCGGGCTCGATCGAGGAGCGCGAGATGAAGGTGACGCCGTGTCCGGCGGCCACCGCGGTCTTGACCGACTCCTGCAGACCGAGCTCGAGGCGGACGTCGAGGTCTCGAACGCGGAGACCGGCCCGGCGTAGCTCGTCCTCGATCATCTGCCGGACGCCCGCGCCCTCCTGCATCAGGATCAGCGTCTCCGTCCGGAGGTCGTCGAGGCCGATGGTCTTGCCGGCAAACCGATGCTTCGGCGGCACGGCGAGCGCGACCTCGTCGCGGAAGAACGGCTCGAAGCTGACGCCACGATGCCTCGTTGCCGCGCCGACGACGCCGAGCTCGAGCTCCCGGTCCGCCACCAGGTCGATCACGTGTTGCGTGTCGTTCACCGACAGCGAGATCGAGACCTCCGGGTTCGCCTCCTGAAACTGGCACAGGAGGAGCGGGAGGACGGTCGCGCCCGGCCCGGTCGAACAGCCGATCTCGAGGCGCCCCCTGAGCTCCCCGTCGCCGTCGCCCGCCATCTCCTCGAGCAGCTGCTCCTCGAGCGCGAGCAGTCGCTGGGCGCTCCGGTAGAGCCGCTGGCCGGCCTCGGTGGGCTCCACGCGGCGCCCGGAGCGGTCGATCAGACGCTGACCGAGGCGTTTTTCGAGGGAGCGGATCTGGAGGCTGACCGCGGGTTGCGTCACCCCCAGCTGCTCGGCCGCCTGCGAGAAGCTCTTACGGTCGACGACGGCGCAGAACGCGGCCAACTGACGAGTATCCATAAGTAAACATTATGCTGGCCATCTCCTAACCGCCTGTTCGTCGCATCAAAACGCCGACTGCGGGATACTTCCCGCGGCAATCGAAGGGGGAGAGGAGAGGGAATGAAGAAAGCGCTATCTGCCGCCGTCGGGTCCTGTGCGATCGTGGCGGCATTCCTCGTCAGCGGCGCGGTTGCGTCGCACGACGGGCCAGGTGTCAAGACGGCCAAGGACCCGTTCCTCGTCGGAACGGCCCCCGGCGTCGTCGTCGACCCGATCCTTTCGGTCGGTGACACCGTCCCGAACGGACAGACACCGCCGTACCAGATGTCCGGAATTCCGGACGGGCTCGGTGCGTACAAGGAAGAGGACGAAGGCCGCTGGCACTGGTTCCGAAGCGATCGCTCCAAAAGAGCCGTCGTCGTGATGAACCACGAGCTCGGGCGGTCGTTCCCGAACAACCCACCGGGCGTCGATGCCCGAATCTCGCGCCTCGAGGTCAACACGAAGACACACGCGGTCCACGCAGCGCAGTATCTGTTCACGGGCCTCGAGGGCTACGAACGCTTCTGCTCGGCGACGCTGCGGATGATCCGGGGTGAGCCGTTCTACTTCACGGGCGAGGAAGCGATCCCGCAACCCAATCAGCCTCCGGGGCCGGCGCACGACGGTAGCTCGATCGTCCTCGACCCGGAGACGGGGATGTGGCGGGACACCGCCCACTTCGGACATCTCCAGCACGAGAACGTGATGCCGCTCAAGCTGAAGAAGTGGGTCTTCGCGACGACCGACGACGACTTCCGGGCAGGCCAGCCGGCGTACTTCTACGCGTACTTCCACAGCTCGTTCAACCTGGCGCTCCGGGGCGTCGAGCACGAGCCGAACGACGGCCTGCACGTGTTCGTCCCCGATCCCGGCGAGGAGAAGAGCAACGCCGAGGTGACGACGAAGACGCAGGTCGTCCACGGAACGTGGGTCAAGCTGACGCAGGCGGAGAACGCAAACGACGTGAGCCTGAAGAACGCTGCGACGGCGAAGGGCGCCTTCCGGTTCGATCGCATGGAGGACCTCGCGCCACTTCCGGGTCGCGACAGCCGCGTGTTCCTCGCCGACACGGGGAAGGCTCCGGCGACCGCCCGCGGACGCGTGTACCAGTTCGACTTCGACCACTCGAATCCGTACCGCGCGACCATGCGGATGATCCTGAACGGTGACGGCGCACCGCCGAACGGCGGCGACGACATCTTCAATCCCGACAACATGGACGCCTCCAAGCGCGTCCTCATGATCCAGGAAGACCGAGAATCGGCCTTCCGGGCCGGCACGCCGGCGAACTCAGGCGGCTACGGCCGGGTTATGGAGTATCGGTTCTCGGACGGGCGACTACGCTCGGTCGCACGCGTCAACACACCGCCCGGCAATCCTCCGCTCGCGGAGAACTGCAACAACTGCTTGCCGGGCACGTGGGAGTCCTCAGGAATCATCGACGTCGGCCACATCTTCGGCCGTGACTGGTGGCTCCTGGACGTCCAAGCGCACAACAGCACGGCACCGCAACCAGGTCCGACCCTCGTACCGGGTAGCAGCATGGGCGAGAACGGCCAATTGCTGCTGCTCAAGGTTCCGGGAAGCCAGGGCGGCGACGACCACGACGACGACGATTAGCGCCGTCTCGTCCTGATGACCTTGCGAGGGCCGGCGTGAGCCGGCCCTCGCGTCTTCCCTGCTCACTACGATCACTCGAGGTGCAAACCGGCACGTCGCTCAGCGAAAGCTTCATCCGGCGGGCCAGAGACACCCCGCGGCGAGGCGCGGTCGACGCCGCGCTTCGTGCCCTCGACATCGCCCTCGCGCTCCTATTCCTCGCGATCGCGGCGATCCCGATGGCCCTGATCGGCGTCGCCATGCTCGTGACGAGCGGCCGGCCGATCCTGTACCGGGGCGAACGGGTCGGGCGCGGCGGCGAGTTCTACACGATGCTCAAGTTCCGGACGCTTCGTCCCGGCGCGGAGGAGCGGCTCGGGCCGTTCCTCGGCCCTGAGCTCGTCGAGCGGACCCGCGCCGAGCGGACGGCGATCGGCCGCTGGCTGCGGGCGACGCAGCTGGACGAGCTCCCGCAGCTCTGGAACGTCCTCCGCGGGGACATGAGCCTTGTCGGGCCACGTCCGATCCGGCCGATCTTCTTCGAGCAGCTCGCGTTCGATCTGCCTGCGTACTGGCAGCGGCTCGTCGTCAGGCCCGGGTTGACCGGCTTCGCGCAGGTGCGCCGTGGCTACGAGACCTCGATGGCCGAGAAGCTCGCCCACGACCTCGAGTGGATCGCTGACCGCTCAGTCGGGCTCTACCTGCGAACGCTCGGCGCGACCGGCTGGCGCGTGCTCCGCCAGTCGCTCAGCGGGGCGGTCCGACCCACGCGCCTAGAGTAGGCGGCTATGTGCGGAATCGCGGGAATCGCCGCGCGGCGCGGCGCGGCCGACCCCGAGCGGCTGCGGGCGATGAGCGGGACGCTCGTTCATCGCGGTCCCGACTCGGACGGCGTGCACATCGACGGTGCGATCGGGCTTGCCGCCCGCCGGCTCTCGATCATCGACCTCGAGACCGGTGACCAGCCGATCGGGAACGAGGACGGCAGCGTCCACGTCGTCCAGAACGGCGAGATCTACAACTACCGCGAGCTGCGCGCCGGGCTCGAGACCGCCGGCCATCGTTTCACCACCCGGTCGGACACCGAGGTGCTCGTCCACCTCTACGAGGAGCACGGCGACGAGTTCGCCGAGCGGCTCCGCGGGATGTTCGCCGTCGCCATCTGGGACGCGCCGCGGAGCCGGCTCGTCCTCGCCCGAGACCGGTTCGGGATCAAGCCGCTCTACTACCGCGTCGACGGCGAAGGCCTCTCGTTTGCCTCGGAGCTGCGAGCCTTGCCGCGCGGCGAAGTCGACCTCGACGCCCTCGAGGCGTTCCTCGCCTTCAACTCGATCCCGGCTCCCTACACGATTTTCCGAGAGATCCGGAAGCTCCCGCCCGGCCATTTGCTCGTCTGGGAGGACGGCGAAGCGACGATCTCACGTTTCGCGCGGCCCGCGCCGGCCGCGGAGTGGGAGACCCGCGGCGGGAGCGAGGACGAGCTGGCCGAAGAGCTCCGGGCGCGGCTACGCGACTCGGTGCGGGCCCATCTGATCGCTGACGTTCCGGTCGGCGTGTTGCTCTCGGGCGGGATCGACTCGGCGGTCATCACTGCGCTCGCGGCAGAGGAGAGCTCCGAGCCCGTTCACACGTTCTCCGTCGGCTTCGAAGAGCGGTCGTTCGACGAGCTCGACAGTGCGCGAGCAGTTGCCTCCCGTTACGGGACCCGCCATGAGGAGATCGTCCTGCGGCCGGATGCGGCGCAGCTGCTCCACCGGATCGCGGATGCGTTCGACGAGCCCTGCGGCGACTCGTCGGCGCTGCCCACGTACCTCGTCTCGGAGCTCGCCGCCGGCCGGGTCAAGGTCGCGATGTCGGGCGAGGGCGGCGACGAGCTCTTCGGCGGCTACTACACCTATGCGGCCGACCTGCTCGCGCTGCGCTACGGGCGGGTGGCGCCGTTTCTCCGGCCGCTCGTCGAGCGGCTCCCGAGCTCGAGCCGCCGGGTCAGCCTCGACTATCGCGCGAAGCGATTCGTGCGCGGCGCCTCGCTCCCGCCGCTCGAGCGCCACCACGCCTGGAAGGAGATCTTCGCGCCCGACGCGCGCGCCGAGCTGACGGGACGGCGCACAGCCTTCGACCCGGTCGACTTGTACCGCGAGCGGTTCACGGAGACAGAGGGCGCCGACCTGCTCGCCAGGCTCCAGGACGTCGACCTCGGCCTCTACCTCGTCGACGACCTGCTCGTGAAGACCGATCGCGCATCGATGGCCCACTCGCTCGAGGCGCGTGTCCCCTATCTCGATCCAATCGTCGCCGGGCTGGCGCTGGCGCTGCCGACCAGGATGAAAGTCCATCGCCTGCGCAAGAAGCTGCTGCTGCGGAAGGCTGCCGCGCCGCTCCTCCCGAGGCGGATCGTCTACGGGCGCAAGCGCGGGTTCTCGATGCCCGCAGCGGCGTGGCTGCGCGGGGAGCTGGTGCCCTTCGCGCAGGAGGTGTTGTCCGCAGAAGCTGTGGCGCGGCAGGGGTTCTTCCGGCCGGAGGCGGTGACGCGCGTGCTCGATCGCCACGTTGCCGGGGAGGAGGATCTCTCGCGGCAGCTCTGGGGCCTCCTCGGGTTCACGCTCTGGTACGAACGGCACGTGGAGCAGCAGCCGTCTGCACCCTCCAGCGCACGGATGGAGGCGCTCGTCAGCTGACGGAGTTGCCGGAGTTCGGCCTCGGGTACCCCGGCACGGACCTGCGGCGACAGCTCGTCGCTGCGGTGCTCTCCGGCGCCAAGACGGCGACTGCCGGCCTCGCCGAGGACGGTGAGACGTCCGCCGTCGGCGAACGCTACGTCGTCGAGGACGAGAACGGACAGCGGCGCGCGATCGTCGAGCTCACCGAGGTTCGCGTCGTCCCGGCCTCGGAGATCGATGTCGACTTCGCGCGCGACGAGGGCGAGGGCTTCGAGTCGGTCGAGGACTGGCGCGAGGCGCATGAGCGGTTCTTCGAGCGGCCGATCGCGCCGGAAACGTTGATCGAAGCCATCCGATTCCGCGGCGTGGAGCGGCTGTGAGGGTCTGGATCGACATGACGGCGCCGGCGCATGTGCTGGTGTTCCGTCCGCTGATCGGGATCCTGCGCGAGCGCGGCGCCGAGGTCGAGATCACCGCCCGAAGCTACGCGCAGACGCTGGAGCTGCTCGAGCTCCATGACATCGAGGCAGAGGTCTTCGGCCGTCATGGCGGCCGCTCTCGGTTCGCGAAGGCCCGAGCGATGATCAGGCGGCTCGGAGCCCTGCGGCGCTGGGCAAAGGGCCGGAATTTCGACGTCGCGCTTGCCCACGGGTCGCACGAGCTGACGATGACGGCGAAGCGGCTGGGAATTCCGAGCGGCACGACCTTCGACTACGAGTTCGCCTGGCTTCAGCATCAGCTCGGCTGCCGGACGGCGACGCGAGTCGTCGTCCCGGACGCGATCCCCCCTGAGCGGCTCGAGCGCTATGGCGCCAAGCCACCGAAGCTGCGGCAGTACGAGGGGCTGAAGGAGGAGTACTACCTGTCGGACTTCGAGCCGGACCGTTCGGTGGCCGAACGCCTCTCGCTCGACGCCGGCCGGACGCTGGTCGTCGTCCGGACGCCTCCCGATGTGTCGCTCTATCACCGCCGCTCGAACCCGCTCTTCCCGCAGATGCTTGAGCATCTGGGGCGGCAGGAGGAGCTCCAAGCCGTCGTGCTCCCCCGGACCACGGAGCAGGGCGAGTACGTGCGCTCGCTAGGACTGCCGTCGCTCGTCGTTCCCGAGCATGCCGTCGACGCGCAGAGTCTGATCGGGCTCGCCGATCTGGTCGTCTCCGCCGGCGGGACGATGAACCGGGAGGCGGCGGCCCTCGGGGTGCCGGTCTACACGACGTTCGGCGGGAGGCTGGGCGGCGTCGACGAGGAGCTGATTCGGCAGGGCCGCCTGACGCCAATCACGGATCCGCGGGCCCTCGTCGTTCGTCGGCGGGAATCGGCCGAGGGGACGCGAATCCGGCGCGATCCGGCGCACATGCTGGATCTGCTGCTCCCGACCTAGGGACGAACTAGGTGCGGGCCGAGGTCCTGCTGGTCGCCCCGACGTTCACGGGCGCCTTCACCATCGTCGACAGGCGGGAGACGGCCTCCAGCGTTTCGCCGTCGCGCACCAGAAGCTCGAGCGCCGCGAGCTCCTGCTCGAGCCAGGCCGCATCGATCGGCACGCGCCGCGCGCGCGAGATCTTCGAATGGCCGGTTGCCGCGACCTCCTCGTTCAGGCCCCAGAGCTCCTCGTGGAGCTTCTCGCCGGCCCGGACACCGATGAACTCGATCGGGATCTCTCGCTCCGGCTCTTTGCCCGACAGCCGGATCATGTCCCGCGCGAGGTCGAGGATCTTGACCGGCTCGCCCATGTCGAGGACGAAGATCTCCCCGCGGCCGCCGATCGCACCCGCCTGGACGACGAGCGAGACCGCCTCGGGCGTCGTCATGAAGTAGCGAGTCATCTCCGGATGGGTGATCGTCACCGGTCCGCCCTGCTCGATCTGCCGCTTGAAGATCGTGATCACGCTGCCGGCGGAGCCGAGCACGTTGCCGAACCGGACGGCCACGAACCGCGTCGGGACGTCCTCCCGGCTTCCGTAGCCCTCGACGATCCACTCGCAGAGCGCCTTGCATTGCCCGTAGACCGCCTGCGGGTTGAGCGCCTTGTCGGTCGAGATGAGGACGAAGCGCTTCGCACCGAACTCGACCGCGGTGTCGGCGACGACCTTCGTCGCGAGGACGTTGTTCCGTACCGACTCGAGCGGGTTCGCCTCCATCAGCGGCACGTGCTTGTACGCAGCGGCGTGGAAGACGACCCCGGGCTGGTAGCGCTCGAACAGGCTCCGCATCCGCGCTCGGTTGGAGACGTCGGCGAGTACCGGGATGCTGGCGGTGAAGTCGCGCTCGTCGACGAGCTCGCGCTCGATCTCGAAGAGCGGCGTCTCCCCCTGGTCGACGAGGACAAGTCTCGATGGATTCGCACGTGCGATCTGCCGGCAGAGCTCCGAGCCGATCGAGCCTCCGGCCCCCGTGACGAGCACCGTCTCGCCCTCGAGGTACTCCGAGATCGCCTCGAGGTCGACCTCGACCGGCTCGCGGCCGAGCACGTCCTCGACCTGGACGGGTCGGATGCGGCCCGCGAGGTTGTCGTCGTCGGAGATCAGCTCGTAGAGGCCGGGCAACGTCTTGACCGGGACGCCTTCACGTCGCGCGATCTCCACGACCTTCTGGCGATCCTCACCAGAGGCGGACGGGATCGCGATCAGCAGCTCGTCCGGCTTGTTGTCGCGAAGGATGTGCGGCAGCTCACCGATCATCCCGAGCACACGGATGCCGTGCACGCGGAGGTTCTTCTTCCGAGGGTCGTCGTCGACGATCCCGATCGGCGTGTACCCCAGCTGTCGCGAGCGCTGCATCTCACGGATGACCAATTGGCCCGCATCGCCGGCGCCGACGACGATCACTTCCTTGCCGCGGGCGACGATGCGCGAGGCGGCGGGACGCTCGAAGATCGTTCGCGCCGCCAGCCGCGTCCCGGCAACGAGACCGAGCAGGAGGATGAAGTCGATGATCACGACGCCTCGCGGCAGCCGCCGCTCGAACGGGTCGCCGAAGTAGACGGCGAGGGCGGCGAGCGCCGAGGCCACGAGCACGCCGAGTGCCGCACGCCACATGTCCTTCGTGGACACGTAGCGCCACCAGCGGTTGTAGAAGCCAAAGGCGACGAAGACGGCAAGTTTGATCGCGACCACGAGCACGGTCGTCTCGAGCAGCGCGCCGTCGAACGTCGGCGGAACGTTGAAGTCGAAACGGAGCTCGAAGGCGAGGATCCAGGCGACGGCGATGAGCAGCGCGTCGGCGACGAGCTGCCACAGCCGGTGCCGATTGACCGGGATACTCACGCGCGTGTCACCGGACGCCGACGCCGACCGCCGAGCGCACCGTCTCGACCACCCGCTCTTGTACCTCCCCGGGAATGCCGGGCCAGAGGGGAATCGAGAAGTTCTCCTCGCCCGCTCGCTCCGTCTCCGGGAGCGAGCCCGGCTCCCAGCCGAGGAAGCGAAGCGCAGGTTGGAGATGAAGCGGCGTCGTGTAGTAGACAGCGGAGGCGATCTCCGCGTCGGCGAGCGCCGCACGGATCCGGTCGCGCTCGGGCGAGCGGCAGACGAAGAGGTGGTACACGTGGCCCGGCTCGTCCTCGGGGGCGGGGGCGAGCTCGCCGCGCCCGAGCCCCCCCTA
>Ga0081538_10006368_pt1 | contig 10413 bp, 8 predicted proteins | sample TabmetS5T2R1_FD_71022 | JGI IMG/M metagenome (GOLD analysis project Ga0081538, IMG submission 71022) | Tabebuia heterophylla rhizosphere microbial communities from the University of Puerto Rico - S5T2R1 | ecosystem: Host-associated > Plants > Roots > Rhizosphere ...
CCGCCGAACACCTAGACCGAGTCTGGCCCGACACCGGTCCTACCGGAATCGTCTAACAGCCGCGTCAGCGCGCTAAGAATGACTCGAGTCCGGTGGAGCCTCAGGCGTTCTCGTCCGGGACTGCTCGGTGTCGCGTCTGCGTTCGAGGCCTTCGAGAAGGACGTCGAGGGCGAACTCGAACTCGAACTGGTCGTCGCACCAGCCGAGCGTCGTGTTCGGCTCGTGGCTGACGTGCTCGAGCATGGCCGCGATGTTCGGATAGGCACCGGCCATCTGCCGGGCGAGCAGGGCCGGGTCCGGCGGCGGCTGTGAGTCGTCCCACGGCTCGTGGGTGTAGCCGAAGGCGCGGGTTCCCAGCGCGTGGAGCACGTGGTGGGTCAGGTCCAGCGAGAAGCCCCCGTCGCGGAACAGGCCGATGAGGGCGTCATAGTACCGATTCAGGTGCTCGCCGGGGTCGACCCGGGACTCGAGCACGCCGGGAGCCCAGCTGTGGCGGAGCATCACCTCGCGGGCGGCGAGGATCCGTCGGCGCAGGGCCGTCTTCCAGTCCCCGGTGATCTCGGCCGTGGCGTCGATGATCTCGCCCAGGACGACACTGATCATGCCGTCGAGGAGGGCCTCCTTGTTGGCGACGTGGTTGTACAGGGCCATCGCCTCCACTCCGAGCCGCCGGGCGAGTTGCCGCATGGTGACCGCTTCGATGCCGCTGTCGTCGGCGAACTCGACCGCCGCCCGCAACACCCGGTCCGTGCTGAGGCGTGGTCCGCGGCGGCTGCGGGCGGCCGCCGGCTCGGTCGTCGTCATCCGCGTCGTCGCCTCCCCTGGGTGTACGCCGTAAATGTAGCTGATCCCTTGACAGGTTTACGACGTACACCTAATGTTTACAGCGTACATGTACGGTGTAAACCTAGACCCTGCTGGCTGGGATGGAGCTGAACCGTTGGGCGGCCTCGTCGGCCATGAGGTTGCTGCCCGTCGCGGGCGTTGCACACCTTCGACAGAGGAAGTGATGGCCTTGAGCACACACACCATGAGCCAACCGATGCACCCCAGCACCGTCGAAGAATCACAACAGAGAGCGGCAAAGACTGCGGGTCTCGCCTACCTCCTCTCATTCGCGGCGATCGCGTACGTCAATTTCGGCATCCACGCCCGCCTGTTCAGCGGGACTCCGCCGAACTACGGACTCGTCGACGCGAACGAGACTGCCCGCAACATCCTCGCGGACCTGCCACTGTTCCGCCTCAGCATCGCGCTGCTCCTGTCGTACTGCGTGGGCGTGGCGATCGCCGCCGCCGCCTTCTACCTCATCCTCCGCCCGTTCGGCCAAACGACCGCGCTGATCGCCGCCGTCTGCCGCGTACTGTTGGCCGGCGCATGGGCCATCGGGACCGCCCAGCTCTTCGACACCATGCGGCTGCTGAACGGCGGCAGTGACCTCGGCGGGTTCTCACCAGACCAACTGCGCGCCCTGGCCTCGCTCACCCCCAGCGTCTTCTGGGATCACTACTACGTCGCAATGTTCTTCTGGGGCCTGTCGACGACACTGTTCAGCTACCTGTGGCTCACATCACGACACATCCCGAGAGCATTCGCTGCCTTCGGAATCGCCTCCGGCGCACTGGCCACCCTGTGCGCTCTCGCCTACATCGCCTACTGGAACACCCCGACCTTCCAGAACATCTTCGCCTGGTTCGACACCCCACTGGTCATCTTCGAAATCGCGCTCAGCATCCGGCTCCTGGTCAAACCACTGCAGCGATCAGGGACCGGCGACAGCGCCGACTGAGACAATCGCCGTGCCGCCGCGGACGTTACGCATGCGAGACCGCGGCACTCGACCGTAACCCATGCTGGACAACCCAAGTAAACGGTGCACTGGGGACACCGTGTTCGACAACTGCGACCATGACCACCCACCCGATGACCAGCTGCAGGCTCCCGGCCGCCAGTACGTCGCCTAGCGGGGGACGCGGTGTGTCTCGTACGCCCACATGGCGATCTCGACGCGGTTCCGTGCGCCGAGCTTGGCCATCACGCTGGCCAGATGCGTTTTGACGGTGCTGAGGCTGATGTGGAGTTGGTCGGCGATCTCGGAATTGGTCCGACCCTGTGCGACCGTGACCACTACCTGCTCCTCGCGACCGGTCAGCGGCTCGATCGGCTGGACCGGCGGCTGCTCAGGATAGGTGTCGGCGAACGCGGCGAGCAGCCGGGCGGTGACGCTCGGAGCGATGAGTGCGTCGCCGCTGGCCGCAGCTCGGACCGCCTGCATCAGGAGTTCCGGCCCGGCGTCCTTGAGGAGGAATCCACGTGCGCCGGCCTTTAGCGCGCCGAGCACGTACTTGTCGAGGTCGAACGTCGTGATCACGACGACGGCCAGGGGATCGTCGACCCCGGGCCCGGCGAGTTGTCGGGTGGCCTCGATGCCGTCGAGTTCAGGCATCCGGATGTCGAGCAGACACACGTCGGGGTGGAGTTGCCGGGCGAGGGCGACGGCTCTTCGTCCGTCCGACGCCTCAGCGACCACTTCGACGTCGGGCTGGGACCGGAGGATCATGGTCAGCCCGGTGCGGACCAGATCTTGGTCGTCGGCGACGAGTACCCGGATCGTCATGTCGATGGAATCAGCTTCGGCAGCACGGCGTGGACGGTCCAACCCTTCTCGGGACTCGGTCCCGCCTCGAACGACCCGCCGAGCAGCGTCGCGCGCTCGGCCATGCCGACCAGCCCGTAGCCGACCGGGTTCGCACCAACGGAGCTCGTGTCTCCGTCGTCGTGCACGGTCAGGCGTACGCAGTCGTCGTCGCCCACGATCTCGATGTCGACGCGGGTTGCGTGGCGTGCGTGTCGTACCGCGTTGGTGATCGACTCTTGCGCGATGCGATAGATCGCCGCACCGACCGACGGAGCGAGATCGTCGAGCTGACCCTTGAGGTCGACCTCGACTAGTGGCGCGTCGCCGACGATTCGCGCGAGCCGGTCGATGTCGGCCACCCCCGGCTGGGGCGCCAGCGCCGGCTCACTGGTGTCCCGGAGCTCCCGCACCATCGCCCGCAGCTCATCGAGCGTGCGTGACGCCTCCTCTTCGATCACCTCAAGCGCGTCGGCTCCCGCAGTGGGGTCGGTCGCGGCAAGCACGCGCCCGGCCTGAGCGCGGACGGCGATCGCCGAGACGTGATGTGCAACCGTGTCGTGGAGTTCGCGCGCGAGCTGCTCACGTTCTTTGAGCTTGACTTCGTTCATCTCCCGCTGGTGGGCCGTCGTCGCGAAACGGACCAGTCCGCCCAGCAAGACGGGGAAGAGGACGAACAGCGTCGCGAAGACTGCATCGGCAGCTCCCGTGTAGTTGCTGGAAAGACCCGTCACCACCGCTGCGAGGATGAACACCAGTCCGATCGCGGTGTCGCGGCCGGAGCCCCAGCGCGTGAGCGAGTAGGGGAGCAGGACGATGAACACGGTTGTATCGAGACCGACCGGGTCGCCACCGCTGAGCAGTGGCACGAGGTTAAGCAGGGCTGCCGATCCGAACGCGACCATGATGACGGCGAGCGGTTGGGTGCGTCGCCACAGCATGGTGAACGCCAGCCCCACGGGCAGCGCGACCGCCACGGGCCGCCACGCGACATCGTCGCGGAAGATGCCCTCGAGGATCGCCGTCGGCACGAGCACGCCGACGAGTACCCAGTCCCGCCAGACGCGCCTGGGCGGGTCCGGCGCCCTGGGTTCGGCGTAGAGCCGGCGGACGAGGTTGATCGTCACGGCCCCAGCGTAGAGAACCAGATCGATGCGTGGGTCGGTCCAAAGTATGGGTCGCCGGTCGGTCATAAGGCTGGTGAGACTTCGGCCCATCTCCCGAGGCGTTCCGCAGTGGACGCCCGCCACGATGAGAACGACATCGGGTTAGCCCGGGAATCCCCGCTCAGCGAAGGAGACCCATGATGCTCTCGCGTGTGCTGTACAGGTCGGGGCGGTTCGCTGCCCGCCGGCCGTGGACTGTGATCGGGGTCTGGCTCGTGACCTTCGTACTCGTGGCCGGAGCGTCGAGTGCCTTCGGCCAGAAGCTCGAGGACTCCTTCGGAGCGCCCGGCCTGGACTCCCAGAAGGCGACGGATCTGTTGTCGGCGGCCGGGTCGGATCAGGCGGGGCTCACGGCGCAGATCGTCGTGACACCCATCGATGATGAGGCGACCTTCCTGGAAAGATCGGCAACCCGCGCGGCCCTGATGCAGTTCCGGGCCGAAGCCGCGGATCTCCCGAACGCCCTCGCGGCGACCGAGCCGGCCGTGTCGCCAGACGGCCGTGTCGCCGTCATCCGCGTCCAGTATCCGGTGCTCGAAGACCTGAGCCGGGTCGACCTCGAGAATCTCAAGGACTTCGCGGCGGACGCCCACACCGCCTACCCGCTGCGCATCGAGTTGGGCGGTGATCTGTTCTTCGCATTCGAGGAGCCCCCGGGAGGGATCGGAGAGCTGATCGGCGTCCTCGCCGCCGTGATCATCCTCCTCGTCGCGTTCGGGTCGCTCATCGCCATGGGTCTCCCGATCGGGGTCGCCCTGATCGGACTGGGACTCGGCATCAGTTCGATGTCGCTCCTCGCGTACCTGGCCGACATCCCGACCTGGATCGCGGCCATCGGCAGCATGGTAGGGCTCGGCGTCGGGATCGACTACGCGCTGTTCCTCCTGACACGGCACCGCGAGTACCTGGCCCAAGGCATGGACGTACCGGAGGCGGCCGGGCGAGCGGCCGCCACCGCAGGCCGTGCCGTCGTCTTCGCGGGCGGCACGGTCGTCATCGCGATCCTCGGTCTGTCGGCGGCCGGAATCCCCTTCGTCACGGCGGCCGGTGTCGGCATCGCGGTCATCGTGCTCATCATGGTGCTGGCCTCGCTGACGCTGCTCCCCGCCTTCCTCGGGTTGGCCGGACGACGGATCAACCGTGCGTCTCGCCGGCGTCGCGACTCGCGAGATGCATCGGCAGCCGGCGCGTGGTGGTGGCGCTGGGGCGCCCACGTCTCCAGGAACGCCATCGCCTACACCATCGTCGCGACCGCTGCTCTAGTCGCCTTGGCGGCACCCGTGCTGTCGCTTCGGGTAGGAACTCCGGACGACGGATCGCTGCCCCAGGAACGGACCGAGCGCCGCGCGTACGACCTCGTTGCCCAAGGCTTCGGTGCGGGAGTCAACGGACCGCTCGTCGTTGCCGTCGACATCTCGCAAGACGCAAGCGTGATCCGGCCACTCGTCCGAGCGATCGCCGCCGACCCAGGAATCGCCGGCGTCGACCAGCCGCAGGTGAACACCGCCGCCGGCTTGGCCACACTGGTCGCATACCCGGCCACTGGTCCGCAGGACGACGCGACGCGGCAGACCATCGAAAGGCTCCGCACCGACGTCTTCCCGCGCGTGCTCAGCACGAGTCCCGCTGATGCCTACATCGGCGGCAAGACGGCGAGTTTCGTCGATCTGGGTGGAAGGGTGAACGATCGCCTGCCGGTATTCCTCGGTGCAGTGGTCCTGCTCTCGGTGCTCGTCCTCATGGTGGTGTTCCGCTCGATCGCGGTGCCCCTGAAAGCCGCGCTGCTGAACCTGTTGAGCATCGGCGCATCGTTCGGCGTCCTGGTCATGGTCTTCCAGTGGGGATGGGGAGCCGACCTCGTCGGCCTACAGTCCACCGTGCCGATCGTGCCGTTCGTTCCCATGTTCATGTTCGCGATCCTGTTCGGGTTGTCGATGGACTACGAGGTGTTCCTGCTCTCGCGCATCCGCGAGGAGTACCTGAGAACCGGCGACAACGAAGCCTCGGTGATCAGCGGCATTGCTCGGACCGGACGCGTCATCACCTCGGCCGCGCTGATCATGATCTGTGTCTTCCTCGGCTTCGTGTCAGCCAGCGACCCGACGACCAAGATGTTCGGTCTCGGCCTAGCCGTGGCCATCCTCGTCGACGCCACCGTGGTCCGCATGATCCTTGTGCCCGCAGTCATGAAGCTGCTCGGTGACGCCGCGTGGTGGCTTCCCGCTTGGCTGCACCGCCCGCTGCCCACGACTCGGATCGAGTCGGGAGCCGGGCCGGAGGCGGTCGACCGGCTCGAGTCGGCGGGGGAGGTCAACTCGACTCCGGCTGGATCACCTCCGGCAATGCCGAGCGGCGAGTCACCGGCAACCAGCACGGTGGCTGCCGCCCAGCTAATGACCGCGGCCGCGTCCCCCTGCGCTCGTAGCGACGCGCGGTAGTCCCATCGCAGGCCTTCGGGTCTGCGCATCGCATGTCAAGAGCGCTCCTACGTCGCGTCGCTACCTGATCGGACCTAGATCCCACATTCCCGCAACCTCGACCGGCATCACGCCGCAGGCTCCGCGTTGTCCTTCGGCCTGTCGGCACCCCTCACATTGTCGAGTACGGTCTGGCCCTGCTGATCGACTAGGCGGGTGAATAGCTGTTGCGCGTACCCGAAGACGAGGGCCCAGGCGAGGATCTGTGCTGACGTGTCCAATGCGCTGAGTCCGGGGACGAATTGACCACGCATGAGTAACAGGCCGAGGAACGCGGTGACTGCGCCGGTCGGGAGCTTGAGGGCGGCAAGGGCAACCGGAAGGCCGTAGCGCTCGGATGAGCCTTTGATCCGGCGAATGGCGGCGGCCGCTGCTATGGCGGCAGCGGTGAGTCCGACGAGTTCGACCACGATGAGGTCCTGTGGACTGGCTGTGGCCTCGATTACTTCGTCAATGTCTCCCGGTGGGGCGTCGGCGTCGGGCTGTGGTTCGCCTTCGAGGGGAACGAACGGCGCGGACTGGGCGGTCGGGCAGACGACTGTGGCGATCCCGGATTCCTCAGGGGCGAAGCACAGTGGAATCAGCGTGGGACGGAAGTAGCCGGTCAGCGCCACTCCGATTGTCAACACGGTCATGAGTACGGTCGTGACGACCACGACGTTTCGGAAGCTGCGCAGCCGCACGTGCTCGCGGAGCCCCGCCGAACTTGCTCCTCGAAAGATACTGACGATCGTGCCGCGCCTTTTCTCGACGATCTCGAGCTGCTGGTCCTTGGTAGGAGTGAGATCTTTGGTGTTGTGGAGCAGCGGATGGTCCGCGTCCTTGATCCCTAGCTCTTGAGCGATTCGCTCGAACTCCTGGCGGCGGGAGTCGGTTGGAGGAAGATGACGCTGCACGTGACTGAGCAAGGATGGCATTTGACCGAGTAAGTAGTCGGGCGGCGCGAGATTGAGCAGCTGGGCTTCGGCGGCGTCGAGGTTGCTACGTGATCGCTCGATAAGGGGTCCGTTGCGGAATATCCGGAACCGTCTGGACGGCTGCAGATCCTTGACCCAAGCCGCTTCCCTAGCGGCCGTAAGGTGGCTCTCAATCGCCGACGCCAGAACCTCATCGCTGCTTTGCGGGTGCTGTGTTCTCAGCCAGTCGCGCAGCGTTTCGAGCTCCTTTGCACGAGTGAGGCTTCCTTCGCGCCAAGCGACCCACACAGGCCCTTCGACTGGTCCGATCTCAGGAACAACAGCTGCCTCGTCGGCCGCCACATGGCCATCGAGACTGTCGGCGCCGGGGATGTTCTGGGCAGACGCGGACGTGCCGAGCGAGGGCGGGCTTCCGTCGCTCTGCTTGCTATCCGTGCCACGTGGTTTGTGGCCGCGGATCACAGCGTGCTGTAACAAAGCCCACATGCGTCGCCACCGATCCTGCAGATCTTTCCACCCCGACATGCGACCGGACCCTAGACGGCTATTTCGCGAACGTCACGGGCCGAAAGTCCCCGGATTGGCGAATGTTAGCGTCTTCCGGCGGAGGATCATCGTTTCGCGTTTAACGCGGCACCAGTCCTCGCCCCCGATCGGCGCCTCGAGGTGCCGGTGGAGTTGCAACCTGATTAGGCAAGGCCGACGCTCTCCGTTCGTCCGGTCATCACCATGCGAGTTGCAGGTTGCCGCCGGCCGCGTGGTTGATCCTGGTGTCGAAGCGGTTGCTGATCCGGGTGAGCGTCGCCTGCAGCCAGGTGGCGTCCTCGCTCGACGCGCGGTGCAGCCGGAACTGCCGGGCTTGTAGGGGCACCATCCGCAGACTCAGCAGAGCACCGGTGTCCGGCTCGATCGAAACGAAGTACATCAGCCGCAGATCGTCGCGGAACTCCTCGTACCCAGTGATGCCTTCGTAGTCGTCGATGAAGTCGCCGCAGCCGTACAGGATCAGCTTGCCTCGGTAGACCTCGATCGGTCGAGGGTGGTGCGACGAGTGTCCGTGGACCACATCGACGCCGCCGTCGACGAGCCGGTGCGCGAACTGGACGTCGCGTCGGGAGACGCGGTAACCCCAGTTGGATCCCCAATGGACCGACACGACGATGCGGTCGCCCGATCGGGTCGACGCGCGTACGTCGGTCAGGATCCGATCCGCCTCGGCAAACGACGGTTCCCGGACGAGCGCGATCCCGGGCCGTTCCGGGGTCGCCGCCCACGGGAGCGGGGCCCCACTGGAGGGCATCGCATACGAGAAGACCAGTACCCGCCCGTCCATGCCGTCTGGCACGACTGCCGGCCGCTCCGCGGCGGCCGTGTCCAGACCGGCGCCGGCCGTCCCCAGTCTCGCCTCGAACAGCGTCTCGAGCGTCTCCGCCAGGCCATGACGGCCGAAGTCCAGGAGGTGGTTGTTGGCCAGTACGCAGACATCCGGCCGGACCGCCGCGAGACAGGCGATGTTGTCAGGACTCATCCGGTAGTGCACCGCCTTGCCAGGCGCGAACACGCCGCCACGCGTGATACTCGTTTCGAGGTTGACGACGCGGACGTCCGGCGCCTGCTCCGTGAGCACCTCCAGCGCATCACCCCAAGGCCAGGAGTAGTCGACCGGACGCGGTATCGCGCCGTTCACCCGCTCGGCGAGTTCCACGTAGTGCCTGGCATCTCGGACGTACGTCTCCTGCAGTCGTGGATCGCCCGGGTGCGGAAGGATCTGGTCGATGCCGCGGCCTAGCATCACGTCGCCGCAGAAGAACATCGTCACAGGACGTCGTCGCATCGGTCCTCGCTCGTGAGCGGCATGACTGCCGTCTCAGGTCAGCTTCACACGTGAGTCGTGTCCGGAACGATCCGAAGGTCATCGAGGCGCTGAGCACCTCCTACCGCCTTGGTCTTCCCTTCGCGCCGGATCGGGTGCAGGCTATGGGTTGGCGGTGGATCGCCTCCGTGGGAGGGAAATCCTATGACGACCACCAGCACCCGTTTCCAGGACCAGCTTGCGCCCTGTGGACGCAAGGTGGGCGGCGAACGCACTCAGACCGAGGACCTCCAGGGCCTTTTCACCCAGGAGTTCGTCTACGACTGCGGCTGCCGTAGCGCCCGGGAGGAATACCACGACGGAAGCGTCCACCACCTGATCGCGCACCACAAGGGCAAGATCCTGGTGGACGAGACGTTCACCGGCGAGTGACGACCAGACGATGGCGGCGGCGCAGGACGTACTGATCGTTGGCGGCGGCGGGGCCGGCCTGCGGGCGGCCATCGCCATCGCGGAGACCAACCCCGATCTCAAGGTGGCTGTGGTCTCGAAGGTCTACCCGATGCGCAGCCACACTGTCTCCGCTGAGGGTGGCGCAGCGGGTGTCGTGGGCGCGGACGACAGCCTCGACGAGCACGCCTACGACACTGTCTCGGGAAGCGATTGGCTGTGCGACCAGGACGCGGTCGAGGCGTTCGTCCAGGAGGCACCGCGAGAGTTGCTTCAGCTGGAGCACTGGGGTTGTCCGTGGAGTCGGGAGCCCGACGGTCGGATCGCCGTTCGGGCGTTCGGTGGTATGAAGAAGCTGCGCACGTGGTTCGCCGCCGACAAGACCGGCTTCCACATGCTGCACACGCTGTTCCAGACCTCGCTCAAGTACCAGGACGTGACGCGGTACGACGAATGGTTCGTCACGAAGCTGCTGGTCGATGACGGCCGCGTACAAGGCGTCGTCGCGCTGGAGCTGATGTCGGGTCGGATCGAGGCGATCACGGCGAAGGCAGTGATCCTCTGTACCGGTGGCGGTGGGCGGGTCTTTCCGTTCACCACGAACGCCGTCATCAAGACCGGCGACGGGATGAGCCTGGCCTACAACGCCGGAGCCGCGCTCAAGGACATGGAGTTCGTGCAGTACCACCCGACCGGGCTGCCGTTCACCGGCATCCTGATCACCGAGGCGGCCCGGGCCGAAGGTGGCTGGTTGCTCAACAAGGACGGCTACCGCTACCTCCAGGACTACGACCTCGGAAAGCCGGAGCTGAAGCCGGTGCTACGCAGTATGGAGCTGGGTCCACGCGACCGGTTGTCCCAGGCGTTCGTCCACGAACAGGAGAAGGGGAACACGATCGAATCGCCGTATGGCCAGGTCGTTCATCTCGACCTGCGGCATCTCGGTGCGGAGCTC
>Ga0081538_10006369_pt1 | contig 10413 bp, 5 predicted proteins | sample TabmetS5T2R1_FD_71022 | JGI IMG/M metagenome (GOLD analysis project Ga0081538, IMG submission 71022) | Tabebuia heterophylla rhizosphere microbial communities from the University of Puerto Rico - S5T2R1 | ecosystem: Host-associated > Plants > Roots > Rhizosphere ...
GGCCCTGAAGTCGGGCGCGGCCAGCAGCTCCCAGAGCCGCTCCAGCAACGGCTCCTCGACGGTGCTGCGCTCCAGCACCAGGTCGTACGGCTCCCGCGCGACCGGCACGAAGTCGAGCTCGAACGCGCGCGCCGCAGCCAGCACCCCGAGACCGCAGTCCGCCCGGTCGGCCGCTACGGCGGCGGCGACCGCCAGGTGGGTGTGCTCCTCGCGCTCGTATCCGTGCACGGCACCGGGCTCGATCCCGTGCCGGGCGAGCTCGTGGTCGAGGAGCACGCGCGTGCCGGCGCCGCGCTGCCGGTTCACGTAGCGCAGGCCGGGGCGGACCAGATCCTTCACGCCCGCCAGCCCGAGCGGGTTCCCGGGAGCGACGATCAGCCCCTGATCGCGGTGTGCGAGCCGAATCACAGCCGCGTCGTGTCCCGGCAGCAGCCGCTCGACATAGGGCAGCGTGTAGGCGCCGGTGGCAGGGTCCAGCAGATGTGAGCCGGCGAGGTGGCAGAGGCCGTCGCGCAGCGCAGTCAGCCCGCCGAGCGAGCCGACGTTGGAGGAGGCGAGCGTCAGGCGCGGGTCGCGTTCGCGCAGAGCGGAGGCGGCCAGATCCAACACCAGGTCGTGCGAGCCGGTGACCACGATCGTTCGATCGATCTCGCGCACCCCGCGCAGCAGTCGCACCTCGACCTCCTCCCCGGGGTGATGTCCCTCGAGCGGGGCCGGCACGACCAGCAGCCCGTCGGCGCGCACGAGCGAGGTGAGCACACCGGCGCCGCGTGGTAGCGGTGTGGCGACGAGCTCGCCGTTCACGCGGCCGAGCCTGACCCTCACCCAGTCGTCCACCCCCATCGTGGACGCGAGCTTGCGGGCCAGCCGGGCGCGGGCCCGCGGCCAGTCGGGCGCGGGCGCTCCCTCGAGCCGCGCCAGGAGCGGGGCGGCGAAGATGTCGAAGGTGAGCGCGGCGGAGACGGGGTAGCCGGGCGCACCGAGCACCGGCGTGCCGTCGGCCGCGCCGAGAACCACCGGATGGCCGGGCTTGACCGCCACGCCGTGCACGGCCAGGGTGCCGATCTCCGCCACCACGGCGGCGGTGTAATCGTCGCGTCCCGCGCTGGACCCGGCGATGACGATCACGAGGTCGGCGTCCGCCGCGGCCTCCCGGACCGCGGCGCCGATCTTCTCCGAGTCGTCCGGCACTATCGCGTGGCGGATCGCCCGGCAGCCGGCGCCCTCGGCCTGTGCGGCGAGCATCAACGAGTTCGTGTCGGGCAGGTCACCCGGCCGCAGCTCGCTCCCGAGGGGGCGGATCTCGTCGCCGGTCGGGATGACCGCGACCACCGGGCGTCGCCGCACGACGAGCTCGGTGGCCCCCGCCGCACCGGCGGCCGCCACGTCGACCGGGCGCAAGCGGTGGCCCGCGGGGAGCAGCAGCTCGGTCGCGCTCGCGTCCTCTCCGATCGAGCGCACGTGCTGGTACGGGGGCGCGGCCGCGCGAAGCTCGGCTCCGCCCCCTTGCGCCTCGTGCACGTCCTCACGCATCACGACCGCGTCGAAGCCCGCGGGCATGGGGTCGCCCGTGTCGACAACCTCGAACGCGCCGGCCTCGATCCGCACCGGGGCGGTTTCGCTGGCCCCGATCGTGTCCTCGGCCCGCACGGCGATCCCGTCCATCGCCGCCGCGTCGAACGGCGGCGAGGAGCGCGCGGCCCAGACGGGCTCCGCGAGCACGCGCCCGACCGCCTGGTCGAGCGGCAGCCGCACCGCCTCGAGCCGCGCCGGGCAGCCGGCGGCCGCGCAGGCCTCGTCCCACGCCGCGAGCGCCTCGGCGGCCGGAACGTCGTGGATGAAGGGGGTGGAGCGCAGGCTCTCTGGATTCGGGGCCACTATGGCCCCCAATCCAGATAGGGTGGCTCAGCGGTAGAGCGTGACCTCAACATCGGAACCGGCCGCCAGGCCGGTGGCGGCCTCCGGCACGACCAGATAGCCGTCGGCGCCGGTGAGGATCGAGAGCAACGACGACGATCCGAACAGCGGCGTGGCGACGCCGTCGCGCACGCGGGCCTGGACAACGTCGACGCGTCCGGCGGCCGATGGCAGGTCGCGGCCGAGGCGTGCCCGCGCGGTCGGCTCGGGCGGGGGGTCCGTGCAGCCGCCCACGAGGCGGACGAGCGGCGCGCCGACCACACGGAACACCACCAGCGCCGATCGCGGATTGCCGGGCAGCCCCACAACCGGCACGCCGCCGCAGTCAGCCAGCAGCGTCGGCTTGCCCGGGCGGAAGGCGAGCCCGTGGCACCAGATGCCCGGCTCGCCGAGGGAAGCGATCGCCGCCGCCGTCTCGTCGCGGGCGCCGACCGAGGAGCCCGCGGATACCACGAGAACGTCGCTGTCGTCGAGCGCGCCCCGAAGCGTCGCGGTCAGCGCGTCGGGGTCGTCGGGCACGATCCCGGCGTGGCGCGGCCGGCCGCCCGCCTCGCGAACCATGGCGGCCAGCGCCACCGCGGTCGAGTCGCGCACCTGGCCGATCTCGAGCTCGGGCGTGGCCGGCGGTACTAGCTCGTCGCCGGTCGAGACGATCGTCACGTGCGGCCGTGCGAAAACGGCGACGTCGGTAACGCCCGCGGCCGCGAGCATCCCCAGGTCCTGGGCGCGTAAGGGCCGCCCGGACGCGGCGAGCTCGGTCCCCGGCGCGGCGTCCTCGTCGGGACGCACCATCCCGTCGCCGGGCGCCACCGGCCGCAGCACCTCCAACAGCTCGGGCGCCGCCGACTGAGTGTGCTCGACCATTAGCACGGCGTCGGCCCCGGGCGGCAGCGGAGCACCGGTGGCGATCGCGGCAGCGGTGCCCGGCCGCACTTCGACCGAGGGCGGCCGCCCCATGCGCACCTCGCCGGCCAGCTCCAAATAGGACGGAAGGCCCTCGGAGGCGCCGTAGGTGTCGGCTGCTCGGACCGCGAAGCCGTCGACGGTCGCCCGCGCGAAGCCGGGCAGCGCGTGCGGCGCCGCTACCCCCTCGACAAGCACGCGTCCAAGCGCCGACTCCAGCTCGATCCTCTCGGTGCTCGTCCGCCGGCCAGGCCGGAACCCGGAAAGAGCCTCATCCAGCGTTCGAACCGCGAAGAACTCGCGCTGGCCGCGCGCCGGCATTCTAGGAGCCGCTCGCCCCGTCGGGCGGCCGCTCAGGACGCGGATGCGGCCGGGCCTTCGTCGCGCCCCGCTCCATCCCGAAAACGCTCATCACGGGGCCGAGGGCGACCTGGCCGAGGCCGCATATCGAGGTGAGGCGCAACGTCGCCTCGAGCTCGGTGAGGCGATCGGTGAGATCGGCCGGCCCGTTGCCGGAGGCGAGCGCCTCGGTAAGCATCTCGTGCGCCTTGTGCGAGCCCACGCGGCAGGGGACGCACTTGCCGCACGACTCGTTGCGGAAGAAGCGCAGGACGTTCGTTCCCGCCGCGAGCAGGTCGGTGCCCTCGGCGATGACCGTGACCGCGCCCGACCCGAGCATCGAGCCGGCCTCCTGGAGGGGGCCGAAGTCGAGCGGGAGGTCGAGATGCTCGGGTCCGAGGAAGTTCGAGGAGGCGCCGCCCGGCTGGTAGGCGAGCAGCTCGGCCCCGTTCGACACGCCGCCGGCGAGCTCGATGAGCTCGCGCGCGGTTGTCCCCATCGGCACGCAGTAGACGTCGGGGCGCTCGACGTGGCCCGAGACGGCGAAGAACTTCACCCCCGTTCCGTCGTTCACTCCCTGAGCCTTCCACCAGTCCGCGCCGCGCTCGACGATCACCGGCACGTGGGCGAAGGTCTCGACCGAGTTCATCAGCGTCGGCTTGCCCCACAGCCCGTACACGCCGGGGAAGGGCGGCTTGTTGCGCGGCTCGCCGCGGTGGCCCTCCATGCACTCGAGCAGCGCCGACTCCTCGCCGAGGATGTAGCCGCCGGGCGAGACGAAGACGTCGAGCTCGAGGTCGGTGCCGTCGAGGACCCCGATCCCGCGCAGCCGCTCGATCTCCTCGCGGATCACCTCCTCCTCCGGCCCGTACTCGTGGCGGATGAAGACCCAGCCCTTGTCGGCGCCGGTCACCGCCATGCCGATCAGCATCCCCTCGAGCACGAGGTGCGGCTGCTCGGCCATGATCTGCCGGTCCTTGAAGGTGCCCGGCTCCGACTCGTCGGCGTTGCAGATCGCGTACTTGGGGCGCGCCTCCTGCTTCGCCACGAGCTCCCACTTCGTGCCGGTGGGGAAGCCGGCCCCGCCCATGCCGCGCAGCCCCGACTCCTTGAGCTCGGCGACGATCTGCTCACCGGCCGGCTCGCCGTCGAGCACCGCGCGCAGCAGCCGGTAGTCGCGAGCGTCCGGCTCGTAGGGATCGTTGGGGTAGCGCTCGCCGCTTCGGCGCGCGCCCGCGGGCGCCAGCTGCCCGCCGCGCGCCTGCTCCACGAGACCCTCCGCCTCGACGGCCGGCGCCGGGTGCTCGTTCACCGCGACCGCGGGTGCGACGTCGCAGCGACCGAGGCAGGACACCTCGTGGAACTCGACCTCGACGTCGTCGCCGTAGCGCGAGCGAAGCTCGGCGAGGCGCTCCTCGCCGCCGTGCAGCCAGCAGCTGAGGTCTTGACAGACGGTGAGCTCGACCTTGCGCGGCAGCTCGGTGCGGAAGTGGGGATAGAACGAGATCACGCCCTCGATCTCGTACAGCGGGCGGCGCTCGTCGCGCGACAGGGCCACCAGCTCCTCGCGCGGGAGCCAGCCGTGCTCACGCTGGATCGCCGTCAATTTGGGGATCAGGCTGGGTCCGGGGAACTTGCCGGCCCGCGCCTCGACGCCCGGCACCGACTGCTGCACGGCGCCGTTCCGACCCATCACCCGGCGCCTTCGCGCACCCCGGCCGATTCGCCGAACTCTTCCGCGGGCCCGGCGCGCTCGACCTTCACGGCGCAGAACTTGAACTCGGGAATCTTGCCGGTCGGATCGATCTCGTCGATCGTCAGCACGTTGGCGGCCGCCTCCCTGAAGTGGAAGGGGATGAAGCAGGTGCCGGGGGTGTCGCGGTGCGACAGCTTGGCGGCCAGCTCGATCGAGCCGCGCCGGCTCGTGATCCGAACGTAGTCGCCCTCCGCGACCCCCATTTCCGCGGCGTCATCGGGGTTCAGGTAGACGTGCGCCTCCGGCGCGATCGTGTCCAGCGCGTAGGAGCGGCGGGTCATCGAGCCGGTGTGCCAGTGCTCGAGCAGCCGGCCCGTGTTGAGCACGAAGGGGAACTCCTCGTCGGGCAGCTCCTTGGCGGGGAGCCACTCGGCCGGTACGAGGTGAGCCTTGCCGTCGTCGGTGCCGAACTCCTCGTCGAACAGCACCACGGTGCCGTCCGAGTGCTCGGGATCCGGGTTCGGATAGAGCCTGCCCGCCGCGCTGAGGTTGTCGTAGGAGAGGCCGGAGTAGTTGGGCATCAGGGAAACGAGCTCGTCGAAGATCTCGCGCGGCGAGTCGTACTCCATCGGCAGCCCGATCCGGGTGGCGACGTCGCAGATGATGCGCCAGTCCTCGCGCGCCTCGCCCGGCGGGTCGAGCACCTTGCGCCCGATCTGAACGCGCCGGTCCGTGTTCGTGTAAGTGCCCTCCTTCTCCATGTAGGAGCTGGCCGGGAGGATCACGTCGGCGAACTCGGCAGTCTCGGTAAGGAAGATGTCCTGTACTGCAAGGAAGTCGAGCGCGGCGAGAGCCTTGCGCACCTTGTTCACGTTCGGATCCGAGAGGAACGGGTTCTCGCCCATCATGTACATGCCACGCACGCCGCCCTTCAGGGCGGACCCCACGATCTCCGTGACGGTCAGGCCGCGCTCGGGGTCGAGCTCGCGGCCCCAGGCGGTCTGGAAGCGCTCGCGCGCGTCGTCGAGCGTGACAAGCTGGTAGTCGGGATAGAACATCGGGATCAGGCCCGCGTCCGAGGCGCCCTGCACGTTGTTCTGGCCCCGCAGCGGATGTAGCCCGGTGCCCGGTCGGCCTACCTGGCCCGTGATCGAGCACAGCGCGATCAGGCAGCGGGCGTTGTCGGTCCCCGTCGTGTGCTGGGAGATCCCCATCCCCCAGAAGATGATCGCCGCGCCGGCCTCGCCCCACAGCCGTGCGACCTCGCGGATCGTGTCCGCCTCGATGCCGCAGATCTGGGCCGCGCGCTCCGGGGGATACTGCCGCACCACCTTGGCCAGCTCGCCGTAGTTCGTCACGCGCTGGCTGATGAACTCGCGGTCCACCAGGTCGAGCCGGATGATCTCGTGCATCACGGCGTTGTAGAAGGCGACGTCGGTCCCCGGCTTGATCTGGCAGTAGATGTCCGCGTGGTCGGCGATCTTCTCGCGCCGCGGATCGACGACGATCATCGTGGTGCCGCGCCGCCGGGCCTGCTTGAAGAAGGAAGAGGCCACCGGGTGGTTCGCGGTCGTGTTGGTGCCCGCGAGGATCGCGACGTCGGCGTTGACGATGTCGCCGTAGGTCGTGGACACCGCGCCCGAGCCGACGCCCTCGAACAGCGCCGCCACGCTCGACGCGTGGCAGAGGCGCGTGCAGTGGTCGATGTTGTTGGTGCCGAAGCCCGCCCGGATCAGCTTCTGGAAGAGGTAGGCCTCCTCGTTCGAGCACTTGGCCGAGCCGAAGCCGGCGATTGCGCCCGGCCCGTGCTCGGCGTGGATGCCCTTGAGACGGGTGGCCACGAGCTCGAGCGCCTCCTCCCAGGAGGCCTCGCGGAAGTGCGGCAGCACCTCGTCGTAGCTGACGATGCCGCCCGGCTTGCGCCGCCCGCGCCCCTCGCCGCGAACGTCGGATGAGAGCGGACCCTTGGGGTAGGAGTCCTCGCGCCGGATGAGCGGCGTGGTCAGCCGCTGCGGCGACTGCGCGTAGTCCCAGCCGTAGCGCCCCTTCACGCACAGCCGCCGCTGTGAGCCGGGTTGCTCGCGGCCGTCCGCGTACGAGATCGCGTTTCGCTCCCGGTCGACGTTGTAGGTGAGCGCGCAGCCCACGCCGCAGTAGGGGCACACGGTCTCCACCTGCTCGAGCTCGGACCTGGGACGGATCGGGACATCCCGGATCGGCTTGTTGACGAGCGCTCCCGTGGGGCAGGCCGCCACGCACTCCCCGCAGGTGACGCAGGACGACTCGCCCATCGGATCGTTCAGGTCGAAGGCGATGCGCGCCGTGTAGCCCTTCCCCGACCGGCCGATCACGTCGTTGCCCTGGATGTCGTCGCAGGCGCGGACGCAGCGGTCGCAGAGGATGCAGGCGTCGTGATTGACGGAGATGACCGGGTTCGAGTGGTCCTCGCCGCGCCCGAAGCCAAGGGGGACGCCGTTTTCGCGCTGGAGGCCGTAGCGGCGGGCGAGCTCGAGCAGCTCGTTGTCGGCGGTGGTCGTCTCCTTGGGGTCGTCCTCGGTGGGTGGCTGGTCGGCGAGCAGGAGCTGCGTGAGAGTCGCGCGTCGGGCTTCCACCTCCGAGGTGGCCGTCTCCACCTCCATTCCCTCTTCGCAGGGGCGCACGCACGCCGCCGCGTACACGCGGGCCCCCACGTCCACGACGCAGAGGCGGCATACGCCCACCGGGTCGTAGCGTTCGTCGTGGCAGAGCGCCGGGATTTCGATGCCGACCTTCTTCGCCGCGTCCCAGATCGTGGCGCCTTCGGGCACGGTGATCTCGTGCCCGTCGATCGTCAGGGTTACGGTGCGGCTCTCCGGAGGTGCGGTGATAGCCACGGCGTCAGGTTATTACCCGGTACCTGCGGGCACGAACAGATCCAGGCCCAGCTCGGCGTTGGTGGCAGGGAGCGGCCGGCCGTCCGGGTCGAGACCGCGGCGCTCGTAGTAGGCGTCGATCATCTTCTGCAGCCGCTCCGGGGTGAGTGTGGCCGCACGCCCCGAGTTCAACTCGAGCGACTCACCGAGGAAGCGCTGCGGCAGCCAGTCCTCCGCCCGTGTCCAGCCTTCGCGCAGGTTGTACAGGCGCTTCGCGAGCACGATCCGGCGCGCCGTACCTCGGAGTTCCTCCCCTGTGACGTCCCAGCCGGTGATCGGCGCCAGCAGCTCGGCCCAGTCGGGGAAGGGGTCCTCGAACACTCCGCGCAGGAACTTGCACAGGATCAGCGAGTCCATGATCGCCGCCCGGTCCTCGGTCTCGATCGCGGCGGCCGCGTGTCCCTCGCCGCCCGACAGGCGGTCGAGCTCGCCGGACAGGTCGGCCTCGTATGCGCCCGAGCGATTGTGGTCGGCGCCACGGGCGTTGACCGCCAGCCCGAGCGCCATCGCCTGCAGCGTGCGCGGCTCGTAGCCCGGCAGCTCGAGGCCCTTCACGTGCGGCGCGAACCCCTCCGCGCCGCCGCCGACGACCGCCGCCGCGCGCCGCGAGCCCTCGGCGAGCAGGTCGCCGAGCCCCTCGCGCGCCCCGATCTCTTCGAGTGCGCGGAGCAGCGCGTCGGAGTCGCCGAAGCGCAGCCAGGGCGCGTCGATCAGCCCGCGTTCGGCGCACTCCATCGCCCAGGCGATGGTGCCGCCGGCGGAGATGGTGTCCAGGCCGAGCTCGTCGCAGCGGGCGCTGGCCGCCAGCACCGAATCCGGATCGGAGACCCCGCAGAGCGGCCCGAGCGCGAACACGTTCTCGTACTCCACGCGCGCCTGCTTGCCGCCCGGGGCCTTGTAGATGTGCTCGCAGCCGATCGAGCACGAGGCGCAGTAGTCGCGCGCCACCTGGCGCAGCTCGTGCAGCTCCTCGGCGGCCAGCCGCGGCGCCTCCTCGAAATCGGCGGCCTGGAAGTTGCGCGTCGGCAGGGTCGATATCGCGTTGAAGGAGAGCAGGTTCGCGAGCGTGCCGAGCTCGCGGTACTTGGCGGTCGCGGGGCCGAACGAGCGCGCGCGCAGCTCGCGGGCGGCCCTGAGCACCGCGGCGGAGTCGGCGAGCGGAGCCTTGCCGCCCGCGCTGCGCACGGCCACGGCCTTGATCCGCTTGGCGCCGAGCACCGCGCCGAGGCCGCCGCGGCCCGCGTGACGGCCGTCGTGCGAGACGGTCGCGTAGCGCACGAGCCGCTCGCCGGCCGGGCCGATCGCCGACACGCGCCAGGCGGCGCCGTGGCGCTCTCGCAGGCGTTGCTCGGCCTCGATGGCCGGCAGGCCCCAGAGCTCGTGCGCCGGCTCTACGCGGGCACCGTTGCCGTCCACGAGCAGCACCGACGGCTCGTCGCAGGCGCCGTGGATCACCAGCGCGTCGTTTCCGGTGAGCTTGCCCGCGATCGCGAAGTGGCTCGACGCGAGCGCATCGTTCAGTAGGCCCGTGAGCGGCGACTTGGACACGACCGCGAACTTGGCGCTCGTCGTGAGCGGCGTGCCTACCAGCGGCGAGAACACGAACGCCAGCGGCGCTTCCGGTCCGAGCGGATCCACCCGCGGCGGCGCCAGCCGATGCAGGAGCCAGGCGGCCAACCCGGCGCCTCCGATGCAGCCGCGGAGCACGGGCTCGGGAAGCGCGAGCGGCTCAGCCCCGCCGTCGCCCACATCCACCACCAGGGCGCGCCCGAAGTAGCCGCCGGGGCCGTTCACAGCGCCTCCGCCAAGGCGGGATCGCGGAGCGCCTCGCGCAGCCGGGCGCCGACCTCGAAGCGGCGGCCTCGCTCACCGGCCAGCGCGGCCGGTCGTACGCCCCGTATCGCGGAGCTCAGCAGCACCTCGTCGGCCGCCCTCAGCCGCTCCAGTGAGATCGGCTTCTGGCGGGGTTCGAGGCCCGTCGCAGGGGCGACGGCGAGCACCCGCTCGCGCACCGTGCCGGCGAGCAGACGGCCGTCGAGCGGCGGGGTCGTGAGTGTCGCGCCCTCCACGATCCACACGTTAGCCGTCGCGGCCTCCAGCACCTCGTCGTCGAGGTCCACGATCAGCGGATGCGCTCCGAGACGGCGCTCGAGCCGGTCGAGCAGGCGCCGGTCGCGCCACTTGTGGGCCCCCAGGCCGCCCGGGAGATACGCCGGCGCGAGCAGCGCCGGCTGCGGCTCGGGCTCGTCGTCGAGGGCCGTAGCTTCGACCTCGACGAGGGCGAGCGAGCGGGGTCCCGGCGCGACCGACACTCGCAGCCGCTGCAGCGGCGCGGCTGTAGCGGCGGCGCCGATGCGCGCCTCGAGGTCGTTCGGAAGCGCCTGCCCGTAGAGCTCGCGAGCGCTCCTCTCGAGACGTGCGACGTGCGCGCCCGCATCGACCGCAACCCCCTCGCGAACCAGCACGGTCGAGAAGACGCCCAGGTCGGGGTCGGGCCGGTCGGCCTCGCTGGTGAGGGCGCGTGCGTGGGCCGGGCGGCGGACCGCCATCGCGACCTCAGCCTCCCGCGTCCGCCGCGAGCAACGCCACCGCGTCGCCGGCGGCCAGCGGAAGCTCGGGGTCGCGGCTGATCTGATCGCCGTTGAT
>Ga0081538_10006370_pt1 | contig 10412 bp, 12 predicted proteins | sample TabmetS5T2R1_FD_71022 | JGI IMG/M metagenome (GOLD analysis project Ga0081538, IMG submission 71022) | Tabebuia heterophylla rhizosphere microbial communities from the University of Puerto Rico - S5T2R1 | ecosystem: Host-associated > Plants > Roots > Rhizosphere ...
TGTCGGGATGCCGAGCTCCGCGGACTCGCGCAGCTGCTCGACCCAGTGCTCCGGCCGGGCCCCGAACGATTGCCCCGGCGAGAGCTCCGGGACGAGGTAGTGGTAGTTCGTGTCGAACCACTTCGTCATCTCCAGGGGACGCTGGTCCGCCGTTCCGCGAGCGAGCGCGAAGTAGCCGGCCAGGCCGTCGGCCTCTCCGAAGCGGGCCGGGATGGCACCGACCCCCCAGGCGGTGTCAAGCACCTGGTCGTAGAGGCTGAAATCCCCGCTGGGGATGACGTCGACGCCTGCCTCGCGGGCACGACGCCAGTTGTCCGCCCGCAGCTCGCGGGCGGTCGCCAGCAACTCCTGCTCGTCGGAGTCGCCCGACCAGAACGATTCGAGAGCGAACTTCAGCTCGCGGTCGGGCCCGATCCGGGGGAGCCCGAGTACGGCGGTACGTGCCATCGTGACCTACTCCTTCTTGTGCCGTGCGGCCTTTACGCGAGGCGCGCTGTTGTCGGTGCCCCGCGGAGGGGCAGAGCCGGCAGGTCTTCGGGCTCGGACGCGATCGCGACGGCCGCCTTCCCAGGCACGATTGCCCAGTGACGTTCTTGCCGCCCCGCGCGTCCCTACCGCTGCGCGTCAGCTCCGGATTCCGTACCGGATTCCCTGACCCCGCGATGGGGCACGACCGGCTCCGCTTCGGGACGATAGCGCCCTCCGGCTCAGCAGGGCAGCCGATCCGCGCGCGCCCGAGCACCGCATCGATCGGCGTGCCGGCGCGTTGGAGGGGTTGCACATCCAGCCGAGTCCCGAGCCGCACCGCGGCCCGGGAGCGGGGGAACCGATCTGGTGGGGCGAATCCTCGTGTAGCGCCGCTCTCTTGGCGCGAGCCCGACAGCTAACTCCGTAGGCGCGACAAGAGAGGGATCCATCGTTCCCATGCCCAGTTCCAGGGCCGGGGTGGCGCTTGCCTTGCTGGCGCTGGCCGCACCGCTCACATCCATATCGACTGCAGAGGCCGCCCCCTTCGGCGAGCGGCGGCTGGCCGAAGGAATGAGCGGGCACGACGTCCGCGTTCTGCAAAGGCATCTGACCCGCGCCGGCTTTCCGACGCTCGCCGACGGCCGCTTCGGCCGCCGGACCGGACAGAGCCTCAGACGTTTCGAGCGCAGGGAGGGTCGACGAGCCGACGGCATCGTCTCGCGCTCGGACGCACGTTCGCTGACACGCACGGCGCGACCGGCAGGACACGGCGGCGCGCCGTTTCGGGGCCGCGCCCTTACAAGGCCTGCGCAGGCGAGCCTGACCTCGGAAGGGCTCGCGGTCGCCCCGGCCTCCGCCCCACCCGCGGTGGTGGCCGCCATCGAGGCGGGCAACCGCATCGCCACGAAGCCCTACAAGTACGGCGGTGGCCATGGTCGGTGGCGGGACAGCGGCTACGACTGCTCGGGCTCGGTGAGCTACGCCCTCCATGCGGCCGGGCTGCTCCGAAGCCCACTCGCATCGACGGGGTTCATGAGCTGGGGACGACCGGGCCGCGGCAGCTGGATCACCACCTACGCCAACGGCGGCCACGCCTACATGGTCGTTGCCGGGCTGCGCTTCGACACAAGCGCGCGCAGCCGGGGCGGAACACGCTGGACGGACGAGCGGCGCTCCGGACGGGGGTTCGTCAAGCGGCACCCCGCAGGCCTCTGAGTGGAGCGCGCCAATCCCTCAGGACACGAGCATCAGGATGACCGCCGCCGCAACCATGAGAAGCACTCCGGTCAGGCCGAACCTGAAGTCTCGACCGCCCGGATCGTCGACCTCATCGTTCATGACTGGAGATCCTCCTTTCCGAGTTTCCTGAGGGTACGCCGATCGGCGAGCGCGGGACAGGTCATTGCTCGAGGAAACGCTCTGCGAGCTCGGTGAAGAAGTCGCTGCGGGTGATCACTCCCAGCAGGCCGCTTTCGCCGCGCACGGGCAGCACCAGGACGCGGTGGTGCAGGAAGGTCTCCGCCACCTGCACGTCCGAGGCGTCCTCGGGCACGTCGACGTGATCGGTGTTCATGTGCTCGCCAACGGGCTCCTGGCGACAAGCGGCTCGCTTTTCGAGAGCTTGGTCAAGTTCCTTCCGGACGAAGCCGGCAAAGCGCAGCTCTGCGACGTAGCCGGGGAAGAGCGCGGCAAAGAACTCGCGCTCGCCGAAGATGCCGACGAGCTGACCGTCAGCATCGACCACCGGGAGCGCGGGGAGGCCGCTGTCGAGTATCGCGCGGATCGCATCTTCGACGGTGGTGTCCTTGCGGAGCTGCGGGGCCTTCCGGATGAGCGGACGGCTGATGCGATTCGGGCTCACAGGTAGCGCACCCAGATGTAGGCCGTGGCGAGCACCAACGAGATCAGGGTGGCCGGCAGGCCCGCGCGAAGGAACGTCATGAACCCGATCGGGCGGCCCGCGCGGCCGGCCATGCCCGCGGCTGCGACGTTGGCGGCGGCGGCGATCAGCGTCGCGTTCCCGCCGAAGCAGGCGCCGAGCGAGAGCGCCCACCAGTAGGCGTCGTCGCCGTTGTTGCCCGACTGCAGCTGCTCCACGACGGGAATCATCGTCGCGGTGAAGGGGATGTTGTCGACGACCCCCGAGCCAAGTGCGGAGACCCAGGTGATGCCGATGAGCTCGGCGGTTCGGTCGCCGCCGGTGAGCTCTGCCACGCCGTCGGCGATCTCGCCGATGGCACCGGTCTCCTCGAGCGCGCCGACCATCACGAACAGGCCGAGGAAGAAGAAGAGCGTCGGCCACTCGATTCCCGCGAGCGCACTGTCGAGCGACTGGCGGCTGACAAGCAGCATGACGGTGGCGCCGGCGAGTGCGACCGTCGCAGGCTCCAGGTGGAGCGCCTTGTGGAAGAAGAAGACCAGGATCGTCACTAAGAGGATCGGCACAGTGCGCAGCAGCTCGTCGCGGTCCTCGATCGAGGCTGCCGCATCAAGCTCCATGACGCGCTGGCGCGCCTTCGCAGCGATCTGGAGCCGGGACCGGTATGCGAGGTAGAGCAGCCCGGTCACCACCACGAAGGTGACGGCCGCGATCGGCGCCAGGTTGCTGATGAAGGCGCCGAAGGAAAGGCCGGTCGCACCCGCGATGATGATGTTCGGCGGGTCGCCTATCAGCGTCGCGGTCCCTCCGATGTTTGACGCGATGATCTCGATGACCACCAGCGGGATCGGGTCGATGTCGAGGGCGTCCGCCAGCAGGAAGGTGATCGGCACGACGAGCAGGACGGTCGTCAGGTTGTCCAGGAACGCCGAGAGGACGGCCGTGGTCACGGCGAGCGACGCTGTCACGGCGAGCGGGTGGCCGCGGGAGATCTGGCCGGCGCGAATCGCCAGCCAGGTGTAGACGCCGGTGGTCTCAGTCAGCTTGACCATGAGCATCATCCCGGCGAGCAGCCCGATCGTGTTGAAGTCGATCGCCGCGATGGCCTCTTCCTGGTCGATGGTCTGTGTCACGACCATCAGCCCGGCGCCGACCAGGGCCACCTTGGTTCGATCGATCCGCTCGCTGGCGATCGCCGCCAGTGCGAGCGCAAAGATGCTGACCGCGAACGCCATCAGATCCCCCGAGGCTCGCCGCCGTCGGCAACCACCAGGCGCGGGTGCATTCCGAGCAGACGCAGGTCTGCAATCAGCTCGCGGCACGCCCGGTCACGGGCGGCACTTGTGGCGGCTTCGTCGGAGTCGCAGTGCATCTCGATGAGCCACTCGCAATCGCCGCCGCCGTGCACCGCCGGGGTCTGGAGGCGGGTGAGTTGCACGCGCTCCACCGCGATCTCTGCCGCGAGCTGTGCCGCGTGATCGCGCATCCAGCGGATCGCCTCGGCCTCGGTCAGGGCCGAGGGTCGGCGTACGAAGAGCATGACGCGAGCCATTGCCCTGATGCTCAACCGCAGGAGCGCGGGCGCCAATGGGGGTTCGTCCCCAAAGCGGCCGGCGTCCTGTCCCAGTTCAGGGATCGATCAAGCCGCGCCGGATCGCGTAGCGCGTCAACTCGACGCGGTCGCGCATGCTGAGCTTCGCCAGGATGTTCTCGCGGTGCCGGTCAACCGTCCGGCGACTGATGGCCAGCTCCTGAGCGATCTGATCGCTGGTAAACGCCTCGGCGATCAGCTTGAGGACCTGCAGCTCGCGTGGCGAGAGCGGATCGACCGGGGTCTCGTCCCTCGCCAGGTAGTCGCGAATCAGCGCCGTCACCGCCGCCGGATAGAGAAACGGCTCGCCGCGCATTGCGCCGCGCACCGCCTCCACGAGGTCACGGTCAGCTGCCGTCTTCAGCACGTAACCGCTCGCGCCCGCCCTCAGTGCCTCGAACAGATACTGCTCGCTGTCGTGCATCGACAGCATCAGCAGCCTGAGCTCCGGCCGCCGCCGCGACAGCTCGGCTGCCGCCTGCAGGCCAGTCATGCGCGGCATCGCGACGTCCAGCACCGCGAGGTGCAGACGGTTGTCGCGAACGGCCAGCTCGACGGCCTCGGCACCGTCGCTCGCCTCGGCGACCACCTCGAGGTCCGGTGCTGTGTCGAGGACCATGCGCAGGCCCTGGCGGACGAGCACGTGGTCGTCGGCCAACAGGATGCGGGTCTTGAGTGGCGGGCTCACAGCGGAGTCCTCAAAGTCACAACGGTGCCCTGGCCGGGTGCCGATTCCACGTGCAGGCTCGCGCGAATCAACAGCGCCCGCTCGCGCATGCCCCTGATCCCCGCAGCCGTCGACGCTGGGCCGGCGTCGAAGCCACGGCCGTCGTCCTCGATCCTCAGCTCGAGCGCATCGCGCTCGCGGGTAAGCGACAGCCGCAGCACGTTGGCATCTGCGTGGCGAATGGCGTTCGTGAGCGCCTCCTGCGCGACCCGGTACACGACGAGCTCCTGCTCGGCGGTCAGCGACGGCAGGTCAGGGTCGATGTCCGGAGTCACGTCAAGACGCGCATCCCGGGCCACCGAGGCAACCAGAGCCCGCACAGCGTTGCTCAGGCCCAAGTCGTCGAGCGCCTCCGGCCGAAGCCGGCGAGCGATGTCCCGGACGTCCTCGAGCGCCGCCCTGAGGCCCTCCCGGGCTTCGTCGAGGTCCGCGCGATCGAGTCGCAGCATCGCTGCCGTGAGAGCCTGACCAACCTCGTCGTGAAGCTCTCGCGCGACCCGGCGGCGCTCGTCCTCCTGCGCTGCCAGCGATCGCAGCGCGCTGTCGCGGCGCTCGCTCTCGAGACGCCCGAGCATCTCGTTGAAAGCAGCGGTCAGCTCAACGATCTCGGGATCCCCGTTTCCCACCGGTACCCGGTTACCCGGCTCCAGCGGGTCGATCTCGCGCATGGTGCGAGTCAGCCGCGCAAGCGGAGCGAACACACGCCGCAGTAGCGCGAGGTTCACGGCCATCAAAGCCAGCAGCCCCGCCGCCAGCACGACCAGCTCCGTCAACGCGACCGGGAAGCTCACCGTTAGCGGAGAAACAACCAGCGCGAGCATCGCCGCGGTCAGAACTGCGGCGTTGATGGCGAACACCCGCCAGAGCAGAGTCACGGCCGCGACCTACGAACGCGATCTCGCGTGAATGGTTGATCCCACGGCAGGAACCTAGGACGAAGCCTCCACCTTGCGGAGCGCCTTCGAGCGGTCGAGGAAGACCTCGCAGCGATTCACCCGGCCGTCCGCGATATCCCAGATATGGGCCGTTTCCCGATCGAGGCGCACACCACTCAGGTGGCCCGCGGCAATCACGCGCACGAGAACCACAACCTGGTCGCCGGCGACGAGATAGCGCTCGGCCATCAGCCGCCACTCGTCCCAGATCTCTTGGGTGACGGCGATCCAGCGTCTGAGGCCAGACCGGCCGCGGAAGACCTGTGCCCCCTCCGGATAGCTCGACGGCGGGAGCAGCTCGAAGCTCTCGTCGAACCAGTCGCCGTAGGCGGCGTCGAAGTCGTCGCGACGACCCTCCTGAATGTCCTCGATGAACTGGTACGCATCGCGCACGAGCTCGATCTGGACCTCCGCGCGATCTCGCGGCGTCGCGGCTCTCTCGTTGCCCACCATGCCACTAGTGAGTATTCCAGCGGTGAAGCAAGCCTCGGCTCCGGCCCGCTACCGTCGCCCCATGAGCAGCCAGCGAGTGCCCGGGCGACCGCAGCGAGGCAGCCGGCTGAGGCCCGAGGCGTCCGAGCTCGCGCAGGGAATCGCGTCGGCACGCAGCGTGCTGTTCGTGCCCGGAGACCGGCCGGATCGTTTCCCTAAGGCACACGCGAGCGGCGCCGATGAGATCGTGCTCGACCTCGAGGACGCCGTCGCCCCGGACGCGAAGGCTCAGGCGCGCGAGAACATACGCAGCTGGCGAGCGAGCGAGGGGAAGGGCGTGGTCCGCATCAACGGTCCCGACTCCCCCTGGTACGACGACGACGTCGCCGCGCTCGCCGACAGTCCCTGTGCCGTGGCGCTGCCGAAGGCGGCGAGCGAGGATGAGATCACGGCGCTCGTGAGCGGGCTCGCCGCGGGATCGTGCGTCATCCCGATCCTCGAGAGCGCGGTCGGCGTGCTCGAAGCCCGTGGCATCTGCGCCGCGGCGGGCGTCGTGCGAGCGGCGTTCGGCAACGCCGATCTTGCCAGCGACCTCGGAGTCGACCCCACCGACCGGACGGCGCTCGCGCACGCACGCGCGGCCACGGTGCTGGCGTCGGCAGCCGGCCGGCTCGCGCCGCCGCTGGACGGGGTGACGCTCGCGCTCAGCGACGACGAGCTACTCCGCGCCGACGCCGAGCACGCTGCGCAGCTCGGCTTCACCGGCAAGCTCTGCATCCACCCGCGACAGGTTGCGATCGTCAACGAGCTCTTCAGCGCCTCGCCCGAGGAGCTGGCGTGGGCCCGCGAGATCGTCGCCGCGGCCGGCGACTCCGTTACGGTCGTCGACGGTCAGATGATCGACAAACCGCTGATCGACCGCGCCAGGCGCCTGCTCGCAAGAGCACCGGTCGATGTTCGCGCCGAGCGCTGATGCCCGGCACGCGCGACCGCCCGCAGGACAGCGTCCGCCTGGTACCGGGCGCGGAGGCCGACGTCGCCGCTGCGATCGCGCCGCGGTCGGTTGCGTTCTCGACTCTCGTCTCGCTGCCGATCGTCGGCTACTTCTGGTGGTACTGGCAGGCGACTCGCGACGTCGGTCGCCTGCTTGACGAGGACATCGACGCCTGGTTCTGGCTGTGCATGGTCTTCCCCGGGATCCTCCTGGTCGTGCCCTACGTGTACGCCCAGGTCAAGCTCGTCGCGCGCGTGGAGGTGGCGACCCGCGAGCCCCTGAGCCAGGCGCTGTACGTGCTGACGTGCGTGGGCGGCGTGCTGGTGCCGGCCCTTCTTCCCCTCGTTCTGCAGCCGCGGCTCAACCGCGCCGCCCAGATCGACGCCGACGAGCTGCGCAGGCGCCCGCTCCCGGTCTGAGTCGCCTGCGGCGCGGCAGGTCTGCGGCTTGCGCGCGCAATCGGCGCGATGATTGAATAAGTCCGACATGAGCGCACCTGCCACCGCTGAGGTGACCGAGCAGGAGTTGCGAGAGGGGGTGCGCGAGCTCTGCGCGCGCTATCCGGGCGCCTACTGGCGCCAGGTGGATGCCGAAGACGCCTATCCGTCCGAGTTCGTTGACGCGATGACGAAGGCCGGCTGGCTTGCCGCGCTCGTCCCGGAGGAGTATGGGGGCGCGGGCCTCGGCATCGGGCATGCGGCAGTGATCCTCGAGGAGGTCAATCGCTCGGGTGGCAACGCCGGAGCCTGCCACGCCCAGATGTACATCATGGGCACGCTCCTGCGCCACGGCAGCGACGAGCAGAAGCAGCGCTACCTCCCGGGGATCGCGCAGGGCGAGCTGCGCCTGCAGGCGTTCGGAGTCACCGAGCCGGATGCCGGGCTGGACACGACGCAGATCCGCACCCGGGCGCGCCGCGACGATGACCGATACGTCGTCTCCGGCCAGAAGATCTGGACCTCGCGCGCCGAGCACTCCGACCTGATGCTGCTGCTGGCGCGGACCTCCGAGCCGGACGAGGAGCATGGGCGCTGGTACGGGCTCTCGACCTTCATCGTCGATCTGCGTGAGGCCCCGACCGATCGGCTGCGCATCGTTCCGATCGAGACGATGCTCAACCACAGTACGACCGAGGTGTTCTTCGATGACCTCGAGATCCCGGTCGAGAACCGGATCGGGGAGGAGGGCATGGGCTTCCGCTACATCCTCGACGGCATGAACGCGGAGCGCATCCTGCTCGCGGCCGAATGCGTCGGGGACGGTCGCTGGTTCCTCGAACGCGCCACCGAGCATGCTCGTGAGCGGGTCGTCTTCGACCGGCCGATCGGCCAGAACCAGGGCGTGGCGTTCCCACTGGCCTGGGCCTACGCTCGGATCGAGGCGGCGGACCTGATGCGGCGCCATGCAGCCGACCTGTACGAGCGCGGTGAGAAGTGCGCGCCACAGGCGAACATGGCCAAGCTGCTCGCAGCCGACGCCTCCTGGGAGGCGGCCAACGCCTGCCTGGACACCCACGGCGGACTGGGGTTCGCGCGCGAGTTCGACGTCGAGCGCAAGTTCCGCGAGACGCGCCTCTATCAGGTGGCGCCGATCTCCACCAACATGGTGCTCGCCTACCTGGCGCAGAACGTGCTCGGCCTGCCGCGCTCTTACTGAGCGTCCACCGCGCGGCGGGGCGCGATCCTGAGCTGACCGTTGACTATGGCGACGCCGAGCAGGATCAAAGCGAGGCCCGCGGCCGCCGCCGGACCCACCGACTCGTGAAGGAAGATGACCCCGAGCGCGATCGCCACGAACGGCATCAGGTACGTCACGGTCAGCGCTCGCGTGGTGCCGATCCGGCGGATCAGCGTGAAGTAGATGACGTAGCCCAGCCCCGTCGGGAGCACGCCCAGGGCGATCAGGGCGGCCGTCGCGCCGAGATCGGGTGGGTCCGCGATCACGCCGGCGATGCCGAGCGGGAGCATCACGATCGCACCGAGCGCGGTCGAGAGCAGGGCCGCCGTGTGCGGCGGCGCGCCGGCCAGGGCGTGCTGCGCGTACAGGCCGCCGGAGGCATAGGTCATCACGACGCCGACCATCAGCAGCTGGCCGTCTAGCTGGCCGCCGGGCGAGCCGCCAACGAGCACAGCCACTCCCGCGATCCCCACGAGCAGGCCGGGCAGCCGCCAGGGCGGCAGTCGCTCCGCGGCCGTGCCCGCAATGCCCAGCAGCGCAACGAACGCGACCCACAGCGGCGCGCCCGAGTTGATGATCGCTGCCACGCTGCTGGGGATCTGGCGCTGCGCATAGGCCATGAGCACGAACGGGATCGCGGCCTGGATGAGTGACAGGACGAGCCCTCGCGCCAGCCACGGCCGGAGCGTCGCCGGCGCATGGGCGGCGCGGGTGTCGGCCCCCGCCAGCGCCACCGCGGCAGCGGCCGTCACGGCGCCGACGAGCAGGCGCGCCTCAGCCACGACGAACGGCGAGGTCTCGTCGGTCGCGATGCCGATCCATAGGAAGGTCGACCCCCACAGGAGGACGAGCCCCGCGTACAGCGCGGCGACTGGCATGGGCGGGACGGAGCAGGCGCGCGACCGGGGCGCCTAGTCAGCCTCCGGATCGACCAGCGTCGCGACCACCGAGTAGTCGCGCTCGCCGAGGTCGCGCCCCTGGGCGGCTCGGTAGCGCTGTAGGGCGAGCTCGGCCATCGGTGTGTCGAGGCCGTGCGCCTGGGCCGTGCCGATCGCGAGTGCGAGGTCCTTGGCGATCAGGTCCACCGGGAACAGCGGCGCGAAGTCGCGGCTGGCCGGTGCGTCCGGCAGCACGCCGGGAACCGGGAACCGCATCCGCAGGACTCGCGAGTCGCCCGTGGAGTTGCTGAGCGCGTCCAGCAGCCGGTGCGGATCCAACGCCTCCCGCTGGGCAATCGCCACCGACTCCGCGAGCGCGGCCATGTGAACACCGGCGAGCAGGTTGTTGCACAGCTTGGTCGCCTGACCGGCTCCGGGACCCCCCATGTGCAGGATGCGCGAGCCCATCGCCTCGAGCACAGGCCGGACCCGCTCGAAGCCGGCGGTCGACGCGCCCACCATGATGGCGAGCGTCCCGGCCTCGGCGCCGGGAGGGCCGCCGCTCACCGGAGCGTCGAGGACCTCGACGCCGTTCGCCTCGCCGGCCTGAGCCAGCCGGCGGGCGAGCTCGGGAGGCCCGGTGCTCATGTCGAGCAGCACGCCCCCCGGCGGGACCGCCGCCAGCATCCCTTCGTCGCCGAGCAAGACCTCCTCGACGATCGCCGGGGAGGGCAGGATCGCGATCGCGAGCTCGCCCGCCGCCTGCACAGCCGCTGCCGGGCTGTCGGCGACCTCGGCACCGGCGGTCTGGATCGCGGCGAGCGCGGCCGA
>Ga0081538_10006371_pt1 | contig 10412 bp, 9 predicted proteins | sample TabmetS5T2R1_FD_71022 | JGI IMG/M metagenome (GOLD analysis project Ga0081538, IMG submission 71022) | Tabebuia heterophylla rhizosphere microbial communities from the University of Puerto Rico - S5T2R1 | ecosystem: Host-associated > Plants > Roots > Rhizosphere ...
ACCAGGCGTCGAAGTGGCGGGCCGAGACGACCTCGTCGGGGATGCGCCGGTCGTAGAAGTCGAACAGGGCCTGGTCGTCGACCAGGATGTCGCGGCGCCGGGCCCGGTGCTCCAGCTCCTCGACCTCGGCCAGCAGCCGCCGGTTGCGGGCGAAGAACTCGTGGGTGGTCTCCCAGTCGCCCTCGACCAGGGCGTGGCGCAGGAACAGCTCCCGGGCCAGCGGCGGGTCGATGGGGCCGTAGTTGACCGGCCGTCCGGTCACGATCGGCACCCCGTACAGGGTGACCCGCTCGGTGGCCATCACCGCCCCCCGCGACCGTGACCAGTGCGGCTCGGCGTAGGTCCGCTTGACCAGGTGGGCGGCCAGCGGCTCCACCCACCCGGGGTCGATCCGGGCCACCTCCCGGCCCCACAGCCGCGAGGTCTCGACCAGCTCGGCCGCCATCGCCCACTGGGGCGGCTTGCGGGCCAGGGTCGACCCGGGCCAGATGGCGAACCGGGTGCCGCGGGCGCCCAGGTACTCGCGGGTGTCGCCCTGCCTGAGCCCGATGTGGCTGAGCAGCCCGGCCAGCAGGGCGGTGTGGACCCGGTCGGCGTCGGGCTCGTCCCGGGCCGGGTTGAGTTTGATGCCGAGGTCGCGGGCGGCCGCCCGGAGCTGGCCGTGCAGGTCCTGCCACTCGCGCACCCGCAGGTAGTTGAGCAGCTCGGCCCGGCACAGCTTGCGGAACTGGTTGGAGGACAGCTCGGCCTGGCGCTCGTGCAGGTGGCGCCAGAGGTTCAGCCAGGTCAGGAAGTCGGAGGCCCTGTCGGCGAAGCGGCGGTGGAGCTCGTCGGCCCGCTCCTGACGGTCGGCCGGGCGCTCGCGTGGGTCCTGGATGGACAGGGCGGCCACGATGACCAGGACCTCGCGGGCGCAGCCGAGCCGGCCGGCCTCCAGCAGCATCCGGGCCAGGCGGGGGTCGGCCGGGACCTGGGCCAGCCGGCGGCCGACCGGGGTGAGCCGGCCGCCGTCGAGGGCGCCCAGCTCACCGAGCAGGTCGACCCCGGCCTTGACGCTGCGCCGGTCGGGCGGGTCGAGAAACGGGAAGGCGGCCATGTCGCCCAGCCGCAGCGAGGTCATCTGGAGGATCACCGAGGCCAGGTTGGTGCGCAGGATCTCCGGGTCGGTGAACTCGGGCCGGGCGGTGAAGTCCTCCTCCGAGTACATCCGGATGCAGATGCCGTCGGCGGTGCGCCCGCAGCGGCCCTTGCGCTGGTTGGCCGACGCCTGGGAGATGGGCTCGATGGGCAGGCGCTGGACCTTGGAGCGGTGGCTGTAGCGGGAGATCCGGGCCGTGCCCGGGTCGACCACGTACCGGATGCCGGGCACGGTCAGCGAGGTCTCGGCCACGTTGGTGGCCAGCACCACCCGCCGCCGGTCGTGGGCCTGGAACACCCGGTGCTGCTCGGCCGCGGCCAGCCGGGCGTACAGGGGCAGGACCTCCACCCCGCCGGGGCTCCCGGGAAAGCGGTGGCCGCGCAGGGCGTCGGCGGTGTCGCGGATCTCCCGCTCGCCGCTGAGGAAGACCAGGACGTCGCCGGGGCCCTCGCGGCACAGCTCGTCGACCGCGTCCAGGATCCCCTGGGTCTGGTCGCGGTCGTCCTCGGCGTCCATGCCGACCGGGCGGTAGCGGACCTCGACCGGCCAGGTGCGGCCCGAGACCTCGACCACCGGGGCACCGCCGAAGTGGCGGCTGAAGCGCTCGGGGTCGATGGTGGCCGAGGTGATGATCAGCTTGAGGTCCGGCCGGCGGGGCAGGAGCCGGTGCAGGTAGCCGAGCAGGAAGTCGACGTTGAGGCTGCGCTCGTGGGCCTCGTCGATGATGATGGTGTCGTAGCGGCGCAGCGTCCGGTCCCGCTCCAGCTCGGCCAGCAGGATCCCGTCGGTCATGAGCTTGACCCGGGTGCCCCTGCCGACCCGGTCGGTGAACCGCACCTGGTAGCCGACCACCCCGCCCAGCTCGGTGCCCAGCTCGGCCGCGACCCGCTCGGCCACGGTGCGGGCGGCCAGCCGCCGCGGCTGGGTGTGGCCGATCATGCCCCCCTCGCCCCGGCCCAGCTCCAGGCAGATCTTGGGCAGCTGGGTCGTCTTCCCCGACCCGGTCTCCCCCGCCACCACCACCACCTGGTGGTCCCGGATGGCCTCGGCGATCTCGTCCCGCCGCTGGCTGACCGGCAGCTCCGGCGGGTAGGTGATCCTGGGCGTGCGCATGCCCTTCACGATAGGGTCCGCCGCCACGGCAGCGAGCCGTCGATGCTCCGCCCGAAGACGGTCCGCAGGCCCCGGTAGGCCAGGGTGGCGATCCCGAGGACCTCCGATGGGCGAAGCCTAGCGGCGAGGATGGCCGGTCCCCGTCGGGGGTAGTGTGTTGGGCCGCCCCGAGCAAAGGACATGCCATGGACTGGAAGCTCGAGCTGGTCGCGGTCCCCGTCAGCGACGTGGACCGGGCCAAGCGCTTCTACACCGAACAGGTCGGCTTCAACGCCGACCAGGACCACCAGGTCAGCGACGACCTCCGCTTCGTCCAGCTCACCCCGCCCGGCTCGGCCTGCTCGATCGCCCTGGGGCTGGGCCTCACCGACGCCCAGCCGGGCTCGGTGACCGGCCTCCAGCTGGTCGTCTCCGACATCGACGCCGCCCGCGCCCAGCTGACCGAGCGGGGCGTCGAGGTCAGCCAGGTCCAGGACTTCCCCTGGGGCCGGTTCGTGTTCTTCGCCGACCCCGACGGCAACCGCTGGTCGGTCCAGCAGATCGTCCGGCCCGGCTAGGGCCCTTGCCGCGCTACGCGCCTACGCCTCGAGGTCGAACTCCCCCGCGGCCACGCCGCGGAGGAACGCCGCCCACTCCATGTGTGAGAACTCGAGCACGGCGTCGTCCCGGTGCTTGGCGTCGCGGACCGCCACGCCGTCCTTGTCGATCGCGACCTCGACGCAGCCGTTGGGACCCGAGAACGTGCTCTTGCGGAACTCGGCCGACGACAACTCCATAGTCCACACTCCTTCGCCCTGCCGCAGTTGCTGGCTGGGGCACGAGCAGTGCGGCCGCGTCGTCGCACATCTTTGGCTGCTTCGCCCTGGTAGTCCAAGTCTAGACCATAAGGGCGTTAGCGCCCACGGCGGACGAGGCTCCTGCGAGGAGGGGCCGTTACCGGTGCCCGGTCGGGGTTGGCCGGTGGTGTCAGGCGGCGCAGCTCGCCACGCAGCGGCCGCGCCTTCGGGCCGGCGGGCGGGCAGGTGTGTTCCTCGGTCCAGGTTGCGCCGCAGTCGCCGCAGACATGCCGGCGAGGCCAATGCTTGACGGTCCTTGGGCCCTCAAAGATCCAGTTCGGAAGATAGGGAATGACGAACATGCTGACCAGTGCGGCCAAGCCCAACCAGGGGATGCGGGCCATCGGTCCTCCTTCGATGGTGCCGGCGTCAGCCGTCACCCTGTCGTTCCGCCGTGGTCCTTGTTGAGGCTCCGGAGCTGGCGGACGGTCGAGTCCCAGCGCCGGCACAGGCACAACCACAGGCGGAGAGTCCAGCGTGCCTCGATCAAGACAAGCATGGTGAGAGCCAGAATCAGGGCGATCGAGGCGACGATCAATGCCACGGCGCCAAGAACCGCCTGCGTACCCGCCATGGCTCCGTTCCTTTGTGAGCGGACGCCGGCTCGGCGTCCGGAGTCGGTCGATGTGCTGGAAGCCCATGCCACTGCTGCGGGGCCGGCAAGGCGGTGGTTGCTCGGACGAGGCCAGTTGGAGTCGCGATCGCTCTTGCCCTAGTTTGGCCAAGCAAGAAACGGCATGCAAGTCCCATTTTGTGGATCTCTAACTACAATGAGCGTTCAACAACTCACCTTGTGCAGACTGCGGATAGCTACTCACAACGAGGGATACCCCCGAAGACCCGAAGGTGTGCTAGTCTCCGTGTGAGGCCCGCTGGCAGAACATCATCGCTGGTGACCAGACTGCCAAGAAGGCCTGCAGCGCGTCAGGCGGCTCGATGGCACTTCCCGGATCGGGACCTGCTGTACCCGTGACATGCTCGCAGTCGAACCAGCGAACCCCCACCAACGTGCGGCAAGGAGAGCTCGTGATGGCCGGCCGAAGCCCCAAAGTTCGACGCCGCAGGCTCGGCATCGAGCTTCGCCAGCTCCGGGAGGGCGCCGAGTACACGATCGAGCAGGTGGCCGCGCGGCTGGAGGTATCCGACTCCAAGATCAGCCGGATCGAGAACGGACAGGTCGGCGCCACCCCGCGAGACGTCCGCGACATGGCGGCGCTCTACGGCGTGACCGGGCAGCGGATGGAGAACCTCATGCAGCTCGCCCGGGAGACCCGGGAGAAGCCCTGGTGGCACGAGTACAGCGACCTGCGGCTGGACTATGCTGCTTACGAGGCGGAAGCGTCGAGCATCCTCATCTTCTCGCCGATGATCCTCCCTGGCCTGCTGCAGACGGCCGACTATGCGCGTGCCGTCCTTCGTGCGATCCGCTTCGACATGTCGGCTGAGAAGATCGAGCGTTTCGTCGAGTTCCGAATGAAGCGGCAGGGCCTCCTCACCGAGCCCAGCCCCCCGACCTTGTGGGCGGTGATCGACGAAGCGATCCTGTGCCGGATGATCGGTGGCCCCAAAGTCATGCACCAGCAGATCAAGAGCCTCATCGAGATCGCCAGTCTGCCAAATGTGACCTTGCAGCTCCTTCCGTTTTCTGGTGGAGCGCACGCGGGACTCGATGGACCGTTTTTTATCATTCGGTTCCTTGAGCCGACCGACAGGGACATGGTCTATTTCGAGCACACTGACTGGGAGCATTATCTTGACGACCCCAGGGCGATCACGCTGTACCTGACGCTGTTCGACCATATCCGCGCCGCGGCATTGAAGCCCGATGATTCGATCAAGCGCCTCATCGATCGGGCTGATCAGCTGAACAACCAGTAGCGGAGCGGGCCACGGGCCGCCCGACAAGCCGGAGGGAACGCAGACCCGCCGCGCCTGTGGGGACGGTATTCGACGCCCTGTGGGGTTGCTGGTAGTCTCCGGCGCCGACATGTCGAACCGTCCGTGCCTCGACCTGCCCCGACACGCCTGGCAGCGCCCGGTGTCCAGGGAGCCTGCGGTCGTCACCGTGCTCGCCTCGACCGGAGGAGAAGCAGGGAGGTCACGGTCGGCTGACGAGAGCTCCCGCCCGGCGAGCGCCGAAGACGACGAGGCCGAACCATCCGGCGGTCTCGAGGCCCCAGGGGCCGTGTGCCTCACGTTCCGGTCTGCCTGCTCGCCCCGTTGGGCGGAGGTGGGCCCATGACCTGACACGGCCCGCCCCATTTTTCGGTCCAACGCAGGACCGGCGGCCTCGCCGGTCCTTTATTTGGGAGGGACCTGTGGACTTTTCGTCTGCCGACTGGCAGAAAAGTGGACGCAGCATGTCAAATGGCTGCGTCGAGGTCGCGTTCGTTGATAACCAGGTTGCAGTGCGTGATTCGAAGCACAGAGGGGGGCCGGTGCTCGTCTTCACGCCGGTGGAATGGGAGGCATTCCTCGGTGGCGTCTCCGACGGACAATTCCGTCTACCAGTTCAGAAGCCCTTGGAGTGAAGGAACGGCCGCAATGGATGCGGGCCTGCGGAGACGTGAGTACTCTGCAGGCCTGCATCGTTCTGGCGGTGCCTGAAGATGCGGGCCGCCTACATCACCGAGCTTGGCCCGCCCGAGGTCGTCCGGATCGGGGACCTGCCCGTGCCCGTGCCCGGGCCGACCGACGTGCTGGTGCGGGTGGAGGTCGTGGTCGTCGACCCGGTCGACACCATGGTGCGGTCGGGGGCCTACCCGACCCCGACGCCGTTCCCGTTCGTGGTCGGGCGGGACCTGGTGGGCATGGTGGCCGGGGCCGGCGCCGGGGTGGCCGGGTTCGGCGCCGGCGACCGGGTGTGGTGCAACAGCCTCGGGCACGGGGGGCGGCAGGGGTCCTTTGCCGAGTACGCGGCGGTGCCGGCCGAGCGGCTGTACCACCTGCCGGCGGGGGTCGACCCGGTGGCCGCGGTGGCCGTGCTCCACCCGGGCGCCACCGCGTACCTGGCCCTGTTCCGCCACGGCGGCCTGCGGCCCACCGAGACGCTGTACGTGGCCGGGGCCGCCGGCAACGTCGGCACGGCCCTGACCAGCCTGGCCCGGGCCGGCGGGGCGCGGGTCCTGGCCGGGGCCCGGTCCGAGGACGCCGGGTGGTGCCGGGCCGCCGGCGCCGCCGAGGTCGTCGACTACCGCGACCCCGACCTGGCCGGCCGGCTGGCCGCGCTCGCCCCGGGCGGGATCGACCTGTACGTCGACGCCTCCGGCCACCTCGACCTGCCGGCCGCGGTCGACCTGCTGGCCGACCGGGGCCGCATCGTGCTCATGGCCGGCGGGACCCAGCGGCTCATCCTGCCCGTGGGCCCGCTGTACACCCATGACCGCCGCATCCTGGGCTTCGTCATCAGCCTGGCCAGCACGGCCGAGCTGGCCGAGGCGGCCGCGGTCCTCAACGACCGGCTGGCCGCCGGGGACCTGCCGGCGCGGGTCCGGGCGGTCTGGCCGCTGGAGCGGGCCGCCGAGGCCCACCGGGCCGTCGAACACGGCGAGCGCGGCCGCACCGTCCTGCGGGTCGCCGAACCCTAGGTCCTTGACGAACCGGCCCGCCCGGTCCGGTTGGTATGCTCCCGGGCGCGACGCGGCCGCGGGGTGCGCCGCCGACGGACTGAAGGGACGCCATGGCCGCCGAAGGCTCTCCGACCCTGGCCGACCAGGTCAGCAGGCTGTACGACCTGATCGCCGGCTACCACGTCACCCACCTGCTCGAGATCGCCCGGGAGCTGGGGGTGTGGGAGGCCCTGGTCCGCGCCCCCGGCCTCACCTCCGAGGGCCTGGCCACCGAGCTCGGCACCGACCCCTTCTACACCGACGTGCTGTGCCGGACCGCGTTCTCCTTCGGGCTGCTGGAGCGCGAGGGCCCCGGGTGGCGCATGGCGGCGCACTTCGACCAGATCCTCGGCGACCCCACCTCCAGCTTCTACCTGGCCTGCGCCCCCAGAGCCCACATGGTCGTCGGCGAGGACTACCGCGACTACGCCGGCCACTTCCGGGCCGGGACGACCCGCCCCTACCAGGCCCATGGCGAGGTCTTCATGCGGGAGGTCGCCGAGGCCCTCAAGGCCCTCCCCCGCATCTTCCTCGACCTGGTGCTACCCCGGCTGCCCGCCCTGGCCGCACGGCTCCAGGGCGGCGCCAGGGTCCTGGACGTCGGCTGTGGCGCCGGCTGGGCGGTGGTCCAGCTCGCCGAGCGGTTCCCCAGGACCTCCTGTGTCGGGATCGACGTCGAGCCCTACTCGGTCCGGCTGGCCCGGCGGCTGATCGAGGAGCGGGGCCTGGTTGACCGCTGCCAGGCCCGCGCCATGAGCGTGGACCAGCTCGCCGAGGACGGCGCCTACGACGTCGTCACCAGCTTCCTGGTCGTCCACGAGATCGCCCCGTCGCTGAAGCCGGCGGCCTTCGCCGCGGTCGCCCGGGCGCTGAAGCCCGGCGGCTACTTCCTGATCTTCGACGAGGCCTACCCGGAGACCGACCAGGCGCTGCAGACGATGCCCACCCGCTTCGCCGCCCTCGCCCAGTGGTACGAGCTCACCTGGGGCAACGTGGTCGACACCCGGACCGCCCTTCACCAGCGCTGCGCCGACGCCGGCCTCGAGGTCGCCGAGGAGACCCGCTTCTCCCGCTTCACCATCACGGTGGCGGCCAAGCCGGAGCGCGGCTAGGACGGCCGCGGCCAGAACGGCTTCGGGGCCGGGATGCGGGCCAGCGGGGAGCGCAGGCGGCCGAACCGCGGGTCGCCCTCCTCCCACTGCCGCCAGGCGCGGTCGAGCTCGTCGCGGCCGCGGACCACGAAGTTCCACCACATCAGCACCGGCTCACCGAACGGCTCCCCGCCCAGCAGCAGCACCCGGGCCGGGCCGGCCGCCGACAGCGCCAGCTCGGCCCGGCCCACCCCCAGATAGGCCAGCGCACCCGGCCGGACGACCTGGTCGTCGACCAGGACCTCGCCCTCAAGGACGACCAGGGCGTGCTCGAAGGACCGCTCCAGCGGCCAGGATCCCGTGCCCGCACCCAGGGCCACCTCGGCGCCGACCAGCTCGGTGTCGCGCCGGGCGGGCGAGGCGGCGCCCGCGAACTCGCCGACCAGCACGGTCGCGACCGCGTTGGCCAGCTCCACCTGGGGCAGCTCGGCGTGGTGCTCGAAGGCGGCCGGGCCGTGGCGGGTCGCCTCCGGCTGGGCGACCCACAGCTGGACGCCGTGCAGCTGGCCGCGGTAGCGGCCGGTCGCCTCCTCCGAGTGGGTGACACCCTCCCCGGCGGTCATCAGGTTCAGCTGGCCGGCCCGGATGACCTGCTCGCTGCCGAGGCTGTCGCGGTGCAGGACCTCGCCGGCGACCAGCCAGGTGACCGTGTGCAGGCCGGTGTGGGGATGCGGGCCGATGTCCAGGCCGCGGGTCTCGGTGACCAGCTCCGGGCCCATGTGGTCGGCGAAGCACCAGGCGCCCACGGTCCGCCGGCCGATGCGGGGCAGGGCCCGGCGCACCCGCATGGCCCCGACCACCGACTCGCGGCTGGGGGTGATCTCCACGCAGGCCGGCCTGCTCGCGCTGGCCCGCGCCTCGGCGGGCGAGGCGTCGGCGACGCCGACCGGACCGCTCATAGCGGCCACTCTGCGTCGCCACGGGCGTCCTGTCCAGCCCGGCGCCGGCCGTAATGGTGCCGTGATGGTGACCGGCCACACTCGTACGGCGACGAACGGCATCCAGGAGGGCGGACGGTGACCATCCCGACGCGGCGGAGGGCGGCCCGGCCGGCCGCGACCCGGCTGGCCTGGGGGCTGTGCGTGCTGTCGGTCGCCCTGGCCGTGGCCAGCGTCGGGCTGGCCTTCTTCAACGGCGAGAACCTCCTCGAGCTGGTCGCCGACCACCACGCCATCGGCATCCTCGACGCGCTGGTCCTGTCGCTGGTCGGCGCCCTGATCGTGGTCCGCGACCGGCGCCACCTGCTGGCCTGGCTGCTGCTGGTGGACAGCCTGCTGCTGGCCACGTTCAACTTCACCGCCCAGTACGGGCCCCTGGCCCTCGGCATGACCTCGCGGCACCGGTCGCTGCCCGGCGGGGAGCTGGCCAGCTGGCTGGCCAGCTGGACCAACGTGCCCGGCATCGTCATCAGCGTCGTCTTCCTGGTCCTGCTGTTCCCCGACGGGCGTCTGCCGTCGCGCCGCTGGTGGCCGCTGGCCGTGGCCGGGGCGGTGACCGCCGTCGTCCCCACCCTGATCCTGGCCGTCGGCTACTGGCCGCTGCGGGGGCCGCAGCTGCTCACCGAGGAGGGCGAGGTGCCGGCCCTGGTGGGCGAGATGTTCTGGTTCGCGTTCCTGGGGTCGCTGGTCCTGGGCGCGATCAGCGTGGTCGCGCTGGTGCTGCGGTTCCGGCGCGCCGGGGCCGTGCAGCGCCAGCAGATCAAGTGGTTCGCCTACGGCGCGGTCCTGAGCATCCCCCTCAGCCTGTTCCCCGAGGCCGAGCCCTGGGGGCCGTACGTCGAGTTCCTGGGGACGGTGCTGCTGCTGGGCGGGCTCGGCATCGGCATCCTGCGCTACCGGCTGTGGGACATCGACCGGCTGGTCAACCGGACCCTGGTGTACGGGCTGGTCACGGTCATCCTGGGCGGCGCCTACGCGCTGGGCGTGCTGGTGCTGGGCCACGCGGTCAGCGCCGGGCGGCGCCCGTCCAGCCTGGTCGTGGCCGCGACCACCCTGGTGGTGGCGGCGCTGTTCCAGCCGCTGCGCCGCCGGATCCAGCGGGCCGTGGACCGCCGCTTCAACCGCCGCCACTACGACGCCGCCCGGACCATCGAGGCGTTCGCGACCCGGCTGCGGGACCAGGTCGACCTGCCCGCCCTGGCCGCCGAGCTGCTGGCCGTGGCCGACCACACCCTCCAGCCGACCCAGGTGTCGCTGTGGCTGGCTCAGCCGCCGACGTGGATGGCCGGCCGGCGGCGCGGGTCCTCCTCCACCTCGCGGAGCACCTCCCGGGTCACCGGGGCGGTGTCGCCCTCGCCGAACAGCAGGTAGCGGAACAGGGACGCCAGGGGTCGACTCCCCCACGCTGGCAGGTCTGGACGAAATGGCGGACTATGTCCGGGTGACCGGCCGTGGGGGGGAGAGATGACCGAGAGCCAGTCGGAGTTTGGCGGCCCGACCGTCCGGCGGATGCTGGTCGGGGCCCAGCTGCGCCGGCTCCGGACCGAGGCCGGCCTGTCCCGCGAGCAGGCCGGCGAGGCCATCCGGGCCTCGGAATGGAAGATCCACCGGCTCGAGAACGGCCAGGT
>Ga0081538_10006372_pt1 | contig 10411 bp, 9 predicted proteins | sample TabmetS5T2R1_FD_71022 | JGI IMG/M metagenome (GOLD analysis project Ga0081538, IMG submission 71022) | Tabebuia heterophylla rhizosphere microbial communities from the University of Puerto Rico - S5T2R1 | ecosystem: Host-associated > Plants > Roots > Rhizosphere ...
CGGAGCGTTCCGCGCGGGCCAACTCGGCGCAGTCGGCCTCCGCCCTGAGGCCGATCACATAGATGTCGACGGCGTCTGCCGAGAAGAGTTGCCGGTCGTCGGACCCGAGTAGATCCAGGATGCCGACGGCCTCGTCGACGGCGGCGCGTGCGTCGTCGTAGCGGCGCTCGTGGATGGCGAGGAAGGCGAGGAGTGGGTGCGGCCAGGTTCCTTGGAATGGCGAGGGGCTGAGCCGCCTGGCCAGCTCGAGGTGCTCGCGCGCTGCCCGGAAGTCGCCCCGGGCGAGCTCGAGCAGCCCCTTGATCGTCTGGAGGCGGCCGGCAGCCGCCGTCTGGTACTCCAGGGCCTCGGCGAGCACGCGGTCGCTCTCCTCCCAGTCGCCCAGGTCGAAGAGATCCCCGGCCACCGACTCGGCCAGGAAGCCTCCCATCGACCGCTCCAGGCCGAGCTCGCGGGCGGCTGCCAGGCCGCGGCGGCCGACGTCGTTGGCCTCCCGCAGCCGGCCACGGCGCCACAGCACCGCGCTGAGGTTGATGTCGGCGCGGGTGATCCCCTCGGCGTTCCCGACCTCCTCGGCGATCCGGCGTGCCGCGAGCAGGTGCTCGGTGTCGCCGGTGCAGCTCCCCAGGATGTTGAGGGCGTGGCCCTCCTCGGCCCGGGCCCCGACCGTCCGGGCGACCTGCAGCGCGTCCTCGGCCCGTCCTAGGGCGTCGCGGCGTCGTCCGGCCAGCAGCAGCCACTGGGCATGGGCGGCCAGGACGCGGGCCCGCTCGGCCGAGGGCTCGGGGGGCAGGATCCGCACCGCCTCCTCCAGGGCGGCTAGGCAGGCCAGTTCGTCGCCGGCCGCCCAGCGCTGCGCTCCCACCCGCATGTGCAGCAACGCCGCACGCGCCGGGTCATCCGGCTGCTGGAGCTCGTCGAGCGCCGTGGTGAGCAGGGCGAGCGCGCGCTCGACCCGCCCTGCGAGCCCGGCCGCGTCGGCGGCCCTGGTGAGCAGCTCGACCCGGTCCAGCCCGGCCAGCGAACCGGGGTCTGGCAGCCGGTGCCACAGCTCGAGGGCGCGCTCGTAATGGTCGTGGGCCTCGGGGAAGCCGTGGACGTCCTCGGCCGCCAGCCCGGCCTGGACCCTGGCCGGCAGGGCCCGGGCGGGCTCGCCGGCCGCGTCCCAGTGGACGGCCAGCTCGGCGGCCGCCGGCGCGCGATCGAAGAGCTCGGGCCGCTCGGCCAGCGCGTCGGCATAGGCGGCGTGCAGGCGGGTCCGCTCGCCGGGCAGCAGGCCGCCGTAGACCGTCTCCCGCAGCAGCGCATGGCGGAACTGGTAGCCGTCCTCGCCGGGCCGGATGACCAACAGCTGGGAGGCGACCGCCCCCCGGAGCGCCGTGACCAGCCCCTGGTCGTCCAGGTCGGCCACGGCGGCCAGCAGCCGATGGGACACGCGTCGGCCGGCCACCGCCACCACCCCAAGCACCTGCTGGGTACGGTCGGGCAGTGCCTCGACCCGACCCTGGAGCAGGTCACGGACGGTTGCCGGCAGCTCCTGGGACCCAGAGCGCACGGCCTCCAGCAGCTCCTCGGTGAAGAAGGGGTTGCCCTCGGAGCGGACGAAGATCGCATCGACCAGGTCAGCAGCCGGCGTGGCCCCAAGGATGCCGGTGAGCTGGGCGGCCACCTCGCCCCGCCCGAAGCGGGCCAGCTCGATCCGATCGACGTTGCTGCCCCGGTGCAGCTCGGCCAGGTACGGGCCGAGCCGGGTCCGCTGGCTCTCGTCGCTGCGGTAGGTCAGCAGGAGCAGCACCCGCTCGCGGCGCAGGTTGTGGGCCAGGAAGGCCAACAGGTCGCGAGTGGACTGGTCGGACCAGTGCAGGTCCTCGACGACCAGCAGCAGAAGCGCCTGCTCGCTCAGCCGCCCGAGCAAGCCGAGCAACAGCTCGAAGAGTCGGGCTTGGGCGTGGTCGGCCTGGCCGGGCGGGCCTGGGTCTGCCGGGTCGCCAAGGGCGGGAAGCAGACGGGTCACCTCCGGCCATGACGGACCGGCAAGCTCGCGTACCGCCCCAGCACCAAGGTCGGCGACCAGGGTCCGCAATGCCTCCACAACCGGGGCGTAGGGCAAGGCACCCTCGCCCAGTGGCAGGCACCCGCCGGCAAGCACGCGAGCCCCATCGGCGATGCAGCGGGCGGTCAACTCGGTAACGAGGCGTGTCTTCCCCACGCCGGCCTCGCCCCCCAGCAGGACGAGGGCCGGTGTGAAGCTCGCGGCCCCCACGCGGACCGTCTCCAGGCGCTCTAGCTCCCCGGCGCGGCCGACGAAGACAGGGCTCGAAACGCGGCCGCCCATCTCGCCGTGATTATCGCGCTCGCCCGCCTGAACGGAAACAGGGCAGGTAAGGGGTCGCCGCCCAAAGATGGGGAACCGGTGGGCGCCAACCTATGGCGGATGCCGGATTCGGGACCCCGACGCTCGGCTGCATCCTCCACCCATCGATCACGTGGGAGGAGGTCAGGAGATGCGCCACCAAGTCATCAACGCGCAGCTGCTGCGGCAGGCGCGAGCCGCCATTGACGCCGAAGCCCGTGAACGGCCAGCGCCGGACGCCGTCCGCGACCGCCGAGTCCTGCATCTGCTGCACTGGACGCCGCGACGCTTCTGGTCGCCGCACTGGTCGCGCTAGTCGCGCTCGGCGTCCTGCTACTTCGCCCCTCACGGTCGGCGGCGACCTGGGTAACGGCCGGTCCGCACAGCGGTGAGCCCTCGATTGCTGATAGGACCGCCATGGCTTGGGGCCGCCACGAGGGATGAGGATCGGGTCTGCCCGGCCAAGCTCGGCCTCCTTGGCGCGCGAGGGCCCGTTGCCAAGCCTGACCCGGGGCCGTCCCGGCACCACCAACGGTTTGTTGTGAGCACGCCTCTCAGCCTCGCCTGATCGGTCGGCCCTGCCGGGCGCCCACCCAACAGCCACGGGGAGGTGACGACGGTGGAGCTGCTGGTGGCGCGGTGCCCCGGTCTGGATGTGGCCAACGACGAGGTGGTGGCCGGCGCGCGGGTGCCCGAGGGGGCGGCGGACGTGTCCAGGAGCTGGGGAGGTTCCCGACCTTCACCTCGGGGGTGGAGGCGCTGGCTGGATGGCTGGCCGCCGAGGGGTCACCCAGGTGGTGATGGAGGCCACCGGCCAGCAGCTGGACGCCGGTCTGGCAGGTGCTGGAGGCGGCAGGCTTGGAGCTCAGGTTGGTCAACGCCCCCTAGGTCAAGCTCCTGCCCGGCGGCACGACCGACCTGGCTGCTGCCGCCTGGCTGGCCGAGCTGCTGGAGCAGGGGCGGTTGTGGGGCAGCTTGGTGGCCCGGCCCCGATCCGCGAGCTGTGGGATCTGACCCGCTGGGGCAGGCGGCTGCTCCAGGCCCGTGCCGCCGAGGCCAGCGCATCCAGAAGACCCTGGAGGACGCCGGCAGCAAGCTGGACTCGGTCGCCGCTGACGTGCTGGGCGCCTCGGGTCGGGCGATGCTGGCCGCCCTGGTCGCCGGGGAGCGTGACCCCCAGGTGCTGGCCGAGCTGGCCAAGGGGCGGCTACCCAGCAAGCTGCCCCAGCTGCGCCAAGCGCTGCGGGGCCGCGGCCTGCGCCGTCCCGACCTGCTGGGGCTGGGCGACCTGGCTGGCTTCGACGCTGACCTGGCCGCCGCCGAACAGACCGCCCAGGAGTTGCGCCAGCTCCACCACCACTGGCAGCTCCCGTTCGCCCACGCCACCAGGGCCCTGCTGGCCGGCCGCTTCGCCCAGGCCGAGGAGCAGGCGGCCCAGGGTCTGGCCATCGGCCGGCGGGCCGGCGACCAGGCAGCGGGGGTCGTCCATGCGACGGTGGTCGGCACGCTGCGGTTCATGCAGGGCCGCTTTGGGCGAGACGGTCGAGGTGCCGGGGGACCTGTCGGCCGGCTCCCGGCGATGCCGGTGTATCGGGCGTCGCTGGCCGGCGCGCTCGCCGAGGCCGGCGACACCGAGCAGGCGCAGGCGGAGGTCGAGCGGCTGGCCGCCGGGACCTGGCTGCCGTGACCCGGGATTTCCTTGAGCGTGACCTGGCCACGTTGGCGGCTGCCTGTCACTACCTCGGCGACACCACCCACGCCGCGAAAGTGCGCGAGCTGCTGGAGCCGTATGCCGACCGCAACATCGCCACCGGCCGCGTCGGCGCCCTCTGCCTGGGCCCGGCGGCCTACTACCTGGGGTTGCTGGACCTCACCCTCGGCCAACCCGAAGCGGAGCTGGCGCCACAGCGGGGCTGACCGGATAGCAGCATCCTGCTATCCCACCGCCCCCGGGCCGCAGCAGGTCCACGGCGAAAACCGCAGCATGCTGCGATGCCGTCCGGCCTCGTGACCTGGATAGTCGTGGGCGACAGCAACCTCGCGCACCAGGAGCCTGGTCCTGGACGAGCCCATCCCCTGCCCACAATGCGGCGCACCCGCACAGATCACCGAGCGGTTCTGGCTCCAGCACCGCCGGCTCGGTCGAGCACCTCGAGACTGGCTGCGGCAACAACCACTGGCTGACCCCGCTGGCCGAGACCCTCGCCGGCGCCCAGCCCGACCCCACCCCAGCGGCCACCCCAGCTCGCGTCCGCCTGAGCCCATGCCGATGCGGACACGCCGGAACCAAAGTTGCCGCCTGACGAGTGGTGCCGAACGTCACACCGGGCCGGTGACGGGCGGCATCGCCTGGCAGGGCCTGGCCCCACATCCTGCTCAAGGACCCGAGGGCACGATCGCGACCAAGGAGCTCAGCATGCGCCACGCCCTCATCACCACCCACCTCCTGGACCAGGCCCGCGACGCCGCCATCGCCCAGGCCGAGGCCGACGAGCGGCTGAAGCACCAGGCCCAGGCGACGCCTCGGACCCGGCCCGCCGCGCCCAGACGGTTTGCCCGGGTCGTCAGCCTGGCCCGCTCCGTCCGCGCCCTGGCGACACGGACCACCTGACCGCCACCACCCACCGCGGCATCCCCGCCAGATTGCCGCACTCGAGGCAGCCCACTGCCGTCAGGAGACACAAATGCAACCGATCAGAGAGCACGCAGTCGTGCTCGGGGCCAGCATGGCCGGCCTGGCCGCGGCGCGGGTCCTGGCCGACGCCTATGAGCGGGTCACGGTGCTGGAGCGCGACGCGCTTCCTGGGGCCACTGCCCACCGCAAGGGCGTTCCCCAGAGCCGCCACGCCCACGGGCTGCTGGCCGCCGGCCGGGCCGCCCTGGAGGAGCTGTTCCCAGCCCTGACCGACGAGCTGGTCGCCAACGGCGCCCTGTTCGGCGACCTCCAGGCCGAGAGCCGCTGGTACAACGCGGGGTTCAGGCTGTGCCCCGCACCGAGTGACCTGCAGGCCGTGGCGGTGAGCCGGCCCCTGCTGGAGGGCGGTGTCCGGGAGCGGGTGCGGGCGCTGGCCAACGTGCGGGTCGTCGACCGCTGCGCCGCCGCCGGCCTGGTGGGGAGGCCCGACGGCCGCGGAGTGGGCGGCGTTCGGGTGCTCGGGCGCGCCGACGGCGGCGCCGAGGAGGTGCTGGAGGCCGACCTGGTCGTGGATGCCACCGGCCGGGGCTCGCGCAGCCCGCTCTGGCTGGAGGAGCTCGGCTACCCGCGGCCCGCCGAGGACGAGGTGCGCATCGGCGTCGCCTACGCCAGCCGCGTCTACCGGCGCCGCCCCGACCACCTCGACGGCGACACGGCCGTGGTGGTGGCCGCCACCCCGGACCGGCCCTGCGGCGGCGTCATGCTCGCGATGGAAGGCGACCGCTGGATGGTGACCCTCTTCGGGTACCTGGGCCTGCGGCCACCGACCGATCCCGACGGGTTCGTCGCCTTCGCGGCCGGCCTGCCCGTGCCCGACATCTTCGAGGTGATCGCCGACGCCGAGCCGCTCGGCGAGGTGCTGGCCACCCGCTACCCGGCGAGTGTGCGGCGCCGCTACGAGCGGCTGCGCCGGTTCCCGGAGGGCTACCTGGTCGTCGGGGACGCGGTCTGCGGCTTCAACCCCATCTACGGGCAGGGCATGTCGGTGGCCGCGCTGGAGGCGCTGGCCCTGCGCGACTGCCTGCGTGCCAGCCCCGCCGGACTGGCCAGGCGCTTCTTCGCCGAGGTGGCCCGCATCGTGGACATCCCCTGGCAGATCGCGGTCGGCGCCGACCTGCGCTTCCCTGGCATCGAAGGTGCCCGCACGGCCAAGGTCCGCCTTGTTAACGCCTACCTGGCCCGGTTCCACCTGGCCGCGGCGGCCGACCCGGTCCTGGGAGGGGCCTTTCTGCGGGTGGTCAATCTGATGGACCGCCCCGAGGGCCTGCTCAGTCCGGCCATCGCCCTGCGCGTCCTGCGCGGCAACCTGCAGCGCACCGCCGTCTGGCCACGCGCATCACGCCCCGGGTCACGCACTCAGCAGAAGGAGGCGGCCTGATGACCGCGACCCTGACCAAGTCCATCCTGACCGTCGACGGCATCCGCTCACCCATCCTCCAAGCCGGGCCGCCGCATGCCGGCGAGGCCGTGGTGTTCGTCCACGGCAACCCGGGCTCCAGCCAGGATTGGGCCCGGCTGATGGAGCGCGCCGGGGGGCTCGCCCGGGCCGTCGCCTGGGACCACCCGGGGTTCGGGCAGGCCGACAAGCCAGCCGGCTTCGACTACACCGTGCCGGGGTATGCCGCTCACCTTGGCCGCTGCCTGGACGCGCTCGGCATCACCCGGGCGCACCTGGTCCTCCACGACTTCGGGGGGCCCTGGGGCATGGCCTGGGCGGCCGCCCACCCCGCCGCCTTCGCCAGCGCAGCGCTGATCAACATCGGGGTCCTGCCCGGCTACCGCTGGCACTACCTGGCCCGGATCTGGCGCACCCCGGTGCTCGGTGAGCTGCTCAACGCGACCACCACCAGGACCGGGTTCAGGCTGCTGCTGCGCCACGGCAACCCGCGCGGGCTGCCTCGGCCATTCGTCGACCGCATGTACACCGACCTGGACCGGGGCACCAAGCGGGCCATCCTGGCCCTGTACCGGGCCACCGACGACCCAGCCGGCGCCAGCGTCCGCCTCGGCGCGGCGCTGCGGCCGCTGGACCGTCCGGCCCTGGTGATCTGGGGACGGCACGACCCCTATGTGCCGGTCGCCCTTGCCGAGCGGCAGCGTGAGGCATTCCCGAGCGCCCGCGTGGAGATCCTGGACAGCAGCGGGCATTGGCCGTTCATGGATGACCCGGAGCGCACCGAGCGGCTGGTGCTCGAATTCCTGAGCACCGTTGTCGGGCCCGCCCGCCGCACGACGACCGGCTGACAACGCCAAACGAGCTCGGACCGGACGCGCTTGGGCGTGCGGCCGGGTGCCGAAGGAGGCAGACCAGTGACCTCGATGACTTCCACGATCATCCGCAGCCCCCGAGGTCACCGCCCCCGAGGTCTCGCTGCCCGAGTTCGTGTTCGCCGACGCGGCCAGCCGGGCCGACAAGCCGGCCCTGATCGACGGGCCCAGCGGCCGGGCCATCACCTACGGCGAGCTGGTCGGCCGGGCCCGGCTGGTGGCCGGCGGCCTGGCCGCCCGAGGCTTCCAGCCGGGCGAGGTGTTCGCCATCTACCTCCCCAACCTGCCCGAGTACGCGGTCGCCTTCTATGGGGTGCTGCTGGCCGGTGGGACCAACACCACCATCAATCCCCTGTACACGGTCGAGGAGCTTGGCACGCAGCTGCGGGACGCCGGGGCCAGCTACCTGCTCACCATCCCGCCGTTCCTGGACAAGGCCGTCGAGGCGGCCGGCCGGTCGGGCGTGCGGGAGGTGTTCGTGCTCGGCGAGGCCCCCGGCGCCACCCCGTTCGCGGCGCTCCTGACCTCGGGCCGCCAGCCGCCCCAGGTGCGGATCGACCCGCACACCGATCTGGCCACCCTGCCCTATTCCAGCGGCACGACCGGGCTGCCCAAGGGGGTCATGCTCACCCACCACAACCTGGTCGCCAACCTCTGCCAGCTCCAGCCCGTGCGGGAGGTGCGCGCGGACGACATCGTCGTCGCCGTGCTGCCGTTCTTCCACCTCTATGGCCAGACCGTGCTGATGGCGGCGGCCCTGTGGCGGGGCGCCACGCTGGTGACCATGCCCCGCTTCGATCTGGAGCGGTTCCTGGCCGTCCTGCAGGACTACCGGGTCAGCCTCGCGTTCGTGGTGCCACCGATCCTGCTGGCCATGGCCAAGCACCCGCTGGTCGACCGGTTCGACCTGTCGGCGCTGCGGTTCGTCGGCTCAGCCGCCGCACCGATGTCGGCCGAGCTCGAGCAGGCCTGCGCCAGGCGGCTGGACTGCGTGGTCGGCCAGGCCTACGGGCTCACCGAGACCAGCCCGGCCGTGGCCGTGCACCCACCGGTGGAGGCCAGGATCCGCCACGGCTCGGTCGGGCAGCTGCTGCCCAACACCGAGGCCAAGGTCGTGGACCTGGCCACCGGGGAGGCGCTGGGCCGCAACCGGGACGGCGAGCTGTGCTTCCGCGGCCCCCAGGTGATGGCCGGCTACCTGAACGCCCCCGAGGCGACCGCCGCCATGGTCGACCCCGACGGGTGGCTGCACTCGGGCGACATCGGCCACGTCGACGACGACGGCTACGTCTATGTCGTGGACCGGGTCAAGGAGCTGATCAAGTACAAGGGCCTCCAGGTTGCCCCGGCCGAGCTGGAGGCCGTCCTGGTCGCGCATCCGCAGATCACCGACGCCGCCGTGGTGCGGATGGCCGACGAGGCGGCGGGGGAGGTCCCCAAGGCGTTCGTGGTCGCCACCACCCCGCTGTCGGCCCAGGAGATCATCGATTATGTGGCCGAGCGGGTGGCCCCCCACAAGCGGGTCCGCGCCGTCGAGTTCATCGACCAGATCCCCACGTCGCTGTCGGGCAAGATCCTGCGGCGGGTGCTCATGGACCGGGATCGGCAGCCGACGGCCAGCAGAGCCGAAACCTATGATCAGGGATTGGTGTCGCCAACCGGGAAGGGGCAGTCATGACCACGGCGATCAGCGAGGACCTACGGGCCCGCCGCAGCCAGATCGTCAAGCAGCACATCGACGCCGAGAACCGCCACGACCCCGACGGCGTGGTGGCCAGCTTCCACCAGCCCCGCTACGACATCGCCCCCTTCGGCGACGCGGGGCAGATGAACGGCCCCGAGGCGGTGCGCGAGCTATGGCAGGGGATGATCGCCGGGTTCCCCGACCTGCACATCGAACCGGGTCGGCACCTGCATGCCGATGACGCCGTGTTCGTCGAGGTGACCCTCAGCGGCACCCACCAGGGCGCGTGGATCGGGATTCCGGCGACTGGCCGGCGGGGCAGTGTCCGCGTCGCCTGCCTGTATGAGTTCGAGGAAGACCGCCTGGTCTGTGAGCGGGTGTGGTTCGACGTCGCTACGATCCTGCGCCAGCTGGGCGTGCTTCCCTCCTGATCATCCGGCGGCCGCCGGCAGGGCCGGCCTTGAGCCAGGCAATCACCCGCTCCGCTCGGCTTGCGGCTCGTGGCCCGTGACCTGCAGGCAGCCGGCGCTTGGCACGAACGTCGACGATGTCCCGGAGTCCCAGCGCACTGTGATCAGCCGTCCGTCCACGTCTGTGACCACGCCGCTGCGAGTGACGGCTCCAACCTTCTCCGACTCGACGAGCACCCGGTCGCCGACCTCGACCATGTCGACCTCCTCCTCCGCTGTTGACGCAGCCAAGCCCCATCAGTGTCCTCACGCCGCCAACCAACCTCAAGAGGTTCGTGGCTGGCAGCTGTCGGCTGACGGGGCGGCGGGCCCACCCGAGCCGACCGCCGCCCGCTTACGCCCGCGGGAGGTTAGGAGGCTGGTGACAGCAATCGGGTGATGGTGTCTGCGTCGGTTCGCAGCGACATCATCGAGTAGTCGAGGCTGGCCAGGGCACGCGCGCCGGCCGCCTGATCCACCGACCCGCAGGCGTCGGTGACCACCACCGGGATGAAGCCGAGGTCGGCCCCGTGGCGGACCGTCGGCTCGATCCCGATCTCGGTCACGGCCCCGACGATGGCGAAGGCGTTGAGCCCGCAGTCGCGCAACACCATCTCCAGCGGCGTGCCAACAAACATCGACATTGCCAGCTTGTCGAACACCACCTCGCTGGGCCGTGGAGTTAGCTCGGGGATGAGCTGAAACGTGGGCGAGTCCCGCAGGAACTGCGGCTTGACGTCCTCGACCCGCTGGACCCGCTGCCAGGCCATGGCGGTGCGCAGCTGGAAGACACCAGCCAGCTCGTTGGGCAGCGACAGGTGCCGGGCGAAGATCACCCGCATGCCAGCCTGGCGGGCGGCGTCGACCACGCGCACGACCCGGTCGACGAACGCGTCAGCATCGGGGACGTGGCGGACGATCCCGACCTGCATGTCGTAGACCAGCAGGGCCATCCGCTGGTG
>Ga0081538_10006373_pt1 | contig 10410 bp, 6 predicted proteins | sample TabmetS5T2R1_FD_71022 | JGI IMG/M metagenome (GOLD analysis project Ga0081538, IMG submission 71022) | Tabebuia heterophylla rhizosphere microbial communities from the University of Puerto Rico - S5T2R1 | ecosystem: Host-associated > Plants > Roots > Rhizosphere ...
AGACCGTGTCGGTCGTGCTCATGACCTACGCCGAGCGCGACTCGATCCGGAGCGTGATCGAGGGTTTCTTCGAGACCGGGCTGGTGGACGAGGTCCTCGTCGTCGACAACAACGCCGAACCCGGGACGCAGGAGCAGGTGCGGACGACGCGCGCCCGCCTGGTCCACGAGCGAAGCCAGGGCTATGGGTTCGCAACGCGGCGGGGCCTCCTCGAGGCCGATGGCGACCTGATCGTGCTGGCGGAGCCCGACGGCACGTTCCTGCCCGAGGACCTGATGAAGCTCCTCGTGTATAGCAACGAGTGCGACGTCGTGTTCGGGACGCGGACGACGCGGGAGCTCGTGTGGGCGGGCGCGAACATGCCCTGGTCACTCCGCTGGGGGAACTGGGCCGTGGCAAAGATGATCGAGCTTCTCTTCAACACGAGCCACCTCAGCGACGTAGGGTGCACCTACCGGCTGCTCCGCAGGGAGATCGGCCGGCATGTCGCGAGCAGGATGACCGTGGGCGGCAACCACGCCGGCGCGGAGATCATGCTGCTGACGATCGTCTCCGGGGCGCGCTTCGTCGAGGTGCCCGTGAACTACCTCCCGCGGGTAGGCGTATCGTCCGTTACCGGCAAGCAAGTGGCCGCGGCACGAGTCGGGCTCCGCATGGTCCAGCTCGTCCTGCGCTTCAGGCGCACCGCTCCCCGGCGGCCGGTGAGGGCCCCCGCCCTCGTGCACGGGACGCCGGCCGCGGCCAACGAGGCGCATGAAGAGCTCCCATTTTGACTCGATCGCGTCCGTCTACGACGACTCGCTGCCCGCGCACGTGGTCGAGCACTATCTGCGCAAGCGCACCAGGTTTGTGCTCGAGCACTGTCCCCGCGGACGGGCGCTGGACGTCGGCTGTGGGACGGGCGCCCTGGCCACACGGCTGTCCGAGGCGGGCTACGAGATGGCCGGCGTCGATCCCTCCGAGCGGATGCTGGCGGTCCTGCGCGAGAGGACGTCGGCGGTCCGGGCGATGCGGGCGTCGGGGACCGCTCTTCCCTTTCCAGACGACAGCTTCGACCTCGTCCTGAGCGTGGCCGTCATGCACCACATCGCCGACCCTGCCGAGGTGAGGGGAACGCTTGCCGAGATGGTGAGGGTCGCGCGACCCTCCGGCCGCATCCTCGTCTGGGACCACAACCCCCACAACCCGTACTGGAGGCCGCTCATGGCCCGGGTGCCCCAGGACACCGGGGACGAGAGGCTTGTCGGCGAGAGGGAAGTGGTCGGCGGGCTGCGAGCGGCGGGCGCCGAGATCCTCCTCTCGTGCCAGCTCGGCATGGTCCCCGACTTCACGCCCCGCGCCCTGCTCCGCGCTGCGCAGGCCGTCGAGCGCGCATTCGAGCGCACGCCGCTCGTGCGCTTCCTCGGCGCCCACAACGTCGTCCTCGCGACGAAGTAGCAGGCCGGGCTTCCGAGGCCGGCACGTCACCTTCGCGGCGAGCGCCGATCGGCCCAGACCTGCAGCTTCAGGTCCGCGGTACCGGGATAAGTTCGGGTCTCCACGAGGCGATAGCGCGGGCGGAAGAGCCTGGACCGCAGTGCCGTTCGACCCGAAACCACGAAGATACGGCCCCCGTCGGCGGCCGCGACGGCCGTCTCTGCCGCCCGCGCCCGCGAGACGGGCTGGTCGAAGAGCCCGAAGGGCCGGTCCCGCTGCTCGGGCACCCCCGCTCGGATCACGAGATGCTTCCGCCGAAGGCTGAGGTCGAGTGAGCTGTATGGACCCGGGCTGATCACGGCTGCGTCGATGACCACGTCGCCGGGCAGGGCGCGCCTGTCGATGAAGTTGGCGGCGGCCCGGAAGTCCGGACGCCCGTGCCGCTCGTCCAGCATCTTTGCCGCCCCGATTGCAAAGCAGGCGAGGGCGAGCGCCACGGTCACGAAGCGCAGCCGTGGGCCGGCCGCCATCAGCAGAGCCGCCAGGCAGAGCGCGAACGCCGGCAAGCCGGCGATCAGGTTGCGCCCACCGAACAGGTTGGTACCGACCGCGCTGACGATGAGCTCGCCGACCGGGACGGAGAGCGCAATGACGGCGACCAGCACCAGCCGCTGGTCGCGGGCGGAAGGCCACGCCCTCGGACCCGCGCGGACGGCCCGCACCGCGACCCCCGCGACCGCGAGGATCAGGGCCAGCGCGAACAGCACGAGCGCAGGCGTGCCCGGGAGCTCATCCAGACCGGTGTGCCGATAGGGATATCCGACCGCGGCGTGGGAGAGCGAGTCCCGGACGTACTCCCAGCTCAGGGGGTTCAGGTCTGAGAGGATCTCCGTCGTCGGCGAGCCGAAGTCCGCCCGCACGCCCGAGAGCCATGGCAGGAAGCCAAGGGCCGCGCCGACATTCGAAAGGAGCGCCGGCTTGCGCGCCTGGGGATGGGCCCATAAGAGCCAGAGGAACTGAGCCGCTAGGGGGAAGACGCTGGTGTAGTGGGTGTAGACGGCGGCGCACGAGCAGGCCGCGTAGAGCACCCACCAGCGAGCGCGGCGGGTGTCTGCGGCGAGCAGCATCGCGAGGGTGGACAGGGCCACCATCAGCACCATCAGCGCGTAGCCACGGGCCTCGGCGGAGTAATAGATGAGGAACGGCGAGAGCGCGGTGAGGGCGGCGGCGACCAGCGCGGTCGGGCGCCCCACCGTCCGGAGGCCGAGCAGGTAGACGACCGGGACGCTCGCCGCTCCGGCCACGAGCGACGGTGCCCGCGCGAGCTCCGGGGTGAGCTCTATCCGTGTCGCCAGCCACGCCGCCACGAAGAAGAGCGGCGGGGGGATCTCGGCGTCGGTATGCACGGTGGACACGACGCCGCCGAGGCCGTTCGTCGAGATGATCCAGTAGGTGGAGAGCTCGTCGCCGAAGATCGGCTCCCCCGCGACGGATACGCGAATCGCGACGCCCACCGCCGTGAGCACCACGACGACGAGGGCGGCTAACGCGCGCAGGTCGACGGGGCGCCGGCCTGCGGACCGCCCTTGCGCCTCGACGACGTGGCCCCCGCGACGCTCGGACACCCGCATCCGCGCAACCCTAGTGCTGTTAGCCTGCCTGTGCCCCACCGCGGGACGCGTCGCCGACAGGTCAACCTTCGAGATGCACAGCCCCATCACCGTTGACAAGGCCAGCGGCCCGCCGACTGTTGCGCCGGCCCGCCCCGGCGCGCCGGTCGTCATCGAGGCTCGGGGTCTCACAAAGACGTTCCGCATCCCCGAGCACCGCGTCGAGTCGCTCAAGGAGCGCGCCGTCCATCCGTTCACCCGAACCAGCTACCGCGAGCTGCGGGCCCTGGACGGCGTCTCATTCGACGTCCACAAGGGCGAGTTTCTCGGGATCGTCGGGCGCAACGGATCCGGCAAGAGCACGCTGCTCAAGATCCTCGCGAGCATCTACCAGCCGGACGCCGGCACGGTGCGGATGGCCGGTCGTCTCGCGCCCTTCATCGAGCTCGGCGTGGGCTTCAACCCCGAGCTCACGGCCCGCGAGAACGGGTTGCTGAACGGCGTGCTCCTGGGCCTGACGATGAAGGAGTCGCGTCGCCGGTTGGATGCCGTCCTCGAGTTCGCGGAGCTCGAGGAGTTCGTGGAGCTGAAGCTGAAGAACTACTCGTCAGGGATGATGGTGCGCCTGGCGTTCGCCCTGATGGTCCAGGCGGACGCCGACATCATGCTGATCGACGAGGTTCTCGCGGTGGGTGATGCCGCGTTCGCGCAGAAGTGCGTCGACGTCTTCCGAGACCGTCACGACGCGGGTAGGACCATCGTGCTGGTGACCCACGACATGGGCACCGTGCAGAGTCTCTGCGATCGCGGGATGCTGCTCCACGACGGGGACATGAAGTTCATCGGCGATGCCCGGGAGACCGCCGCGAAGTACCACCGGTTGAACTTCGGGGTCGACAGGAACGCGAAGGGCGCCGAGCTGGACCGCCAGCTCAACGCGGTCGTCGATGACGATGCCACCCGCCTGGTGGAGGCTCGGCTGACCGACGAGGAAGGCCGGACGACTCGCGACATCGCGAAGGGTGAGCCGATGCGTGTGGAGGTCGTCCTCGAGGCCCGGCGGGAGCTCGTCAACCCCACGTTCATGTTCCATGCCCAGACGGCGGACGAGGGCACCGTGGTGTTCGAGTTCCTCCTGGGACTCCAGGGATCGGGAAGGGACCGGATCGCCGAAGGGGAGCGCGTACGGCTGGTCGGCGAGGTCGAGAACCCGCTGGTACCGGGGCGCTACATGCTGAACTGCTGGGTCCGCCGCGACGACGAGAGGGGCAACATGGCCGTCCAGCCGTTGTGGCTGCTCAGGTTCGCCGTGTCCGGCACCGCCTCACAGCATCACGGACTGGTTTCGGTGGAGGCCGAGTTCTCCGTCGAGCCGGAGCCTGGGCCGCCCGCGTGACGGCCGGCCCGCAGGAGCTCGCTCGGGGCTCCCGCGACGCAGCGGTGCTCGAGGAGGACGTGTTGCTGCGGCCCATCAGCGGTCCGTCGGCGCTGGGTGGCGGCTGGCGGCGCTCGTTCGAGCTCCTACTCCTGCTGTCGGTCACCGACTTCAAGAAGGCCTACTTCGGCACCGCGCTCGGGTACGTGTGGTCACTCGCACGCCCGCTCATGCTGTTCGGCGTGCTGCTGGCGGTGTTTACGCAGGTGTTCCGGATCGGCTCGCAGGTGCCGAACTATCCGGTTCTCCTGCTGTTCAACATCGTCCTGTTCAGCTTCTTCCAGGAGGCCACGGTCACCGCGGTCAACTCGCTCGTGACACAGGAGTCCGTGGTCAGGAAGACGCAATTTCCGCGACTGGTGATCCCTCTGGCGGTCGTGCTGACCAGCCTCTTCAACCTCGGCCTGAACCTCATCGTGGTGTTCGTCTTCATCCTCGCCTGGGGCATCGATCCGACCTGGACCTGGCTCCTCTTCCCCCTCGTCTTGGGGCTTCTCTTCGTCCTCACCACTGGGGTATCGATGATCGTCTCGTCGCTTTACCCCCGCTTCCGGGACACGGCGATCATCTGGTCGGTGGCGGCCACGGTCCTCTTCTACGCCACTCCCGTGCTCTATCCGCTGGAGGTCGTGCCGGAGACCCTGCGAGACATCCTGTCCCTGAACCCGCTCGCACCGCTGTTCGAGCTGGCGCGGACATGGATCATCGACCCGACCGCGCCCGGCCCGATCGACGCCGCGGGAGGCCTCGAGCGCCTGCTCCCGGCGATCGGGATCTACATCGCGATCTGCGCGATCGCGGTGCGGACGTTCAACCGCGAGGCGCCCCGCATCGCGGAGCAGCTCTGACCGCCTCGAGGAAGGTCGCCACGCGCGCCATCACCTCGTCGTCGAACGACCGGGTCCAGCCCCGGCTCCAGCGGACTTCGCTCCCTTGCAGGCGGGCCTCGACGTCCTCAAGGCGGCCGGCGGCCTCCCGGAGCCCGCCCGCGAGGGCCTCGAGGGTCGGCTCGACGGCGATCAGGTTGGAGGAGATGGCGGACATTGCCTCGGAGGTCTTGTTCTCGAAGGTGTTCGTCACGGTGAGCATCCCGGCCGACGCCATCTCGATCGGCACGAGGCTCGGATGGGGCGTGTACATCAGGGCGAGCCCGACGTCGTGCGCTCGCAGCATCTCGGCGTAGGCCGCCTGGTCGTGGCGTGGAAGCAGGGTCAGAACGGCTCCTGAGCCGAGGTTCATGCGGCGCTGCTCGTTGACGGTCCCGATCCCATGCAGCTCCCACCCCGGCCCGAACGTTCCCTCCTGCGCCACGCGGTCCAGCGCCAGCATGCCGAGCTCGAACATGTTTCGCGAGGCGTGCGGCTCCGGGCGAGCGTAGAAGAGGAGCTTGCGGGTCTGACGGCGAGCGAGCTCGTCCGCGAGCGGAGGACGGACCGCCGTGATCGCGTTCTGAAACGCGACCGATTCCTCGTCGCCTCCGGCTGCACCACCTGAGTAGACGCCGATCTCGTGGCGTCGGAAGTAGTCGCGGAGAAACTCGGTGGAGAAGAGGGCGAAATGCGGAAACCGGTAGGACTCGCTCGCCAGCGCCGCATACGTGCCCATGGGGAACGTAAACGGCTCGTACTCCTGGATCAGGTAAAGGAACCGCTCGCCGTCCAGCTGCCGCATCGCCTCACGCGCGACGTGCGCGGTCCACCAGGTAGTCGCAATGAAGCTATCCGACCGGCTGACTTCGACGGCCGGAGACTCCCGTCCGAAGACCACCTCGACCCGATCGAAGAGGCCCGTGAGGCCGCTGTAGGCCTCGAGCGTTTGACGCCAGGACCGGGGCAGCGGGCCGACTGGATCGACGGTCACGATCCGGACCCGCTCCCCGTAGTCCGCGAGTCGACCAGCGAGGTTGAGCTTTGCGATGTACCCGCCAAAGAAATGGTCCAGGTCGATGGTCGGGATCAGGATGTTGATCCGGCGGGGGCCATCGTCCAGCAGGGCGAGCTCGAGCGGAGCGATCTTCGCGGCGACCTGCCCGACCGCGGGCGTGGCCGGCTCCTGCCGACCCGGGGTCGGCAACAGGGAGGACGGTGGCCGCGCGTCGATTCGCAGCCGGGAGCGCGGGCGCTCACGCCCGCGGGTGCTTGCCACGAGCAGGTGCCGCCACACGAACGCCAGGAGGAGCCCGAGCTCCGCGCCAACGGTCTCGGGCTGGCCGACCATCTCGCGCACCGACCGCCGCGCCAGATCCCACAGCGCCAGTGGAGACCGCTCCGCCCGCATGAACCGGGTGAGTGCCCGGTGCTTCGGAGCCGCGAGCCGGCTCCCGCAGCGCATTTCCAAGACGGTTCCGAACTGCATCAGCCGGCAGCAGTCGACGAAGAATCGCATTCGCCAGCGGCCCACGCGTACACGTGGATTCCTGTGAAGAGTGCGAAGCGAGTCGACCCGCTCGCGGAGCCCGGTGATCTGGTTCGCCTTCGCGTGACCGAGGACCGCCTCGCCGTGCTGGACGTAGTCGTAGAGCGGACGATCGACGAACGCGATGTCGCCCAGGGCGAGGGCCGCGAGCGCGACCCAGTGGTCGTGGAAGTGCGTGAACTGGCCCGGCGGGAACGGCAGCGCGAAGTCGAGCAGCTCGCGCCTGAACAGCGAGGCCGCGCCGGTCACGCAGTTGGCCATGAGCAGCGAGGACATGTCGGAGTGGTTGTTGCGACGCACACTCCAGTAGGTGTCGGCTACCGGCTCGCCGTCGCTGCGGACGATTCGGGCGTCGCTGTAGACGAGCTGCGCATGTCCGATCTCGCGGAGCAGGGTCTCGAGCTTGTCCGGATACCAGTAGTCGTCCTGGTCCGCCATGGCGACGAAGTCGGCGCCGGGAGGCGAGAGCGAGAGCGCTCGCTCGAAGTTGTGGTAGAAGCGCAGTCGGCGCGGCGAGCGGGTCAGAGTGAAGCGGGGATCGCCCGCCACGATCTGCTTCATCGCCGCGAAGCGCTCGGGGCTTGAGCAGTCGTCGCTGATCACACAGATCCAGTTGCGGTGTGTCTGTGCTCGGATCGATTCGATCTGGCGCCTGAACATCTCGATCGCGGGCTCATATGTCGCCATGCAGATCGCCACGAGCGCGCCCTCGGAAGCCAGGGGCTGCACCTCGACCGGGTGCTCGATGCGCGGTGTGGTCGGGATCCGTGCGAGCTCCGCACGTTCTTCGCCGCCATCGTCGAGCACCGCGCATAGGAGGAGCTCACAGTCGCCTTCACGGTCGCGCGGCAGGATCCGGGCGATCCCCCAGAAGCCGCTCCGGTAGCTTCGGAGGAACGGATCATCGGCGGAATCCGGGTCGGCGTCCGGAAGCGACGTCTCATCAAGCCCTGGGTGGAACGCCCGCAGCACGTCGATCCGAGGCATGCCATGGAGCATCACCGGCTGAACGTCGCCGTCGACCTGGAACTTCAGCGAGCGGAGCCGACTCTTGGCGGAGAAGCACCAGCCACAGACGAATAGCGCGGTGCCGGCTCCGACCGCAACACTGCCTGGGAGCGGGAAGTCCAAGCCAACCTGCAGGTCGCGGAGGTTCCGGCCGGGAGCGACCGACCTCACGCTGGGAGAGCTATGCGTGACTGCCAAGCCGCGTCACACTACAGCGCGCTCGGGTCCGCCGGCCCCAGCCAAGCTATGGGCCCGCATCCCGCAGAGTGTCCGCCGCGAGAGGATTGAGCGACCCCACCTTCCGGGCGGCACGCGCCGCACGCTTCTTGTCTCCCGTCACGGAGTACAGGTAGTTGAGGGAGATCCAGCCCTCGAGGTAGTCGGGCTCCTCCCTGACTACCTGCTCCACGATTGCGATCCCCTGCTTGCGGCGCCCGGCGGCGGAGAGAAGGAGACCTTCATTCAACAGCGGCTCATGGTCCACGCTCAGTACACGGGCGTCCCGCAGCGCGCGTCGAGCCCGTTCCCTCTCCACAGGGCTCAGTGAGGCGTTCCCGTCAGCGTCGGCCGCGGTGAGTGCCTCCGACTCAAGGTTGAGCGCCCGGACGCCGAGCGCGAGCCAAGCTGCCGCAACGAGGGCGACAGCGATGAGCGCACCGCGTATGACGATGGAGGCCACCGCCTGGCGAGTCTACGGGCTGCTCTAGTGTCCCCGGCCGCATGCGGAAATGGGTGCTTGCCACCGCCGCATCGGCGCTGATCGTTGTGCCGACTGCACTCGCGTTCTTCTCGGGAGGCTTCTTCGATCGCCCTCGTCTGATTGCCGGCATCGCCTCGTGGGGGCTCGTGCTGCTCGCCGCCGTCTTCGCCCCGCGGCCCCTGCCCGCGACCATGCCCGGCCGAGGAGCCCTCGCCGGGCTCTTCCTGCTCACCGCCTGGACAGCGCTGTCGCTCATATGGGCGCCGCTGGGCGGCCGAGCGCAGGACGACCTGCAGCGACTGCTGCTCTATCTCGGTTTCTTCATTGCGGCGGTGGCGTTGCTGCGGGCAGTCGGCGTCCGGCGCTGGCTTGAGCCAGGAGTCGTCCTCGGGGCCTTCGCCGTCGTCGGCTACGGGCTAGCCGAGCGGCTGCTCCCTGGGCTGCTCGAGTTCGACCGCAGCCACACCGCGTCCGGTCGGCTCGAGCAGCCGCTCACCTACTGGAACGCAGAAGGCGCGTTTGCCGCAGTCGGCCTGCTGCTGGCGGTGCGCATCGCCGGCGACCCGGAACGTCCAAAGGCCCTCCGTGCGGCCGCGGCCGCCGGCGGTGTGCCCCTCGCGCTCGGGGTGTACCTGACCTTCTCCCGCGGCGCGCTGGCGGGCGTCGCAGCCGGCATGGTGGTTCTGTTCGCCCTCACCCCGCAGGCGAGGCCGCAGCTCCGCGCGGCGGTCGCCGTCCTCGGAGCCGGGACTCTCGCGGCGCTCGTTTCGAGCCGGCTGACGACCGTCGAGTCGCTGCACAGGGGCGAGGGCGGGGACCCCGGGGAGGGGCTCGCGATGCTAGCCGTCCTCGTGCTGCTGGCGGCTGCCGCTGCGACCGTGGTGACCCGCCAGCCGCGGCGGGAGCTGAGAGCCCCGACACTGCCCGTCTCGCGACCAGCGGTCGTGCTCACGCTGTCCGTCGTCGCGCTCCTCGTCGCGGCTATCGGCGCCACCGCGCTCGAGGGCGAGCCGCAGGGCACCTCTCCGCAGGAGACGACCAGTGCCGAGCGGTTCGGGTCGATCGACAGCAATCGCTACCGCTACTGGCAGGTGGCTGTCGAGAGCTGGGCGGACCATCCTCTGATCGGACTGGGGTCGGGAGGCTTTCTCGTCGAGTGGCGGAAGCAGCGTGAACGCGTCGACGAGTCGGCCGATGCGCACTCTCTCTACGTCGAGACCGCGGCGGAGCTCGGCGCTATCGGGCTCGGAGCGCTCCTGCTCTTCCTGGCCGGCGTGGGGGCCGCCGCCGTCCGGCTGTACCGGCGCGACCCCGGGGCGGCCACCGGGCTTGCCGCAGGGCTCGCCGCCTGGGCCATCCATACCGGTCTCGACTGGAACTGGGAGATGCCGGCGGTGACCCTCCAGGCGCTGCTCCTCGCCGCGGCGGCGGTAGCCTGGAGCGAGGCCGGTGACGCGGCGGGGCGAGACGCGTCGCCCGCCGACCGGACGCAGCGCGGCGAGTACGACGCACGGCCGCAGCTGCCGTCCCTGCCTAGGAGATCTGCTAGGACTCTCCGGATGCGTGGCGCCGCACTCCTGTTCTTACTATGCGCTGGGCTGGCCGTTCTGCTCCCGGCGGCCGCGCTCGCCCAGAGCGCGGGCGACGAGCAGTACGTCGACCCCTTCCAGGAGGAGCCCCAGGGTGGATCCGGCGGCGGGGGCGGCAGTCAAGGGACAGGCGACGAGAACCAGGGCACGCAGACGGGTACGGAGACGGGCTCGACCGGCGAGACGACCGGCACGACCGACAGTACGACCGCGCCCGCCCCCACCGACGCGGGCGGC
>Ga0081538_10006374_pt1 | contig 10408 bp, 13 predicted proteins | sample TabmetS5T2R1_FD_71022 | JGI IMG/M metagenome (GOLD analysis project Ga0081538, IMG submission 71022) | Tabebuia heterophylla rhizosphere microbial communities from the University of Puerto Rico - S5T2R1 | ecosystem: Host-associated > Plants > Roots > Rhizosphere ...
TCAGCGGCGGGTCGCAGCCCGGCAACCGCTTCGGCAGCCCGGTCCCGTACCCCGAGCACCGCAGCAGCTTTCCGCAGCGGCTGGCGGGCCTCGCCGCGATGCTCGCCGCCGGACTGCCGCTTCGCTGCGTCGCGCTCCGCGCATACGGCATGTACGACACGCACGCCGACCAGCCGGACGCCCTCGCGCAGGGGCTGAAGCTCACCGGCGACACGCTGCTCGCCTTCCAGCGGGACCTCGAGGCGCGCGGCCTCGCCGATCGAGTTCTCACGCTCGTCTGGTCGGAGTTCGGGCGGCGCGGCGAGGAGAACGGCTCCGATGGGACCGATCACGGCGCCGCCGGCGTCGCACTGCTGATGGGGACGCGCGTGCGCGGCCAGATGATCGGCGAGCTGCCGCGGCTGCACGACGCGCTCGACCGCGACGGCAACCTGAAGGCGAGCGTGGACTACCGGAGCCTCTACACGTCGCTGCTCGAGCAGTGGTTCGACTTCGACGCCGCAGGCGCGATCCCGAACGCACGCAAGTACCGGCGGCTCCAGCTCGTCAAGTGAGGATCGTCGCGCTTCTCACCCTGACCGCTCTCGCGGTCCTCGGCGCAGCCGCACAGCCGCTCCTCGGCGCACGCGCGCCGGCCCGCGTTCAGGTCACGGCGCTCGAGTTCGAGTACCGGCTGTCGCGGCTATCGGTGCGCCAGGGGCGTGCGCTGATCGAGCTCGTGAACTACGGCGAGGACGAACACGATCTGTTCCTGCGGCGAGTCGGCGGGACGAAGGTCTGGCGGACACGCAAGATCCTCCCCGGCTCACGCGCGACCCTCGCGGTCAAGCTGCGGCCGGGCGTCTACCGGCTCTGGTGCCAGGTCGCCGACCACCGCTCGCGCGGCATGCGCGCGACTCTGCGCGTCAGACGCTAGCCGCCTCCTCGTAGACCGCATCCGAGAGTCGCGGCCACGCCTCCTTCGCCCAGGCCCCGAAATCGCGATCCGTCAGCACGCCGAGGGCGAGCCGAGCCTCGGGATCGACCCAGATGAACGTGCCGCTTCCGCCCCAGTGGCCGAACGTTCGCGACGAGACGCGCGTGCCCGACCAGTGGCCCGGTTTCTCGTCGCGCAGCTCCATTCCCAGCCCCCAGTCGTTGGGGTCGAATCGGCCCATCTCCGGGATCACCCCGGCGAGTCCGGGGAACTGCACGGTCGTCGCCTCGTCGAGCGTTTCCGAAGCGATCAGGGTTGGAGCGAGCAGCTCCTGGCCGACGGCGAGCAGGTCGTCGAGGTCGCCGAACAGGTGCGAGCCCGCGGAGCCGCGGAGCTCGGCGCCCAGCTCGAGCGGCTCGAGCACGGCCTGGCGGAGATACTCGGCAAACGGCATCTCTGCGCGCTCGGAGACGAGCTCGGCGAGGACGTCGAAGCCCGTGTTCGAGTAGATCCGGCGCTTTCCGGGCGAGCTCATCGGCTCGCGGCCCTCGAACGGCAGGCCGGACGCATGTGCGAGTAGGTGCCTGACGGTCGAGCCCGGCGGGCCGGCAGGCTCATCCAGGTCGACGGTTCCCTCTTCCGCTGCCACGAGGGTGGCCAGCGCGGTTACTGGCTTGGTCACGGAGGCCCAGCGAAACTCGTGATCGCGCGGACCGTACGTCGCGACGACATCCCGATCGCGCACGACACCCGCCGCGACCGTGTCGGCCGGCCACGCCTCCACCTGACGCAGAGCTTCCACGGCGGCGGATACTTGCAGGATGGAACGCCGACGCATCTCGTCAGCGATGCCGATGGAGCAGACGTACGGCTACTCGCGCGCGGTCGTTGCGGGCGACCGCGTGTTCGTCTCCGGAACCGCGCCGGTGATGCCGGACGGGGCCGATCCGCCGGCGGACGCGTACGGCCAGGCCCGCCGCTGTCTCGAGATCATCCTCGCCGCCCTGGAGAGCGCCGGCGGTGGGCCGGAGCACGTCGTGCGAACCCGGCTGTACCTGACTCGCACAGAGGACATCGATGCGGTCGGCCGCGCCCACGGCGAGGCCTTCGGCGACATCCGTCCGGCGACGACCGGCATCGTCGTCGACGCGCTCTTCGACCCGCGGTGGCTCGTCGAGATCGAAGCCGAGGCCATAATCGACCGATGAAGCAAGCTTGGCCCGCCTCAATTACCGGCAACGGCCTCGGGCCGGCCGGCAGCGTGCTCGAGCACAAGTTCGGCTCGGGACCGGCTTACACCCTCGGCGTCGAGGAGGAGTACATGCTCCTCGACGGCGAGTCGTTCGACCTCGTGCAGCGGATCGACACGGTCCTGGCGGCGTTCGTCGGCCATGAGGACGAGGCACGGATGAAGCCGGAGCTGATGCAGTCGACGCTCGAGGTCGCGACGCCCGTCTGCCGCACCGCCGGCGATGCCGACCGCGAGCTCCGGCGGCTCCGAACCGCGGTCCGCGAGATCGCCAATGACAACGGGCTGCGGATGGGATCCGCGGGGACGCATCCGTTCAGCTTGTTCGAGCGCCAGCGGATCACCGCCCGCGACCGCTACCGCGCGCTCGTCGACCAGATGCAGTACGTCGCGCGCCGGGAGCTCATCTTCGGGCTCCACGTCCACGTCGCCGTCGACGACCCGGACAAGGCGATCCACGTCGTCAACGGGATCCTGCTCGACCTCCCCCTCCTGCTCGGGCTGTCCGCCAGCTCGCCGTTCTGGCGCGGCGAGCCAACCGGTCTCGCCTCGACCCGGCAGCCGATCTTCGCTGCATTCCCGCGGTCAGGCCCTCCTCCCCGCTTCCGCGACTACGAGGACTACGCCGAAGTGATCGGGTACCTGGAGCACACCGGCTGCATCGCCGACTACACGCACATCTGGTGGGACATCCGCCCGCACCCGAAGCTCGGCACGGTCGAGATCCGGATCTGCGACGGAGTCACGCGGGTCGAGGACGCGGTCGCGATCAGCGCCTTCTGTCAGGCGCTCGTGAAGTTCTACAGCGAGCTCTACGAGGAGCAGGGTGAGGTGCCGAGCTTCCACCGGATCCTCACGACCGAGAACAAGTGGCTCGCCGTCCGCTACGGGCTCCAGGCGCCGCTGATGGACCTCGCAACCGGACGGCGGAACCGAGCCGCGGTCGCCCAACTCGTCCGCCGGCGGTTGAAGGACCTCGAGCCGCATGCCCGTGAGCTCGGATCCGAGCGTGAGCTCGAGGGGATCCGCGACATCCTGCGCATGGGCAACGGCGCAGACCGGCAACTCCGTGTCTACAACGCGAACCGCGACATCGTCGAGGTCGCGCGTGAGATCGCGGACGCGACCGAGGCGGCGGCAATTTAGACGCAGGAGCCCGCGAAGACCTGCCGAACCGAGCCCGCGCGGCTTGAAACCTAGCCACGAGGAGTCGCATCGACGACAGTACGGGCATGAAAGCGCGCGATGTCCCGGACCTCTCCGGGCAGTCACGACGTAGTCCCGGCGATGGACCTCTGCGGCGTGGCCGTGCGTATAGCAAGCGCGCGATGGCGGGCTTGCGAGGGGACGAGCGAGCCTGGGTTCGGGGTGCCCAGGCCGGTTCGCTCGCCGATCTGGAGTCGCTCTTCAGAGAACACTGGCCGCGCGCGTACCGCGCCGCGTATCTCGTCGTGCACGACGGCGCGGCCGCGGAGGACATCGCCCAGGAAGCGTTCCTCGCCGCGATTCGGACGCTCGACCGCTTCGACCGCCGTCGACCGTTCGCGCCGTGGCTCCACCGGATCGTCGTCAACCGCGCGATCGACTGGGCGCGCGCTCGCACGCTGCGAGCCGAGGTCGGCGACGGCTCCCTCGCCGCTGTCTCCGAGCCGGAGCGCGCCCCAGGGACCTTCTCCCCTCCCGTGGTGGCCGCGCTGGCGAAGCTCTCGCCGGACCACCGCGCGGTGATCGTCCTGCGGCATCTGCTCGAGTACACGCCCGGCGAGATCGCGGAACTGCTCGCTCTGCCGCGTGGCACCGTGAACTCCCGGCTCCGACGCGGCCTGGACGAGCTCGCCGACCTGCTGGAGGGCCGAAGGTGAACGAGCGCAAGCTGAAGCAGCTGCTCGTCGCGACGACGCCGCCGGACGAGATGGGAGCGCAGCGGCGCGGCTGGCGCGTGGTGCGGAAGGCCTTCGGTGAACGCGAGCCGAGTCCGTGGCCAATGCGTCACCGGCGGCCGCTGACCGCCGTCGCGGTCGCAGTCGCCGTGTTGGCGGCCGCCGTCAGCCCACCGGGCCGCGCGGTCATCGACGGCGTGCGGGATGCAGTCGGCACGGAGACAGTCGTCGGCGTCCCGCGGCCTCGCCCCGCGCTGTTCTCGTTGCCGGCTCAGGGTCGGGTGCTTGTTGCGGCGCCGGGAGGAGTCTTCGTCGTTTCGTCCGACGGATCGAGGCGCAGGCTGGGCGCCTACGAGCAGGCGACCTGGTCGCCGCAGGGCCTCTTCGTCGGCGTCGCGAAGCGCCACCAGCTCGCAGCGGTCACGCCGAGAGGACAGGTTCGCTGGACGCTGTCTCGACCGAATGTTTGGCTGCCTCGCTGGTCGCCGAGCGGCTTCCGGATCGCGTATCTCAGCGGACGCAACCTCCGCATCGTCGCGGGCGACGGGACCGGCGACCACCGGGTCGACTCGGCGCAGCGAGTCGCTCCCATGTGGAAGCCCGGCGAGGAGCACGTCCTGGCCTACTCAGATCGGAACGGCACCATCAACGTCATCGAGACCGACGGCGCCCAGACCCTGTGGACCGCGGCCGGCAGCGCCTCGTCGCCCTCACAACTCGAGTGGTCGTCCGATGCCGCGCGCCTGCTTGCCGTCCGCAGACTCGAGGGCAGACGCTTCGCGCTTGTCGTCTTCGACGGCGACGGGCGCCGGCGGCAGTACCTCGAGCTGCCCGGCACGCCGATCGACGCCGCGTTCTCGCCGAACGGCCACCGGATCGCACTCATCCGGCGCGTCGGCGCGCGCAGCGAGCTGCTCGTGGTCGACGGCGACAGCCTCCGCAACCAGAGTGTCGTCTTCTCGGGACGCGGCCTCTTCAGCGACGTTGCCTGGTCGCCAGGCGGCCGCTGGCTTCTCCTCGGCTGGCAGAGCGCCGACCAGTGGCTCTTCATCCGCTCCGCGGATGTGAGCAAGGTGGCGGCGGTTTCGAGCCTGTCCGTGCAGTTCGACCCCGGCAAGACGAGCCGCGGCGGCTTCCCCCGGATCGAAGGCTGGTGCTGCCAGGGTTAGGGTGCACGGGTGCTCGCACCCGGCGATCCCATTCCTGACGGCGAAGTCTGGCTCGCGCCGCGCGAGAGCATCCCGCTCCGGGAGCTCGTCGAAGAGGGCCCCGTACTCCTGCTCTTCTATCTCTTCGACTGGTCGGGCACCTGAACGAACGAGATGGAGCTCCTGCGTGACAGGGGCCGGGAGCTCGAGCAGGCTGGAATCCGCGTGATGGCCGCGTCGCGTGACTCGCCGTGGTCGCACATCGCCTGGACCCAGGCTCTCGACCTCAACTTTCCGCTCCTCTCGGACTGGAACGCCGACGCCGTCAGAGGGTTCGGCATCGGGCGGGACTATCGCGGGATGGCCGACGTGGCGCGCCGCACGGCGTTCCTGATCGACGCCGACGGTACGGTCCGCGGCGCATGGGCCTACGACGACGGCGAGCTCCCCGACTTCGACGAGCTCATCTCCGCCGCGCTGGCTTTGTCGGGCTCGTCGTAGCGATCTACCTCGGCGCAGGCCTTCTCTCCACCTGGCCTGCGCTGAAAGACGCGAGGCACGACTTCATGGCCGAGGGGCTTCAGGGTCTTCCGGGCGCGGCCGCTCCCGGGGACCATCTCCAGACGACCTGGCAGCTCTGGCTTCCGGGCCACCAGCTCGGCCGCGGCGCGAGCCCGATCCGCGATCCCTACAGCTTCCAGCCCGAGTCCGAGCCCCGCGTGAACTTCGCCGGCTGGCCGTTCGGGCTTCCGTACTGGCCGCTCCATGGGCTGCTCGGGACTGTGGGAGCCTGGAACGCGTTCCTCTTGTTGGGGTACCTCGGCGCGGGGGGCTTTGCCTTCCTCTGGCTCCGCTCCCTCGGGCTCGGTGTCGGTGCGGCCTTTGTCGGCGGCGCGGCCTTTGCGCTCGCCCCGTACCGCGCCGCGCAGGGCGGCGCCGGTCACCTACTCGCGTGGATCTGCATGTTCATTCCGCTCTCGCTCTGGGCCTGGGAGCGCCGGCTGTACGTCCTCGCCGCCGCCGCACTCGCCTCGATCCCGCTCTCGGGACAGGTGCACCTCGCGCTCGGCGCGATCCCGTTCGCCGTCGCGTACATGCTGCTCCGAGGCGGCGACCGGCGATGGGCAGTGGGCGCCGCGGTCGGCTCCGTTGCGGCGGGCCTCCTCGTCTGGGCCGTCTCGATCCGTGACTCGATCGGCGAGGCGCGCTCCTTCGCGCAGGTCGAGCGGTATTCCGCCGAGCTCGCGGACTTCGTCGCGCGCGATCCTCGCCATGGCCTCGAGGCGTTCGTCTTGCTCGGCTGGCTCACGCCGCTGGCCGCCCTCGCCGGGCTCGCGCTCACCCGGTCGCGGCTCGGCGTGCTGCTCGGTCTTGGAGTCGCGATCCCGTGCCTGCTCGCGCTCGGCGGCAACCTGCCGGGGTACGAGGCCGTCTGGGATGTGGCGCCGGGACTCGGGTCGACGCGCGTCCCCAGCCGGCTGATGCCGATCGCGTGCCTGGCGCTCGCGGCACTTGTGGCCCTCGCCGTCTCGCGGCTGCGCTGGCGCTTCGCACCGCTCATCGCGCTTGTCCTCGTCGCGCTCGACCTCCGCCTCGGCGTGACGGCGGTGCGACCCACAGCGGCCGACGAGGACAACCGCGCGTACGCGGCAATCCGCGACGCCGAGCTCGGCCGGCTGCTCGAGCTCCCGGTCTACCCACCCGATCGCCAGGAGGCGAGCGTCTACCTCTACTACGCGATGCAGGCTCCGCGCGAACGTCCGGCCGGGTACTCCACCGCCGCGCCGAAGGAAGCGGGAGCTGAGCTTCGCGAGCTGCGGCCCTGCCCCGACGCGCGGCACCTCGGCGATCTGGGCGTGCGGCTGCTGGCCGTTCACGGGCGGGCCCGGTGCGGGGTGGCCGGCCGCCTCCTCGCGCGCGACGGGGCGATCGCTCTGTACGAGGCCTACATACCCGTAGCCTGGTAAGGACGTGGAGCTCGAGACCTACACGTTCGTCCTCCTCCGTCGTGGGCCGCGGGCGGGCAAGTATTCCGAGTCGGAGCTCGAGGAGATCCAGCGGGGGCATCTCGCATTCCTCGACGAGATGCACGCGCAGGGACACCTGCTGCTGTCCGGGCCCTTTCAGGACCAGGAGGACGAAACGAAGCGCGGGTTCTGCGTCTACCGAACGGGCCTCGACGAAACGAGGCGCCTGACCGAGGGCGACCCGGCGATCCAGGCGGGACGCATGTCGGTCGAGGCCATGACGTGGCTGACGAGGAAGGGGGCGCTCGATGGCCTCCGATAGCGGGCTCGCACAAGGCGACGACGGCGTCGCGCGCTGCTTCTGGGGCGACTCGCCGCCCGAGTACCGCGCGTACCACGACACCGAGTGGGGCTTCCCCGTCGCCGACGACCGGCGGCTCTTCGAAAAGCTCTGCCTCGAAGGCTTCCAGTCGGGGCTCTCGTGGCTGACGATCCTCCGCAAGCGCGAGGGATTCCGGGAGGCGTTCGCGGGCTTCGACTTCGAGCAGGTCGCGCGCTTCGGCAAGAGGGACGTCGAACGTCTCCTCGGCGACGCGTCGATCGTCCGCCATCGAGGGAAGATCGAAGCGACGATCAACAACGCCCAGCGTGCCGTCGAGCTGGTCGAGAAGGAAGGCTCGCTGGCGGCGTTCGTCTGGCGCTTCGAGCCCGACCCAAGCTCACGCCCGAAGCGGCTGACCTGGGCGGCCCTCCTCGAGATGGCGCAGACGCCGGAGTCGCAGGCGCTCGCGAAGGAGCTCAAGCGCCGCGGCTGGCGCTTCGTCGGTCCGACGACGGTCTATGCGTTCATGCAGGCGATGGGCCTCGTGAACGACCACGTCGAGGGGTGTGGATTTCGCGCGTCTGCCGACGAGGCGCGGGCGGCGTTCGCCGTTCCCACGTGAGTGACATGCCAATTGCTAGGGCCGCGCGATCCGTACGCGATCAGGATTGGCGAGGCGTGAGGCGGCTGTGCGGCGCGCCTGCGCCGAGCGGCTCGCTGGCGCGAATGCACTCCAGGTGAACCACTGGCCGAATCCGCGTTGCAGCGTCCGCGGGCCGTTCAGCGTTAGCTGGCCGCCTCGAATCGCCCCGCCGAGCTCGGCCTGTCCCAAGTAGATGCGATAAAGCGTGGTGGTGTCGACGCCGACCTCGAGGTCGACGTCGAAGCCGGGATGCTGGAGGCAGACTGAGACCTCGGACGGCTCGAGGACCATCCAGTAGCGCCGTTTGGGGCCGCGAAAGTCGAACTTCACCACGATTCGGTTGGGTGGGAGCCGCTCGCGATCGACGTGGCGCGCCATCCAGACGATCAATAGGTCGGGATCGAGTTCCTCGGCGCGCGGCTCGGTGAACGACCACGTCGCCCCCCACTCGCCGATCGCCTGCACGACGGGCTGGAGGTCACGGCCGGCGGGCGTGAGGCGATAGTCGATGGTCCGGCCTTTGGGGCCCGTCCTGCGCTCGATGACCTCCGCCCGCTCGAGCGCACGCATGCGGTCTGTGAGGACCGAGCGCGAAATTCCAGGCAGGCCGCGTTGGAGCTCGTTGAAGCCGCTCGCGCCGCCGAGCATCTCGCGCAGAATCAGCAGCGTCCAGCGGTCGCCGAGGATCTCAGTGGCCTTGGCGACCGGGCAGTACTGCGCGTAGCTGCGCATCTCGCAACGATGCTAACCACCAGGTCTGCTATTCGGACCGGTTGGTTCGAAAGACGAACTAGTAGCCCCGGGGTCGCCAAGCCTACGGTCCTTGCATGGCTATCCAGACGCCGATCCTGGAGACGAAGCCATTCGACGAGCTCAGCGGATCGTTCCGCGGAGAGCTGCTGCTGCCGACCAGCCCCGGCTATGACACCGCACGGAGGATCTGGAATGGCGCGATCGACCGCCGTCCGGCCTGTATCGCCCGCTGCACCGGCGTGGCCGATGTGGTCGCGGCCGTGCGCTTCGCGCGCGAGCACGACCTGGAGATCGCCGTACGGGGCGGGGGCCACAGCGTGGCCGGCACCGCTGTGTGCGACGACGGGGTCGTCATCGACCTCTCGGCGATGCGGGCCGTGTCAGTCGACCCCGCCGGTCGCACGGCCTGGGTGCAGGGCGGTGCTCTGTGGGGCGATGTCGACCACGAGACGCAGGCCCACGGTCTGGGCACCACCGGCGGCATCGTGAGCCACACCGGCGTTGCAGGGCTCACCCTCGGGGGCGGCATCGGCTTCCTCATGCGCAAGCACGGGCTGGTCGTCGACAACCTGATTGCGGCCGAGATGGTCACTGCAGAAGGCAGAGTCGTCCGGGCCTCCGCCGGCGAACACCCCGATCTGTTCTGGGCGCTGCGAGGCGGCGGCGGCAACTTCGGCGTCGTCACGTCGTTTCAGTTCGCTCTGCATCCCCTCGGCCCGACCGTGATGGCCGGGCCCGTCTTCTGGGCGGCCGACGACACGACCGATGTGCTGCGCTTCTACCGGGACTTCGTTTCCGAGATTCCCGACGAGCTCGGCACCGTCGTCAAGCTCTGCAGCATCCCCCCTCTGCCGGTCATCCCCGAGGATCTGCATTGGCGGCCTGCCATCGCCGTCGTCTGCTGCTACGCCGGCGCCGCCGAAGACGGCAGGCGCGCGGTGCAGCCGCTCCGCGAGTTTGGGTCACCGCTCGTCGATCTCCTTTCACCCAAGCCGTACGTCGCCTTCCAGGCCGGCTTCGACGACACCGTCCTCCACGGGTGGCACTACTACTGGAAGGCGACGAACCTCGTCGGCCTCACCAACGACGCGATCGCCGTCATCGCGGATCACGCCCACGCCGCCAACTCGCGGCGGTCGTACGCGGCGATGTTCCACTTCGGCGGCGCCGTCGCCCGAGTCCCCCACACCGCCACCGCCTACGCCGCTCGCGACGTGGCCCACAACATCATCGTCCACGGCGCGTGGCTTCCCGAAGAGTCCGGCGAGCACGCCGCCGCCGAGACCGCTTGGGCGCAGCGGTTCCTCCACGCCCTCCAAGCGCACCGCGCTGGCGGCGTCTACGTCAACTTCCTCGATTCCGACGACTCCAGCCGGGTTCGAGAGGCCTATGGCGACCTGATCTACCGGCGGCTCGCCGAGGTCAAGGCCAAGTACGACCCTGACAACGTCTTCCGCCACAACAGAAATATTCCGCCCGCCTGATGCCCTGAGGGCCGGTTTACATACCCATCGAGTGATAGCCGGAGTC
>Ga0081538_10006375_pt1 | contig 10407 bp, 7 predicted proteins | sample TabmetS5T2R1_FD_71022 | JGI IMG/M metagenome (GOLD analysis project Ga0081538, IMG submission 71022) | Tabebuia heterophylla rhizosphere microbial communities from the University of Puerto Rico - S5T2R1 | ecosystem: Host-associated > Plants > Roots > Rhizosphere ...
GCCGCGTCGGCTGGCCCGCGAGCTCGACCTCGACGTCGGCGCACGCCAGGAGGTTCAGGAACCAGGCGGGATGGACGTCGGCGCCTCCGAACGCGGCGATCACGACCAGCCGCCCGCCGTCGGCGAGGTACGCCAGCGGTGCCGTCCGCGGCCTGCCCGACCGCCTCCCGATCGTGGTGAGGAGGAGGACCCGCCCGGCGCCGATGCGGCCTCCGATCCTGCCGCCGCTCGCCCGGTAGAGCGCGCGGTGCAGGGCCGTCGCGACCCGGACGATCGTCCGGGGAGGCCGAGGTGGCCGCGCTCGCCCGATTCGCGCGCCGGGCCTCGCGGTCGGTCGGCCGGCCGTGGGCGGGCGAGGAGCAGCGACGGCGCCGGTCGGACCTGCGGCGTGGGCTTGCATTTCGTCCCCCTCCCCTCGAGCGATCGTCGGACTGCGCGAGCGCGGCTCCACCATCGCGGTCGCGGGTGCCCGCTCGCGTCGGCCATTTGGCCGCTCCGACGAGTCGGGAGGGCTACGATCGACGTGTGCTGTACGGCAGGGACGCGGAGCGCTCGATCATCGGCGGGCTCCTTGAGGGTGCGCGCGAGTCGCGAAGCGGCGTCCTCGTCATCCGTGGTGAGGCAGGGGTAGGGAAGTCGGCGCTGCTGGAGGACGCTCGCGAGCAAGCCACCGGCATGCGGGTCCTCGGCTGCAGCGGGGTCGAGGCGGAGTCAGCGCTCCCGTTCGCTGCCCTGCACCAGCTCCTGCGGCCGGTCTTGCGGCACATCAAGACGGTGCCGAGGCTTCAGGCGAACGCGCTGGAGGCAGCGCTGGGCCTCGGCGCCGGACGAGGCGAAGATCGCTTTCTCGTCTGCATGGCCGTGTTGAGCCTGCTGGCGGAGGCCGCGGAACAGCGACCGCTGCTGTGCCTTGTCGACGACGCGCACTGGCTGGACGACGCCTCTGCCGACGCGCTCGTGTTCGTGGCAAGGCGGCTCGAGGCCGAGGGGATCGTGCTGCTGTTCGCGGCGCGGGAAGGAGAAGCTCGAGCGTTCGATGCGCCCGCGCTGGCCGAGCTGCGGCTCGCCGGGCTGGATGCGGATGCGGCTGCCGCGCTGCTGGATCGTCACGCCGGCATCGCGCTCTTGCCCGAGACGCGCGCGCGGCTGGTGGAGGCGACCGGTGGGCACCCGCTGGCCCTGCTCGAGCTGCCTTCGACGCTGAGCGAGGCACAGCTCGCGGGGGACGAGCCGCTCCTCGGGCCGGTGCCGGTGAGCGCCCGGCTGGAGCGTGCCTTCCTGGCCCGAGTGCGTGAACTCCCGGAGGAGACGCAGACGCTGCTGCTGATCGCTGCCGCGGACGACAGGGGCCAGCTCTCGACCGTGCTGCGCGCGGCAGCGCGGCTGGACGTCGGGGCGGAGGCGCTGGATGCGGCCGAGGCGGCAGGGTTGGCGACGGTTCGGGGAACGGTGCTCGAGCTGCGGCACCCGCTCGTTCGGTCCGCCGTCTACCAGGGGGCGCCGCTCTCCAGGCGTCAGGCCGCGCATCGCGCGCTGGCGAGCGTGCTCGAAGGCGACGCAGAGGCGGATCGTCGCGCGTGGCACCGGGCGGTGGCGAGCGTCGGCCCCGACCCTGCGGTGGTGGGGGAGCTCGAGCAGGCGGCCGTGCGCGCGCGGCGGCGCAGCGGCTTCGTCGCCGCCTCGCTGGCGTACGAACGCGCCGCCGCGCTCACACCGGAGGAGAGCGAGCGCGCGCGGCTGCTCACCGCCGCCGCCGAGACCGCCTGGTTCGGTGGGCGGCTCGAGCGCGTTCGGATGCTGCTGGAGCGGGCACGCCCCCTCGCTCTGGAGCCGCTGCAACGCGCCGACATCGATCGCTACCTGGGTCTTGTCGAGCTGACCGGAGGGGTGCCGGCGGAGGCGTGCCGGTTGCTGGTTCGTTCCGCGGCGGCGGTGGCGCCGGTCGACGGTGCGCGGGCGCTCCAGCTGCTCAACCTCGCCAGCGTCGCCGCCGTCTACGCCGACGACCGCGCGGCGGCCGTCTCGATCGCGGAGCTGGCCCGCGGCGTCGACGTGGGGGACACCGCGTCTGCCCGCGCGTTCGTGGAGCTCCTCGTCGGGCTCGGCGCATTCTATGGGGGCGATCTCCCGCGTGCGGCCGCGAGCCTGCGCTCGGCGCTGTCGCTGGAGGCCGAGGTCGAGAGCGATGCTGTTGACGCGCGGCGGGTTGCGCTCCTGTTCGCCGGGCGGGCCGCGATGTTCCTCGGCGACGACGAGGTCGCACGCCGGAGCGCGGAGCTGGCGGTCGCGCAGGCGCGTGCCGAGGGCGCGCTCGGGCTGCTGACGCCGATCCTTTCGCGCCTGGTGCAGTTCGAGATGTGGGCAGGCCACTGGCCCGCGGCCTCCGCGAACGCGTGGGAGGGCCTCCGGCTCGCGCGCGAGACCGGCCAGCACGACGTGGTCGCCTACCAGCTGGTGCTGCTCGCGCTGATCGCGGCCCATCGCGGGCAGGAGGACGAATGCCGAGCGCTCGCGGCGCAGGGGCACGAGCTCGCTTCCGCTCGCCGCTTCACGCTCGTCGCGTCGCTGGCCAACTGGGCGCTGGCGTTGCTCGAGCTCGAGCTCGGGCGCGCGCAAGCGGCGTTCCTGCGGGCACGCGAGATCTCCGCTGCTCCCGTGGTTGTCTTCGCCGGGCTCGATCGGATCGAGGCCGCCGTGCGCGCCGGCGAGCACGCGACCGCGCACGACTGGCTTGGCCAGCTCGAGCCCTGGGCGGAGCGCACCGGCGCCGCGTGGGCACGCGCGGTAGCCTTCCACGGTCGCGCGCTCCTCGCCGGCGAGGACGAGCAGGCCGCCCGCCTGTTCGAGGCCGCGCTCGACATGCACGCCCAGGCGGCGCGCCCCTTCGACCGTGCGCGCACCGAGCTCGCCTTCGGCGAATTCCTCCGCCGAGCGCGACGACCGCGCGACGCACGCCAGCACCTTCGGGCGGCGCTGGACGGCTTCGAGGCCCTCGGGGCCGAGCTGTGGGCGGAACGGGCGCGCGTGGAGCTGCGCGCGAGCGGCCAGACGGCGCGGCGGCGCGTCGCCGCCACCCGGGACCAGCTGACCGAGCAAGAGCTGCAGATCGCACACTTCGTCGCGCAAGGGCTCAGCAACCGCGAGGTCGCGGCGCAGCTCTTCCTCAGCCCGCGCACGATCGCCGCCCACCTCCGCAGCATCTTCCGCAAGCTCGGCATCAGCTCGCGCACCGAGCTCGCGCGTCTTCACCTCGAGGCCCTCGGTGCGTCCGCGGGAGCTGCGCCGGGTGCGGCCGTTCGGCCGACGCGAGCCTGGGACACCGGTTCCTAGGATCGCCTGAACGACCGAACGAGGAGGTACCAATGAACGTCTTCGTCGCCGGGGCGACCGGCGCTATCGGACGCCGGCTCGTACCGATGCTCGTCCAGGCCGGCTACGACGTCACCGGGCTCACGCGGACGCCTTCCAAGGCCGACCTGCTGCGGGCAATGCGCGCGACTCCCGTCGTCGGAGACGCCCTCGATGGTCGAGCGCTGAGGCAGGCCGTGGTCGCCGCCCGGCCGGACGTGGTGGTGAGCCAGCTGACCGACATCCCGCAGCGTCTGGATCCCCTGAAGCACGACGAACAGTTCCTGACGACTCGAAGACTCTGGCGGGAGGGAACGGCGAACCTCGTCGGCGCCGCGGTCGTCGCCGGCGCGCGCCGAGTCGTCGCCCAGAGCCTCGCCTTTGCGTACGCCCCCGACCACGGCCGGCTCCACGTCGAGCAGGACCCGCTGTACCTGGACGCGTTCGAGCCGTGGGTGCGCACCGTGGAGGCGGTCGCCGAGCTCGAACGCGTCGTCACGGGCACCCCCGGGATCGATGGCGTCGTCCTGCGGTACGGCTTCCTCTACGGGCCCGGCACGACCTACGCGCACGACGGCCACACCGCGCCACTCGTCAGAGACGGGAAGCTTCCGATCGTGGGCGGCGGCGGCGGCGTCTGGTCCTTTGTCCATGTCGACGACGCAGCCTCGGCCGCCGTGCTCGCGCTCGAGCGCGGCGAGCCCGGAGCCTACAACGTCGTGGACGACGAGCCCGCGCCTGCGCGCGACTGGCTCCCGGCCTACGCGGACGCTCTCGGCGCCGACCCGCCCCCGCACGTCACCCGTGACGACGCGCTCGCGGCCGTCGGGCCGTATGTGGTCTACCTCGCGACGCAGGTCGACGGCGCCGACAACGCCAGGGCCAGGCGGGAGCTGGGCTGGCGACCGGCGCATCCGACCTGGCGCACCGGGTTCCGAGCGTGACCGACGGCCGAATGGCCGATGCGATCGCGCCTCGGCACACGTCACCGTGACGGTCTGACTCTCATGGCATGTCGGCTACGTCGGGTGAAGGAGCGAAATGAATGAACCTTACAGTGGCGATCGCCGGGCTGGGCTGCTTCCTCCTGGCGTTCGGCCACGTGACGATCGGGCTGCGCTGGCTCCTCCCCAACCTCACCAAGGGGAGCCTGCCGAGCACACCGCTTGGTCCGCCCTCGATGACGCTCGGCATGGTGCGCTTCGCCTGGCACCTCGTCGGCGTGGTGCTGGTGGGCTTCGGCATCCTGTTCATGGCGCTCGCCGTGGCTCCGGATGCCGACCCGAAGACCCTGCTGCTGCGGTGGTTTGCCGCGTTGTGGCTTGCTGCGACGGCGTTGGCCTGCTGGCCGGCTCGCCGCCGTCCACGCAGCCTGCTGCGGTTTCCGGTGCCGCTGGTCTTCCTGGTGATCGCGGCGATGTGCTGGACGGCATCCACGTGAGCCTCGACCCGTTCGTCATGCCGGCCCAGGACGAAGGCGAACGCTCCGCGAATGAGGCTCCCGAACGCCCCGCACACCTTCCGGCTCTGGCGGATCCACGAGCTTGCCCGCGACCTCTGGCTGGAGGACGTGTGGGCGCTGCCGACGCCGGGCGGCCCGGACGACGTTCCCGGCCGGCCGGGCGGGGTCTGGAGTTGCTGGCGGAGGCGCCGGTGGCCCGGCGGGAGCGGCTCCAGGGCATGCATGACCTGTATGGCCGGCCGGAGCGCGAGATGCCGGCCCTGTGGGAGCGCTGGCGGCGCGAGCAGCAAGCGAAGCAGACGAGAGGAGCAGACGATGGCTGAGGTCGTGATCCTGACCGAGGGGCTGGTCAAGCGCTACGGCCGCGCCCGGGGCCTGGCCGGGCTGGACCTGGAGGTGCGCCAGGGCGAGGTGTACGGGTTCCTGGGGCCCAACGGGGCCGGCAAGACGACCACCATCCGGCTGCTGGTGGACCTGCTCCGGCCCACCGCCGGACAGGTCAGCGTCCTGGGCCTGGATCCGCGGCGCGACGGGGTGGCCCTGCGCCGCCGGGTCGGGTATCTGGCCGGCGACTTCGTCGTCGATGGCCGCCAGAGCGGCCGGGAGCTGCTGCGGTTCTTGGGCAACCTCCGCGGGGGGGTCCCCCCGGCCCGGATCGAGGAGCTCGCCGACCGCCTCGACCTGGATCTCGGCCGCCGGATCAAGGCCCTGTCCCGGGGCAACCGGCAGAAGCTGGGCGTGGTCCAGGCGTTCATGCACGCCCCCGAGCTGCTGATCCTGGACGAGCCGACCAGCGGCCTGGACCCGTTCTTGCAACAGGAGTTCCAGCGCATGGTCGGTGAGGCCAGCGCCGCCGGGCAGACGATCTTCATGTCCTCGCACGTGCTGAGCGAGGTCCAGCAGACCGCCGAGCGGGTGGGGATCATCCGCGAGGGGCGGCTGGTCACCGTGGAGCGGGTCGAGGCCCTGGGCGAGCGGGCCGTGCGCCACCTCGAGCTCGGCTTCGACCGCCCGGTGGCGGCCGAGGAGTTTACCGCCCTGCCCGGGGTCAGCGACCTGCGGGTCGACGGCCCCCGGCTGTGGTGCCGGCTGGTCGGACCCCCCGACGCCCTGGTCAAGGCGGCCGCCCGCCACACGGTGGTCGACCTGCTGGCGACCGAGCCGGACCTGGAGGAGCTGTTCTTCGACGCCTACCGCCACCATGACCGAGAGGAGCCGAGCCATGCTGCGTAACGTCTTCACCAAGACCCTCTGGGACACCCGCCGCGCCCTGCTCGGCTGGGCCCTGGCGATCACCGCGGTCGCGGTCATGTACGCCGGGTTCTGGCCGACGGTCGACACCCCGGCGATGCAGCAGGCGCTGGGCAACTACCCCCAGGGGGTGTTGGAGGCGTTCAACTACCACGACCTCACCAGCCCCGCCGGCTACCTGGCCAGCAGCGTCTACGGGCTGCTGGTGCCGCTGCTGGTGGCGGTCTTGGCCATCGCCTACGGGACCCGGGCGGTCGCCGGCGAGGAGGAGGCGGGCACCCTGGAGCTGCTGTTGGCCCACCCGGTCGGCCGGACCCGGCTGGCCCTGGCGCGCTTCGCGGCCCTGGCCGCCGCCCTCGCGCTCGTCGGGGTGGTGCTCTGGCTGGGGATGCTGGCGGTCGCCGGACCGGCCGAGCTGGCCGGGGTGACCGCCGCCGAGCTCGCCGCCGCCACCACCCAGCTGGTGCTGTTCGGGGCGTGTCTGGGCGCGGTGGCCTTCGCGGTCGGCGCCGCCACCGGCCGCAAGCCGCTGGCGCTGGGGGTCAGCGCCGGGGTGGCCGTGCTCGCCTATCTGGCCAACGGCGTCTTGCCGCAGGTCCAGGGGCTGGCCTGGTCCCGCGAGCTCTCGCCCTGGCACTGGTATCTGGGCGGCGAGCCGCTCACCAACGGCCTCCAGGCCGGCGACGCGCTGTTGCTGCTCGCGGTCACCCTGGTCCTGGTGGCCGCCGGCAGCTGGCGCTTCACCCGCCGCGACATCGCCGTCTGAGCTGGTGCTGGCCCCCTACCAGCCACCCGCCCCCACAGCCAGGGCGGCTGATCCCCGCGGCTGGGGGACGGGCGACCGTCCAGGCGTGCCGCGGCGGCCGCATCGAGCAGGTGATCACCGCCACCCGATCACGGCAAGGCAGGCGAGCAGGTGCGATGTCTCGGCTGGTCGGATTCGCGCCTGCTCCATCCCAGCCCGTCCCACCCGGCCCCACCTCACTAGTCTGGACATGTCGACAGAAAGCCGGCGGACATCGAGCAGCTTGACCCCACCTTGGGCGCTGTAGGCCAAGCGCGTCCTTTGGCGACGCAGGCCGGGAGCGCTTCGGCCGTGCTCGCCGGTCGACCGGACCGTGGCCGCTGGCCTGCCCATCCTCGGGCCAGCAGCGCCACGGCGTTAGGGTCTGGGCAGTCATCCAGCGCAACGGGGTGAGGACGCGGTGCTCGTGCAGGGCTGCAAGATCGTGGTCGCCGGCGGTGGGATCGCCGGGATGACGGCCGCATTGCTGCTGGCCTCCGCGGGGGCGTCGGTGCGGCTGCTGGAACAGGTGGCCGCCCCGGCCGCGGTCGGCGCCGGGATCCTGCTGCAACCCAACGGGCTGGCGGTGCTGGACGCGCTGGGGCTGGGCGAGGCGCTGCGGCGTGCCGCCTGGCGCACCCCGCCGGCGGCGATCCGGGATCCGACGGGGTCGGTGCTGCTGGAGCTGCCGCTGCCCGACTTCGGGGGTGGGCTGGACCATGGGTTGGTACTGCGCCGCAGCCACCTGTACGGGGTGCTGCTGGCCGCTGTCCACGCCCACCCCGCCATTCAGGTCGAGCTGGGCACCCAGGTGCGGTGGGCGTCGCCCGACGGCACGGTGCGGTCCTGCCGCCAGGGCCAAGGCGAGAGCGTGGAGGCGGCGATCTCCGCGGACCTGGTGGTCGGCGCGGACGGGGCGGCCTCGACCGTGCGCGCCGGTGGCGACTTCGGCGCGGTGGCCCGGGCGACCGGCGCCCGGTACGGGCGCGCGCTGGTCCCCGGTGCTGGGCACGAGCTTGGGTGGGGGGAGTACTGGACCCCGCTGGGGCTGTTCGGCACAGCGCCGCTTGGCGACGACAGCACCTACCTGTACCTGGACGCGACCGCCCCCCCGGTCGCCCGGGCACTCGCCCAGCGGGACCTGGAGGGGTTCCGGCGGGAGTGGGCGGCGGCGTTGCCGTTGGCCACGGCCGCGCTGGCGGGGCTTGGCGGCCTGGACGGACTGCTGGTGAACGAGGTTGTCCGGGTCGACTGCCGGCGGTGGGTGGACGGCCGGCTGGTGCTGGTGGGTGACGCCGCCCATGCGATGGCGCCCAATCTGGGGCAGGGGGCCAACAGCGCGATCGTGGACGCGGTGGTGCTGGCCGCCGAGCTGGCGGCGGCCCAGCCACTGCCCCAGGCGCTGGGGCGCTATGCGGCCCGGCGGCGGCCGGCGGTCCGCCGGGTGCAGGACGCCGCCGACCGGCTGGCCCGGCTCAGCCGGGTGTCCCATCCGGTCCCGCGCTGGGGACGGGATGTGGCCCTGCGGCGGGTTGGCCGGCTGGTCACCGGCCCCAGGCAGCAGCGACGCGTGCAGCAGGAAGACCCAGCCTGGCTGCATGCGACCACTCGGACGCTGCTGGGCGAGGAAGGCCACCGACCGTGACGGACTGATCAGCGCCACGGGAGCCATCGTCGTCGAGGGCGGGGGGGACCTGACCGTCGAGTTGGCTGCCCGGCGGCAACTGTCCCATCACCGGGATCGCGGCTTGACCTGCAAACGACACTGGAGTGCCGCGAATCCCCATTCGACACGAAGCTCCGAGGACCGTGGCGCAGCATCCGGGTGTCTTGGTGCAAGCGACGTCCTGGGCAGCGTCCTGGGTCGGCCATGGTCAACACGGTTGGTGCCTCCGATACCCTCGCGCCTGAGCTTGGCGTGACGCCGGGCCAGCTCAACCGCTGGACCCTCAACCAGGGGTAGAAGGTTCGTAACTGCCAGGTGAGCCTTGGAGTGCTTGCCTTGCTTGCTCTGTGGCAATCCTTGGCTCCACAGGTTGCCTTGAGAGCCACAGTCGGTGCCGGGCTCGGAAGCGCCTTCGATTGCAGGCCCCTCGGGGGAGGGGTGCGGCCGCGCTCTTGGGCCGGCCTTCGGCCGGCGCCGCCTTCGGCGGCAGTCCGAGCCTGCCCTGGTGGCCACGCAGGGTCGTGCCACCGGAGCAGCCCGTCGAGGTCAACAGCCAGAGCGAGACGTTCATGGTGATGCTCACCGCTTGACTCGGTTCGGCAATCGAAGGTAGGGGCGACCACCGGTAAGGGGATGGGAGACGATGGGAATGCCTGCCAGCAGCGGTCGACGTCTGCCTGGAGGCGTCGCTTCTGGACCACCACAGCCAGACTGGTTTCGGGTCGCCGCCGCTGGGCAGGTGGTCGACCTGGAGCCGGATCACGGTGCCTTCGATGATCGGCAGTGGTCCCTCGTGGTCGACCCATGCCGCTCGCCGTGTCAGCCGTGGATGCAGCCGATCCCAGGCCCGTGCGGTCGCGGTGCCGTAGAGGCGGGTGTCGGTGACCGTCGCCGCCTGCCCGGTGGCCCAGGTGGCGGGGTCGCCGAAGACGAACTCGCCGCCGTGCTTGGGTGGCCGACCACCCTGGGGGTCGTAAACGCGGGGCGGGGTTGATCGGCGCAGCACACGGTCCGACCGCATCCGGCCGAGGATCTGCACCGGCAGATCACCCAGCAGGTACGCGATGCGGGGAGCGTCGTATCCGGCGTCGAGCACCACGAGGATCTCCGGATCACCATTCCGCCACTGGCCCGCGGCGATAAGACGTTCAACGACATCGCGGATCTGGGCAGTGGTCACCGCGGCGACGTCGGCACCGGGCTGGAGCCGGATGGCATCGAGCAGTGCGGTCCACGAGGTGCGGCCGGTTTCCAGGGCGGCCACGATCGAGTACGGCCAGCCGGGAATCATCCGGTGCTCATCCTTGCCCCGGCCATAGGCGTGGCAGAACGAGCGATCCGGGCAGGTAGCACCGTCTGGCCGCAGCCACGGTGACACATCGACAGCGAGGACCAACCGGCCATCAGCGGCGCGGGGCAGCGACAAACCCGCGAGCGCAGTCCGCAGCCGGGCGAAATCGATCCGGCCGCAGTTCACCGCGTCGTAGAGAGCGCCATGCCCGCGCCGGTGCTCGGGCGCCAGCGACAACCCGACCAGCGACCTGACCGGGCCGTCGGTGCACAGCACCGCCTCGGCCAGCTCGAACAACGCATCCGCCCGCGCGGTGAGGCAGTGGTAGAACTCCTGGCGAAAAGCCGCCAGCTCCCCGAGCGCGCCTTCGCGGCCGTCATCATGCACACTAACCCCGCAGCCCTTGAGTCGAACTTCCTTCTGTCGCAAGAGGAAGCATCGACCAAGGGCTGCGCTCATGATCAACTGGGGTCTGCCTTCGCTAGCGACCATTCCCTCCGCGTGGAGCAGGAATCCCGTTATGCGGTTGATCGCCAATTGACCGGGCGTTCTGTGGCGGCGAGAAGACCAGCGAGCACGGACCGAGCGTTCTGGAGTGTGGAGAG
>Ga0081538_10006376_pt1 | contig 10404 bp, 10 predicted proteins | sample TabmetS5T2R1_FD_71022 | JGI IMG/M metagenome (GOLD analysis project Ga0081538, IMG submission 71022) | Tabebuia heterophylla rhizosphere microbial communities from the University of Puerto Rico - S5T2R1 | ecosystem: Host-associated > Plants > Roots > Rhizosphere ...
GCCTGGTCTGCCCGGTCTGCCCCGCCCGAGGCACCCCCGAACCCGGCGAACTCGGGCCGAGTCCCCCGGTGGGGGAGCGTAGCCGATCGCCGGAAGCAGCGGGATCGGTTGTCCACAGCCCCCCGGGAGCCTGTCCAGGAGCCGGCGGCGAGGCGCGACCCGATGGAGCGGCGGACGGCGCGGCTGGCGCGGCCGCCGGGGAGGGTGCGGCTGGCCAGGACGGCGAATGCCACCGTGCGGGCGGTCGGGGGGTTCACGCTGTTCCTGCTGGCGTTCGAGCTGCGCCGCCAGGGTGTCGGCACCGCCGGCCTCGGCCTGCTCCTGGCCGCCGTGGGGGTGGGCACGGTGATCGGGGCCTTCCTGTTGCCCCAGGCCGCCCGGGTGGTCCGCGAGGACGGTCTGCTGGCCGGGGGGCTGCTGCTGTGCGGCACCACCGCCGGGCTGCTGGCCGGGCGGGTCGGGGTGGCCGCGGCCGCGGTCGGCGGCCTGGCCATGGGGGCCGGCATCGCCGCCGCCCGGCTCGGGTTCGAGAGCCTGGTCCAGCGCGAGGTCGCCCCGGCCGCCCGCGGCACGGCGATCACCCGGGCCGAGACCACCTTCCAGCTCGCCTGGGTGGCGGGCGCCGTCCTGCCGGTGGCCCTGCCCCTGCCCACCACCCCGTCCCTGGTCGCCTCGGCCGTCGCCTGCCTGGTCGCTGCCACCACCTACACCGTCGGCCTGCTGCGCCTCGGCCGCCGCGACCCTCAGCCCTCCTGACGGGCCTCGGCGGCGATCCCGTCCAGCAGCCAGCGCAGGCCGGTGTGGAACTGGCGGTCGGTGGTCGGGCCGGCCAGGTCGCCGGCCAGCCCGTGCATCCGCGGGAACCTGTCCTCGGGCAGGCCGGCAAAGGCGGCCTCGGCCCGGGCCGTGCGGGCGGCGGGATCGCCCCGGAGCCGCGGCGCCTGGAAGGCCGCGAACCCGAGCGAGTAGACGAGCAGGACCCGCAGCGCCTCGACCGCCCGCTCGCCGTCCAGGCCGGCCCGCCGCAGCAGCTCCAGGCTGACCTCGCCGAGCCGGACCGCGTTCGGCCCGAGGCCTGGGCGGGCGATGAACGCCGACGCGAGCTCGGGATGGGCCAGCAGCAGCCGGCGGGAGGAGTCCATCACCCGGACCAGGCCGGCGCGCCAGTCCCCCTCGGCCGGGTCGCCGGCCTCGACCCCGGCCAGCAGGTCGTCGAGGAGCGCGTCAAGCAGCGCCTCCTTGTGCGGGAAGTAGGTGTAGAGGGCGTTGGGCATCACGCCCACCTCGGTCGCCAGCCGCCGCATGGTCAGGCGGTCAACTCCCTCCTCGTCGGCGATGCGGCGGGCCGCCTCCAGCACCGGGCCGCGGGACAGGCCGGCGCGCTGTCCGGCGCCGCGCCGCGGCGGGCTCATCGGGCTTGACATGCCGCTATTGTACAACGTACAGTAATTGTACAACGTACAACTCAGGAGAGGGGAGCGCACATGACGACCTACGTCCTCGTCGCCGGGGCCTGGCTGGGCGGCTGGGCCTGGCGCCCGGTGACCCGCCAGCTCCGGGAGCAGGGCCACGAGGTCCACCCGGTGACCCTCACCGGCATGGGGGACCGCTCGCACCTGGCCACGCCCGAGACCGACCTCGACACCTACATCACCGACGTCGTCAACGTGATCGAGTACGAGGACCTCCAGGACGTCGTCCTGGTCGGGCACAGCTACGCCGGCGCGGTCGCGACCGGGGTGGCCGACCGGATCCCCGAGCGCATCGCCCTGGTCGCCTACCTCGACGCCGGCCCGAGCCCCGACGGGGTGTCGTTCCTGGACCTCCAGCCGCCTCCGGCCCGGGAGCTGTTCGAGCGGCTGGTCGCCGAGGACGGCGACGGCTGGCGGATCCCGATGCCCTCGTGGGAGGAGCTGGAGGGGGTCATGGGAGCGAGCCTGGAGGGCCTGGGCCCGGAGGAGCGGGCCCGGATGCGCGCCCACGCCACGCCCCAGCCGCTCCGCACCGCGTCCCAGGCCCTGACCCTGCGGAACCAGGCCCAGGAGAAGCTGCCCAAGCTGCTCATCAGCTGCAGCATCCCCCTGGACCTGGTGCGCAAGATGATCGCCGAGGGCCATCCCTGGTTCACCGCCCTCGGCGGGCCCGAGTGGTCGTTCCTGGAGCTCCCGACCGGGCACTGGCCGATGTTCTCGGTTCCCGACCGGCTGGCCGCGCTGCTCGGCGGCCTTGGAGACCGGTCAAGGAACCAGGGTTAAGGCATTCAGGTGGTCGCCGGGGGCGGCGCGCAACGGTCCCTGGCGGCACGGATGGCCTGGCGCTGCATTCGGCGCCGGATCCATGCCCGCTGTTCTAGAGATCGCGGGCGGTGGCGATGCCGACGCCCCGGCCGGCCACCGACCGGCTCCAGCGCCCGGTCAGCCGGAGCGCGGCCAGGGCGGCCAGGCTGGTGGCCAGGGCGCCGCCGAGCCAGCCGACGCCGGCCTCGGCGACGACTCGAGGGACCAAGGCCACCGCGGCGGCACTGCCGAAGGCGCGCAGGGCGGCTGCGGTGGCCAGCCCGGCGGTCACCCCGCGGGGCGAGGTTGCCCTGGTCGCCACCCGGGCGTCCATGTCGCCCTCCAGGGCGCTCATGCACATGCCGGACAGGAGCTGGGCACCCAGCAGGGTGACCGGGCTCCAGGCGGCGAAGGCCCAGCCGCCGGCCATGCCGATGCCAAGGGCCGGCCAGGCGATTGCCGGCGGCAGGATGCGGCGCTCCAGCCGGGCCACCAGCAGCGGGGCCAGCAGGCTCCCGGCGGCAAAGGCCAGGGCGGACCCGGCCACCCACCTGGTCCCGTGCAGCTCGGCGGTCAGGCCGACGGCCAGCAGGGTCGGACCCGACCCGAGCAGCATCACCATCCCCCCGAAGGCCAGCAGGCCGTTCGCGGGGGCTGTGGACATCCTCCGGCGCCCCGCTGGCCGTTGGGCTACGCTCCCCCACCGGGGGACTCGGCCCAGGACCGAGTGGGTCAGGCGCGGGGTGGGGTGGGCGACCGGCTGGGCCTGGGGGAGCGGTTGGGCCTGGGGGACCGGTTGGGCCTGGGGGACCGGTTGGGCCTGGGGGAGCGGTTGCGCCTGGGAGACCGGTTGGGCCTGGGGGAATGGTTGGGCCCGGGGGACCTGGGCGCTGGCGGCGACTAGCCAGGTGGGCAGGAGGACGCCGCCGTAGGTGGCGAGCACCGCGACCAGGAGGCTCCCGGAGACGAGACCGTCCGGGCCCGTCGGGAGCAGGGCGGCGGTGGCCGTGCCCGCGGCCTCGATGGCCGCCACCGCGACCATGTACCAGGTCATCGCCGCGCCCCGCGGGTCGGCGGCGGCGACCTCGGCCCGCATGCCGGCGTAGCCGGTCCAGGCGACCACGTTGCTGGCCGCCACCGACACCGCCACCACGACCAGCGGCGCCCCGGCGAGCAGGAGCGCGAAGGTGCCCACCCGCAGCACCGCCTCGGTCACGGACGTCACCCGGAGCAGGGCTCGGCCGTCCAGCCGGGTGCTGAGCCCGGCCGCCGCCGGCGCCGACAGCGCCACCCCGACCAGCATGGCCGCGTTCGACAGGCCCAGCCCGGCCAGGCCGTGGCGGTCGGTGACGTGCAGGCTGAACACCGTCCAGCCGAGCGACAGCCCGAACGAGTCGACCAGCGCCGTCGCGATCAGGCGGCGCAGCCGGGTCATGACCGCCCGATGAACACCGGCGACGGCGGCGGGAAGCCGTTGAAGTGGGAGGCGTAGCTGAGCGTGTAGGCTCCGGCCGAGCCGATGTAGAGGTGGTCGCCCGCGTCGAGCGTGGCCGGCAGGTGGACGCCGAAGAAGGTGGTGTCGGAGCTGTCGCAGCTCGGCCCGGTCACCGTGAACGGGACCTGGTCGGCCGCCGAGTGGTCGGGGCGGGAGCTCCACAGCGGGTAGCGCCATTGGTTGACCGTCTGCTGGGTCTCCATCAGCCCGTTGTAGGCGCCGACGTCCAGGTACGCCCAGTTCTCCCCGGCCCGTACCTCGCGGCCAAGGACCCCGCCGACCAGCACCGCGCTCTCGGCCACCAGGTAGCGGCCGGGCTCGACGGCCGTCAGCTCGGGCCGGTAGGGGAGCAGCTCGTGCAGGGCCGACTCGACGGTGTTGGCGATCTGGTCGATCGAGGGCACGTCCTCGACATAGCGGGCAGGGAACCCGCCGCCCAGGTTCAGCATCTCCAGGGTGATGCCGTCGCTCGACAGCCGGCTGAGCAGCCGCCCGACGGCCGCGATGGCCTGGCGCCAGGCGGTCGTGGTGGTGCACTGGGAGCCGACGTGGAAGGTCACCCCATAGGGGCGCAGGCCGAGGCTGCGGGCCAGCAGCAGCAGGGCCCTGGCCTCCTGGGCCTCGGCGCCGAACTTGCGCGAGAGCGGGAACAGGCTGGTCGAGTCGTCGACCCGGAGCCGGACATACACCGCCGCCCCCGGGGCTTGCTGAGCCAGCTTGTAGAGCTCGCCCTCGGAGTCGAAGGCGTAGCGCCACAGCCCGGCCGCGAACGACTCGGCGATGTGGGCGGCCGGCTTGACGGTGTTGCTGTAGAGCACCCGCTCGGGGTCGACGCCCAGCTTCTGGAGGATCTGCAGCTCGGCGCAGGAGGCGATCTCGAAGCTGGAGCCGAGCTGGTCGAAGCAGGCCAGCAGCTCGGGCTCAGGGTTGCACTTGACCGCGTAGTAGCAGCTGACCCCGGGCAGAGCCCTGGTCAGGGTGGCGTAGCGCTCCCGGACCGTCTCCAGGTCGCAGACCAGGAACGGTGTCTGATGGTCCATCCGGTTGAGGGCCTCGGGCTGCAGTGCCCGAGGCCAGTAGGACGGCAGCTGGAGCCGGATCTGATGATCGATCAGTTGCATCCTCATCCTGCGCTTCCTTTAGGGAGACCGACGAGTCGCATTCCTCTTGATCGACCGGTACTTGCGGGACCTGAGTTCCCTCAAGCGGCCAGCGCATCGACCGATCAGGCAGTGATGAACACGCGATCCAAGGCCCAGCGCCGCTTCCTGGCCGAGTGCGCCGTCATGGCCGTCGTGGCGGTGCTCTGGCTTGGCTGCCTGGTCTTTGGCCTGGGCGGGCCGAGAGCCACCCAGGCCATCTCCAACTTCGGGCTGATCGCGGCCGCCGGGGCGGCCGGGATCACCTGCATCCGCACGGCACGCTTCTCCAGCCCCCAGCAGGAGCGGATGTGGCGGCTGATGGGGGCCTCGGCCCTGTCCTGGGGCAGCGGCCAGGCCGCCTGGACCTGGTACGAGACCGTGCTGGGCCGCGACGTCCCCTTCCCGTCGCTGGCCGACGTCGGCTACCTGGCCGCGCCCCCGCTGGCCGCCGCCGCCCTGATCAGCCTCCCCTTCGCCGCCCAGAGCCTGGTCGGGCGGATCCGCCAGGTCCTGGACGGGCTCATGATCGCCGTGTCGATGCTGCTGGCCAGCTGGGTGATGGTGCTCAGCCCGCTGTTCCGCAGCGGCGGCGACAACCTGCTCTCCCAGGCCATCAGCCTCGCCTACCCCATCGGGGACGTGGTGGTCGGCACCATCGTGCTGTTCGTGCTGGCCAAGGCGCGGATGGGCCGGGGCACGAGCGAGACCCCGCTGCCCCTGCTCGGCGGCGGGCTGGTCGCCATCGCCGTGGCCGACAGCGGCTTCGTGTACCTCACGGCCAGCGGCGCCTACGCCTCGGGGGCGCTGATCGACGCCGGCTGGTTCCTCGGCTACCTGCTGGTCCTGCTGGCCGCCCGCAAGCCCGAGGACAAGGAGATCGACGAGGAGCAGGCCGCGGCCAGCGTCGACCGCATGGGGCTGTTCCTGCCCTACATCGCCGTGATCGGGGCGGTCGTGGTCAGCACCGTCGCCCATCTCCAGCAGGGCGTGCTCGACTCCTTCGCCGCCTGGTGCCGCTCCTTCATCGTCCTCGCCCTGGTCGGGCGCCAGGTGCTGAGCCTGCTCGAGAACCTGTCGCTGGCCCGCCACCTGGAGTCGCGGGTGGTCGAGCGGACGGCCGAGCTGCGGGCCAGCGAACAGCGCTTCCAGGCCCTGGTCCAGCACAGCTCGGAGGTCGTCATCCTGGTCGACGGGGACGCCCGGGTCGAGTACGTCAGCGAGTCGATGACCCGGGTGTTCGGCTACAGCGAGGCCCATCTGCTGGGCCGGCCGCTGACCCAGATCCTCGACCCCGAGCCGGGGATCCGCCTGCGCGAAGGCCTGGCCGAGGTCGCCGAGCGGCCGTACGGGGTGCTCGAGCTGGAGCTGCCGCTGCGCCACCGCGACGGTCACCTGTGCACGGTCCAGTTCACCGTCACCAACCTGCTCGACAACCCCAGCGTCGGCGGGCTGGTCCTGAACACCCGTGACATCTCCGAGCGCCGCCAGCTCGAGGACCAGCTCGTCCACCAGGCCTTCCACGACTCGCTGACCGCCCTGGCGAACCGGGCACTGTTCAAGGACCGGGTCGACCACGCGCTCCGGCGGACCGAGCGCCAGACCCCCTCGGTGGCCGTCCTCTTCCTGGACCTGGACGGGTTCAAGGAGGTCAACGACAGCCTCGGCCACGCCGCCGGCGACCGCCTGCTGATCCAGGTCGGCCAGCGCCTGGTGTCCTGCGTGCGGCCCAGTGACACCGTGGCCCGCTTCGGCGGCGACGAGTTCGCCATCCTGATCGAGGACGCCAGCGACGACCCGGAGCTCTCCACCGTGGCCGAGCGGGTCCTTGAGGAGCTCCGCCAGCCCTTCTTCATCAACGGCCGCGAGCTGCATGTGCGGGGGAGCATGGGGATCGCCCGGATGGACGGCGACGTCGACGGGGCCGACCAGCTGCTGCGCAACGCCGACCTGGCCATGTACCGGGCCAAGGCCGCCGGCCAGGGCGGCTACGAGCGCTACGACCCCGAGATGCACACCGAGCTCGTCCAGCGGGTCCAGCTCGAGGCCGACCTGCGCCGCGCCCTGGAGGCACGGGAGCTGTACCTGGTCTACCAGCCGACCATCGACCTGGCCTCCGGGCAGATCGCGGGCGCCGAGGCGCTGGCCCGCTGGCAGCACCCGGCCCGGGGGCTGGTCCTGCCGACCGAGTTCATTCCGCTGGCCGAGGCCTCGGGGCTGATCCGGCCGCTGGGGGCCTGGGTGCTGCGGGAGGCCTGCCGGCAGGCCGCCGACTGGCAGCGGGCCAACTCCCAGCGGGGCAGGCCGTTCTCCCTCAGCGTCAACATCTCCGGCAGGCAGCTCCAGCACGCCCAGGTGGTCGACGACGTCGCCAGGGCTCTGGAGGAGAGCGGTCTGCCCCCGTCCTCGCTGGTCCTGGAGATGACCGAGAGCGTCCTGATGGACGACGACGAGAACGTGCTGGACATCCTGCGCCAGCTGAAGGGGCTGGGGGCCCGGCTGGCCATCGACGACTTCGGCACCGGCTACTCCTCGCTCAGCTACCTGCACCGGTTCCCGGTGGACATGCTCAAGATCGACCGCTCGTTCGTGGAGCGCCTCAGCCACGCCAGCGACAACGCCGAGCTGGCTCGGACGATCGTCCGTCTCGGCCAGAGCCTCCAGCTGGTCACGGTGGCCGAAGGGGTCGAGGACTCGGCCCAGTTCCTGGCCCTGCGCCGCATGGGCTGCGACGTCGGTCAGGGCTACTACTTCGGCAAGCCGATGGAGAGCGAGGAGATCAGCCGCCTGCTCGGCGACGACGTCGCCCCACCGGCCCGCAGGCCGGCCACCACAGGGTGAAGAGCGGGGTCAGCCCGGCCGGCCCTAACCGAGCGGCGCTTCGCCGAAGACCTCCTGGATGCGGCGCAGCTCGCGCAGCCGGGGCTCGGTCTCGCCCCCGACCCAGCGGCTGACCGTCTTCACCGACACCCCGAGCTGCCTGGCCGCGGCCTCCTGGGAGAGGCCCTCGCGCTTGAGCATCCCCGCGAGCCACTCCGCGAACGAGCGGTGCTCCGGCCGGTCACGGCGGACCGCCGGGAAGGTGCTGCCGGCGCTGGCCGGGCCGCGGAGCACGTCGACCTCGACCCCGTCGGGGAAGATGCGGAAGCAGACCTGGATCTGGCCGCCGTCGGGGCTGGCCGCGTCCAGCAGGGCGCCAAGGACGGCGTGGTGGACCTGCTGGCTGCCCTCGGGGGTCAGGGGGGCGTCGCGGAGGTAGCGCAGGACGAACTCGCGGATGTCGGGGATGGACGACGGCCGGGCCGGGAACATCTGGGTGACGACGAAGACGGGGTCGACCACCACCGCGTCGGCCCGCTCGGGCAGGCCAGCGTCGTCGGGCCCCCGGTCCCCCCGGGGGAACCCAACGCGCTCCTCCAAGGAGTGCTCCTCACGCCGCCGCCAATTTGTGCGATTGTAGGGGAGGTTCGGCGCCGGTCCTAGGAACCAGGCAGCCTGACAGTACTGTTCTGGCTGTCTGGACAGAACTGTCTTGCAATGCGGGCGACGACGGGGCATGCTTCCAAGCGCCGGTAGCCCGCCGGGAGGGCCGTGCATGCGACAGGGACTGTCGGAGATGCTCCAGACAGCAGCGACCGATGCCCTGGGGCAGCGGGTCAAGCCTGTCGAGGCCCTGGCCGGCGACGCCGAGCAGGTCGCGGCCGCCTGCCATGCCATGGCCGTCCGCTTCCACCGCGGCGGCAAGCTGGTCTGCTTCGGCAGCGGCGGGCCGAGCACCGATGCCCAGCACATCGCCGTCGAGTTCGTCCACCCGGTGATCGTCGGCAAGCGGGCCCTGCCGGCCATCTCCCTGACCGGTGACGTGGCCACCCTGACCAGCATCGCCGGTCGCGAGGGCTACGCCGAGGTCTACGCCCACCAGCTCCGCTACCTGGCTGTCCCCGACGACATCGCTCTCGGGGTGTCGGTCGACGGCAACGACCCGGCGGTGCTGGCCGGGCTGGAGGCGGCGGCCGAGCTCGGCATGCTGACCATCGCCCTGGTCGGCGGCGACGGCGGCCAGACGGCGGCCAGCCCGGCCGTCCACCACGCGCTCGTCGCCCACTCCGACGACCCCCTGGTCGTCAAGGAGGTCCACGTCACCGCCTACCACATCCTCTGGGAGCTGGTGCACGTCCTGTTCGAGCAGCCGGGCGTGCTCGGCCCGGAGGTGATCCGGTGAGCCCGGACCTTCCTGAGTGTTACGGCGACGTCTGCATCACCTGCTCGGACGAGGCCGTCGAGGTCCGGGTGGTGCGCCTGCTGGAGGCCGACCTGGCCGTGGTCGACACCGGCCAGAGCATGGAGGAGGTCAGCGTCGCCCTGGTCGACGCGGCCGTCGGGGACACCGTCCTGGTCCATGCCAAGGAGGCCATCGCGGTCGTCGGAGGTGCCGCCGGTGGCTCGTGACGGCGCCGGGGTCGAGTCCCTCTACCCGTTCCTGTACTCGGGCGAGTCCAACCTGGGGTACGTGCTCGACCAGGTGCGCCGCTCCACCGTGGAGAAGGCGGCCGAGATCGTCGACCTGCGCCGGCTGACCATCCAGCGGGACGCGGCCCGCCTGGCCGACTGCGCCAGGGCCATGGCCAGCTCGTTCATGGGCACTGGCCGGCTGTTCGCCTTCGGCAACGGCGGCAGCTCCACCGACGCCCAGGCCATGGCCACCACCTTCCTGCACCCCCGGCCGGGCGGCCGCCCCCTGCCCGCCCTGTCCCTGACCGACGACGTCGCCGTGGTCACCGCCCTGGCCAACGACGTCGGCTTCGACGTCGTCTTCGCCCGTCAGCTGGCCGCCTTCAGCCGGCCCGGCGACATCGCCGTCGGCCTGTCGACCAGCGGCAACTCCGACAACCTGGTCCGCGCCTTCGAGGAGGCGAGCCGGCGAGGGCTGCTCACCATCGGTCTCGCCGGCTACGAGGGCGGCAAGATGGCCGAGCTCGACACCATCGACTACCTGTTCGTCGTTCCCTCCTCCTCGGTCCACCGGATCCAGGAGGCCCAGACCACCGTCTACCACGTCCTCTGGGAGCTGACCCAGACCGCCCTGTCCGCGGCCGGCGACTCCTGACCGACCTTCCGAGGTGGTGAAGCGGCATGGCAGCAGGCACCGAGCAGGAAGAGACCGTCGTCCACATTCTCTGGATCAACGCCGGCCTCAGCTGTGACGGGGACTCGGTCGCGCTCACGGCGGCCACCCAGCCGAGCATCGAGGAGATCGCCCTGGGGGCCCTGCCCGGCCTGCCCAAGGTCGCCGTCCACTGGCCGCTGATCGACTTCGAGTGCGGCCCCAACGCCGGCGCCGACGACTTCCTGGAGTGGTTCTTCAAGGCCAACCGGGGCGAGCTGGAGCCGTTCGTGCTGGTCATCGAGGGCTCGATCCCCAACGAGGCGATCAAGCGCGAGGGCTACTGGTGCGGCTTCGGCAACAACCCCGACACCGGCCAGCCCATGACCA
>Ga0081538_10006377_pt1 | contig 10404 bp, 7 predicted proteins | sample TabmetS5T2R1_FD_71022 | JGI IMG/M metagenome (GOLD analysis project Ga0081538, IMG submission 71022) | Tabebuia heterophylla rhizosphere microbial communities from the University of Puerto Rico - S5T2R1 | ecosystem: Host-associated > Plants > Roots > Rhizosphere ...
GCGGGTGGCCACCTTCGCCGCCCCGACCTACGACGAGAAGCGCCACCACTTCCTGCTCCGGTTCTGGTCGAGCCTGCCCGGCTGGGGCGGCATGGCCGTGCTCGACCGCTCCTGGTACGGGCGCGTCCTGGTCGAGCGGGTGGAGGGGTTCGCCACCGTCGACCAGTGGACCCGGGGCTACGACGAGATCGTCGAGTTCGAGCGCTCGCTGGTGCTCGAGGGCATGATCCTGCTCAAGTTCTGGATGCACATCTCCGACGAGGAGCAGCTGCGCCGGTTCAAGCGGCGCGAGACCGAGCCCCTGAAGACCTGGAAGCTGACCGACGAGGACTGGCGCAACCGCGAGAAGCGCGCCGCCTACGAGCAGGCCATCGAGGACATGCTGGAGCGGACCGACCACCCGCTGGCCCCGTGGCTCCTGATCCCGGCCGAGTCCAAGCGGTACGCCAGGGTCAACGTCGTCGAGACGGCGATCGCCGAGATCGAGCGGGGCATGCGCGAGCGCGGCTTCGAGCCGCCGATCCCCCGCCCCCGGCCTCCCGGCAAGACCAGGACCAAGGGAAAGCACGGCAAGAGCCAGGCCTAGCGCGCTTGCCCTGCTCCGCTCCAACGGCGCAAACCTCCTGAAGCTCCGAAACTTGGATACGGGTCGACTTCTCCCTAGCATGCCGCGCATGCCGCAGATGTTCGGAAAGCCGTCGATCCGCTCCAAGCTGTTGCTGGGGCTGGCCGTGCCGGTCGCCGCCGTGGTGCTGCTCGGGGTGGCCGGGGCCGCCGGCGCCTGGAGCGACCGGGCCGGGGCGCGGGAGGATGGGCGGACGGCCCGGGTGGCCGGCCTGGCCCTGGCCGCCGTCCACGAGCTCCAGGAGGAGCGGGTCCGGGCCGTCGCCTGGGCCGCCGGCCAGGGGCGCGCCGGAGACGCGGAGCTGTCGGCCCGGCGCCGGCGGGTGGACCGGGCGCTGGCCGCCTACCGGGCCGGCACGGCCGGGCTCGGCCCCACCGGCGACCCGGCGCTCGACCGGGCCCTCACCACCGCCGCCGTCCGCCTGGACCGGCTGGCCGTGCAGCGGGCCCTGGTCGACCGGCGCCTGGTGCCCCCCGAACGCGCCGGCATCGACCACGACACGATCATCGCCGCCCTGCTCGGGGTGGCCCGCGGGCTGGCCGACCGCCTGGCCGCACTCGGACCAGCCCGGGTGGCCCGGGTGCTCCTGGCCGCCACCGAGGCCAAGGAGGCGACCGGCCAGGAGCGGACAATGCTGGCCGCCGCGCCGCCGGGGCCGGCCACCGTCCCCCTGACCGCCGCCGCGGCCGTGGCCCGCCAGGAGCTCGGCCGCCTCCGGGCCGCCGCCGGCCACCGCCTGGAGCGGATCGACCGCACCCTCGGCCTCCCCCGGGTCCGGACCGTCCGTGGGCTGGAGCTGTCCCTGCTGGAGCCGGCCGTCGGCCCGCCGGCCGCCCGCGACCTGGAGGCGTGGCGGGCGGGGCTGGCCGACCGGTCGGCGGCGCTGCGGCGGGTCGAGGGGGAGCTGGCCGGCGAGCTGGAGGCGGCGGCCCGGGGCTGGCTGGGGCGGCAGGAACGGCGCCTGCGCGAGCGCCTGGCCCTGGTGGCCGTGGCCGTCCTCGTCACCCTGGTCGCGGCCCTCGCCCTGCTCAGGGCCCCGGTCCGACGGGGGACGCGGCCCGGGGCGGCCTGGGCGACGGTGCCCGGCCTGGCCCGGCGCGCCCAGGCGCTGGCCGACCGCCAGCTCCGGCTGCTCGAGGAGCTGGCCCTGGACGAGCCCGACCCCCGCCGCCGCCAGGGCCTCGCCGGGGTCGGCCACCTCGCGACCCGTCAGCGCCGCGCCGCCGAGACCCTGCTGGCCATGACCCGGCCCGGCCCCGCCGGGGGCCAGGCCCGCCCGGCGCCGGTGGCCACCCTCCTGCGCGCCGCCGTCGCCGAGGCCGAAGCCGGGGCCGGCCATGACCAGGACGACGCGGCGACCCGGACCCGGCGCGTCGAGCTGGTGACCCGGGACGAGGTCCAGGTCGACGGGCGCGCCGGGCCGGACCTGGTGCACCTGGTGGCCGAGCTGGTCGACAACGCCGCCGCCTTCTCGCCCCCGGCGGCGCCTGTCATGGTCACCGGCGCGCTCGACGGCGACGGCTACCGGATCGAGGTCACCGACCGCGGGCTCGGCATGACCGGCCAGGAGCTGGCCCGGGCCAACCAGCGCCTGGCCGGTGACGCCGCCCCCGAGGTGGCCGACCCGGACGCCGGCGACCGGCTCGGCCTGCTGGTCGTGGCCCGCCTGGCCCACGGCCACGGGTTCGCGGTCCGGCTCGGCCCCTCCCCCCAGGGCGGCGTCACCGCCACCGTGCGCCTTCCCGCGGCGGTGCTCTCGGCCCGCGCCCCGGCCCCCGCCCGGTCGGGCTGACAGCGCCGGCGCCGAACCGGCGCCGTGCCCGCCGGTCGGCCGCGGGCAGGGGTACGTAGTTCGCGCGGCCCATTCGCAGCTACGTCGTCCCGCACTCCTCGATCTACGACGCACCCGGTCTGACCAGGCGAAAGTCCGCAGATTCCCGCATTGTGGCGAGCTTGACAGAAACGGTAGCGTCCAAGCGCCTTCCTCTCCCGCCGTACGTAAGGTTGGTCGCAGATGTTCCGTAACCTGCCGATCCGCACCAAGCTCATCATCTGCGTGCTCGGCCCCCTGCTGGTCCTGGCCGTCCTCTCCCTGGTCGGCATCCGCCAGAACCAGGCCGAGAGCGACCGGGCCGCCCGCAGCACCGCCTTCGCCCGCCTGGCCGCCGGCCTCGCCCCCCTCGTCCACCAGCTCCAGGGCGAGCGCAGCCTCTCGATCAGCTACATCGACAGCGGCCGCGAGCAGTGGGAGGTGGCGCTGCGCAGGCAGCGGCGCGCGGTCGACCAGGCCGCCGCCACCTACCGGGCCGAGGCCCGGCGGCTCAGCGCCGGCGACGCGCTGCTGGCGGAGAAGATCGAGTACGGCCTGAGCGAGCTGGGCCGCCTCGGCGAGCAGCGGAACACCATCGACCGGGCCAAGATCGACGCCAGCGAGCTGGAGGTCGAGCCCGGCATCGAGCTGCACGAGGAGGAGGGCGAGGAGGAGCTGGAGCACGCGACCGAGGAGGGCCACGGCCCGCTGAGCACCCCGGGGGCGGCGCTGGAGCAGTACACCGACACCATCAGCGACCTGCTCGACATCAACGGCGAGATCGCGCCCCGCTCCAACGACGAGGCGCTGCTGAAGGGGGTCGCCGCCTCGGTCGCCATCTCCCGGGCCAAGGACTTCGCCGACGCCCAGCGCAGCCTGCTCCAGAACGTCTACAGCGCCGACCGGTTCGAGGGTAACGAGCACGCCAAGCTCAGCGCCCTGGTCGCCGCCGAGACCATCTACACCGCCCAGTTCGACGCCAACGCCACCGAGGCCCAGCACGAGTACCGCGAGGACGCGGTCTCCGGGCTGGAGGTCGACCGGGCCGACGGGTTCATCGAGCAGGCCCTCAAGCCCGAGAGCGCCACCGCCCCCAAGCTCGGCATCGACCCGCGGTACTGGTTCGGCGCCATGAGCGTGAAGCTGGACCGGATGCGCGCGGTCGAGCAGCGCCTCAGCGGCGACGTCATCGCCACCAGCACGGCCGTCAAGCAGGCCGCCGACCGGCGGGCCTGGCTGTACAGCCTGCTGCTGGCCGCCGCCCTGGCCTTCGCCGTGGTCCTGGCCCTGGTCACCGCCCGCTCGCTGATCCGGCCCATGCGCCGGCTCGAGGGGGCGGCCGAGGAGACGGCCGAGCGCCGGCTGCCCGGCGTCGTCCAGCGGCTCCAGGACGGCGAGCAGGTCGACCTGGAGGCCGAGTCGGCGCCGCCGATCGAGGTCCGCTCCAGGGACGAGATCGGCCACCTGGCCGAGGCGTTCAACTCGGTCCACCGGGTCGCGGTCCGGGTCGCCGGCCGCGAGGCGGCGCTGCGCCGCAGCGTCGGCGACATGTTCCTCAACCTGGCCCGGCGCAGCCAGAGCCTGATCGAACGCCAGCTCGAGGTGATCGACGAGCTGGAGGTCAGCGGCTCCGACGCCGACGTGCGGGCCGGCCTTGGCGAGCTCGACCACCTGGCCACCCGGATGCGGCGCAACGCCGAGAACCTGATCATCCTGTCCGGGTCGGAGCCGGCCCGGCGCTGGCGCGGACCCATCGACCTCACCGAGGTCGTGCGGGCCTCGGTCGAGGAGGTCAAGGAGCACACCCGGGTCGAGCTCCTCCCCCTCGACCAGGTCCAGCTGGCCGGGCACGCCGCCGCCGACGTCATGCACCTGCTGGCCGAGCTGATCGAGAACGCCGTCACCTTCTCCGCTCCCGGCACCAAGGCCCTGGTCGCCGGCCAGCCCCTGCCCGCCGGCTACCTGGTCGAGATCGAGGACCAGGGCCTCGGCATGACCGACGAGCAGCTGGTCAAGGTCAACCAGCGCCTGGCCACGCCGCCCGACATCGACTTCGCCCTGGCCAAGATGCTCGGGTTCTTCGTCGTCACCCAGCTCGCCTCCAAGCACGGGATCAAGGTGCAGCTGCGCCACTCCTGGTACGGCGGCATCACCGCCCTGGTGCTGCTGCCCCGGCAGCTGGTGGTGAACGCCGACAGGCTGGCCCCGCTGCCCGGCGGCGAGGCCGAGCGGCCCCGCCAGCAGTCCGCCGACCCCGACCTGGACTGGATCGACAGCCGCGTGCCCATGGTCCACGTGCCGCTCCGCCGGCCCCAGGCGCCGGTCCAGGCAACCGCCATCCAGTCGGGCCCGCCGCCCGGCCTGCCGGGGACGACGGTCTAAGGGGAGGAGGGCGCGGCGGCGCCGACGAGCCGGCAGCCGACCTGGTACCTGGCGCAGCGGTACAGGGCCAGGAAGGCGTAGGCGTCGAAGCCGGTCTCGCTGTCGGTCGGCCGCAGGCCCAGGTACTCGGCGGGCATGTTGAAGCGGTCGGCCACGGCCTGGACGACGCCGGTCGGCTTCAGATAGCGGCGGTCGCCGTTCCAGTAGGACAGGAACCCGCCCCGCAGCGCCGGGCGGTAGGCGACCCGGTCGGCGGCCCGGACGACGCCGTCGTCGCCGACCTGGACGCTGAGGGCGAGGTGGGCCACGGCGTCGGCGTAGGGGCGGCGGTCGACCTCGCCGCCGCTGTAGCCGAGCACCGTCTCCAGCATCCCGAAGGTGAACGTCCGCAGGGCGCTGGCCCGCTCCTTGTCGCAGCCGAGCAGGGTGCAGCGCGGGATCCCGAAGCCGAGCCGGTCGAAGCGGCGCTCCAGCGCGTCGGCGGTACGGCTGGCCGAGGTCGTGGCCATCGGCAGCAGCGCCGACTGGTCCCGGTAGGCGCTGTCGGGCGCCTCGCCGCGGTTCAGCGCCTGGAGGGCCTCGATGGCCGGCAGCAGGGTGTCGTGGCGGGCCGCCAGCAGGTAGGGGCGCACGTCGGCCAGGCACGCCTTGGACCGGTAGGGATAGGCCGTCGGGGTGGCCGGGGGCTCGAGCTCGCAGTCGCCGTAGGCGTCGAGGAACGGCTCGTGGCGGTAGCTGAAGTCCCGCGGGGCGTCGCGGCCGCGGCCGAAGATGGCCGCTCGGAGGTCCTGCCCGGGCACGAAGCCCGCCTTGAGCATGAAGCGGGCCAGGGCGTCGGAGCGGGCCTTGTCCTCCCGGCTGACCGCGTGCAGCCAGGCCAGCTGGGTCGCGTGGCGCACCGTGTACCGGAAGCTGCGCAGGTGGCCGACCTCGCGGACGGGGAAGCTGCGGCGCAGCGGCGGCTGGGCGCCGCCGGCCGCCCCCGGGGCCACGGTCCCCAGCAGGACGTCGCCGAGCCAGATCTCGGCCGCCGTGGAACGGTCCTCGAAGGCGACCACGGCCACGCTCACCCGGTAGCGGTCCCCGCCGGCGGCCCAGTCGACCTTGGCCCGGAGCCGCAGGCCCTCGGGCCTGGCCGGGGTGGCGAAGGTCAGCTCGTAGCTCTCGCCGGCGTACGACGAGGAGAGGGAGCGGATCCGGGTCGGCTCCGGGCAGTCCCCGGCCTGGCAGCCGACCCCCTCGACCTGGCCGAGCAGCACCCAGCGCCCGTACCCGGGGAACCGCACCCGGATCGGCAGCCCGTAGTACTCGGACTGGACCGCCCCGGCGCGGCCGAGCGGCTTGTAGAGGCCGTCCAGGAACGACTCGGCGCGGGCGATGGCCGCGTTCAGGCTGCCCAGGCTCGGGGCCACGCCCGGGCCGGGCGGCGGCGGGTTGGAAGCCCCCAGGCGGTCCACCATGTTCACCACCGCCCCGGCGACCATGGCCGTGGCCAGGGTCCCGGCGACCAGCAGGAGGACCGCGGAGCGGCGCCGCCGCGGCGGCGCCGGGCGCTGCGGCGGGACCGGCAGGCCGCCCGCCGGCGCCGGGTCCCCGACCCACACCCCGAACGGGGGCGGGCCATCCGGGACCCCGCCGGCAGGCGACCACAACCGCGACATGCACCCTCCCCCCGACCTGGCGACCTGCCCAGGTTGCCGGGATTGTGCGCAGGGGGGTCGGCGCCGCCCATACAGAGACCTACATAGTGCCGTCAGGCAGCGGGACGGGGCCGCGACCAGGAGCGCGATGGCCCGCCCGGGCCGGGCGCGCAGGTCATGGCCGCCCTGGCCGCGGGCCCGGCCGGGACCGTGACCACGGCCGGGGCCGAAGGCGGGCCCTGCGCCCGCCAGGTTACAAACCGGTCACGGCCCCGGCCGGGCCGCCCGCGCCGTTTCATGGGTTTCTCCGTTTGGAGTCGAACAGGCGGATCCATTAGTATTCGGCCGATCGATCCAGGGGGGGAGCCCATGAGACGGGTCAGGGTCCTGGTGGTCGACGACCACCAGATGCTGCGGGAAGCGCTGGTCGGCATGCTGGAGCTGTCCGGCTTCGAGGTGGTCGGCACGGTCGCCGACGGCGCCGACGCCACCTCCATGGCCGCCGAGCTGGCGCCCGACGTGGTCCTGATGGACCTGTCCATGCCGGTCCTGAACGGCCTCGACGTGACCCGGTTGCTGCGCGAGGTCGCGCCGGCCACGGCGATCGTGATCTTCAGCGCCTTCGACAGCGCCGAGCTGCGGCGCCAGGCCTACGCCGCCGGCGCGGTCGCCTACCTGCCCAAGGGCTGCAGCAACGAGCGCCTGCGGGCGACCCTGGAGGCCGCCGTCACCGTGGCCGGCAGCAACCTCCACCGGGCCTGACCGCGGGCCGCTCGGCCTGCAGCGGAAACCGGCCCGGCGGCCGTCCCGGTGTGGCACGGTTGCTGGCAAGCACCGCCGGAGCGCCCGCCTGGGAGGCCACATGTCGAACCTCGTGCCCGTCGTCGTCGAGCAGACCAGCCGGGGCGAGCGGTCGTTCGACCTCTACTCGCGGCTGCTGAGCGGCAGGATCGTGTTCCTCGGGACCCCGATCGACGACACCAGCGCCAACCTGATCATGGCCCAGCTCATCCACCTGGAGAGCGAGGACCCCGACAAGGACATCCAGCTCTACATCAACTCGCCCGGCGGGTCGGTCACGGCGCTGCTCGGCATCTACGACACCATGCGCTACATCCGCTGCGACGTCGCCACCACCTGCCTGGGCTGGGCCGCGTCGGCGGCGGCGGTCATCCTGGCCGCCGGGACGCCCGGCAAGCGCTACGCCCTCCCCCACTCCACCGTCCTGCTCCACCAGCCCCACGGCGGCGCCCAGGGCCAGTCGGTCGACATCGACATCCAGGCCCGCGAGATCCTGCGCCAGCGGGCCCTGGTCGACCGGATCCTGGCCACCCACACCGGCCAGGACGTGGAGAGGATCGCCCGCGACACCGACCGCGACTTCATCCTCGACGCCGGCCAGGCCCTGGAGTACGGGCTGGTCGACGAGATCCTCAGCGGCCGCCGGGTCGTCCCCGGGCTGGAGCCGGCCGGCGCCAGCGGGTGACCGGGATGCTCGGCCCCCGCCGCCCCGCCCCCGACCGGCCGGCGATGCCGGCCCTGACCGACGCCGAGTGCTCCTTCGTCGACCACTACCTGGCCGTGGTCGACCTGACGGCCCGCATCAACCCGGCCCGCAGCAGCGGCCACGCCTACAGCTGCCTGCGGGCCGCCCAGTCCCTGGCCACCGAGGCCAGGGCGCTGCTGGCCGCGCTCGAGCTCATGTGGGAACGGGGCGAGCGCGAGATCCATGTCCCCACCCTCACCCAGGCCCTCCGCGCCCTCGACGGCGAGCGCCGCGCCGGCAGGGTCACCATCCCGTAACGCTCCCGGGACGGAAGCCCGGGATGCTGCCCCGGCCCCACTCGCGAGCTGGAGACAGGAGTCGGTGCGGATGCCTGCGGTGGACACCTCGGCGTGGTCGCGACGCTCGCCGGCGCCGCCGGCCTGGACGCTGTGGGCGCTGACGGTGCTCGGGCTGGCCGGGACCCTGTGGGTGGACCGTCTGCTGCGGCAGGCCGGACAGCCCGACCTGGCGGCGCTGACCGCCATCGGCATCCCGCTGGCGGTGGCGGCCGTCAGCGCGGCCACCGTCGGGGCGGTGCTGGCCGCCCGCCGGCCCCGCCACCCGGTGGGCTGGCTGCTGCTGGCCATGGGGCTGTCGATCGCCCTCCACGAGCTCACCTTCAGCTACACCCGCTACGGCCTGGTCGTCCGCCCCGGCGCCCTTCCTGGCGCCGCCTACCTGGCCGGGCTCAACAACGGCCTGGTCGTGCAGTGGATCGCCTGCGCCGGCTTCGTGCTGCTGCTGACCCCGACCGGGCGGCTGCCGTCGCCCCGCTGGCGCTGGTGGGCCAGGATCGTCGCCGCCGCGGCCCTGCTGTGGCTGCTGGGCTCGATCGTCGCCCCGGCGCCGCTGGCCCCCGAGTACCCGGACATCGCCAACCCCTTGGGCGTCCCGGCCCTGTCCGGGCCGCTGGGCCTGCTGGCGTTCGCCGCCCTGGTCGTGCTCGTCTCCCTGCTCGTCGGGGCGGTGTCGCTGCTGCTGCGGTTCCGCCGCGCTCGCGGGGCCGAGCGGCTCCAGCTGCGCTGGCTGATCTGGGGTGCCGGGGTGGCCTCGCTGGCGCTGCTGGTCGCCATCGCCGGCCTGATCCTCGACGACGACACCGCTCTGCTGACCGTCGCCCTCGGCGTCAGCGCGGCCATGTTCCCGCTGGCCACCGGCGCGGCCATCCTGCGCTACCGCCTGTACGACCTGGACCGGATCGTCAGCCGGACGGTGGCCTACGGCCTGCTCACGATCCTGCTCGGCCTGGGCTACGCCGGCGTGGTCCTGGGCCTCGGCCGCCTCCTGCCCGAGGGCTCGAGCCTGGTCGTGGCCGCCGCCACCCTGGCCGTGGCCGCCGTGTTCCAGCCGGCCCGCCGCCGGGTCCAGGAGCTGGTCGACCGCCGCTTCAACCGGCGCCGCCACGACGCCGGCAAGACGATCGCCGCCTTCAGCGCCCGCCTCCGCGACGAGGTCGACCTGGACACCCTCACGGGCGAGCTGCTGGCCGTGGTCGACCAGACCATGCAGCCGACCAGGGCGTCGCTCTGGCTGCGGTCACACGCCAGCTAGTCGCGTCCCGCGGATCTGGGGCATCATCGCGCGGCTGGGACGAGGTCGGAGGAGCGCGTTGGGAGGCTCGCGGTGAAGCGGGAGGCCGCGGAACGGGAACGCCGGCTGGCGGTGGGCCGGGCCGAGCTGTGGGCGCTGGCCGAGCTGTTCGCGCTGACCGGGCTGGCCATCGCCCAGCCGGTGCTGGACATCACCGGCCGCAGCCCCGACATGTTCCTGTTCCGCCGGGCCGACCGGCTCGACATCCTGTTCCTGGTCGCCGGCGTGGTCCTGCTCCCGGCGCTCGGCATCTGGGTTCTGGAGCTGCTGGCCGGGCTGGTCAGCGGCACGGCCCGGCGGCACCTGCACCTGGTCGCCGTCACCGGGCTGTTCACCGTGCTGGCCGTGGAGGTGGTCAAGACCACGGCCGACCTGCGCGGCCCGCGGCTGGCCGTGGTCGCCTCGGCCGGCGGCCTGCTCCTGGGGGTGCTGTACGCCAGCCTGTCCTGGCCACGGCTGTGGCTGCGCTTCCTGACCCCGGCCCCGCTGATCTTCGCGCTGCTGTTCCTGCTCGTCTCCCCGACCTCGGCGCTGGTCCTGCCGGCGCAGGCCGCGTCGGCCCCGGGACCGCCGGCGGCGGCCACCACCGGCGACCGGCCGCCGGTGGTGATGATCATGTTCGACGAGTTCCCGCTCAGCTCCCTGCTCGACAGCAAGGGCCAGATCGACCGCCGCGTCTACCCCAACTTCGCCGAGCTCGCCGACCAGTCGACCTGGTACCGCAACGCCACCGGGGTCGCCGGCTACACCCCGTGGGCGCTGCCGGCGATGCTGACCGGGAACTATCCGGCCGCGGCCAGGGCCCCGTCCT
>Ga0081538_10006378_pt1 | contig 10401 bp, 8 predicted proteins | sample TabmetS5T2R1_FD_71022 | JGI IMG/M metagenome (GOLD analysis project Ga0081538, IMG submission 71022) | Tabebuia heterophylla rhizosphere microbial communities from the University of Puerto Rico - S5T2R1 | ecosystem: Host-associated > Plants > Roots > Rhizosphere ...
GGGACCGAAAAAGTCGATGAGCAGTTGCGTGACGCGCTCAGCCTCGTCGTGATGGACCCAGTGCGACGCGTCGGGGAGGCGCTCGACGCGGTCGAGGTTGGGTACGTCCTCGTGTTCGGGCTCGGCGAGTTCGGAACCGAGGTAGCGATCGCGCTCGCCCCAAATGACGAGCGTGGGCGCCGAGATCGGGCGCAGCGCCGCTTCGGCGGCCTTCGGCGATTGCCGGACCGACGACCGGTAATAGTTGATCATCCCGGTTGCTGCGCCCTCCTGCGACCACGCCTCGACATAGCGATCGATCTCCGCCGGGGTGTATTCCGGGTTGGCGTCCTGCAGAAAGTGCCGGAAGAAGTGCCAGTTGTTGGCGTGCACGACGCTTTCGGGCAGCTTCGGAACACCAAAGAAGAAGAAGTACCACGACTTTCGGAGCTGGCCCGGGTGGTGCAGTCCCTGCGAGAGCTTCCGCGGATGGGCCGCATTGAGGATGGCCATCCGGTCGACGACCTCTGGGTTGCTCATCGCGGTGGCCCAGGCGACGCTTCCGCCCCAGTCGTGGCCGACGAGGAACGCTGACTCGGCACCGCGATCTTGAACGAGTGCGCGGATGTCGGCGGTCAGATGGTCGGTGCCGTAGGCCTTCACGTCGGCCGGCCGCGACGACAGGTTGTAGCCGCGCATGTCGGGTGCGACGACGCGAAAGCCCGCGTCCGCGAGTGGCTTGATCTGCAGCCGCCAGCCGAACCAGAACTCCGGGAAGCCGTGCAGCAGAACGATCAGCGGCCCTTCACCCAGCTCGACGTAATGCAAGCTCACGTCGCCGACGTCGGCGTAGCCCTCACGAAGCTCTGTCCCGTCCAGATCCATATCTGTGAGGCTTCTCCTGCGGTCGGGTCCTGTCAACCGCCAGCCGCGCGCTACGAATCGACGGGGGCCTTCTACGCTCCACGGGCTGCGGAGCCGCCTAGAGGGAGATCAGAGCCACTAGGAAGAGGGCGAACGCTGCCCAGGTCACCCCCAATTGGATCCAGTGGCGGTGAGCACGAACGAGGTGGATCCGGCATCGTCCCAGAGGAATACGAGCCCGACGATCGGTCCTATGGTCATCCGATCGTCCATGCAAAGTTGAAACACCTTTCCCCAGGAATTCCCCACGCATCGAAGGAACACTTCCATGAAGTTCCGGAAGTCCCGGCCGTCCATCGCTGCGAGCATCGGCCGCATGATCGTGCTCAGCATCCCCAAGAGGCCAGACGCGAGCCCAGGGAGAAAAGCGGTAGCTGCGAGTACCCATTCCTCGGCCGTCACACCATCCTCTCCCAGCTCGCCGGAAGACCGCGTGCTACGCCGCACCCAGAGCTGCCGATCTCGCGCCTCGGCGACCTGCATCGGGGATCGGGCGGGCGACGGCGGCTCGCTGCGGGCAATATGCATGCACGTTCGTCGAACCGTCACGAGCGCGCGTGTCGGGGTGGCTGCTCCGACACTCGTTGGTGCCTGGAAGGAGGGTCGTGCACGTCGCTGAACTGTGGCGCCATCCCGTGAAATCGCTGCAAGGTGAGCGGCTCGACGAGGCAACCGTCGAGAACTCAGGTTTGCTGGGTGATCGCAAGTGGGGCATCGTCGACCAAGAGACCGGGATGGTGTTGACGGCACGGCGCGTCCCCTTGCTGTTGCTGGCGGGCGCCCGACTCACGAGAACGGGCGTCGAGATTGCGCTGCCGGACGGCGAGGTACTCACGGCGCCGAGCGCGGACGCCGACGATGTCCTGTCGGACTGGATTGGTCGCCGAGTCGGAGTTGCCCATGCCGAGTCGATGGACGCCGCCGTTGGCGAGTTCTTCGCAGACGCCACGGATGACAACAGCAAGGTCATGTCGTGGACGATGCCGCCGGGCCGTTTCGTCGATGCGCTTCCGCTGCTGGTCGTCACCACCGCGAGCCTGCGTCAGGGTCGTGCACTGCATCCCGACGGCGCATGGGAAACGCGCCGGTTCCGACCGAACATGGTGATCGATGTCGACGACGAAGGCTGGGTCGAAGATCAGTGGTGCGGACGCACCGTCCGTATCGGCACCGCGGTCCTGCAGCCCGTCGTGCCCTGCGAGCGGTGCACCATGGTCACGCGTCCACAACCCGGTCTCGATCCCGATCTCGATGTCTACAAGACGCTCGCGCGCCACCATGGCGCGACCTTCGGTGTCTGGACCGCCGTGCAGGCGCCAGGGATCGTGCGCGTCGGCGACGAGGTGACACTCGCCGATTGACGGTCAGCGTCGATATGCAGCGGGCGCCAGATCCGCTGATCTCGCGCCCCGGTGTTCGGCATCGGGGCCTCGGGCGAGCGGCGGCTGCAGCCGCTGTCAGAAGACCAGCCTGCCGACGAGGTAGCTGAGGGCCAACGTCCCGAAGCCGACGACCAGCGTCCGGACAAGCGTGCGTGCCACGTTCATCTGCCCCGTGTGCGCGCCGATGATCGATGTAACCGTGAGCGATACGAGCACGGCGACGAGGACCGCCCAGGTCTCGACCCTCACCGGCACGGTGAGGGTGATCACGAGCGGGATGGCCGCCCCGAGGGCGTACGCGACAGCCGACCCAACCCCGGCCCGTACCACGTCGGCGCGGGACATCACCTCATGGATGCCGTGCTCGCTCTCCAGCTGGGCGTCGAGCGGGTCGCGCGCCGTCAGCTGGTCGGCGACCGCCCGCGCCAGCTCGGGGCCGAGGCCCTTTGCCTCGTAGTAGGCCACTAGCTCGGCGAGCTCGACGTCAGGCTGACGGGCAAGGTCCGTCGTCTCCTCCGCGGCGGCGCTCAGGTGGGCGTCGCGCTCGGCGGCCGCCTCGGCCCACTCCGCTCCGCCGACACTCAGCATTCCCGCGACGGTCGCCGAGGTGGCCGCGGTGACCAACGTCGCGTGGCTAGCGCCAGCGCCGGCGAACCCCTCGAGGATGCCGGCGGTGGCGATGATCCCGTCGTTTGCGACCAGGCTCCACGACCGCAGCGAGTCGGGGTCGGTCACCGCCGTGCGCACCCGGGCGAGGAGACCGGGCACTGCTCCGTCTGTCATCGTCGCCCCGAGTGGTGGTGGCGCAGTCGCGTCTCGAGCACGACGAAGTCATCGTCGGTGATCGGCACGTCGTCCAGCCTGCCAAGGATCGTCGGCGAGCGTGCCATCCTTGGGATGTGGATCGGGAGGTTCTCGACTTCTACGCGACGCCAGGCCGCTTCACCGTGGTCGACGACAGCGAGGTCTCGTCACGCGACATCCGCGAGGTGGTCCGCGTCGTCCAAGGGCTTCTCCTTTACGACACCGTCGCCCAACCCTTCTATGGCGTCGAACTCACACCGGAGCAGGCCGACGCCATCCACGAGCGCGACTCGGCCCGCCTCCTCGCCGCAGCCAAAGCCGCGGACGCACGCCCGATTATCCAGCCCCGCCCGCCCGCTAGCCGTGTCGGAGCGCGCTGCCACGCCTTCAGCAGGCTGACGGTGGCGCTACTGCGAGCCGCCGGGGTTCCTGCCCGGGCCCGCTGTGGGTTCGGTGCGTACTTCCGGCCCGGCTGGTACGAGGACCACTGGGTAGCGGAGTACTGGAACGCAGCCCAACAACGCTGGCAGATGGTGGACGCGCAGCTCGACGACATCTGGCGGCAAACGATCGACTTCGACGGCGACCCGTTCGCGATCACTACGACCGAGTTCGTCACGGCCGGGCATGCGTGGCAGGCATGGCGGCGTGAGGAACTGGATGCTGACCGCTGCGGATTGTCCGCGATCGACCAGCACGGCGCTCACTGGATCGCCGGCAACCTGCGATTGGACCTAGCGTCGCTGAACAAGATCGAGATGCTCCCCTGGGATGTCTGGGGCGCCGGTTGGGAACCCGGTGGGGAGCCCTCGGGCCGACTGCTCGAGCTCTTCGACTCCGTGGCAAGGCTGACTGTGGATCCCGATTCCCAGTTCGCCGAGTTGCGTCACCGATACGAGACCGACGACTCCCTACGAATGGACGGCACCGTCTTCAACGTCCTCCGCGGGCAAGTCGAGGCTGTCTAGATCACCGGGTGCTGCGCCGTCGGGGGTGACCCGAGATCACGGCGTGGATGAGTCGATGAGGTCGAGGCGCTGGGCCTCGTTGTGGATGAGCGTCGCGCCGGTTCGGTCTGCGATTGCCAGCGCCTCATGGACGAGGTCGTGGGTGGCGTTCGCGGCTTCCCCGAGGTGCTGGCGAGCGGCGGCGAGCCGGAGCAGCTCGCGGCCGAGGAAGAGCGGGGTGTTCCGTTCGCGGCTGGCGGAGACGGCCTGCTCGGCGCTTTGTCTTGCGCGTCGGTGGTCGCCGGTGATGAGTGCCATCTGTGCGAGCACGAGGTCGATGGTCGTCACGACGGTCGCCGAGAGGGCGGCGATTCGCCCGGCGAACGGTTGGAGCTGCTCGGCGATCGCTGTGGCGGCGGCTCGGTGGCCGAGGATCTCGGCGGTCTCGGCGAGCGAGGTCATGTCGGTGAGCCACAGTTGGTTGCGGCGGACGTCCCGGTAGTCGTTGCTCGAAATGGCGGTGAGGATCGAGCGTGCGTCCTCGAGCCGGCCGGCGAAGGCGTAGGCGGCGGCGAGGACGGCCTGGTATGACCCGCCGAAGGCGGTATGGCCGGTGCCGGCCTCGATCAGGGGGATCAGCTCGCCGAGGCGGGCTTGATGGCCGCGGATGGCCATCAACGCCGGCCCGTACCACAACGTCGCGTCGAATCCGGACCGCTCGAGGCGGAGCACTTCGTTCGCCGCGTCCTCGGCGCCGGCGAGGTCGCCGGCGAGCAGCCGCTGTGACGACCGGTACAGGATGAACAGGGCGGCGTAGATCGGCGCCGGCTCGTCACCGAGGAGTGAACGGGCGGTAGACATTGCTCGGTCGGCCGAAGCGAGGTCACCCTCTTCCCGGAACGTCCACGCCCGCTGTACGAGACCATGGAGGACGAAGGGGGTGTGGCCGGTTCGCCTGCCCAGGGTGATCAACCGGCTGGCTGTTGGATGCCCGGCGTCGACGTTGCCGGGGGTCTTGCCGGCGAGGCGGTAGGCGAGCAGGACGTGACCGAGTGTGTCGGGGTCGCCGAGGCGCTCGGCGATGTCCAGCGCCTCGCGTAGGAGCTCCAGCGCCCGGCCTGGATCGGTGAACGTCACATCCTCTGACAGGGCGGCGAGCGTCCGAGCGCGGAGCGGGCCAGGCTCCGGACCGAGTGCCACGAGCGCCTCTTGGACGATGGCGATGAACTCCGGGTCGGCGCCCGGGGCTGGCACGCCGCCGTAGCGGATCATTGCCAGCGCAACCTTGGCGAGCGCCGCCGGATCAGCGGCCTCGCGGGCCATCGCGGCGGCGCGCAGCAAGAGCCCACGGGACTGCGGGTCATCAATGCCGTTCAGCACCTCGCCGAGTTTGATGGTGAGGGTGAGGACGAGGTCTGGTTGCGGTTCTTCGACGATGGCGGCGACCTGGAGCGCCCGGCGATATTGCGTCGCGGCCTCGCCCAGCCAGAGCGAGCGCTCGGCTCGGGCCGCTGCGAGCATCGCGTAGTGCACGGCCTTGGGTGCGTTACCCAGTGGCGCGGCGATCGACGCGTGGCGGGCCAGCTCTGGCAGTACCGCCTCGTCGGTGGGCAGGCGTGTGGCGAGCGTGGTGGCGACGTCGCGGTGGATCGCGAGGCGCGTGCGCGTGGGAATGCGGTCGTAGCGGGCGCGCCGGAACAGCGCGTGCGTGAACGCGAACTGTCCCGGTCGATCCGGCACGGCGTGGACGAGACCGGCGGCCTCGATTCGCTCGAGGCTCGCGAGGACGGCCTCGGGATCGCCGCCCACGCTGCGAGCGACGATGTCGGTGTCGAACTCGGTCCCGACGACCGAGGCGGCATCGACGACCGTGAGGTCGGCGTCCGTCAGTAGCGCATACCGCCGGGCGAGCAGGGCGTGCAGCGACGCGGTCGTGCCGCCAGGGCTGTGGGCGACCTCGACGACGAGTAGGGGGTTGCCGCCGGTCTCGCTGGTGACGGACGCGGGGTCGGCCGTGGATCCGAGCCGTGCGAGAAGGTCGGCGACATCGGCTGCCGGCAATCCGCCGAGATTGATGCTGTCGACTGCTGGCATGCGCGCGAGATCGCCGTGCAGCACGCGCAGTTCGTCGTCGACATCGGGTGCTGTGTCGCGGGTGGTGATCAGCATCAGGATCGGGGCGTGTACCGGCGAGCGAGCGATGTGGCGGACGGTCGCACGGGTCGTCGCGGTGGCGAAGTGGAGGTCCTCGATGAGGACCAGCAGCGGCGCTTCCTCGGCAGCTCGCCGCAGGTAGCGGCCGATGGCGGCCGCGATCGTCGCCTGCCCCGACACCGGGTCGAGGCTGCTGGCGCGTGCGACGATTCCGGCCCGTCGGGCGAGGCCAGGGACGATCCGTGCCAGGGTGGCAGCGTCGGAGCCCGCACGGCGCCGAACGGACACATCCGAAAGGGCTGCCAGGTCGTCGGCGATGGCCTGGACGAAGGGTTGGAAGGGCGATTCGGCGTCCTCGACGCACGTCCCGAGCAGGACGCGGCCTCCGGACTGGTCGACCTCGGCGGCGAACTCGGCGGCCAGGCGGCTCTTGCCGATTCCTGCCTCACCGGCAAGTACCGCCACTCGCAGCGGACCGGTGACGCAACGACTCCACAGCTCACCCAACCGGCGGCGCTCGCCGGCGCGACCGACGAAGCCCGCTGGTTCGACGAGCAACTCGAGGGAGGCCGGAAGGCGCGACGCCCGGTCGAGTGACTGCTCACGCCTGGCGATGTCGGCGAGCTCGCGGCGGTTCGTCGCCTCGAGCTTGCGCAGCAGCGCGGCGACGTGTGATTCGACGGTCCGTTCGGAGACGAACAGGCGCGTTGCGATCTCGGCGTTCGTGAGTCGGTCGGCAAGTGCCGCGAGAACGTCCATCTCACGTCTGGTCAGCCGCGAGCTGCTACCGCGGTACGCCTCCGCCGAATTTCCGTACTGAGCACGGATGTGTGCCTTGACCGTGATTCGTCACTGTAGACGGCGCCAGTCTCGGTGACTCCGGGACTCGCAGACGCGATGAATGTGTCTGGCCGAGACCAGACCGGCGGTCGACGCTCGGGCAACGCACCCGGAACCGAACATCAGAGGGAGGAAGATCCCTGTTGACTCACGAGTACACCTATGCCGCGTGCCTCCAGCCGGCGGAGACCAAGCCCTGGACCGTCGACGACTGCTTCGCCGGCCGCGACTTCGACTTCGCCAAGCGGTTCCTGCCGGAACGGATCGCGGGTGTCGAACCGATCGGCTGCCTCAACGACGAGGACAGGCGCATCCTCAACCAGATCCGCGGCAACAGCTACTGTCACCTGTTCGCGTTCGTCGAGGAGTACATCGTGCCGATGGTGATCGACCATGCGCGTGCCGATGTCTACGGCGACGAGACCCGGTTGTGGTCATTGCTGCGCTTCGCCGGTGAGGAGCTCAAGCACCAGGAGATGATGCGACGGGCAGTCGAACAGTTCCAGGCTGGCTTCGGTGTGGAGTGCGGGCTGATCCCTGGACGCGAACAGGTCGCCGAGGCCGTGCTCGCTACCTCGCCGCTCACGGCGTTGCTGCTGACCAGCATGATCGAGTGGTTCACCCAGCTGCACTACACCGAGCACGTCAAAGACGGCGCCGAGCTCGACGACCTGTTCCGCGACCTGCTGCGCTTCCACTGGATCGACGAGTCGCGCCACGCACGGATGGACAGCCTGCTCATCGGCGAGGTCGCCGACGGGCTCAGCGAAGACGAGCGGGAGCAGGCGATCGACCAGCTGCTCGCGCTCGGCGGCGCTGTCGACGGCCTCCTCGGCGACCAGATCGAACTCGACATCGACGCACTGCAGGCCGCCACCGGTCGTCGTTTGACCGAAGCTGAGCGCGACGAGATCCGCACCCACCAGCGGCGCGCCTACCGCTGGACGTTCCTCGTCTCCGGGCTCGAGCACCCCAACTTCGTTCGCATCGTCGAACAGCTCACCAGCCACGGCGCGGAGAAGATCGCCAGCACCGCACACGCGCTGGCCGCCTGAACCGGGAGAACGTCAACTACGCCCAGCTGCACGATTGCCGTGTCACCGACACGCGACACACCGGCGTCCACCTGGCAGACGGCACCAACCTCCTGATCCAGATCAGGACCACCGTCCCGTTCTCAGCCGACAGCGGTGTCGAGGTCAAGGTCAACATGGTCATCGCCTCGCCGGCGAACGCTTCCGAACCAAACGCCAAGGTGACGAAGCGCTCAGAGCACTTTGCGCAGGTGCACGTCGTCGGGCTCGAGTTCGAACAGCTCGGCCAACGGTTCCGCCATGGGCTGAAACCCGCGACCGAGGTAGAACCGCACGGTGTTTGCCGATGGCGTCGCCGAGACGACCATGTCAGAGTCGCCGACGGTGCGGGCGATCTGTTCGAGCTGCTCGGACAGACGGCTGCCGATACCCGTTGCACGCAACGGTGCGCTGACGTGGAGGAATGCCAGCTGCGCGATCCCGGGCCGAAGGTGTGGCACGACGACGCCGATGCCGACTAGCCGTCCGTTTGCGAACGCGCCGAGCGCGATCCCGCCGGTGTCGACGTAGTGCTCGAGCGCGTTCACCTGGGCCTCGACGGAGTGTTCGCCGTGACCGTCCGGGTCCCAGGCCGACGCACTCCATTTTCCGCGCCGTGCCACGAGTTGGCTGCCGTGCTGGTCGTAGAGCACGTCGATGCTTTCCCTACGGTCGATCTCGACGACGCGCGACAGCTCGGTCCGGCCCAGCCTTCGGAACTCGACTGCGGGCTCCATCGCGCCAGGTTGGCACGCGTACGTTTCATTTCGAGCGGCCCGCACACTGTCCCCGCGGAGCCGGCGCCCTGGGGCATCCTCATGGGGCCCACGCCGTCGCGTCTTCGGGGAGGGCATGTATCGGGCGTCGGCCGCTTGCCTCGGGTCACGTGCTCTGGCAGGGGCACCGGGGCCCTCTGCCGGAGCGGGCTTGCGGTGGCTGTCCGCCAAACTGGCGGGGTGGGGGTCATCGATTGGGCGCTGCGTGACCGCCGGACGGGGCGCATCGTGGTCGCCCAGTGGCCGAACACCGCCCTGATCGTGTGGATCGCCGCGAGCGTCGTGATCGCGTTGTCCGATCCCGACGGCGCGTGGGGCCTGGTGCTGCGGGTCGTGGCGACGGTCGCCTTGAGCTGGTGGGCCGTCGATGAAGTGGTCCGGGGGGCGAACCCGTGGCGTCGCGCGCTCGGCGTGGTCGTGTTCGCAAGCCTGGTGGTATCGCTGCTTCGCTGACGGCAGCGCTCGATGGTCCGCGGCCCCTGGAGTGTTGGGGCTATCGGTCTGTCACATGGGGCTCCGTGTAGACAGCAGGGTGGCTGCCGCGCCGCTGACCGATGCCGAAGGTGCGGTGGTGCGAGAGCTGGGTGGCGGTCGAGGCTCGGCTCCGGGCGCAGCGACGGCTGTCGTCGCTGGAGCGCACGTTCGACGAGATCGTGGATGCTGCCGATCTCGAGCCGCCGGACGGCGAGCACGACCCCGAAGGGACGACGGCTTACGAGCGCGCCCAGGTCGCCTCGCTGGCGGCGGAGGCTCGGGTCCGGCTGATCCAGCTCGACCGGGATCACCGAGATCGACGACGAGAGCAACGGCGCCTGCCAGCGCCACGGCCGGCCGATCGGTTGGCCGCGACTGCACGACCGGCCAGGGACCACACGCTGCGTGCGCTGCACCGCGTCGCCCTGACCGCACAACACAACGGGTTCGGAGCACCCTGGCCGGTAGTGGACGTGGCGGGTCAACGGGCTGGAGACGCGCACGGTCCGCTCCCCGACCTGGGCCTCCATCGTGGGAACCTTGCCCACGGCCGAGACCAGACCGGCATACGTCGGGATACCGAACCTTCCCGGCCCCTAGCAGCGGGGGCGGCGGTAGGTTGCGGTGATGGAGCGGCGGATCTTCGGGCTCGAGAACGAGTACGGGATCACGTTCACCCTCCGGGGCCAGCGGCGGTTGAGCCCCGACGAGGCGGCGCGCTACCTGTTCCGCCGGGTGGTGTCGTGGGGCCGGTCGTCGAACGTGTTCCTCGCCAACGGCGCCCGGCTGTACCTCGATGTGGGCAGTCACCCCGAGTACGCCACGCCGGAGTGCGACTCGATCCTCGACCTGGTGACGCATGACAAGGCCGGTGAGCGGATCCTCGAGCAACTCCTGGTTGCGGCGTCGCAGCAGCTGCGCGACGAGGGCATCCGGGGCAGCGTCTACCTGTTCAAGAACAACACGGACTCGTCGGGCAACTCGTACGGCTGCCACGAGAACTACATGACCTCGCGGCGTGACGACTTCGGGCCCTACGCAGAGGGGC
>Ga0081538_10006379_pt1 | contig 10398 bp, 9 predicted proteins | sample TabmetS5T2R1_FD_71022 | JGI IMG/M metagenome (GOLD analysis project Ga0081538, IMG submission 71022) | Tabebuia heterophylla rhizosphere microbial communities from the University of Puerto Rico - S5T2R1 | ecosystem: Host-associated > Plants > Roots > Rhizosphere ...
TCGAGCACATTGCGCGCCCATTCGAACTGCGGATCGGAGACCCGGTCGTAGGTGGTGGCGTCCCAGTCGCGCGTCAAAGCGTCGTGGTGACCGGCCCGCTACGTTCGCGGTCGCGCTCGTAGCGGTCGATCGCGTCCTGCTGCTGGAGCGTCACGCCGATGTCGTCGAGGCCCTCTAGCAGCCGGCGGGCCGTCTCGGGATCGATCTCGAACTGCACCTGCCGGCCGGCGAAGGAGACCTCCTGCTCCTCGAGGTCGATGCGAGCGTGTCCGGCGGCCATCAGCAGACGCACCGCGTCCTCCGGCAGCTCTACCGGCAGCAGCCCGATCTTCGTGCAGTTCGAGTAGAAGATGTCGGCGAAGCTTGGCGCCACCACGGCCCTGAAGCCGTAGTCCTGGAGCGCCCACGCCGCGTGCTCGCGGGAGGACCCGGAGCCGAAGTTGCGACCGGCCGCCAGGATCGGGTTGGCCGACAGGTCCCAGCCCGGCTGCTTCGCCCAGTCGTAGAAGAGGAACTCGCCGAAGCCGGTGCGCTCCACCCGCTTCAGGAACTGCTTGGGGATGATCTGGTCGGTGTCGACGTCCTGTCGATCGAGCACCGAGACGGCACCCTCGATGATGCGCACGGGTTCCATTAGCTCTCCCAGTCCCTGATGTCGACGAAGTGCCCCTCGATGGCGGCCGCGGCTGCCATCTTCGGGCTGACGAGGTGCGAGCGGGCGCCGCGGCCCTGACGCCCCTCGAAGTTGCGATTGGAGGTGGATGCCACCCGCTCGCCCGGAGCGGCGATGTCCGGGTTCATCCCGAGGCACATCGAGCAGCCCGCCGAGCGCCAGTCGAAGCCCGCGGCGCGGAATATCTCGTCGAGGCCCTCGTGCTCGGCCTGGAGCTTCACCTGCTGTGAGCCCGGGACCACCATCGCCTCCACGGACGACGCCACCCGTCTCCCCTTCACCACCTCGGCTGCCTCGCGCAGGTCGCCGATCCGCGAGTTGGTGCAGGAGCCGATGAAGACCCGGTCGAGCGAGATCTCCTGCATCGCCGTGCCAGGCGCGAGCGCCATGTACTCGAGCGCGCGCTCGTCGCCCTCGCCCCGGGGATCGGGCACCGCGCCGGTCACGTCGACCACCATGCCGGGGGTTGTGCCCCAGGTCACCTGTGGCGAGAGGCCGGAGGCTTCGATCGTGACCTCGCGGTCGAAGGGGGCGCCGTCGTCGGTGCGCAGAGCGCGCCACTCGTCGATCGGCAGCGGGTCCGGGGCAGCGGCGCGGCCATCCACCCAGGCGAAGGTGGTGTCGTCCGGGGCGATCATCCCGGCGCGCCCGCCCCCCTCGATCGTCATGTTGCACACGGTCATCCTGCCCTCCATCGAGAGCCCCTCGATCGCTGGGCCCGCGTACTCGATCACATGGCCCACGCCGCCATCGACGCCGATGTGGCCGATCGTGCCGAGGATCAGATCCTTCGCGGTCACGCCGTAGCCGAGGTCACCCTCGTAGCGGATTCGCATCGACCGCGGCTTGCGCTGAGGCAGCGTCTGGGTGGCGAGCACGTGCTCGACCTCGCTGGTCCCGATGCCGAAGGCGAGGGCGCCGAAGGCCCCGTGGGTCGAGGTGTGCGAGTCGCCGCAGACGATTGTCATCCCCGGCTGCGTGACACCCAGCTCGGGGCCGATCACGTGCACGATCCCCTGCCGCTCGGAGCCGATCGAGTAGATCGGCACGCCGAACTCGCGGCAGTTGCGTTCGAGCGTCTCGACCTGCACACGCGACAGACGGTCGTGGATGTGCACCGCGGCGGAGGAGCCGTCGGTGGGCACGTTGTGATCGGCCGTCGCCAGGGTGCGGTCCGGGCGGCGCACCGTGCGTCCCGCCAGCCGCAGCGACTCGAACGCCTGGGGCGACGTGACCTCGTGCACGAGATGAAGATCGATATAGAGGAGGTTTTCCGCCACCTCGTGCGCGTCCCAGATCTTGTCGAACAGGGTCTTGGGCATTGCTGGGTTCAGCTCCTCCTGAGTCCGGCCGCGACGATCGCGTGGAAGCGGGCATCCCCCGGACCGGGGTTTTCGAAGTGGTGTGGCAGGTCGGCGTCGAAGGTCACGGCGTCGCCGACGCCGAGGTCGTGGATCACACCTCCGCAGTCGAGCCGCAGGCGGCCCTCGAGCACCACCGCGGTCTCGCGGCTGCCTGGCTCGTGCCTCGGCGGATCGCCCGGCTCACCGGTGGCGACCCCCGGAGCGAGCGTGTGCAGCGACACCTCCGCCCTCAGGCCCGGCAGCGGCGGGGTGAGCACCTCGTAGCTGTGTCGGCGGCCGCCGCCGCGGCGGCGCTCGGCCACCCTGACCACGCTCACGCCGTCCGTCTCGTCGAGGCGGAGAAGCTGGGAGAGCGTCAGCTCGAGGCCGCCGGCGATCCGCTCAGCGACCGCCAGGGTGGGACTCGTCTCGCCGCGCTCGACCTGCGAGAGCATCGGCGCCGAGACGCCGCTGCGCTCCGCCAGGTCGCGCAGCGAGAGGTCCATGGCGTCCCTGAGCTTGCGGACCCGGATGCCGAAAAGGTGACCGTTGACCGACACGTCCGGCCGTACGTTATCACGGACAGTTGTATGCGATCAACGCGGTTGGCGCGTCGGGCGGACGAGTATCTCGTTGATCGCCACATGGGACGGGAGGGAGACGGCATGGACGATCTCCCGGGCGATGTCGTCCGCGGTCAGCACCTCGCCGATCTCCTCGCGCGTCCGCTGCAGGCCGGCTCGAACGACCGGGTTCACGTTATGACCCTGGAGCTCCGTATCGACGTGGCCGGGCGCGATGATCGTGACGCGCACGTTTGCATGGAGGGCCTCCTGGCGCAGCGCCTCGGAGAAGCCGTGCACGCCGAACTTCGTCATGTTGTAAACGGCGCCGCCGGCGGTGGCGCTGCGGCCCGCGGTGGACGACACGTTCACGATGTGTCCGCCGCCGCCCCGTTCCATCAGAGGGAGCGCCGCGTGTGTGCAGTAGAGGAGCCCGAGCAGGTTGACGTCGATCATCTGGCGCCATTCCTCGGTGTCGGCGCCGCTGACCGGGCCGAGCAGCATTACGCCGGCGTTGTTGACGAGGATGTGCAGCCCACCGAGCTCTTCGTGTGCTGCCTGGATGAACGAGCGGGCCTCCTCCTCGGCCGTGACGTCGACCTCCCGTACGAGGGCCGGGTCCTCGAGCTGCTCCGCCAGGGCTTGCAGGCGTGCGGCGCGGCGGGCGCCGATCGCCACAGCCGCCCCTGCCCGCGACAGCGCCAAGGCTGTGGCGGCACCGATGCCAGAGGAAGCGCCGGTGACGGCCGCGACGCGGCCTTCCAAGGGTCCGGCCATCGGGCGCGATCCTATTCGGTTCCCGCCAGCAAGCGCGAGCGCAGCGCCAACTCCAGCTCGAAGCGCCCGTCCGGATCGTCGAGGCGGGCGCCGAACAGCTCCCGCAGGCGAGCGAGGCGGTAGCGCACCGTCTGCGGATGCACGTGCAGGGCGCGCGCCACGGCTTCGGTGCGGCCGCAGTGCCGGAGCCAGGCGTCCAGAGTCGTGCGAAGGCGATCGCGCGAGAGCTCGGTTTCGCCCTCGAGCGGGGCGAGGGCCCGATCGGCCACGTCGCGGGCGAGGCGGCGGTCGGTGCCGAGAAGCAGCGACAGGTTGTGACGCTCGGCGAGCAGCAGGCCGCGGTCCGCCCTGATCGCCCCTTCGCCGGCCAGACGCAGGACTTCCCGCGCGCGGGCGAAGCTCACCGCCGCGTCCGGCCACGGAACGGCCGGCCCCAGCGCCGCAGGTCGCTCCCGCAGCGCGGCCTCGAGCTCGCGCCGCCGGCCGGGTGCCGCGGGATCGGGGATCAGGGCGGCAACGACCGGCGGGACCCGCGCTACGAGCGTGTCGGGTCCGAGGCGGACCGCGAGCCGGTCGGCGTGCTCGTCGCCCGCCCCGCCCCCGTCGCCATCCTCGGCCTCCACCGCGAGCGCCGCCAGCGTCCGCGGCAGCGTCCAGCCGGCCTCGGTGGCGGCGGCTTCGATCGCGGCCGCGGCGGCGGGCGGCTGCTGTACGAGAAGTCCCGCGAGGTGCTGCCGGCGGAGCTGAAGCGCACCGGCGGCCGCGGTCTGCTCGCGGGCATAACCCTCGATCGACTCAGCCGAGAGCTCGTCGATGTAGGCGAATATCGATTCCGCGAGGGCGTAGAGGGTGCGCGGCGTGAGCCCGGCGCGCTCCCCGGCGTCGGCGAGCCGGCGCCACGCCACGCGGGCACCCACGCGGTAGGCGGCGAGCAGCGCGTCGAGGCTCCGCCCCGCGCGCATCTCCCCCCGCCCGAGGTTCACGTAGACCTCGCGGCCCGCACCGCGGCCGCGCGCGGGGTCCTCGATCTGCGCCATGAACTGGCGCAGAGCCTCGACCACCCCGGTTCGCAGGGCCAGCCCGAAGGGGCCCTCGAGCGGCCGGGCGTAGCCGGGAACCCCGTCGCTGATCTCCGCGATGATCTCGTCGGCAAGCGCCGGTAGCTCCGGGCGCAGCACGACGGCGACCCCGGGAGGAAGCGCCTCCCATGGCTGGTCGGCGACCATTTGTCGGAAAACTACAAGATTCGGGGCCTAGATCGTGACCTCGCGTGTGAACGAGCCGCGCTTCTGCGTCGTAGCCTCCAGATGCGATGACGCGGGCGCATCGCAACGTCAACATCGCCGCCGTGATTGTTCCGTTCGTGGCTTTCGTAGCGGCCGTCCCGATGCTGTGGAACGAGCTCGTCGGGTGGACCGACCTCGCGCTGCTCGCGATCTTCTACTTCCTGACGGCGTTCGGAATCACCGTCGGCTTCCACCGCCTGCTCACACACCGCGCCTTTGCCACCCACAAGCCGACCGAGTACCTGTTCGCCATCCTCGGGTCAATGGCCGTCGAGGGCCCGGTGATCGGATGGGTGACCGACCACCGCCGGCACCACGCCCACGCCGACGAGGAGGGCGACCCCCACAGTCCGCACGTCGGTCACGGTGAGGGTGTCCTCGGGGCGCTGCGCGGGCTGTGGCATGCGCACGTCGGCTGGCTCGTCCGCGACCATCCGACCGCCGCGGGCGCCGAGAAGTACGCGCCCGACCTGCTCGAGGACCGCGGCATGCGCATCATCTCCAAGCTGTTTCCCCTGTTGGTTCTGCTCGGCCTGATGGTCCCGTTCGCACTCGGCTGGCTGATCACCGGTGAGCTCATAGGCGGCCTGACGGCGCTCATCTGGGCCGGCCTGATCCGCGTCTTCATGGTCCACCACGTGACCTTCTCGATCAATTCGATCTGCCATTTCTTCGGCCGGCGCCGCTTCGAGACGGACGATGAGTCGACGAACGTTTTCTGGCTCGCCATTCCCACCCTCGGCGAGTCGTGGCACCACAACCACCACGCCTTCCCCCGCTCGGCCAGCCACGGCCTGCGCTGGTGGGAGGTCGACGTCGGCGGTCTGGGGATCCGCGCGATGCGCCGACTCGGCCTGGCGTGGAACGTGGTGCGCATCACGCCCGAGCGGCAGCAGGCGCGGTTGGCCGGCGCTTCAGAGCGCGGCGCGGAGCAGGCGGTTTAGCTCCGCCTCGCTCGGCGGCTCCGGCGTGTTCGCCAGGAGCGGGTGGGCCGCGACGGCTGCAGCGGCGGCGGGCAGATCCGCCTCGCCCACTCCGAGTTCCGACAGCCGCGTGATTCCGGTGCGCGCCGTCAGGCTCGCGACTGCTTCCGCGGCCGACTGGGGCTCGCCGCCGGAGTCCCCGAGCGCGGCCGCGAACCTGCCCATGGCCGCCGGCGCCCGGGCCGCCATCAGGCGCGCGGAATGCGGGAGCACCACCGCGTTGGTCTCGGCGTGGGGTGTGCGGGCGGTCCGCACGATCGTCTGGCAGACCGCGTGGTGCACGGCGATCCCCGTGGCACCGGACGCGTAGCCGGCCAGCAGGGCGCCCAGCGCGATCTCGTCACGGTCGGGCGCCGAGGCCTCGACGCCCGCGGCAATCAGCTTCGCGGCGCGCAGCGCCGCGAGGTCGGTCACAGGGTTCGCCAGCGGCGTGTAGAGCGCCTCCATCGCGTGCGCGAGAGCGTTCATTGCGCTCGCCACCATCTGCGGGGTCGCCTGTGAGGTCATCAGCCCGGGATCGGCAATGACCAGCGAGGGACGCACCATTCGGGCGCCCGCGACCCCGGCCGGGGTCCGGTGGAAGGGAGTCATCTCGGCGCCGGAGAGCGTGGTTGGTATCGCGGCTGCGAGGCCCCCGCGTGCGCCGGCGATCGCCTTGGCGGTGTCCACGACCCGCCCTCCGCCGAGCGCAACGAGCGGTCGGGCTCCGGCCTCCTCGAGCAGGGAGGCCGAGATCTCGTCGACCCGCCCCGGCGGTACGTGGATCACGCCGGACGCGACGCCGAGGACGCCGGGAACGGAGTCCGACGCACGCGCGGTTGTGAGCAGGGCGAAGCCGACGAAGCCGTGCGCCTCGAGCAGCTTCGGCGCCTCGGCTGCCACGCCCTGGCCGAAGCGGATCAGCCGCTCCCCGTCGCGCCAGGTGAAGTCCTCCGCCACGGCGGCGGATTGTCGCGCGGCGGACGCCACCCGCCGGGTCAGGGGGCGGTCACAGCCTCGGCGGGAGCCGGCTCGGCAGAGCGCTCTTCCTCAGGGACCGCGTTCGAGAGAGCACGCAGGTACGCCTTCCCCGCGGCCTCGAGGATGTCGGTTGATACGCCCACACCCGAGGAGAGCCTGCCGTCGAGCTCGAGCAGCACGTTCACCTCGCCGAGCGCATCGCGGCCGCCCGTGACCGCCGAGACGTGGAACTCCCGCAAGCGCGCGTCGCGCTCAACCGCGGCGTTGATAGCGCTGAAGAAGGCGTCGACGGGACCGTCGCCGGTGAAGCTGCCGGACCCGACTTCGCCATCCGGCATCCGCACCTGCACACGTGCGAGGGGCGAGCGGCTGGAGGAAGCCTCGACGTCGAAGGACACCAGCTCGAAGGCAGCCGGCGCCTGCTTCATCTCGTCCGAGACGATCGCCTCGAGGTCGAGCGCAGTGACCTTCTTCTTCTTGTCCGCCAGCTCCTTGAAGCGCTTGAACGCGGTGTTGAGAGAGGCGCCGTCAACCTGGAAGCCGAGCTCCTCGAGCGCGTTTCGCAGCGCGTGGCGGCCCGAGTGCTTGCCGAGCACGAGGGAGTTCGCCTCGAGCCCGATGGTCGTGGCGTCCATGATCTCGTAGGTGGTGCGCTCCTTCAGGACGCCGTCCTGGTGGATGCCCGACTCGTGGGCGAAGGCGTTGCGGCCGACGATCGCCTTGTTCGGCTGCACGGGATAGCCCGTGAGGCGCGACACGAGCCGGCTGGCGCGGGCGATCTCACGAGTATTGACGCCGGTCCAGAGCCCGTGCGCCGCCTCGCGGACGTGCAGCAGCATCACGATCTCCTCGAGCGACGCGTTGCCGGCGCGCTCCCCGATTCCGTTGATCGCGCACTCCACCTGGCGGCAGCCGACCAGCAGGCCGGCGAACGAGTTGGCCACCGCGAGCCCGAGGTCGTCGTGACAGTGGACCGACGTGGTCACATCGGCCAGGCCCGGCACCAGCCGGTAGAGCGTGCGCCACATCTCGGCGTGCTCCTCGGGGGTCGAGTAGCCGACCGTGTCCGGGACATTGATGGTGGTGGCGCCTTCGTCGAGCGCGATCTGGAGCACCTCGGCGGTGAACTCGAGATCGGAGCGGGTGGCGTCCATGGGCGAGAACTCGACGTCGTCGCAGTAATTGCGCGCCTGGGCCACCGCAGCCCGGGCCTGTCCCTTCACGTCCTCGCGCGTCGTCTGCAGCTGGTGCTGGATGTGGATGTCGCTGGTGGAGATGAAGGTGTGGATGCGCGGGCGCTCGGAGTCCTTGACCGCGTTCCAGGCGGCGTCGACGTCCTGAGAACCAGCTCGCGCGAGCCCGCAGATCACTGGCCCGTGCACCTCGCGGGCAATTGCCTGGACCGCCTCGAAGTCACCTGGCGAGGAGATGGGAAAGCCGGCTTCGATGATGTCGACGCCCAGCCGCGCAAGCTGGTGCGCGATCTCGAGTTTCTCCTGCTTGTTGAGCGAGATGCCCGGCGACTGCTCCCCGTCACGCAGGGTTGTGTCGAAGATCTTTACTCGGTCCTTCTCGCTCCGGTCCATGTCGCCTTCTCCTTGGTCGCCGTTCCTGGATTCCCCTTGACTTCGCGGCTTCTCGCGGCCGCCACGCATTCGCTCCCCCTAGCGGGGGAGGAGAAGGAGAAGTCGCAGGTCCGTGCTGAGCGACATGCAGACCGAAGCGTACACGGTCAGGTCGTGAGTACGACCTTCCCGATATTCCTGCGCTCGTGCATGAAGCGGTGTGCCTCCGCACCCTGCGCGAGCGGGAACTCCCGGGCCACCACTGGGCGGATGCGGCCCTCGGCCATCCAGGCGGACAGCGGCTCCATGTACACGTCGAGTGGGCGCCCCGCGTCCCAGATCCGGAGCATGTTGAGGCCGATGACGGACTTGGATTCGTTCATCAGGCGGAGCGTGTTGAAGCGGGGCAACTGTGCAACGACGCCGAGCGCCTTCAGGGGGTTCCGGCGCTCGCCCTGCTGAATGCTCGAGGCGCCGAAGCACACGAGCCGCCCGCCGGGCCGCAGCAGCGAGTAGCTGCGCCTGAAGCTCCGCCCTCCGATCGCGTCGAAGGCCAGGTCGAGCGGGCGGTTCTCTCCTGTCAGCCGGCGCACCTCGGCGACCACGTCGCGGGTGCGGTAGTCGATCGGGTGGTCCACTCCGAGGGCCCGGATCGCCTCGTGTTTCTCGGGAGAGGCGGCGCCGAAGACCTCGGCGCCGAGCAGCTTGGCGATCTGGGTCGCGGCCGTTCCCACGCCGCCCCCGGCCGCCTGGATCAGCACGCGCTCTCCCTCGCGCAGCCCGCCGAAGCGGACCAGCCCCGCGTAGGCGGTCGCGTAGGTCACCGGAAGCGCCGATCCTTCGGCGTAGCTCCAATCGTCGGGCAGCGGTAGAAGGGCGTTCGCGGCCGTCGCCACGAGTTCGGCGTAGCCGCCGAACCGGCAGCCCCCCGCTACTCGGTCGCCGGGCGCAAAGTTCTCGACACCCGGCCCCACCGCCTCGACGTCGCCGGCGATCTCGTAGCCCACCACGCAGGGTGGCTTCGGGGCGTCCGGATAGAGGCCGACGCGCGCGAGCAGGTCGGCGAAGTTGATCCCGGCCGCTCGCACTCGCACGCGCACCTCCCCCGGACCCGGCTCCGGATCGGGACGGGACTGCAGGCGGAGGACCTCCGGCGGCCCGTGCTCGGTGATGACGAGCGCCCGCACCTGCGCCTAGGCGCGCTTGTCCCGCGGCGGCGCTGGAGCCTGAAGGACGCCCTTGCGCCGCGGGCGCTTGTATCCGGCGGCAGCCTGCACGCTCGAGGGGCGCCACTCGGCCCCGCCGCGGAGAGTGGGGACGCCCTCGGCGTTGAGCGTGTCGGCGATCGCCTGCAGGGTCATCCCCTGGGTCCTCATGTCCGCTATCCGCTGCTTGAGAGACGGCCGGTCGCTCACCGCCGGCCGCCCCGAGCGCCGCATGTGGCGGGCGGCCTCGAGCCCCTTTCGCGTGCGCTCTTCGAGCTTCCGCCGCTCGAGCCCGCCCACGGTGGCGAGGGCGCGAGCCCCGAGCTGTCCCTCATGCGTGCCGGTGTCGAGGTCGAGGTCGATCACCACCAGCCGCGCGTCGCATTCGGTGAGCCACCCGAGCAGCGCGCCGAGGTTCGCGGCCGTGCGGGTCAGCCGCTCGATGCTGCTGACGACGAGGCAGCTCGCGTCCCTCGCGGCGAGGCGATCGAGCGCATATGTCAATCCGGGGCGCCGCAGATCGGAGCTCGCATTCGAGGCGACGTCGCGCACAACCTTCACGAGCGTCAGTCCGCGGCGCTGGCAGGTCTCCTGAATCAGGCGCACCTGAACCTTCAGCTCGGCGTTGTTGAGGTCGTCGGCCGCGGAGACGCTCGCGTAGCCGATCGCCCGCGCGCCCGCAGCGCCAGGCTGCGCTTCCGGCGCCGACGCACTGTCCTGGGGCTTCTTCGCCGCGGGAAGGGGCACCACCGCGGGCGGCTCGTCGGGCTTCTCCGTCCGGTCGGGCGCCTTGGGCGCTGGCGTCGGCGGCGCCTTGGGCGCGGGAGTCGGCGCAGCCTGGGGCGCGGGACTCGGCGCCGCCTTGGGCGCGGCTTCGGCAGCGGGCTTCGGTGCCAGAAGCGGGCGAGCTCCTCCGTTGTCCGGGATCATGCCGGCCGCGGCGGCCGGCTTGGCCGGCGTGCGGGGCGGCGCCGGCGGGGCCTCTCCGGTCACGGCGGGGCGGGGAAGCCCGCGGGGGGCACCGGGGGCCCCCCCCCCCCCAA
>Ga0081538_10006380_pt1 | contig 10397 bp, 8 predicted proteins | sample TabmetS5T2R1_FD_71022 | JGI IMG/M metagenome (GOLD analysis project Ga0081538, IMG submission 71022) | Tabebuia heterophylla rhizosphere microbial communities from the University of Puerto Rico - S5T2R1 | ecosystem: Host-associated > Plants > Roots > Rhizosphere ...
CTCGACTGCAAGGACCTCGACGACGCCCTCGCCTGGGCGAAGCGGATCCCGATGCCGGGCGGGAGCGTGGAGGTGCGGCCGGTGATGGACTACGAGGCCGTGGGCTCGGAGCTCCACCACAACGAAGCGACGGCGGAGGCAGGCCGGTAGGAGCTTCCGCGGAGGTTGCCGACCGCCTGTTCCGGCGCGAGTCGGGGCGGGCGGTGGCGACCCTCATCCGCATCCTCGGCGACTTCGACCTCGCCGAGGAGGCGGTACAGGAGGCGTTCGTGGTGGCGCTGGAGCGCTGGCCGCGCGACGGGCTTCCGGACAACCCCGGCGCGTGGATCGTGCGCACGGCGCGCAACCGCGCCATCGACCGGCTGCGCCGCGACCGCCGCTACGAGGAGAAGCTCCGCGATCTGGAGCTGCTGATGCCGGGCGAGCCCGAGGACCTGCCGGACACGTCGCTGCCCGACGACCGCCTGCGCCTGTTCTTCACCTGCTGTCACCCGGCGCTGGCGCCGGAGGCGCGAGTCTCGCTCACCCTCCGCACGCTCGGCGGGCTCTCGACCACGGAGGTGGCGCGCGCCTTCCTGGTCGGCGAGCGCGCAATGCAGCAGCGCCTGGTGCGCGCCAAGCGCAAGATCCGGGCGGCCCGGATCCCCTACGCGGTGCCGCCCGACCATGACCTCCCGGACCGCCTGCGCTCGGTGCTCGCCGCGCTCTACCTGATCTTCAACGAGGGCTACCTGGCCACGAGCGCCGACTCGGTCGTGCGGCGGGAGCTGTGCGACGAGGCGATCCGGCTCGCCCGCCTGCTGCTAGTCCTGATGCCGGATGAAAGCGAGGCCCGCGGCCTCCTCGCGCTGATGCTGCTGCACCACTCGCGCCGCGACGCCCGCGTGGACGAGCGCGGCGAGCTGGTGCTGCTGGAGGACCAGGACCGCTCGCTCTGGCACCGCGACGAGATCGCGGAGGGGGTGGCCCTCGCCCGAGCCGCCACCGCGGGCCGTGCGGGGCCCTACGCGCTGCAGGCCCGGATCGCCGCCGAGCACACGGGCGAGAGCACCGACTGGAAACGCATCGCTGCCCTCTACGCGCTCCTCGCCCAGGTCGAGCCGTCGCCGGTCGTGGAGCTGAACCGGGCGGTGGCGGTGGCGATGGCCGAGGGCCCGGAACGCGGCCTCGAGCTGGTCGCGGGACTGGAGGGCGGGCTGCTCGAGCGCTACCACCTGCTGCACGCCACGCGCGCCGACCTGCTCCGGCGGCTGGACCGCCGCGAGGAGGCGGCACAGGCCTACCGTCGCGCACGCGAGCTGACGGAGAACCCGGCGGAGCGGGCCTTCCTGGAGCGGCGGCTGCGAGAGCTCAGCGCCTGACCCGCACGGTGCGCCGCACGATCGGCGAGCGGAGGCCCGCCGCGTCGGTGGCGCGCAGGCTCAGGCGTACCGAGGCCCGGCGAAGCCGGCCGCGCCTGGCGGCTCGCCGGAGCGCCCGGCGGCCGCGCTGCGTCAGCCGGACCTTCAGCCGCACCCGGTCGCCCACCTGCGCGGCCCGAGCGAGCGAGCGCATCTGGAACCTCGCGCGCCCGACCCGCAGGCGGCCCCTGACCGCGACTCGACAGCTCTCGCTGCAGCTGGCGTAGGCGACCGCGCCGCGGAGGCGCCGCACGCGCTGGCGCCGCTTGGCTTGCACGCGAAGGGTAGGGGGCGTGTCCTGCAGAGCCACGACAGGCGGCCCGGCCGGCGTGGGGGGGCCGCCGCACACCGGGCCGGAGAGATTCGGGTCGATGCGCAGGATCTTCCCGAGGTGCGTGCCGGGGTTCTGCGCGTTCATGAACTGGTCACCCTGCCCGCCGCCGTCCCCGGTCGTGATCCACAGGCAGCCGTCGGGCCCGAACTGAAGCTGGCCGCCGTTGTGATTGCCGGCGCTCGAGTGCTCGATCGCGAGGATCTCGCGCCGGGCGCCGCCCCTGAATTCGTCGATGCGGATGTCCCCGCCCCCGTCGGTGTAGTAGACGTAGAGCCGCCCGGTGGTGGGGAAGTCGGGCGCGGCCGCCACCGAGAGCAGACCGCGCTCGCCGCCGGTGGTCACTCCGGGAGGCGTCGGCACGGTGGCGATCGCCCCCGGCTGCACCGCGTTGCCCACTACCAGCCGAACGCGCCCCGGACGCTCCGCCACGACCAGACGATCGGGTTGGCCGGGCACCGCTCCGATCGCGATCGGCTGGTCCCACGGGCCGTTGAGGAGCGTGGAGGCCAGGCCGCCGGAGCCGTCCGCGGTCAAGCGGCGGACCTCGTTGCCGAAGAGGTTGGCGGCGTAGAGCCGCCCGTCCGCGTCCTCACCGAAGGACGCGAGGCTCGGCACGGCAAGCCCGGCGGAGGCGTCGCCGGGTGCGGCGGGGTTGAGTGCCAGGGAGCGGATTGCGCCGCCTGTGAAATCCGCGTACAGCGCACGGCCGAACAGCCCAGTGAGTGCGGGATCGCGCACGACGTAGCCGCCGGTGACGACGGCTCCGCCCGTGTTCACGTAGTCGAACAGCGGCTCGACGTACGCCGGCGCGGGCGACGGACAGCGCGGGTCCGGCGGGCCCACGGGGCCCGCCACCTTCCCCTCCCGGCAGGGCCAGCCGAAGTTGGCCCCACGGGCCGCGGCGCGGCTGATCCAGTCGATCTCCTCGCGCTGCCCGCCCCCCACGTCCCCGATCAGAAGATCGCCTGTCGCCCGATCGAACGAGAACCGGAACGGGTTGCGGAGGCCCAGCGCGTACACCTCGGGCGCGGCCCCGGGCCGTCCTACGAAGGGGTTGTCGGCCGGGATCCGGTAGCTCTGCCCGCTCGCAAGAGCGGGCCAGGCGGTCAGCGCCAGCGCCCCTACGAACGCAGCTGCGAGAGCACGCACTCGTGCGGCTCCTTGTCGGTCCGCCAGCGCGCGAACTTCGCGCCGTGGCGGATTCGGTGGCCGGTGATGTGGTCGAACTCGACCTCGCAGACCAGCTCCGGGCGGAGGCCCTCCCAGACGAGCTCCTCCTCCGACTTCCAGCGGCTCGGCTCGCCGGCGCCGCGCTCGCCCGTCCGGTAGGGCTCCAGCAACTCGATCAGCTCGCGCTTCTGCTTTGCCCGGAAGCTCGAGGTGTGCCCCACCACGTGCAGCTCGCCGTCGTCGTCTCCGTAGAGCCCGAGGATCAGGGAGCCCACCGTCCCTTCCTCCTTGCCGAAGCGGAACGCCACCACCACGGTGTCCGCCGTGCGCACCCGCTTGATCTTGACCATCCCGGTCCGCTCGCCCGGCCGGTACGGCGCGTCCGCCCGCTTGGCGATCACGCCCTCGCCGGTGCCGGCGAGCCATTCGGCGGCGTCGTCCGGGTCCGACGTCGCCGGCGTCAGCTCCACCGGATCCGTGACCAGCGCGGCCAGGCGCGAGCGCCGCTCCGTGTACGGCAGCTCGAGCAGGGTCTCGTCCCCCTGGGCCAGCAGGTCGAACGCCACCAGGTCCGCCGGCGTCTCCTGACGGAGGCGCTCCACGCGCGACGCCGCCGGGTGGATCCGCTGGGAGAGCAGGTCGAACTCCTGGATGCCGTCCACGGTCACCACCATCTCGCCGTCGAGCACGAGGCGCTCCGACGGCAGCGCCAGCACCTGCTCCACGATCTCCGGGAAGTAGCGGTTCATCGGCCGGCCGTTGCGGCTCTGGAGATGCACGTCGTCGCCGTCGCGGAACACGATCGTGCGAAAGCCGTCCCATTTCGGCTCGTAGCACCAGCCGTCGCCGGGGGGAAGGTCGCGGGCGCTCTTCGCGAGCTGGGGCTGGACAGGCGGCGAGAGCGGCAGGGTCACGGCGCGGCGCTCCTGTCCATGATCCGCCGCAGCATCTGGTCGGCGAGTCCCGGCTGGAGTCCGTGGACGATTCGAAGCAGCCGCACGTTGCGAGGGTAGAAGACCTCGCGGCTTCCCTTCTCGACGCCCCTCACGATCGCCTCGGCGAGCGGCTCGGGCGGCGACGTTCGCTCCGGCTGGTACCAGGACGGCATGCGCTCCCTCTCGTGATCGTGCAGCGAGCTCCGGATCTGACCGGGGTAGACCATCGTCACGCCCACGCCGCTCCCCTTCAGCTCATGCCGCAGCGCCTCGCCGAAGCCGCGTTGCGCCGCCTTCGTGGCGCCGTAGACGGCGGCGTTCGGAAACGAGCGGATCCCGGCGCCCGACGAGACGATCGCGATCTGCCCGCGCCCCCGCGAGAGCATGCCCGGCAGCGCGGCGCGCACCGTGTGGACCGTGCCCATCCAGTTCACGCGCGTGAGCTCCTCGACGACCGCCAGAGGCATGTCCTTGAAGGGCAGGTAGTGCGCGATGCCGGCGTTCGCCACCAGCACGTCCAGCGCGCCGAACCGCTCGACGACGCGGGCGATCGAGTCCGGATCGGACACGTCCCCCGCCAGCTCGCCAGAGCGCGACACGCGCCCCACCTCGCACCCGCGCGCGGCGAAGGCGTTCGCCACCGCCGCGCCGATTCCGCGCGATGCGCCGGTCACGAGCACGCGAGTCCCGGGGCCGATCTGCACGCCGGGCACTCTAATGGCGGGCGCCTTTACGATTGCCCCATGTCGCACGATCACGCCACCGTCGCCGAGGAGGAGTACCTCCAGATCATCTACTGGCTCCAAGAGGCCGGCCTGCCGATCACCGGCGCCAACATCGCCCGCGCGATGCAGGTCTCGGCCCCGACCGTGCACGAGATGGTCGGCCGTCTCGAGAACGACGGCTACGTGACCCGCGGCCCCGACAAGCATCTCGAGTTCACCGACTCCGGTCGCGAGCACGCGTCCCAGATCGTGCGCCGCCACCGGCTGATCGAGCGCTTCCTCACCGACGTCTTCGAGATCCCATGGGACCAGGTCCACGAGGAGGCGGAGCGGCTCGAGCACTGGATGTCGCCGGTGGTTGAGGAGCGGATGCTGAAGGCGATCGGCGACGCCAAGACCTGCCCCCACGGCCACCCGATCTTCGAGGGCGTGCGCGAGACCGGGGTGCCGCTCGCCGACGTGGCCGAGGGGGCGAGCGTGCGCGTGCTTCGCTTCGAGAACGAGGCCGAGGACCTGCTCCACTACCTGAAGGACAGCGGGCTGCACCCGGGCCTCGAGGGCACGCTCGCACGGGCGGGCGGCGACGAGATCGTGCTCGAGGCCGGCGACTCGCGGCACTCGGTCACCCGCAGCGTGGCCGAGACCGTCTCGGTGGTGGCCGATCCCTCGCCGCCGGCCCGCACCGCGCTGCCGGATCAGCTCGTGCTCGGCAAGGAACGCTACGGGCGCTGAGCCTGGACCGGCGGTAGCCCGAACGCCGGAACAGCGCACGCCGCGTCAACTCATCTCTGCGCGACTAGTCTCGAAGGTTCGATGTCCGAGCCCACGCAGCAAGCCTCGGCGGCCGCGGGCAGGGTCTGGCTACTCGCCGACAACCCGCGCGAGCCCGAGCTCGTCTTCGACTTCCCCTTCAACGAGGAGCTGAACGAGGCGGTCAAGCGCCTACCGCGGCGCTGGTTCGACTGGCGCCGCAAGCACTGGCGCGTGCCCGCCGACCCGCGTCTCGGGGGGGCGGTCGAGGAGGTGCTGGGACGCTTCCCCGAGCTGGAGGCGGCCCCCGAGGTGCTCGAGTGGCTGACAGACTCCGGGCGCTTCAAGGCGCTCGTCACCGTGGTGGCCCGGGGCGCGCGAGGGGCGTTCGTGCTACGCACGATCTCCGGCAACCCGCCGGCCGAGCTCGCCCGGGCCGAGAGGGTCGGCGAGGCAAGGCTGCTGCTGCCCTTCGACGCGGACAACGCCGAGCTGCTCAGGGAGCTCGAAGGCCTCCAGCTGGACGACCTTGCCCGGCACTGCGCACGCTGGCTGCGCGCCGGCCGCGAGCCGGCCGGGGCCGAGCTGACGCTCGAGATCGGCGAGGACGGCGAGCCGGCGCTCATGCTGCAGACGTGGTGGGACCCCGAGCCCGCGCGGGCATACAACCGCCTGCCCGAGGCCCACCCGGTGCCGCTCCACGGTCGCTACTTCAAGCGAGACGGCGGCTGGGCGGTCGCCGTGCCCGGGGACCCCGCGCTGGCGCCCTGGTTCGCCGAGTTCCTCCGCGAGCATCCCGGCGTAGAGCTCGAGGACCGGGCCCGCGACCTGATCGACGAGCTGTTGGATGAGCACGACCGGGCCGCGGAGACCGTCGCTCTCTCCTACGCCGAGGACGCCGAGCTCGACGGCCTCGTGCTGGGCGGCGAGCTGCACCCGTTCCAGCGTGCCGGCGTGCGCTATGCCCTCGCCCGGCGGCGCACGTTCATCGCGGACGAACAGGGTCTCGGCAAGACGGTGCAGGCGCTGGCCACGATCGAGTCGGACGAGGCGTTTCCGGCCGTGGTGGTCTGCCCGGCCAGCATGAAGCTCACGTGGGAGCGCGAGAGCCTTCACTGGCTGCCGGGGCGGAGCGTTACGGTCCTGGACGGGCGCGCCGAGACCGGCTGGACCGAGGAGGCGGGGGAGGCCGAGATCGTGGTGCTCAACTACGACATCCTCGAGGCCCACCTGGAGCGGCTGGTCGCGCGGCACCCGCGCGCGGTCGTGTTCGACGAGTCGCACTACGTGAAGAACCCGGGCGCGGCCCGGACGAAGGCGGCGCTCGAGCTTGCCGGGCGCATGCCCGACGGCGCGCTGCGCCTCGCGCTGACCGGCACCCCGGTGCTCAACCGCGCCGACGAGCTCGTGTCGCAGTTGCGCGTGCTTGGGCGCCTGCGCGACTTCGGCAGCGGCGCTCGCCTGACGCGCCGCTTCCGGGCGGCGGGCAGCGACGATCGCCTGCACTGGAACCTGCGCGCCCACTGCTACGTGCGGCGCACGAAGAAGCAGGTGCTCCCGCAGCTACCCGCAAAGCGCCACGACACCGTGCCGGTGCTGCTCTCGAACGAGCAGGAGTACCGGCTCGCCGAGCAGGACGTGATCGCCTGGCTCCAGTCCCTGCCGCTCGACTTGCGCGCGATCGATGCCAAGGTGGCTGCCGCGTTGCGCGCCGAGCAGCTCGTGCGGCTCAACAACCTGCGCCAGCTGGCCGTGACCGGCAAGCTCCCCACCGCGCTCGCCTGGATCGACGATTTCATGGCCTCGGGCGAGCCGCTTGTCGTCTTCGCGGAGCACATCGCGATCCAGCGGGCTGTGCTCGAGCGCTTCCCGGGCGCCGTCCACATCCTCGGGTCCGATTCGGCCCAGGCGCGCCAGCAGGCGGTGGACGCGTTCCAGACCGAGGACGGCCCTCAGCTGATCGTCTGCGCGCTGAAGGCGGCGTCGCAGGGGATCACGCTCACGCGGGCGTCAAACGTGGCGTTTTTGGAGCTCGACTGGACCCCGGCCCGCCACGACCAGGCCGAGGACCGGCTGCACCGGATCGGGCAGGAGAGCGCCGTGACCGCGTGGTACCTGCTGGCGCCGGACACGATCGACGAGACCATGGCGGAGCTGCTCGAGCGCAAGCGTGGCCTGATCGACGCCGTCACGGACGGCCAGGTGCGCGACGAGGAGCGGCTCGTGGAGGCCGTGGTCCGCGAGCTTCGCGGCCGGCCGTTCCGGCACCTGCGCGTCGTGGCGTGAGCATTGATACAGGAAAGCGGTCAGCCCGACGGCCGCGCAGCCCGAACGCCGCGAGCATCACCGGGTGCGGCCGCTGGGCGGCGGCGACGACTCCCGCCTGATTCAGACCGTCGCGACCGGGAAGTCCGCCTACACTGCCTAGCTGCCAACCTGGCCTGCGTGGCCCCACGGCCTTGAGGAGACCCATGAAGACCGGCCTACATCGGCACCTCCCGCGACCCCTATCAGTCGCCGCTGTCGGCATTCTCGCTGTGGCGCTGACGGCGTGCTCGGCCCGTGGCGGCGGACAATTGCCGCCCGACGGCACAGTATTTACGGGTCCGGCGTCGTTCGGCTTCAGCGTCAGCTGCGAGCGCTCGGCCCGCAGCACCAACCTCCATCCGAAACCCGGCCGGCTCAGCGTCCAGCTGAGCTACCGCGACCACGGCAGCAACCCCATCGGCTCGTCGTTCGGAATCCACGGGATCGTCGACGAGATCGATCCGGTGGTGGAATCGATGATCTGCATCGGTGACGAGCCGCCTCCCGGCGGGAATGAGCTGATCTTCATGGGGCGCTTCCGGCCGGTGTCATCGACGCCGGACGGCTTCCCGTCGACATGCCCGGCGCGTGAGACCGAGACCACGCCGTTGTGTCGGTTCGAGGTTGTCGTCCGGGACAACGACATCAACGGCGGCCAGGGGACAGGCGATTACTTCGAGATCAGGCTGTCGAGCGAGACATCTCTAGTTGGTGAGCTCGACCCCGCGACCGTGTTCTACACCCGGGCCGGCGTGCTCTCGAGTGGCAATATCACGGTCGATTAGCGCTTCGTGATCGGCAGGCCAGCACGCGAAGGAGACTTTCGCGTGGCGGGGCAGGCAGTATGTCGCCGGAGTGGCGCTCGACCGGGACGCACTGGAAACCTTCGCGCTGACGCTGGTGAGGACACCGAGCCCGTCGCGGGCGGAAGGTGCTGTCGCCGAGCTCGTGCGGGCGGAGCTCGAGCGGCTCGGCTACTCAGTCGAGGTCGATGCGCTCGGGAACGTCATCGGGACGCTCGACGCGGGTCCCGGCCCGTGCGTGCTGCTCGACGCGCACATGGATACGGTCGGCGTGACCGATCCGTCGGCGTGGTCGTTCGACCCCGGGGGCGAGCTGGCCGGCGGTCGCCTTTATGGACGCGGCGCGATGGACATGAAAGGACCGTTGGCGGCGCTGATCCATGGCGTCGCGGCGGCGGGGATCTCGGGCGGGCGCGTCGTAGTGAGCGCGTCGATCGCGGAGGAGATGATCGAGGGGTTCGCGACCGTGGAGGTGGCGCGGCGCGTCCGACCCGACGTGGCCGTCATCTGCGAGGCGACGGCGCTGCGCGTGGCGGTCGGCCAGCGGGGCAGGGCCGAGCTCGTGGTCTCCGTCCACGGTCGGCCGACACACTCCTCGCGGCCGGAGCTCGGCGTCAATGCAGTCGAGGCTATGGCTGACGTGCTGCGCGCGGCGCGGGACATCGAACTGCCCTCGCACCCGGAGCTCGTCGGCGCGATCCTTGTGCCGACCGAGATCGTCAGCCGCCCGTACCCCGCGCTTTCGGTCGTGCCCGATTTCTGCGAGGTGATCTTCGACCGCCGGACACTGCCGGGGGAGCGCGAGGCGGATGTCGTGGCGCAGCTGCGGACGGTGGCCGAGGCGGCGGTCGCGCCACACGGGGCGACGGTCGAGGTCGCGATCGGCGTGGATCGCTTCGCCTCGTATTCGGGCGCGCCGGTGGAGGCGCCGAACTTCGCGGCCGCCTGGTCCACCCCGCCCGACCTAGCGGCGGCGGCCATCGACGCGCTGCGCACCGAGCCGACGCACTGGCTGTTCTGCACCAACGGCAGCGGCACCGCGGCCCTGGGGATCCCCACGCTCGGCTTCGGGCCCGGCGACCCTAGCCTCGCCCACCGCGTCGACGAGTACATCGAGTTGGACGAGCTCCACGCGGGCGCCCGCGGGTACGCCACCCTGGCCGCGGCCTTGACCGCACGCTGAGCCGCGATCGGTTGGGCCCAAACCCGCTGGCGGCGCGCGTCAACGCGGCCTCGGCGCCCGCCCACGTCAATCGCGTTCCACCTCTCTCTCCTTCGCCGAGCAGCACCGGCGCCTCGCGCTCCTGACGCTCGCACAACGCGGAACTCGTATCGCAGGCAAGCGTGATCGTGAGAGGCTTGTTTCACCGGCGGGAGCCGACGATTGATGGAGTACGGAGCCCATCTTCCCCTGATCGAGTTCGACGGCGCGCCGCGGACGTTTGCCGGTCTTCGTGCCTATGCGCAGGGCGCCGCAGCACTCGGGTACCGCTATCTGTGTGTGAACGACCACGTTCTCTTCGGCCGGCCGTGGCTCGACGGGCCCACCGCGCTCGCTGCGACGATCGGAGCATCGGAGGACATGACACTCGCTACCACGGTCTGTCTTCCTGTCGTGCGCGGTCCCGTGCAGACCGCGAAGCTACTCGGCGCGATCGACATCCTTTCGGGCGGCCGGCTCGTGGCGGGCGTCGGTCCGGGATCGTCGGGTCGCGACTATGCCGCGATCGGTTTGCCATTCGAGCAGCGCTGGCAGCGCTTTGACGAGGCGATCCGCGTGCTGCGCTCGTTGCTTGGTCGCAGCGCCGAGAGCTTCTCGGGGAGGTACTACTCAACGGAGGGCGTCGAGCTCGACCCGCCCCCGAGGAGCCCGACGGGGCCGCCGATCTGGGTCGCGAGCTGGGGCTCCCCCGCGGGTGTGCGCCGTGTCGCTCGCCTCGGCGACGGCTGGCTCGCGTCCGGCTACAACACAA
>Ga0081538_10006381_pt1 | contig 10395 bp, 7 predicted proteins | sample TabmetS5T2R1_FD_71022 | JGI IMG/M metagenome (GOLD analysis project Ga0081538, IMG submission 71022) | Tabebuia heterophylla rhizosphere microbial communities from the University of Puerto Rico - S5T2R1 | ecosystem: Host-associated > Plants > Roots > Rhizosphere ...
GAGGCCCCCCCCCCCCTGCACCCACGACTGCCAGAGAGGAGCGTGCGGGTTGGGGGGAGGGGGGGAGCCGGCGCCGCTTGACCTCGTCCGCGTAGGCGACGATTGAGCCGAGGAAGACGTCGCTCGACCCGGAGACCTCGGTCAGCCACGCCCCCACCAAGCCGCCGGTGCAGGACTCGGCCGTCCCGAGCGTCAGCTCGCGCGCGCGGCAGAGGTCGAGGACGAGCTCGGCGGCGGGGCGCTCGTCCTCGGCGAAGAGCTCCGCCCGGAAGCGATCCCGCAGGAAGCGGGCGACGCGGAGGGCGCGCTCGCCTCCTTCCTCCCGGGAGAAGAGGTCGACGCGGATCTCGAGGTCGTGGGCGCACACGGTCACCTCGAGGCCGGGCGCCTCTCCCCCCGCCTCGTCCAGGGCTTGCGCGACGGCCGATTCGCTCGGCCCGAAGAAGCGGAGCACGATGTGGTCGGGCGCGCTGGTGCGGGCGAGGACGCGCTGGAAGGCCTCGCTCGCGACGGCGCGCGGCCACAGGCGCTGGAGCTCGTTGGGCGGGCCCGGGAGCGCCACAGCGACGCGCCCGTCGTGCTCGAGGAGTACGGCCGGCGCGGTTCCCGCGAGCCCGAGCGAGACGGCTCCTTCGGGCAGCGACGCCTGCTTGCGCACTCCGGGAGCGAAGTCGGCGTAGGGCCGCCGTAGGCGGTCTGACACCGCGCGAGAGACCGCCTCGATCTCGGCGTGGAGTGCCACGTCGACGACCAGACCGCGTCCGGTCGCCTTGGCAAGAAGCTCGACGGTACGGTCGTCGTGCGTCGGGCCGAGGCCGCCCGAGAGGACGCAGACGTCGGCAGCGAGCCCCTCCCGCAAGACGGCCTCGAGCTCGCCCGGGTCGTCGCTGACGACGACGAAGCGCGACGGCTCGAGCCCGAGGCGGGTCAGCTCCCGCCCGAGAAAGGCGCCGTTCCCGTCCCGTCGGTCGCCGCGCACGAGCTCGCTGCCCGTGAGGACGACGACGGCGCGCGGGCGGGGCGGCATCTAGGCCGTGGAAACCGTGCGCACGCGCCGAGCCGTGACGACGACGACCGCCTGGCGCTCGGGGAAGCTGCGGACGCGGCGGCCGTTCAGCCTGACGTTCAGGTTGGCCGGATTCCCGAGCTCGATCCAGAACGCCCTCCGCACGAAGCGCTGGCTCTGCCCCGCTTCCAGCGTCCCCTCGTAGATCGGCCTGCCCCCCACGCGCTTACCGCCGGGAGTCGCCGCCCAGAGCGACATCCAACAGGGCCCGCGCGCGGCGACGAGGACGAGTCTCGCGTTCCGGGCCGTCTTCCGCTGCCTCCTTGCCGGCGGCTGCGCAGCCGGCTGCTGCCGCCGCGTCGTCGTCGGCGCCTCGTTCGTGAGGATCGGCTCGGTCGACTGCCCGTCCCCGCCGAGGCCGGCGAGAGCGACCACGACCAGGATGGTCAGAGCGACGATCCCCGCCAGGACGACCACGACGAGGTTCGACTCGAACCGCCGCCTCGACTGCCGGCCGAGCGGCGGCGCGGCCGAGACCAGTGGCTCCTCCTCCGTCGCGAAGCGGGAGTTGTACTCGTCGAGATAGACCTGCCCGTCGAGGCCCAGATATTCCGCGTAGGAGCGAAGGAATCCCTTGACGTACGTCTCGCCCGGCAGGAGCTCGAAACGCTCCTCTTCGAGGGCCTGCAGGTACTTCGAGCGGATCTTCGTGTCCGCTTCGATTTTGGGGAACTCCAAGCTCTGCCGGAGCCGCGCCTCGCGGAGGCTGTTTCCGATCTCGAACACGGGGCACGATTCTAGCGCCGCTCGCCCGGTCGTCCGGCGTCCCGAGCCGGATCAGTCGTAGGCGAGGACGAGCACGGCGAACACGGCGAGGGCGAGGGCGGCCGTGATCGCGACGAGGAGCGCGAGGATCCCGAGGAAGCGGCTCAGGGCGATGAGCCCACGGCTTCCACGGCGTTGGAGCGAGCGCTGGTAGTCGCTGCGGGCGCGGCGGCCGAGGGCCACCGACGCGAGCGAGAGGGCAAGCGCGACCGGCACCGCCACGAGCGCGTCCTGGAGCCTCACCTCGTCGTAGTAATTCGCGGCCACACCGGCGCCGACGAAGACGGCGAGGGCGAGCAGCGCCGTGACGAGGGCCCAGGTGGCCTTCGTGTTGCCTGCGGTCACGCTACTGCTTGACGTAGGGGCGCCCCACCGCCGCGGGCGGCCGCGAGCGCCCGATGATGCCCACGAGGGCGATGAGGGTGATGATGTACGGGAGCGTCTGGATCAGGTTGGCGGAGATGTCCGCCTCGTTCTGGAGCCGCCGCGCCAAGCCGTCGGAGAACCCGAAGAGAAGGCAGATCGCGAACGTCGGGAACGGACGCCAGTTGCCGGCGATCATGGCCGCGAGCCCGATGAAGCCCTTGCCGATGGTCATGTTCTCGTTGAACGAGCCTCCGAAGCCGAAGGAGAGGTAAGCGCCCCCCAGAGCGGCGAGCATGCCAGAGAACACGACGGCCGCGTAGCGCGTACGGAAGACGGAGATGCCGACCGTGTCGGCCGCCTTCGGATGCTCGCCCACGGAGCGGAGACGGAGGCCGTACGGCGTCTTGAAGAGGAATACCGACGTGGCGATCACGAGCAGGATGGCCATCCAGATCATCAGGTTCATGTCCCCGATCACGTCGCCGACGTACGGGATGTCGCGGAGGCCCGGCACCGAGACGTTCGGAATGCGCTCGTCGAGCTCGGGAGTCCCCTGGGTGCCGTAGATGGAGCGGAAGAGATAGCCGGTGAGGCCGAGCGCGATGAAGTTGATCGCGGTTCCGCTCACTATCTGATCGGCTCGCAGGTGGATGGAGAAGAAGGCGTGGATGAGCGCGAGCGCCCCGCCCGCCGCCATGGCGGCGAAGATGCCGAGCTCCCACTGTCCCGTCCACCCGACGACGGCGATCCCGAAGAACGCGCCCGTGAGCATCATCCCCTCGAGGCCGATGTTCACCACGCCGGAGCGCTCGGAGAAGATGCCGCCGATGGCGGCGAACGTCAGCGGGGTGGCCGCCCGCAGCGTCGCGGCGAGGAGGGCCGTGCCGAAGACCGCCTCTAGGGAGTCGACGCTCCTGTCCTGCACCCAGATCGCCCCTGCCGTTCCGGCGACGGCGACGCCGAGCGCCCACCAGCCGAGCTTCTTCTCGCCGCGGAAGAGCGCCCAGAGCGCGGCGAGGACGGCCCCTAAGCCAACGGCGATCGGCACGGAGAGGTTTCGAGTCGTGAAAGGCGGCAGCGCCAGCAGGAGCGCGAGGATGCCGAGGCAGATGCCGAGGATCGCGATCGAGCGGGTGCTCGTCCAGCGGCGCAGCCGCTCGTAAGGGATCGGCGCTCGAGCGACGCTCATTCCTGGAGCCCCGGCGCGGTGCGGCGCTGCCCGAGGAGCGGAACCCTTCGGCCGGCGCGCCAGACGGCGACGATGAGGAGCTCGGCGCCGACGAAGAGAATGATCAGCGCCTGGATGATCGTCGCCAGGTTGGTGGCCAGCTCGGGGTTGAACACCTCAGGGTCGAGCTGTCGCGGGGAGGTGCCGACCTGGAGCCCCCCGAAGAGGAGCGCCGCGAAGAGGATGCCGATCGCCTTGTTGCGGCCCAGGAGCGCCACGGCGATGCCGATGAAGCCCGCGGTGCCGACGGGGAAGTCGTTTTCGGCCACGTGGAACTTCCAGCCCAGCATGTCCATGGATCCGCCCAGCCCGGCGAAGCCGCCGGCGATGGCGAGCGCCAGGAAGTAGTTCTTCCCCACGGAGATGCCGCCGTAGCGGGCCGCCTCAGGGTTGAAGCCGACGGCTCGGACCTCGTATCCCAGCGTGGTGCGGTTGAGGAGGTAGTGGTAGACGACGAGCGCGAAGAGGGCGATGAAGATCCCCGCATGAAGAGGCTGGAGCGCGCCCCAGTTCCAGACCTCGGAGAGCTTGGCCGCGGCGGCGATGTCGTTCGAGCGCGGGGTGGACGGCTCGTCGCCCTGTAACGGGCCGCCGAGCTCGACGAGCCAGCGTCCCACCCAGATCGCGATCCAGTTGAGCATGATCGTCGAGATGACCTCGTGGGCGCCGACGCCGGCCTTCAGGAGCCCCGCGATGCCTCCCCAGACCGCGCCGGCGAGGATCGCGGCGAGGATCGAGATCGTGACGTGGAGGGCGAGGGGCAGGTCGGGAAACTGCATCCCGACGTAGAGAGCGGCTATGAGCCCCATCCAGTACTGGCCTTGCCCGCCGATGTTGAACATGCCGCACCGGAAGGCGAAGGCGACCGCCAGAGCCGTGCAGATGAGCGTCGTCGTGATGATGAGCGTCTGCTGCAGGTCGCCTGCGGCCTCGGTGCGCGCATCGCCGGTCACCCACGGGAAGAACCAGTTGAGGCCGGTTCCCTCGAAGATCGCCTTGTAGGCGCTGAAGGGGTTCGAGCCGGTTGCGACCACAACGAGGCCGCCGATCGTGAACGCGAGCAAGGTGGCCGCGACGGGGATGAGGACGCCGCCCGCCCGCTCGTAGAGCGAGAAGGCGCCCGCGAGCGTGGTCGGGGTCTCTTCCGGCTCGCGTGCCTCGGGCGTGGGAGTCGAGGCCCTCATCGCACTAGCCGACCGCAGGCTCCGCTGCGGGCGGCCGCTCGCGCCTGCCGCCCGTCATGGCGAAGCCGAGCTCCTCCTCGGAGACGTCGGGCGTGTACTCGGCCACGATCCTGCCCTCGTAGAGGACGAGGATGCGGTCGGAGAGCGAGAGGATCTCGTCCAGCTCGAACGACACGAGGAGGATGGCCCGGCCCTCGTCCCGCTCCTGCACGAGCCGGCGATGGACGAACTCGATGGCGCCGACATCGAGTCCGCGCGTCGGCTGTGCGGCGACGAGGACGCGGGGGTTGCGCGAGACCTCGCGGGCGACGACGACCTTCTGCTGGTTGCCGCCCGAGAGCGAGGCGGCCGGCGTCTGCGGGCCGCCGCCGCGCACGTCGAACTCCTGGAGGAGCTTCTTGGCCCGGGCGATCATGCGCCGTGGGTAGAGCCATCCCCACCGCGACACGGGCTCCTCGCGGTAGTCGTAGAGCGCGATGTTCTCGGCGAGCGAGAAGTCCAGCACGAGGCCGCGCACCTGCCGGTCCTCGGGGATGTGACCCATGCCGGAGTCGATGCAGTCGCGCGCGCCGGCTCCGGTGACGTCCTCACCGGCCACGACGACTCTCCCGCCCGCGACGTGGCGCAAACCGGTGAGGGCGTCCAGGAGCTCCGTCTGGCCGTTCCCGTCCACGCCTGCGATGCCGACGATCTCGCCCGCCCGCACCTCCAGGGAGATGCCGCGCACGGCCTCCAGACCCCGTGCGTCGAGAACGTGCAGGTCCTCGACGACGAGCAGCTGCTCGCCCGGCTGGGTGAGGGGCTTTTCCACCCGGAGGAGCACCTCCCGGCCGACCATGAGCCGGGCAAGGCCTTCCTCCGTGGCGCCCTCGCGCTGCACCGTCTCCACGGTCTTGCCGCGGCGGAGCACGGTGACGCGGTCGGCGATCTCGAGCACCTCGCCGAGCTTGTGGCTGATGAAGATGATCGACTTGCCCTCCTCCCGGAGCGAGCGGATGACCGCGAAGAGCTCCTGCGCCTCCTGCGGCGTGAGCACGGCGGTGGGCTCGTCCAGGATGAGCACCTCGGCGCCGCGGTAGAGCGCCTTCAGGATCTCCACCCGCTGTTGCTGGGCGACGGTGATCTCCCCGACGCGCACCTCCGGCGTGACCGCGAGGCCGAAGCGTTCGGAGATGTCCCGGACGCGTTCGTCGGCCCTCTCCTCGTCGAGCAGCGGGCCCCGGTGCGGCTCCATGGCCAGCACGATGTTCTCGGCCACGGTCATCACCGGGATCAGCATGAAGTGCTGGTGCACCATGCCGATCCCCAGGTCGATGGCTGCCCGTGGTGAGTCGATCGCGACGGGCTTCCCGTTCAGGCGGATCTCGCCCTCGTCGGGGTGGTAGAGCCCGTAGAGGATGTTCATCAGCGTCGACTTGCCGGCGCCGTTCTCGCCCAGGAGGGCGTGAACCTCGCCGCTCCTGAGGTCGAAGTCGACGTGGTCGTTGGCGACGACCCCGGGGAACCGCTTCGTGATCCCCCGGAGCTCGAGGAGCGGCGCCTCAGCCATGCGAGCGAAGTGTAAGGGGCGGGCCGTAGCCCGCCCCTTCACTCACGCGGTCAGCTGCCAAGCTTGTCCGGGACAGTAAGCTCGCCGCTCTTGATCCGCTCCTCGAAGTCCGCGACGGTGTCGAGCGTCTCCTGCGAAACCTCCGGGCTGACCTCCCCGAGGCCGACGCCGTCCTCCGCGAGCCCGAAGGTAGTGACGGCGCCACCCTCGAACGTGCCGTTCGCCACGGACTCGATCGTCTTGAACACGGCGACGTCGACGCGCTTCAGCGCGCTCGTCAGGATGTGGTCGCCGAGGAACGCCTGGTCGGCGTCCACGCCGATGCCCCAGACGCTTTGCTCCTGCGCAGCGTCCAGCGCCCCGAGGCCGCAGCCTCCGGCCACCTGGAACACGACGTCGGAGCCGTCGGCGATCTGGTCGAGCGCGATCTCCTTGCACTTTGCCTGGTCGACGAAGTCCTGCGAGTAGGCCCCCGAGACCTGGACGTCCGGCCGCGCTTCCTTGGCGCAGAACTCGTAGCCGGCGATGAAGCGGTCGACCGGCGGGATCTTCTGGCCGCCGACCCACGTGATCTGGCCGGACTCGGACGTCAGCGCGCCGACGACGCCCACGAGACAGCCGGTCTCCTGTTCCTTGAAGAGCAGGCCCTGCGCGTTGTCGAGCGGGGGATCGAAGGCGGAGTCGACGATCGCGAAGCTCGCGTCCGGATACGCCGGCGCCGCCTCGGCGGTCGCCTCGGTCATGAGGAACCCCACCGAGATGATGAGGTTGAAGCCCTCGTCGCCGAGCTCGGACAGGTTCGGGATGTAGTCGGCGTCGGACTTCGACTCGAGCACGCGGCCGTCGACGCCGAGCTGCTCCTGCGCTTGCTCGAGGCCCTGGTTGGCCAGCGAGTTGAAGCCGCGGTCGTTCAGGCCGCCGATGTCGGTGACGAGGCCTATCTGCATGCCCTCGCCGGTCGCGCCGTCACCGGTCTCGGTCGCGCCGGTCGCCTCGCCTCCGGCCTCCCCCTCGTCGTCACCGCCGCAGCTCGCGGCCACGAGAGCGAGCACGAGAGTAACAAGCAGCACAAGAACCCACGGCAGCTGTCGCTTTGCGTTCACGGAACCTCCTCTTTCGCCCATGCCGTCGGGTGGGATCGAACGATGCTAACCGTCCGGCCGACCCATTTCTAGGACGGTGCGACGAGCCGAACGTTAGGCAGGAGCCTTCAGGGTGACACGTCCGCCAGCACGCGGTCGAGCTCGGCCTCGCCTACGAGCACGCGCCTTGGCTTGGAGCCCTCGTAGCCGGAGATGATCCCTCGTCGCTCGAGCATGTCGATGAGTCGACCGGCGCGCGTATAGCCGACGCGCAGTCGCCGCTGGATGAGGGACACGGACGCCGTCTGCGTCTGGACGACGACCTCGATGGCGCGGTCGAGCAGCGGGTCTTCGTCGGGGTCGAAGTCTTCGTCGTCCTCCTCCCCGCTTCCTATGGGCGTCGGCACCTCGAGAAGCGACTCGTCGAGCTCCTGCCCGCGCTGGCTCCGGCACTGCTCGACGATCAGCGCGATCTCCTCTTCGGTCACGAACGCGCCCTGGACGCGCTGGAGGCGCGAGGTGCCGAGCGGCTTGAAGAGCATGTCTCCCTGGCCGAGGAGGCTCTCTGCGCCGCCCTGGTCGAGGATGACGCGGCTGTCCGTCTGGCTCGAGACCGCGAACGCGATGCGGGAGGGGACGTTCGCCTTGATCATCCCCGTGATGACGTCCACCGAGGGGCGCTGCGTAGCGAGCACGAGGTGGATGCCCACGGCGCGCGACTTCTGCGCCAGCCGGATGACCGCGTCTTCCACCTCCTGTGGCGAGACCATCATCATGTCCGCCAGCTCGTCGATGACGATGAGCAGGTTCGGCAGGATCGGGTCGCCGCGCTTGCGGAGCGCGCGGTTGAGCTCGGAGAGGTTGCGCGCGCGGGCAAGGCTCATCTGCTCGTAGCGGCGGTCCATCTCGGTGAGGACGTTGGCGAGCACCGCGGCGGCGGTCTTCGGGCTGGAGACGACCGGCGTGAGCAGGTGAGGGATCGACTCGTAGAGACCCAGCTCGACCCGCTTGGGATCGACCAGGATCATGCGCACCTCGTCGGGGGTCGCGCGTAGGAGGACGGAGCACAGCATCGTGTTGATGCAGCCCGACTTCCCCGAGCCGGTCGTGCCCGCGATGAGGATGTGCGGCATGCGCGCGAGGTCGGCCCAGACCGAGGCGCCGGAGATGTCCTTTCCGAGCCACACCGACAGCGGGCTCGCGTTCGCGGGGAGCTCGTCGAAGATGTCGCCGAGCGTGACGATGTTGGGGGCGAGGTTCGGCACCTCGACGCCGACCGCCTGCTTGCCGGGAATCGGGGCCAGGATCCGGATCTCCGTCGTCGCGAGCGCGTAGGCAAGGTCGTCCTTGAGCGCCGCCACCTTGCCGACCTTCGTCCCCGGCGCGAGCTGGAGCTCGTGGCGGGTCACCCGCGGCCCGACCACCTGGCCGACGAGCGTCGCGTCGATCCCGAAGTTGGCGAGGGCCTGAAGCAGCGCCTCGGCCGTGCGCTCGGCTGCCTTTGCAGGCTGGCCTTCATTCGGGCGCGACCGCTTGAGGACTCCCGCGTCGGGCAGCCGATAGCCGGCGTGCTCGCTCGACGGCGGGTCGAAGAGCGTGTCCGGCTGCGGCGCGGCCGCGGTGACGGTGGCGGCTTCTTCCGGCTTCGAGCGCGCGTCTTCTTCGGTGTCGAGCTGCTCGACGAGCACCAGGTGCTGCGGGCTCCCGGAGACGATGTCCGGGTACGCCTGTTCCGCGTCCAGCGGCGGCTCCTGTCCTCTCTGGACCTGTCCCGGGATCTGACCCCTGGACATGCCTTCCTGTGGAAAACGTGTGGATTCGACCGAGCGGCGAGCGGCGGCGGCCGTCCGGCGGGCCGCGTGGGCGGAGCGGTGCAGGAGCGCCCCGAGCGACGCGCCCGTGAGGAGGAGAGCGCCGGCGCCGAGGAGGAAGAGGGCGGCTATGAAAGTTCCCGTACTGCCGAGAAGACGGCCGAGGACGGCATCGAGCACGTAACCGATCCCCCCTCCTCCCTCCCCTCCGAGCATGACCATCGTCCCGATCCCGACGAGGACGAGCCCGGTGCGAAACGGTCTGACGTCGACGACCCCCGCACGCGCGATCAGCAGGACACCGAGCAGGAGGAGGACGAGCGGGACGCCGATCCGCGCCGAGCCGACGAGCGAGTCGAGCCCGGCGTCCACCTTCTCGCCGACGAGGCCGCCGGGGCCGTCCAGCCAGACGACCACGGCCAGGAAGGCGCCCGCAGCGAACAGGCCGAGGCCGAGCAGCTCGTGGTGCTGCTGCCCGCGCGTCCTGCGTGCGCGCTTCGCCTTTCTCACCCGCGCGGGCGACTTCGGACGAGGGGCACTAGAACGCTTCTTCCGCGCCATGGGAGCGAGTTCGCGGCCGGGCGGGCCGCTCCTCCCCGCGTGGCTAGCCGAGCGCGGCGATTCGCTCGATCAGGAGCTCCAGGAATCCCTCGGCGTCGATGCCGACGCCGACCCTGGCGTTCGGTTCCCGCCCGGTGCGCCGCCAGAGATCGACCACGGTGCGGCCGCGGCAGAGCTCGGACTCGGTCTCGATCTCGACGTTGCGCTCGAGCGTCTCGAGGATCCCCGGGCGGACGACCTGCGCGACCGCCACGGCGTCGTGGATGGGCGACCCGTCGAATCCGTACGTCTTGCGGTGGTAGACGTTGAAGAAATCGAGCAGCTCGGCGACGAGCGTCCCCGCCCGGCCGGCATCGCGCAGCCGCTCGCCGTGGGCCGGGCCGAGGAGGGCCTTGTGGGTGACGTCGAGCCCAACCATGGTCAGGTCGAGGCCGCTCCGGAAGACGCGCCAGGCCGCCTCGGGGTCGGCCCAGACGTTGAACTCGGCCGCCGGCGTCACGTTTCCCTCGGCGATTGCGCCCCCCATGACGACGACCTCTCCCAGGTTGCGGCTCACCTCCGGGTAGCGGGCGAGCAGTAGCCCGACGTTCGTCAGCGGCCCGACGGGGACGAGCGTCACGGGCTCGGAGGACCCGAGGATCCGGGCGGCGAGGAAGTCGACCGCGTGGTTGGGCTCAGGTGCCTTCTCGGGCGGTGGGAGGGCCGGCCCGTCGAGCCCGCTGTCGCCGTGGACGTGGGCTGCGACGAAGCGCTCGCGCACGAGCGGCCGGTCGGCGCCCGCCG
>Ga0081538_10006382_pt1 | contig 10394 bp, 10 predicted proteins | sample TabmetS5T2R1_FD_71022 | JGI IMG/M metagenome (GOLD analysis project Ga0081538, IMG submission 71022) | Tabebuia heterophylla rhizosphere microbial communities from the University of Puerto Rico - S5T2R1 | ecosystem: Host-associated > Plants > Roots > Rhizosphere ...
CCTCCTTCAGGCGCGCCTGCCAGGCCGGCCGTCGCTTGGATCCGTGTGGCCACCAGGCTCGCTGACCGGCGAGGGCGGTGAGCGCCGGGACGAGGATCGACGAGACGACCAGCGAGGCGAGCAGGATCCCGAAGGCCATCGCGAAGCCCTGCTGTCTTGCTACCTCGCTCGACTCGAGCAGCAGCGTGCCAAACGAGCTCGCCAGGACGAGCCCGGCGGCGGCGACGGCGGGCGCCACGTGCCGGACCGCGTCCGCGATGGCGGTCCTGACCAGCTTGCCGGCCAGCATCTCCTCCCGCAGCCGCGCGGTCATGAGGATGTTGTAGTCGGTCCCCAGCGCCACGACGAACAGGAACAGCACGAGCGGCAGGACGAACGCGAGGCCCGTTGCGTCACCGAGCTGCTGGAACACGAGCACCGCCGCCCCGAGCGTGGCCGCGAATTCCAAGACCACGGCCGGGAGTAGGTAAAGCGGAGCGAGCGCGCTTCGTAGCGTCGCGATCAGGATGAAGAGGATCAGCCCCGCTGCGACGGGAAAGATCAGTTTCATGTCGCGGTTGACCGAGTCGCTCACGTCGGCGTAGATCGCGGCGGTGCCGCCGACCAGGGTGGTCGTGCCGGCCGGCGCGGCGGCGCGGGCGACGTCGCGGAGCGGTCCCTCGACCGCCTGCATGGCGTCCTTGGTGAACGGACCGTCCTTAAGGGCGACGTCGACTCGCGCGGCCTTCTGGTCTGGGCTGAGCGCCGGCTGGCCGACGGCGCTTACGCCGGCGACTCGCGTCAGACGCTCGTGCAGCGGCTCGAGCTGCGCCGCTGTGAGCGTTCCGCTCGAGGACGTCACGTAGACCTGCTGCGGGTCGCTGGCACCCTTGGAGAAGGCGCCGGCGATGACGTCGGCAGTGCGCGTGGCGGGCGTCGGTCCGGAATTCTCGCCCTGGTCGTACGACATCGTCATCCCGAACGCGAACGTCGAGAGCACTACCAGCAGCGCGGTAACGCCGAGCGCGGCGCGGCCAGGCGTCCGGGCGATACGGCGCCCGAGCCGGGCGGCCGGCCCGTCGGCGCGCTCCTTCGCCCACGCACGCGAGGGCCAGAACAGCGCGCGGCCGGTGACCGCGGCGATGGCGGGCATCAGCGTCACGCCGGCCACCAGCATCACGAGCACGGAGATGGCGACGGCGGGACCGATTACCCGGAACTGTCCGAACTCGGCCAGCAGCATGGTCGCGAAGGCCGCGACGATCGCGAGCGCGGCGGAGGCGATCACCGGCCCGACACCGCCCGCGGCACGTGCCGCGGCGGTCCGGCGGTCCTCGCCGATCCGCAGCCGCTCGCGCAGACGGAACAGCAGGAACAGGAAGTAGTCGACGCCGATCCCGACGAGCACGACCGTGATCAACTGGGGCGTGTTGACATCGAGCTCGAATCCGAACGCCAGCGCCGCCAGCACGACCAGGCCGCTCGCTCCCGCAGCGACCAGGTAGATCGCCAGTAGTGGGACGATGGCGGCAAGCGGGCCGCGGAAGAACAGCAGGCTCAGCACCACGACGGCGCCAAACAGCAGCGCCTGTGAGAGCGCCCGGGTGCCTTCCTGGGACTTCATCTCGTCGGCCGTCGACGCCACGCCGCCGGTGAAACCGACTTGGAGGTCATGTTCACGGGCGGTGTCGGCCGCGCGGTCACGGACCTGGCGAAAGAACTCCTGAGCCACCGGATCCGTGGTGTTGCCCTTCCACTGCAACGCGACGAGCTGCAAGCGGCCGTCAGCGCTCGCGGGCCCAATCTGCGCGTCGACGACACGCCCGGCGCGCTCGTCGAGGTCGCCGACCTGCGACTTCAGCGCGGGGCTGTCTGTGTCCACCCGCCAGCGCGTGGTGGTCGCAGTCAGCGAGCGGATCTCAGCCCCGTCGCCGGCGGTGAGGGCCGCGCCGTCGGCCCGTTTCACCAGCATCGAAACCGTCCGCGTGCCCTCCTGCTGCCCAAAGGCGTCTCGGGCGAAATCAATTGCCCGCGCGGACTCCGAGCCCTTGGGCAGGAACTGCGCAGCGTCGTCTGTGACGACCTTGTAGCCAAAACCAGCTCCGATCGAGCCGAGCAGCAGCATGACCACGGTCCAGAGGGCAATGATCCGCTTCGGACGGCTGGTGGAGAACCGAATGATGTGGCTGAGCATTTGGGGCCTCCTCTGAGTGGCGTTGAACTTCATGCCACCGAGGATGGCCCTCTCGAGTCATAGCCTCAACACGTTGTTTCTACAGCTGCCTTAGCCTACGGCTATGACACTGCGCCAACTCCAGTACCTGGTGGCCGTGATCGACGAGGGCTCGCTCGCCCGAGCGGCTCCGGCTCTTTACGTCTCGCAGCCCACGCTCTCGCAGCAGATCCGCGCCCTTGAGACGGAGATCGGAGGCCCGCTGGTCGAGCGCCTGGCCCGCGGGGTGCGCCCCACACCGGCAGGAGCGGCGCTGCTGCCCGCGGCGCGAGCCGCGCTGGCGGCGGCCGAACGGGGCCGCCGCTCCGCGCGCATGGTGCTCGATCTCGAGGCCGGAGAACTCGAGATCGCGACGGTCGGGACAGTGGCGCTGGGAATGCTCCCGCGCGTGTTGCGGCGCTGGGGCCCCCGCCACCGTGGCTGCACGGTGCGCCTGCACGAGCACCGCGACGCCCCAATGCTCGCCCGCGCGGTCGCCGAGGGCAGCGCCGACTTGGGCATCGGACCGCGTCCGCCGGAATGGACTGGCCCCTTGGAGCCGCTCGGATGGGAGGAGTTCGTGGTGATCCTGCCGCCGGGCGATCCTCTGCGCGAGGACGACAAGCCCGTTGCTCTCGCCGCGCTCGCCGAGCGGGACTGGGTGCTGTTCGACCGCGAGCACGCGCTCGCCGAGCTCACCGACAGGCTCTGTGCGGCCGAGGGCTTCACGCCGCGGGCCGCTGTGCGCAGCGCTCAGATCGCGGGCGTCGCAGCGCTCGCCGCCGCCGGCCTCGGGCCGGCGCTGGTGCCCTCGAAGATCGTGGTCGGGCCCCTCCGCGCCTCGGTCCGCAGCCTCGACCCGCCCCGCGCCCGCGAGCTCGGTGCCTTCACCCGCTCGGCCTGGTCGCCGCTGGCGCGCGCCTTCCTGGACGAGATCGCGCAGGACCCGTGGCCGCGGCGCGAGCCGGACATGGTCGCGGTCTCCTGATCACGCCGCGATGCTGCGTCCCGCCGAGCCGAGCTGCTCGCAGGCCTGCGCCACTCGCTCGGCCATAGCGCTCTCGGCCTTGGCGCCCCAGGCGCGCGGGTCGTAAGCGCGCTTATCGGCAAGCGCGGGCACCGGTGCCACTACCCCGTCGCGATGATCGATCATGTGCTCGGCCGCGGCGCGGGTGAACGCGTACTGCGTCTCCGAATCTAGGTTGACCTTCACCACGCCGTTATCCACGGCGGCCCGCAGCTCCTCGAGTGACGATCCGCTCGAGCCGTGGAAGACGTACTGAAAGCGCGCGCCGGAGTGCGCCACCTCGAGGGCCTCCTGGCCGTCGGCGAGGATCTGCGGGCGCAGCTCGACTCGGCCGGGCGCATAGAGGCCGTGCACGTTGCCGAAGGTCGCCGCCAACAGATAGCGCCCGCGCCCACCGGTTCCGAGGACGTCGGCGACGCGCAGCAGATCTGCCCGCGTCGTATACAGGCGGTCGCGGCTGACGCCCTCGCCGCCGATGCCGTCCTCCTCGCCGCCGACCACGCCGCACTCAACCTCCAGCACGATGCTCAACTCCCGGCACCGTTCAAGCAGCTCGGCGGACACCCGAAGGTTCTCCTCGAGCGGCAACGTCGAGCCATCGAACATATGCGAGTGGAACAGCGGGCCGTGGCCACGATCCACTCGCTCGCGCGAGGCCGCAAGCAGCGGCCGCAAAAACGGCGCCACGTGCTCGGGTGGGCAGTGGTCGGTGTGGAGCGCAACCGCGACCGGATAGCGGCCAGCCAGCTCCCGGCCCAGCGCAGCGAGCGCGCGCGCACCGGCCAGCCCGTCGTCAGCCAGGCCCGACATGTAACGCGCGCCGCCGACGGTGACCTGCACGATGCCGTCCGACTCCGCCTCCGCCATCCCGCGCATCGCCGCGTTAAGCGTCTGCGACGACGTCACGTTGACTGCCGGAAAACGCATAGCGCCCAGCTGCCGCGCCATCCAACATCTCCAGGTACTGCTCCGGGCTCGGCAGCATCCACGAATCATCGCGCGCCTGGCGGAACAGCGCGAAAGGCCCACTTGCGCGATCCGCGAAGGGGAGCTGTCTCCAGGGTCAGACTGACGCGCCCGCGTTGCTCGATAGGGAGCGCGAACGCAGTGCTCCCTTTCGACGAGGCTGTCGGGAAAAGCCGTTTGAGAAAACGCGCAGCACGCTTGCGGAGGTGCACATCAGAGACGCCGTGCACGACGCCCTAGCGACGGACTTGCCCGCGTGCGGCAGCCGAGCTGGCCGTTTTCGGAACCCGGCTTACAAACGATCCAGCAGCCTCGGCAGGGGTTTCCCCGACAGCCACCGACGAAGGCAGGGCCGTCCAAGTAGGCGGGTGGTTGGTTTACAGCGTGGTCGGTGTTGACACACGTCCTGGCGTGGCCGCGCGGGCGTCGCGGTGGCTAGGCTGGCCGTGGCCAGCTTCCACTTCGGCCTGCCGGATCGGGCGGCCATGGACGCGACTCGCGCGGCGGGCTGCCGCGTCCTGTCGAGTGCGACGACGGTCGCCGAGGCCGAGCATCTCGCCGAGCGCGGGGCCGACGCGGTGATCGCCCAGGGCACCGAGGCCGGCGGCCACCGCGGCAGCTTTCTTCTCAGCGGCGACGACGGGCCCGTCGGCACGCTCGCGCTGGTGCCGCAGGTGGTGGACGCGATCGGCGTTCCGGTGATCGCGGCCGGGGGCATCGGCGACGGCCGCGGCCTGGCCGCGGCGCTCTGTCTCGGCGCCGCGGGCGTGCAGATCGGCACCGCCTTCCTGGGCTGCCCGGAGACGGCGATCCACCCGCTCTACCGCAACGCGTTGAGGTCCACGCGCGCCGAGGCGACGACGATTACCCGCGCCTTTTCCGGCCGCCCCGCCCGGGCGCTCCGCAACCGTGGCGTGGCGGGAGCCGGCGGCGACCGCTCCCGTTGGGCTCATACCTTCGGTTGCCACAGCGCGATCTCGGCGCCCGCTGGGGACGCGAGCCCGCTGCGCCAACCGGCTGGCCCTTCCCGAGGCTCCAGTACCACGGCCGCGCCGAGGGCGCGCCCACGCTCGGTGGCCTCGACGATGTCGGCGACCTCGACGTACGGCACCCAGGCCGGGCGCGCGCTGTCGTGCTCGATGATGCCGCCCTGGATCCCTTCGCTCAACTCGAGCACGAGGTAGGACCCGGCCGCCGCCCGGAGGATCTCGGCTCTCCAGCCGAACAGGCTCGTATAGAAGGCGCGGGCGCGCCGGAGGTTGCCGGTCCGCAGCTCGAGATGGACGATCGGGTTGGCTACCGTCGGCGTCATCGCTCTGCTGTATCTGACGCGCCTCGGTCTCGATATTCAGCGCAGGCGGTGAATCGGGTCGGCCCAGCGCGTCTAAGGTCAAGAGATGCGCACCGCAGCTACGGCACGTGCCTCGGCGGATCGGCGCCCGCTGGACGGGGCGCGGGACGGCGACGTGGAGGTCTTCCAGAGGCTGATCGAGGGGCAGCGTGCCGCCCTCCAGGCCCACTGCTACCGCATGCTGGGATCGATCCACGACGCCGAGGACGCGCTCCAGGAGACGCTGCTGAGGGCCTGGCGGGCGCTGCCCTCCTACCGCGGTCAGAGCTCGCTCCGGACTTGGCTTCACCGTATCGCGACCAACGTCTGCATCGACGCAATCCGGCGGCGCCCCAAACGCATCCTCCCGATCGACTACGGTCCGGCGAGCGAGCCGCAGGTACCCGTCCACGACCCGATCTGGATCGAGCCCTACCCCGATCAGGAGCTGGGAATCGAGGACGGGGCGGCCGCGCCCGATGCCCGCTACGAGCAGCGCGAGGCCATAGAGCTGGCGTTCATCGCAGCGCTGCAGCAGCTGCCTGCCAAGCAGCGCGCGGTGCTCATCCTGCGAGATGTCCTCGGCTTTTCCGCCAAGGAAGTCGCGGTGATACTCGAGACGACGGTGGCCTCGATAAACAGCGCGCTCCACCGCGCCCGCAGCGCCTCCGACAGACGCCTACCGGAGCGGAGCCAGCAGGCAACCGTGCGCTCGCTCGGAGACGCGCGGGTGCGGAACCTGGTCGAGCGCTTCGTGAACGCCTTCGAGCGGGGCGACGTGGCCGCGATCCTCGCCCTCCTCGCCGAGGATGCGACGTTCGCCATGCCGCCGTACCCGGGCTGGTGCCGAGGCCGCGAGGCGATCGCGGACTCGTGGCTCATGCCCGGCGGCCCTCCACCGCGACTGCGCTACCTGTCCACCCGCGCGAACGGCCAGCTCGCGCTCGGAGTCTACCTGCGGGACGCTCGAGCGGGCGGCTACTTTCCGATCTGCCTTGACGTGCTTGCCATAGAGGACGAGCGGATCAGCGAAGTGATCGCGTTCCGATCCCCGCGGTCGTTCGCGCGCTTCGACCTTCCGGAGGAGCTGCCGCTCGACGGGCCGTCCGCCTGACGGTCAGTCACGCCGAGCCGGCTCGTATCGGAGGAGGGTGAATGCCGAGTCGAATGTCCTGGTCTCGAGGAGCCTGAGCGGAAGCTCGCGCCGGAGGCCTGAGAAGAGCGGTTTCCCCGCTCCGATCGCTGCGGGCGAGACGAACAGCATGTACTCGTCGATGAGATCGGCCTCTGCCAGCTGTACGACCAGGCCGGATCCACCGTGCAACACGATGTCGCGGCCCGGACCTTCCTTGAGCTCTGCGACCGCGGGGACGACGTCGCCTCGAATGACCAGCGCCTCGGCTCCCACGTCCTCGATGGTTCGCGAGACCACGACCTTCCTGATGCTCTGCAGGATGTTCGCAAACTCGATCTCCCGTTCGGTGATCCGAACGTCAGGTGGATAGTTGCCCTTGGCGACGTCTGCCCACCAGGGCACGATCGCCTCATAGGTCAAGCGTCCGTACACGGCGGTATCCACACGACTGAAGACGTCGTTCGTGAACTGCTGCATTTCCTCCGGCCAAGGGAACGCTTCCCAAAGCGTTCCGTCGGGCCCGGCGATGAATCCATCGACGGTGATCGTCATGTGGACAATGAGCTTTCGCATTCGCGGACCGCCCTCAACTCCACTGGCCGAGCGCGTAGCGGGTTCCGCCCGGATCCTCGAACAGCGACCACCAACCGAAGTGCATCCGCTGCGGAGGGCTGGGGAAGCGGACGCCGCGCTCGCTCAGCTCACGATAGGTCGCCTCGATATCCACGCAGTTGAAGAACACCGGCGAGTGCGGCAGCTCGTCCGGTAGCGCCCGCCTCGGCTCGTCGGTGGTGCGCGGGCTCAGCACCAGCAGCGGGCCACCGTCGGGCGGTCGCACCTCGATCCAACGCTCGTCGCCGTAGGACTCGTCGCGCCGCAACTCGAAGCCCATGCGGGTCGTCCAGAACCGCTTGGCGCGCTCCTGATCGTCCACGGGGACAACCACCTTGCCGATCCCGGAAATCATTCATCTCCTCCTGTCGCGCGCGGCGTCGCCCAGTTAGACGGAAGGGACGGGCTGAAGTGATCGGTCCGATGGGGCGGCGCACACGATCGGGCGCTCCGTTCGTCCAACAAAGGAAAGCGAATGGTTTGGTTGCGAAGAGACCGGCTGGGCCTGTGAAGACTCGACGATCTACGGAAGGAGATACGAGTGCCACCGAAGCCGGGCATGGAACACGAGCGACTAGAGGCCTTGATCGGTCGCTGGCGGACCGATGGCTGGACGAGCGAGACGGCCGAGGCACCCGCGGCGCGTATCGAGGCCGTGGACACCTACGAGTGGCTGCCGGGTCGCTTCGCGTTGCTGCACACGGTCGACGCCCGGGTGGGCGAGGAGCGGGTCGAGGGCGCCGAGATAATCGGCTGGGACCCGGCGCGCGGCTCATATGTGACCCAGTACTTCGGAAGCGACGGACCGAACGCGTACGAGGCAAGCCTGGCCGAGGAGGAAGGCGCCTTGGTCTGGAGCATGCGCAGCCGCGCGGACCGCTTCACGGGCAGGTTCAGCGACGACGGCAACGTCATCACCGGCCGGTGGGAGCAGCTCGACGACGATCAGAGCTGGCAGCCGTGGATGGAGATCACGCTGACAAGAGCGTGAGCGGTCAGTCGCCGCAGCTGTTTCAGCTTTTGGAGCGGCCGGCTGTGGTTGCCGCCGGGGGACCGGGCGGCGCAGCGGAGCCGTAGTGCGGGTGCTCGGTGGGCCGCGCTGGGCGTCACAGGATCGGCCGCCGCGCAACTGCAAGGTCATGAGCAGCGCGACACCGATCGAGCCCTCCGGTCCTGCCCGGGGCGGCTTGGTGCTTGACGACGCGGGGTTCTCGGGGCTCTACCGGGACGCGGCCCAGGACCTGGTCGTGTTCTTCGCGCGCCGGACGTACGACGCGGAGGCGGCGGCCGATCTGATGGCTGAGACCTTCGCCAAGGCGTACCTCGGTCGCCGGCGTTTCCGGGGCTCGACCGAGGAAGCGGCGCGGGCGTGGCTGTTCGGCATCGCCCGACGGCGCCTCGCGATGTACGTCAGGCGCGGCAAGGCCGAGCGGCGAGCACTCCGCCGGCTGGGACTCGAACGGCCCCAGCTCGTCGAGGGGGAGTACGGGCGGATCGAGGAGCTGGCGGGCCTCGACGCGATGCGAGGGACTCTGGCCGAGCATTTGAGCAGGCTGGCTCCGGCGCAACGCAGAGCGCTCGAGCTGCGAGTCGTGCGAGAGCTTCCCTACCCGGATGTGGCGGACCGACTCGGCATCAGCGAGCAGGCAGCCCGAGCGCGTGTGTCGCGCGCACTGCGAGCGCTGGGATCGGCGCTCGACGGCGTGGCAGCAGCCCAGAGGTGACCAAGATGCGTGAACCAGACGGAACACAGCTACCGCTCGTCAAGACCTTCGGCAAGGAGCTCGAGCGGGCCATCGCAAACCGCGGAAGGTCCCGGCGGCGATCCCGGCGGCGCGCGCTCAGCGTGGCGTGCGCCGCGGGACTGGTCGCAGTCTCGCTTCTGACCGCCCCGGGCAGGGCCGCGACCGGCGCGGTCGGCGAGTGGCTGGGGCTCGCCAAGCCCGGCGACCCTCCGACGGTCGAAGAGCCGCGCCTGCGCGGTGGTCTTCACCAGGAACCGACCGGCTCGACCGTGGTCGCGGCCGGCCGCGCCCCCGATGGCGCCCGGTACGAGTTCGTGCTCGAGCACGTCGCCGAGCCGGCCAAGTCGAAGCTACCCGCCGGGTACGTCGGGCGCTGCCTGAACATCGAATGGCCGGGCGCGCGCACGGGGCAGATCAGTCCGCAGTTCGGCTGCTATCCGGAGTTTCCACCGGCCGCTGTGGACAAATCCGTAGTTCACCCGCAGGGAGCGATGTTCGATTCGAGCTACACGACCCATGTCCAAATCGCCGGCTTCGCACGAGCAGACGTAAGCGACGTCCGGATCCGCTACAAGGACCAACACGGCGCCAAGCGCGACGCGCCGGTCGACTTCGCGAGCGTGACCGGTGCGGTGCGCGAGCGGGCCGGCGCCGACGGCCCCTTCGGCGTCTTCATCGGGTTCCTGCCGCAGGCCTGGCTGGGCTACGGCGCAAGTTTCGACCCCCGGTCCTGCCCGCCGAGAGAACGGTCCTTCGATCCCGAGGCACTCGAACTGACCGCCTACGACCGCAATGGAAACGTCATCGCGAGGGACACGGGCACCAACATCCTCTCCGTGGGCGGGCGAGACCCCTGCCGGTAACCCACCGCACCCTTATGGCGATGCATCCGGCACGGCCACCGCGTTCGAGACGACCGGCGCTCTTTCTGTGTGGGTGCGCCGGACTTGACCGTCGACGTGCCCGCTCGCGGCTGAACGCAGGAGCGGGGGGTGTCCGTTGACGTTCGGTTACCTGACGCGGGAGCCGGAGCCGTGCGGTGCTCGCGCACATCTCTTAACCACGGCACCGCAAGCTGACCCTTGCGGACCGGCCGATGAGCTCGACGCCCCCGGCCGGTCTCATGGTGTGAACACCCCCGAGCATTCGAAGGAGTTCAACTAGTGTCCATCAATCGCGTTCTCGCAGGTGTTGCCGTCGCGGACTTCGATGCCGCCCTTCCCTGGTATGAGCGGCTCTTCGGCCGGCCCGCGGACGCGCTACCCATGGAGGGGCTTGCCGAGTGGCACGTCCCCTCCGGCGGCGTGGTCCAGCTGGTCGCGAACGCCGAGCGGGCCGGCCGGTCGCTGCTGACACTCGACCTCGATGGCCTCGAGCACGAGCTTGTT
>Ga0081538_10006383_pt1 | contig 10393 bp, 8 predicted proteins | sample TabmetS5T2R1_FD_71022 | JGI IMG/M metagenome (GOLD analysis project Ga0081538, IMG submission 71022) | Tabebuia heterophylla rhizosphere microbial communities from the University of Puerto Rico - S5T2R1 | ecosystem: Host-associated > Plants > Roots > Rhizosphere ...
CACTTGCTTTTGCAGGTCTCCTTTCCACCGGATGGTTTGGAATACCTCTTATCCCGCAGTACCTTGTCTACAATGAAGTTGATATACTCGCCGGCATTTTCACGTTATTTAGCTCCCTTGGCACCATATGGGGTGTGATGGCGTATCGAGAATTTACAAAGTCTATCGAAACAGTGATAGAAGCAAGAATGGCCGCCCGCAAGTTAGACCCCATGATAGGCGAATATGAATACAAATCCTACAATCCAGTCACAAAAGAATACGAATCAGGCTTTGTCCCTTCTGGTCCGGTTGATTTCTGGGACAAAGAAACACAGGTGCCTGCGTGGATGGAAAAGGGCAAGTACTGGCACATCCTCTTAAGCCTCAAAGGTGGAAGCAGAGAGATCAAACTCAAGGTTGTCAAGGATAGCGAATTGCCATTTCACTACGGCACGAGAAATGTAGCAGTGACTGCAAGAAAGACTATAGGTGAAGAAAAGAGATCACGCCGCCAAGTCTACATTGTCAAGATCCCACAGTGGCTTGTCATGAACACAGAGCGGAATCGATTCGCTGACGTCATTGCCAGTGAACAGTTAGGTGAGCTCGTAGCTGATCTCAACAAAAAGATTGTAGCAGCATCTGACGAGGTGGCTGAGTGGGAGAGGCAGAGGATTAGGTATCCTTGGAAGGGTATGACCTTTGCTATATACCTCAACAAGAGCCTACCGCTGATGATCGTTTACCGTCAGGTAATAAGGGTCTTGCCTGGAGCAAAAAAGCGCACGATTGACGAAACTAACTCCAATCTAGCAAACGCCAAGGATGAAGAGATCATAGTCTCACTGCTTGAGCTTGCCTCAGAAAAAGGCATACCTGAAAGCAGAATCTACATGTTGCGCGCTCTACTAAGTTTTCTCAAGAATGCATACACCCGACTTGGACTTGGCGAAGGGTCAAGCGACTACCACAGTTTCCACCATTCTCTTGAAGTCTCGTACATGGCTCTTCACATGATCCCAAAGCAGTTTAAGGATGTTCAATTTGAATGGAAGGATTACGAGCTTGCGGTCGTTGCAGCGCTGCTGCATGACTACGACCCGGTGCAACCACTTGTTTCCAGTGACGGACCTAAAGGCCCAAGTGTGATCAGGACGATGCAAGAGCTTTCAAGGAATAGAATTGTTGATGCTTACTTTACAATGGACAGAGATGAATTTGAAAATTATTTCCGGGAATTCAAAACAACACTATCACCACCTATAGAGTTTGTCACGACACACCCAGAATACATCAAGACAGATTGGAGCCCTGTTGAAAGCCTGGTAGTTGAATCGCTCATCTGGAGGACTGATTTTCCATTCTTCAAACAACAGCTAGCACAGGAAATGTTTGCGCAAACACTTGACCAGTTAGCCGGTAGAGGCGAAAATACCAAGAAGATAAAGTTGCTTGCAGAAATACTCTGGCTTGCCGACCTTGCAGTGACGTATATGGGATCGGACCCTGTAAGGGCCTGGGACAGGGTTACAAATCTTTACGATGAGCTCAATCTGCCTAAGCTCGAAGCTGTGTCAAGGACTGACGCTTTCTTTACAGATTTTTCAGAAAATGAAACCTTTAAGCAGATAATCAACATGAAGCACTTTCCATACATATTTCGCCAGCGGTGGGGGCTCATATACCAGTTCTTCCATGAGGGCAACCCCTCTACACAGCTTAACAGGACTATAGCTACTGCAAGAAGGATGTACGCCAAAGTCAATGTAGAAATAGGCCTGAGGCGAGGCGAAATGCTGCAATTAATGGCAGTGGAGAATTATTTTGAGTATTTCATAGGCATAGGGAAGGACCAAAATGAAGTCTTCAAGGCAAAGAGTAGATTTACAGAGTTGGATCCGCAGAATGCCTCTGCGTTCTGGGGGGACACTGAAAAATTGCTCCCTGCAATATCTGACAGATCGGTAGACAACTTTTTTATCGTGTTGCCTGAGCATTATCTGCCTGTAACGAAAATCGAAGGCAAAGGTTCATTTCGAGCAATGCTTGCGATAATATCAAAGAAATTGGTGTACGGCGGCAAGGTCAGGATTTTGACTGATCTAGAAAAGGACAGCAAGCCCTTCACAGAGCTAGTGTTGACTGCAAAAGAAGCTGGTTTCGAACAGACATCAGACATAGGGAAGATATACTTTCCACGTGATTGGCGTGACCCAGAATTCCGACAGGATAGGAAAACTCAGATCATTGTACTTGTGTCGAAATAGACGAATATTTTAAATTGGCGCTGCAAAGGTTCAACAACAGATGGGCTCGTAGCTCAGCATGGATAGAGCGAACGCCTCCTAAGCGTTAGGTCGAGGGTTCGAATCCCTCCGAGCCCGGGTTTTTAACAATGTCACTTCATATGTGACTCGGTTTTATTATTATTAATAGCAAAATTAAGAGCACCAATGGCCGTAAAAGCAATTCTCTGTCTAGTCATGTTTCAGATGCTCCAGTCAATTTCCCTTGGTTTATGACTGGCAGAATTTTGTCCATAATTATGGTATCTTGGTCAGCCGCCATGTCAAATGACAGTGATAGAACCGACAAATCTGGATGGTCTAGTGGAATAGTGGCCCTCTTTACCCTCTTGTACAGAGCAAAAGTGTAAACCACGTCTCCTAATTTTGATTCATAGTCTTCCCTTGTTTTCATGCGAAGGACAGTTGTCATTACACTGTTCTGAAGCTCTTCTTCGTTCAGCATGGGAACAATCCCTTTTCGTAATTTGTATGCAATCAACGTTCCCATCTTATTGGCAATGCCTGCAAATCTGATTGATTTATCAAGCTCCAATACTTTGTTGCAAATCTCTTTTGCATAGGCATAAGGGGTTGAAGAAGACGATGACATAGAAGAAGTCATTAAATAGTTATATTCCGGATGACTTAATTGAATTTCATACCCTTATTCATTATCTGCAAAAAGATGGTAGAGATATTGAAGACACTTTCGATGTATCAAGTCTTCATACAATATAGGATAAGGTCAATTATGTGGCTTCGCGTCACGCAATGGGATCACCCAGAGAGTAGAATACAACAATGACCAGAAAATTATTATTTCCATTTACTACAATGGCTGTGCAAATGATAATTGATAGCCATTTGGTTCCCGAATATGAAAGAACCTTTCTCCCCATGGAGCATTGGCAGGCTCATTTTCAAATACAATAGACTTTGAGATATACTCATTGTGTTTCATATATGAATAAAGTTCGTCCACATTTTCAACATGAAATATTATCCTTCCAAAATCTTCAGTTTTTTTCATTTTTCCTAAGGTAGACCCGTTGTAGAAATGAGAGCTGCCGTCATCATCTATCAGTTCTAAATTAAGGTATGCTGCATTGCTTCCTTTACCTATTTCAAATGTTGTAAAAGAATCGGAGGGCTTTCCTCCGTATGTAAGCCTAAAACCCGGGATCTTTGAGTACAGCAAGCATGATTTTTCCATATTCTTTACTTTGAGTGTAATGGCAGAAATTCGATAGACTGTCATGTCCTCACATGAGGATACTGCTCCATTCTAATACAGATATCTGACAAATAGTTGGCAAATACCTACCTACATGTCGAAGAATCTAGTAGGTTTATAATGGATTGCAGAGTCTAAATTTTGAAGTTTTTTCTGCCGTAACCCTCTGGGTCCTCTTTTTCTAACAATAACAATCCATAGAAGACCTAGCCTGTGCCATTGGATATGGTCATTAATTCGCCCAAGAAGCATAAATTTTGGTAAATCCGACCCGACCGCAGCTATAATGCCTAACCTCAAAAGCTTTATCGATTGAGTGTTTGCATTGCAGAAGGAATGAACTGTTTCCATCTCCCCGATCTCTTTTCTTAGAGATATAGCCCTAATTTATATTGCTAGTCGACTAAGTGTATGTTGACTAATGTCATACGGAACAACATATGGAAGAGGCAACCGCTTCGGTGGCGGAAGCTTCGGTCCAAAACCTGTAGAAACAGGTAAGGAATACGACGTGCAAATTACTGAAACAAGCAGACGAGGTGACGGCATAGCTAAAGTTCAAGGATTTGTAATTTTTGTGAAAAATGCAAAAGTGGGACAGAGTACAAAGATAAAGATTACAAACGTGGGTCCACGGTTTGCCACGGCTGAACTAGCAGCACCGCAGGAAGCACAATCGCAACCGCCCCAGTAACAAAAAGAAAACAATTCGAAACATTTACAAAAAGATGTGGCAACTCCATCAAAAATGAAAGTACCACGTTCCTGTTTTTCTAACTTTTTCAAGTCTCGAGTTTTCATCCATGTTAGGCAGCCCGATAATATCGCTGCAAGGATCATCAATCCTTACGAGTTCCAAGGATTGCAGAAATCTTTTTAGCTTCTCTATTATAATCAAAGATTGGCAGAATCCTCTTTTTAAGGCGATATTACTTCAAGGCCCGACGGGCCGGCTAATCATACGGGGTCTAATACTAGAGTTAACGCATACAATATGGTAAAAAAGACTGAGAGACAGGAGCGTGAAAATAACAAAAAATGACCGAAAGACTTGAGACTGTATTAGAGAAGATTTCAACTGTACCAAATCCTACCAATTGTTCATTAATACAGGAATTTAATCAGTTCAGGGTAGATAATCGCAAATCAGACAGCTACGAAAAGAATAACTTAAGGCTCTTATACCGCTCAGCAATGAACCTGCTCCTAGCGTCACTTTTTACGAAATTGGAAAGAGGTAGTGGGTGTTAGTTTCCTCGAATTCCTTGTGCTACCAGTATAGAATAGCATCCAAGACCACAATCCTCACAAATTGGCTTCATACTCTTTGCATCTGCGCTTCCAATACAGCATGGCTGCTTTACCCTTCCCATATGATCAAGTGACAGTATAGCCCACGATGGACAATTCACAGGTACTGTTCCAATACCACCCCAATTACCTTTCATAAGAGCAGTTTGCTTGATAGGGTTGACTACAAAGTCGGGATACATTTTCTTTAGCTCTATTATGTTGTCAACTACTTCGTTTCTCTTCTGTCCATATGGCAGCCAAAGCGGGTCGCCCTTGGCAAAAGGTGTATGGAATTGGAAGCCTATTTTGTTTATTTTGCCTCTCCATTCCTCTACTAAATCCTGAACAGTCATGTAGTTTAGTGAGTTAATGGTCATAGTGATCCAAATATCTTTCCATGCTGGCTTTCCATCCCTTCCAGGTCCTGCAATATAGTCAAGTATGTTTTTCTTTGTCTTTGCATATGTCCCTTCACCCCTTATGCTGTCATGTACTTTTTCTGTTCCATCAACTGATACCCAGTAGAAATACAGGCCATCATAACGCTTGAGCGGGAACGTAGCATTTGTGACTACGCAGATCCTTCGCGGCATTTCTTTACAAAATAGTTCAATTATGTCAGGCCGCAATGTGGGCTCGCCGCCTACAAGCGTTGTAACAAAGATATGCTGCTTGTTAAAGATCTCCTTGATTATTTTACGCCAGTCTTCAACTGACATGTCCTGCTGCTCCTCTTTGCGGTTGAGCCACCAATAGCAGTGAGAACAGTGCAGGTTGCAGACGTTGTTGACATCTACAGAACCATACATTGGCTGCTTGATGCGGAAAAGCTTGTACATAGTCATCTTCTTAAAGATGCTAACATAAAACGGCATTTCACGCAAAAGGTCAGTTAGGCCACGGCCATAGATTAGGTCAACCATCTCTTCTAGAAGGTGTGTATGTCTCTCTCTACTACTTAAACATGAAGCGTATCAGCTGTACCAACGCTGATTAAAAGCTCTACCAAGAAGGGTTAAGTTATTGAAACAAGAATTGGAAATAATTGGTAAGTTGATCTAAGCTCTACAGCACTCATGCTTGTTTTCAGACCTGCAATAAACTCGCTCTTTTAAGCATAAGAGCATATTCAGGCACCACATACTACACAAGTACCATCAAATATATAGCATGCCTAATGGCCGCAGCTCGAATAGAATGGCAAACAAACTACTAGATTACTTTTTCTTATGCAAAAAATTGCATGTATGACTGAAAAACCAATAAGCGGACTTATATCTATCATTCTATACCAATACCCTAGAACTTAGAACTGAAAGCTACTAAATATTAGTTAGTTTCCTTTTCCTTTTATATTCGAGGCAGTTATACAGTGACTATGTTAAATGCTTTTGTCTTCTTGAATTGCGACCTTGGCACAGAACCTACCATCCTCAATGAAATAAATGACATTTCTGGTGTTTCTGAAGCTGTGGAATTGATTGGCGTCTATGACATAGTGGCAAAGGTAAGTAGGGAATCAAGGGAGGATATGGCACAATCAGTAAGGAAGATCTGTGCAATTCCCAACATTAGATCAAGTCTGACAATGATCGTATCTGAAAAAGAAGAGCATTCAATCAAGCAATTAGCGGAGACGGTGGCATAATAATAGTGCTAAGAAGACCTTACCTGACAAGATCTGCGTTACATACTACAAAAAAGTCGACTGGCTTCTGCATCACTTGTGGAAAAATAGCGACAACTGAAGCATTATTTAAATTGGAAGGGGCGACGATCATACAGAGATATTGTGACAACTGTCTGTCAAGCGCACATTACTAATTGGCACCACTATAAGCCGAAGATCATCGAAGAAAGAAGAGAAAGAGTGTGAGAGGGAAAAAAGGAGAAGAGCCTTGACAATATCTATATCCTGCATATTAAACAACCAGCCAAATCCATACACCTAGAGTACATCATATGTTTTTGTGTTCTCTTTAGTTCAAGATGTCTAATTGTCGTTTGTGGGCTGTATTTAAAATCCACAAACATCTAAGCCGATCTTCTTCGATAACTTGATTTTGCATCTATACTCTTTTTAGTTGAGCTTTTTCTCCTTTTCTTTATCTTTTTCCACGGTTGGATGTTAGCAGTACGCACTATTTGAGTATATGATGTTTGACGATTTCAGGTAAGGTTCTTTCCCATCCTTCACTTCATAATTGAATTAAGGTAATTCTTGGAACAAATATCTGAGCAAAAGCCCAAAACGCCTATGGCAGAACTTGAATATAATACGCCCTCGCTGAGGTTTTGATATTCTTTGCCACATGATTTACATACTTTTATCAATTTTTTATTCCGACATTATAACCTAAGCATATCAGCCTTAAGGTCGTTTGCATTGCGCGGTGGAGAGAAAAATAGGCAGGGCTATATATCGCGGTAAGGACTTGAGAAAGACAGGAAGGAGGATGTATATTTTCATTGGCGACAATTAGAGTCTATAAGAGAAACTCAACTTTTTTTGGAATTGAACCTTTTCAAAGAACCGATATCAGCACGCAGCCCCTTGAGCCCGCCTTCTAGTTGCAGTGGGTCTCAATTCTGAAGTTTTTTCTGCCGGAACCCTCTGGGCCCTCCTTTTTATCAATTATTATCTATCAACTGTTTCTCTAGAATGAACTTTTTATTATATGCCTAGCATTTAGAGCCTAATGACCATATCCGCCCATATTATTGATAAACAGAAAATCAAACAAATAGACGATTTCTTGTCTGTTGTAGCTTCCCTGAAAAAAGAGATGGCAGAGCAAGCAGCTTCACTCTGGGTCCATATTGATGACTTGGCAGATGTATTTCGATTACAAGATATCTTTGGTTTACAGCCGTTAGCTATTGATGCAGTAATTCATCAGAACCATCCTTCCAAAGTTGAAGAATATGATACATACCTCTTTACAATTATTGACGGTTTACGGATTGACGAGAAAGGTGGATTTACAGAAGATGACCTTTATGTATTTCTTGGAAAGCGATGGATCATTACTATTAATTTTAACAACAGTCAGCTCTCAGATAATTTGCGAAAGAAAATTCGGAGCATTCTATCTACATCGCAAGGTCAGGTATTAACTGCTCAAGGAATATGCGAGACAATATACCGTCTTGCAGTGGAAGAGATAATTTCTACATACTATCCAACAGTAGACAATATCGATGCACAGCTAGACAAAATTGAGGAAGCGGTTCTTGACAAGCCCTTAAGATCCCATTTATCTGAAATACTTGTCATCCGTAGAAAAACTAGCTTTCTAGAAAACACACTTGAAATGATATTGAGAGTCCTTAACCAAATTATTAGTGATCAGCATGCAAAACTCAGCAGCGACTCCAAAAAGCAAATCCGTTCACTGCAAGATAGACTCAGTTACCTGCGGAGAAACCTTGAAAATCAACATAATAGAGTCATTATCTTGCGTGAAGCGTATAACTCTTCGTTAACCGCTACTTTGAATGAAACTATAAGAACACTTACAGTAATTGCTACGATAGTCCTTCCCCTCACATTGATAGCAGGCATCTATGGTATGAATTTTGATGTAATGCCAGAATTGCAATGGTCATATGGTTATTACTATGCTCTTGGTCTAATGGCTGCAGTAGGTATTTGCTTGGTTTCTTACTTCAAGATAAAGAGATGGATTTAAAGGATTCAGTCTGTTCTTGGAGAACCCCAAGCTATGATCACTGTCCATAAAGCAATGAACTGATGCTGTTATCTTTGGCTGTCATACAACACTTCATCAGATTTCTGTTTCTATTTCTATTTCAACGCTCAGTTAAGGCATAAGATTATTACATTGCTAAAAAGATTGAATGATTATTGGCCTATATCATTGATTCACAATGACCTTTGATACATTTTCGAAAAAGAAGTTAGAGCCTGTTCATTCTGTGCCAATATCCATCGAGTCCTAATTCAGAAGTTTTTTCTGAGTCCCTCTGGGCCCTCCTTTGCTTCAATAATAGCCTTGCTGACTATCCTTTGATAGGTCAGTATAAGGGGGATGAAGTAAATTATCATGTAATTATTATATCAGATCCGCCTGGGAGCATGGAACCTCTTTTTATTTGTTGACTATTCAAACGTATATCTATTTTTTAGCAATAAGTTAATTGATGGATCTTATACCAACGTGATTCAAAAAGTCCTCTAGTTATTTTACCTCCTCAATCTCTCGTTTGTCATTGACATACAGTCCAATGACTTGAGCATGCAAATTCCATGAGGACACTTCACGCATCGCCTTCCGTATGTGCACATAGTGATGTTCCTTGTCACCAGGGTTGCCCGCGCAATCATAATGTCCTACTACTGCTATTATCTTCGAACCATGCTTCTCTATCGATATCGAGACTGCTCTTCTGATAAGGCCAATTTCTTCAGAGTGGTCTCCATTAGAAAAAAGCCCATCAGCACCAGGAAATGTCACCATGTCAACTCCATCAACGTTGTAGTCCTGCTTCATGTGATCTATTACAACTTGCTGAGTTCTACCATCGATACAATTTATCGCAGTTTCAAATCTAAAACTCATCATCATTTCTGAACACGCTTAAAGGGTCTGTGGAGTGGTCACTATCTTGCCAAACAGTTGTGAATCAGCCATCTTGATATGCCCTTCAACCATATTGCTGAATGGAAGGATTGTATCAATCACCGGCTTTATCTTTCCCCTACTGACCCAACCTATTACTTCTTCCAACCCTGCCTTTGTTCCCTGCGTTGCCCCCAACAGATTGGTTCCTTTGAAGAAAAGATATCGGAGGTCGATTGTGGAGAGGTAGCCAGTGGTCGCACCAGTAGATACGAGCGTCCCTCCCATCTTCAATAGTGCAAGTTCTTGAGGGAATACAGTTTTGCCAATATGCTCATAGACTACGTCCACTCCTTGCCTGTTTGTTATTTCACGTACCTTCTTGTACCAATCAGGCTCCCGATGATTAACTACAGAGTCAGCACCAAGCTGCAAGCACTTGTCCATTTTGTCTTTGTTGCCTGCCGTAGCAATGACATCGCAATTGAATAATTTAGCAATTTGTATGCCGGCTATTCCCATTCCGCTTCCTCCACCCATTATCAGAACTGTCTGTCCAGGCCTTATCTTGGCTCGTGTAACAAGCATGTGCCAGGCTGTCATACCTACCATTGAAATTGATGCAGCATCGGTAAACGATACATTATCCGGGAGTTTTACCACGTTAACCTCTGATAGATGTGTATACTGTGCAAAGCCGCCCCAAAGTGGGCCTGTCTGAAAGCCCCATACTTGCCTACTGCCACAATCATATTCCTTTCCAGATGTGCATTCATAGCATACTCTGCAAGTCAGGTTTGGATATGAGGCTACTCTGTCTCCCACCTTGATCTTTCCCGTGACATTCTCGCCTACTTCAGCAACTGTCCCAGCAATGTCGCTTCCTGATATGTGAGGCATCGGAATCTTGATTGGTTCTCCCCAAATGCCCCATAGATCATTATAGTTGTATGCTGCCGCTTCAACTTTTATTAAAACCTCATTGCCTTTTGGCTTTGGTGTATCAATGTCTT
>Ga0081538_10006384_pt1 | contig 10392 bp, 8 predicted proteins | sample TabmetS5T2R1_FD_71022 | JGI IMG/M metagenome (GOLD analysis project Ga0081538, IMG submission 71022) | Tabebuia heterophylla rhizosphere microbial communities from the University of Puerto Rico - S5T2R1 | ecosystem: Host-associated > Plants > Roots > Rhizosphere ...
ATCACGAGGACATCGTTTACATCCCTGAACATAACGGCGGCATGGTCAGCATTTTGACGCTAGATGGTGAGCGACTGGCCCGGTGGGGGGGCCCTATCCACCGTTCCTGCCACGGAATCTGGGTGGATTCGCAGGGCGACCTCTATGTCGTGCAGCCGGGTGAGTGGGGCCGGGTACGCCGTGTCGTGAAGTACGAGCGGCAGTGATCGACGAGCTCCGGTGAGTCCTCCCTCCTGGCGGGGGAGGACTCGGATACGCGACACATCACTCGAGACTCCTTCTGCCTCCTTGCTTCACTCTCTGCGGGAGGGGCTGACAAACGGCACCGTACAACATGTGATGCCCAGCATGTCTGGAAACCCAACGATGCGGCCCCGGATGCATCCACATTCTGCAGGGCATCGACTTCAATGGCGGCCGTACCCTAGTCGGCACCTGCCATACCGATGCCGTCATCGCTGAAACCCTGGCCGGCTTCGCGGCCGCGGTGCGGGCGGTGCAGGACAATGGGTTGGAATAGGCTAGGACATTCCCCAGGACTCACAGGCTGCTGAATGATCGACTCTTATCCTTCGATAAGCTCAGCGGAAACCGCTAAGCGCCTGCATATTGGACGACGCCCCCTCCGTCGTGAGCCTCACAAGCTAGGCATAGAGTGGATTGAGATCGTCAGCGGAGCCGGGCATTTCCCTATGCTGGATAAACCGCAAGCCGTCAATCAGATCCTCGCCGCATTCGTCACGGAAATCGCTCACGTATCAGAGTGGGGATCCCGGCGTGGCGGTCAATAGCGCGTCTTGCGCGGCACGCGGTGGTAGCAATATGGTGTACAATACGGTGCTCGACGAGTCTCCAACCAGGATCCGGCATCGTGACCAATTTCTCGCGCCAGGAGGCATGCATGGAGCGACCTATCTTCAAACCCGTGGGCACACCGGTCGAACAACTCGATACGCCGGCTCTGGTGGTGGACCTGGCCATCCTGGAACGGAATATCCTTACTTTGCATGGATTCTTCCGCCAGCATGATGCCAAGGTACGCCCTGTTGTCGAGTTGCATCGCTGCCCCGCCATCGCCCACCAACAGCTTGACGCGGGGGGGACTGTCGATGGCATCTGTGTCACCACCATCGGCCAAGCCGAGGTGTTCACCGCACACGGGTTCAGCGATGTGTTGATCGCCAACGAAATCGTCATCCCACAAAAAATCGGTCGCCTGTGCGCCTTCGCGCGCCACGCCAGAATGACGGTGGCCGTCGAGCAGGCGCAGAATATCCAGGACCTGTCCAACGCCGCCAGGGCACAGGGGGTAACGCTGCACGTAGTCGTGGAAATCCATACGCGCGGCAACCGGTGCGGAGTCGAGCCCGGCCAGCCGGCACTGGCCCTGGCCAAGCAAGTGCAGCAGGCGCCGCATCTCGAGTTCGCTGGACTGTTAACCCGCGACGGACCGACGCCCACCCAAGACCCTGGGAAGTTGGCGGCTGAGTCACGGCAATCGATCCAGGAGGTCCTGGACACCCGGGAGATGCTGGAGAGAGCCGGTATCACCGTGCGCACAGTCGGTGTCGGCGGTACCTATAACTATGAGATCGCGGGTGCGATGGCCGGGGTGACAGAGGTTCTCGCCGGGACGTATGCGCTCATGGACTATCGATATGTCCAGAGTTGCCCGCAGTTCAAACCCGCCGCCCGAGTGATGACCACGGTGACCAGCCGCCCTGAACCGGGAACCGCCATCGTCGACGCCGGTCAGAAGGCCGTTGGGATCGATTCCGGCCTGCCGGTCGCCGAAGATATTCCCGGTGCCACGGTGATGGCTTTGAGCGCAGAGCACGGCCGCCTGCGGCTCCAGGATGACGCCGAGAGCAAGGTCGCACTGGCCGATAAGATCTGGCTCACGCCCTGGGACATCGGGACATGCGTCAATTTGTACGACTACCTGCATGCCATGCGCGATGGCAAGCTGGAGATGGTCTGGGATGTGGCGGCACGTGGACGATACCGGTAGAAACGGTCCCGAGCGCTGCGGACTGGATGCTGAGCGAAGAAAAAGCTCGTTTCCCGGCATTCACCAGTCAGGACTCATTACTCAGCATTCCTCTTCAAGGAGGTAGCCGATGGATTGTTACCGACCCTCACCGGGAACACGGGTCGAGGATCTCGACACCCCATGTCTGCTGATCGACCTCGACGCCCTTGAGCACAACTATCAGCTGATCGCTGACACCTACCGCGACAGCACATGCAAGATGCGGGCGCATATCAAAAATCTCAAAAGTCCCATCCTGGCGCACATGCAGATGCGTGCCGGCGGCACCGTGGGGGGGGTGTGTGCCGCGAAGGTGGCCGAGGCCGAGGTCATGGTGGAAGGGGGGATCAACGACGTCTTCATCGCCAATCAAGTGGTCGCCCGCGACAAGATCGAGCGCCTCTGCGCCCTGGCCAAGCATGCCGACATCAAGGTGGCCATCGATGATCCCCGCAACCTGCAAGAGCTCTCAGAGGTGGCGCGGGCGCATGGCGTCACCATCGGCGTGGTGATCGAAGTCGACACCTCCATGCACCGCGCCGGGGTGCGGCAGATCTCGCAGGGGGTGGATCTCGCCAAGCTGGCCACGACGCTCCCAGGCATCGCCTTCAAGGGGGTGATGAGCCATCAGACCGTCCCTGGACGGCCGAATAAGGAAACGCGCCTGATCGAGGGGCGGCGCTTCATCCAAATGTGCCTTGATGTGAAAGAGGCGATCGAAGGCGCCGGCATTCCGGTGGAGGTCGTGTCCACCGGTGAATCATGGACCTACGATGTGGCCAGAGATATCCCAGGGGTGACGGAGGTGGAAGGCGGCACCTATGCGCTGATGTCCCATGCGTATGATTATATGCGCGAGTTCCAGATCGCCGCGAAGGTCCTGGGGACGATCATCAGCACGCCGCGGCCTGGCGTCGCCATCGGCGATGTGGGGACGCGGGCGCTGGGATCGCCGGGCGGGGTGCTCCCCAAGGTCGAGGGCATGCTTGGGGTGACCGTGGAAGCGCTCCACCCCGAGCAGATCGTGTTGCGTACGGACGGCGCCACGCCGCTCAGGGTGGGCGATCAATTCTTTCTCTCCAGCGGCCAGCAAGACATTATGGTGAACCGATGGGATCAATATATCGCCGTCCGCCGTGGCGTCGTGGAAGCGGTCTGGGACATCCCGGCGCGGGGCTGTCATCATTAGGATGGCGTCATCGTGAGCCGTGGCCGGGGAGCAGCCCCCTTGACATCTCCCGAAAGCTCATTATATCCCAAATACAGGATCGCATCCCGAAAATGTCCCAATCCCACGGGACCTTTCCCGGTGGGAGGGCAAACCGCTGCGCGTATGCAACGCGAAGGCTAGGCTGTTGGCTAGCAGATAAAGGAGGTGACTAATGCCGTGAAAATCGCGCAAGTGGCGCCGCTCTATGAGAGCGTTCCACCGAAATACTACGGTGGGACTGAGCGGGTGGTGTCGTACCTCAGCGAAGAGCTGGTGCGTCAAGGGCATGAGGTGACCCTGTTTGCGAGCGGCGATTCGGTCACGAAAGCACGGCTTGTCGCACCCTGTCGACGAGCCTTGCGCTTAGACAAGTGTTGCGTGGACCAACTGGCACACCATGTCCTGATGCTGGAACTGTTTCTCAGAGAGGCTAGTGGCTTCGATATCATCCACTTCCACATCGACTATCTGCACTTTCCCCTGTCGCGTCGACAGTCCATACCCCATCTGACGACGCTGCACGGGCGTCTCGATATCCCCGATCTGGTGCCGCTGTATGAGGAATTCAGCGACATCCCCGTCGTGTCGATCTCCAACACCCGACGGGAGCCCCTTCCCTGGCTGAACTGGCTGGGGACGGTTTATCATGGCTTACCGGAAGACCTCTACCGGTTCCGCGAAGCGCCGGACCAATACCTGGCGTTTTTAGGGCGCGTCTCGCCGGAGAAGCGCGTCGACAGGGCGATCGAAATCGCCAAACGGATCGGCATGCAGATCAGGGTGGCGGCCAAGGTCGATGCCGTCGATCGGGAGTACTTCGAGGACGTCGTGGCCCCCCTGCTCAACGATCCCTTGGTCGAGTATGTGGGGGAGATCGGCGACGGCGAAAAGGACGAGTTCCTGGGTAACGCTTACGCGCTACTCTTCCCTATCGACTGGCCCGAACCCTTTGGGCTGGTGATGATCGAGGCGATGGCCTGTGGGACGCCAGTGATCGCCTATCGCTCTGGGTCGGTGCCGGAGGTGATCGATGATGGCGTCACCGGGTTCATCGCGGAGGGTTTGGAAGATGCGGTGAAAGCCGCGGAACGCATTTCCACTCTGAGCCGGAAGCGCTGCCGGGAACTGTTTGAGCAACGTTTTGTCGCTTCTCGCACGGCCGCAGATTATGTCGCCATTTACGAACGGTTGATCGACCCAAAACCCAAGCTCCTACGCGCTGTATAAGGAGGCTCCATTGGAAGATGTCATTCTCGTGGAAGATCAGTACTACATCCTGGCGACTTCCTCTCTGGCTGACGACCGTACGCGGGTGGTCAAGCACGGTGAGACGTTCGCCGTATTCGACCGCTATGGCGACATACAGCCGCTCGGGCTTGGCGAGCAGGGCCTGTATCACGAGGGGACAAGATTTCTCTCACGCCAGATCCTGCGGCTGGGGAGAGATCGTCCCCTGTTGCTCAGTTCGACCGTGAAAGATGACAACGCGCTTCTCGCCATTGACCTGACCAACCCGGACTTCACGGTGGATGGGCATGTGGTTGTGCCGCGCGGCACCTTGCACATCTTTCGCACCAAGTTTCTCTGGCAGGGCGTATGCTATGAGCGGCTGCGAATCTACAATTACGGCCTCATGGCGGTCGATGTCCCCCTTGTTCTGCAATGGGATGCCGATTTCGCGGACATCTTCGAAATGCGCGGCTTGCGGCGGCAGCGCCGAGGGTACAGGCTGGAAGCCATCGTCAAGCACGACGGCATCATGCTCGGATAGGCGGGGCTGGACGGCGTCACGCGCCGCACGCTCCTGCAGTGTTCGCCGCCGCCCGCCGAGGCCTCGGGCTCTGAGCTACGGCTCGAGATCAAACTCCCGCCGAAAGGTGAGGCGACGTTCGACCTCACCATTGCCTGCGAATCGGCCGGTCCGGCCCCCTCCCGCGTGGCCTTCGACCACGCGCTGCTGGCCGCCGCCGATGCCCTCCAACAGGCCAAGAGTCAGGACTGCGAGATTTACACTTCCAATGAGCAGTTCAACGACTGGATCAACCGCTCCATCGCCGACCTGCACTGCATGATCACCGATACCCCTCATGGCCCTTACCCGTATGCCGGCGTCCCCTGGTTCAGCGCGGCGTTCGGTCGTGATGGGATCATCACAGCGCTGGAGTGTCTCTGGATCAACCCGAAGATCGCCCGTGGCGTGCTACGATATCTGGCCGAGGTGCAGGCCAGGGAGGTCATCCCGGCGCGGGATGCTGAACCGGGCAAAATCCTCCACGAAGCCCGGCTCGGGGAACTCGCGGCGCTCGGCGAGATCCCGTTCCGGCGGTATTACGGCTCGGTGGACGCGACCCCGCTCTTCGTCATCCTGGCGGCGGCCTACCACGAGCGCACCGGGGATGTGGCGTTTATCGAATCGATCTGGCCCAACATCGAGTTGGCACTGCAGTGGATCGACCGGTACGGCGATGTCGACGGCGACGGGTTTGTCGAATACGCTCGACACTCGCCCAAGGGGTTGGTGCATCAGGGGTGGAAGGATTCCAAGGATGCGGTGTTTCATGCCGATGGGGCGCCGGCGGATGGACCCATCGCGCTGTGCAAAGTGCAGGGGTATGTCTATGCGGCGAAGCGCCGCGCCGCGGAATTGGCAACCCTGCTCGGCGAGACGGGCCGGGCGGAAGGGCTGGCGCGTCAGGCGCAAGCCCTGCAGGAACGGTTTGAGCGACTCTTTTGGTGTGAGGAGCTGTCAACCTATGCCCTGGCCCTGGATGGTCGGAAGCACCCCTGTCTGGTACGCACCTCCAACGCCGGCCACTGTCTGTTCACGGAAATCGCCAGCGCCCCGCATGCCGAGCGCACCGCCCACACCCTCATGAGCGAGGATCTGTTTTCCGGCTGGGGTATCCGGACCGTCGCCGCCTCCGAGGTCCGGTATAACCCCATGTCCTATCACAACGGCTCGGTCTGGCCCCACGACAATGCGCTCACGGCCCAGGGTCTCGGCCGCTACGGGCTGCGCGAGGCCGCGCTCAAAGTCCTCGAGGGCCTGTTTAACGCGAGCCTGTTCGTGGATCTGCACCGCATGCCCGAGCTGTTCTGCGGCTTTCCCCGACGGCCGGGAGAGGGACCGACGCTGTATCCGGTCGCCTGTGCCCCGCAATCGTGGGCCGCGGCGTCCGTCTTCATGCTCCTCCAGGCCTGCATGGGGCTGTCGATTCGCGGCTCGCCGGCGCAGATCAGCTTCACCTATTCCCTATTGCCGCCGTTTCTGCAACAGGTCCGGATCAAGAACCTCCGAGTCGGGCAGGGGGCGGTCGATCTGCTGCTTCAGCGTCACGGCGACGACGTCAGCATCAGCATCGACCGCCGTGAGGGCAACGTCGAGATCCTGACCGTGAAATAGGACGCGAGGGGTGCCAATCGATCAGGGCTTAACCGTCTTCCAGGTCTCTTCAGTGGGAAGCACGAGGCTATCCTCGCGTGGGGCACATGGGGCACACCTCGACACCACTGGTGTCGTCAAACGGTAGGCTAACACGGTAGGGCTCTTGGGCGAAGGAAGCCAATCTCGTGCGAGTGCCATCGAACAGACTGACTCAGCGCCGTGTCAGCTCCCGCCGCCGCTGCTGGTGCCCGCTCGTGTCAAGGGTCACAGCTCGCAAGTGTGCCCGACTCTTCTCCCCCTGCGGTGTCAAGGCGTGTCAATTTCTCCTTGCATTTCGCGGTCATTTGGAGCAGAAAAGAAGGGTGGCAAGCAGTCGGTGGTTGGGAAGCCGGAACGTAGCTCCCCCTGAAGAGAGAGGAGCAACGCCATGAGTATTGACGGGAAGGTCGACGCCAGGAGATCCGTAGGGACGGCCGCGGTCGTTGAAGACCTCATTAGAGTGGGGCCCCTGAATGAGCTCAGGCAGCGCGGCTGTGTCGTGGTGACTGGCGGCGGCCATGTTATTGCCGTCTATTACCACGATGGTCACGTTTATGCCGTCGATAACCGCTGTCCTCACATGGGATTCCCTCTGGATCGAGGCACGGTCAAAGACGGTATTCTCACCTGCCACTGGCACCATGCCCGCTTCGACCTAGCCAGCGGCGGGACGTTTGATCCCTTCGCGGATGACGTGCGCGCCTTTCCCGTCCATATCATTGACGGCGAGATTTGGGTGAGTTCCACACCGCCGCCGCGCGATCCCGTTCAGCACTGGTCCACGCGTCTGCGCGAGGGGCTGGAGCATACCATTCGCCTGGTCATCGCGAAGTCCGTGCTCGGCTTGCAGACGCCAGGGGCCGATTACCGTGTCCCGCTTCAGATCGGCACGCAGTTTGGCATGACCTACTCGGCCGAAGGCTGGGGCGCGGCCATGAGCATCTTGACCTGCGTAGCCAACATACTCCCGTATCTCGCCGACGAAGACCGACCACGTGCCTTGTATCAGGGCTTGCTGCATGTGGCCCGGGAATGCTCCGGTCAGCCACCGCGCTTCCAGGTCGCGCCGCTGCCGCCCGGGGAGACACGTCCTGAGGTTTTCAAGCTGTGGTTTCGGCACTTCATCGATGTGCGCAACGCTGAGGGAGGGGAGCGCTGCCTGCGGACAGCGATCGACCTTAGGTTACCGGCGAAGACCATCGCCGATATGCTCTTCGCCGCTGCGACCGACCACCTCTATCTAGACAGCGGACACGTCGTGGACTTCGCCAATAAGGCCTTTGAACTGCTCGATCATATCGGCTGGGAGCATGCAGGACAGGTGTTGACGAGCCTGGTGCATGGCATGGCTACGGCTCGGCGCAGCCAGGAACTCAATTCCTGGCGCCATCCCATCGACCTCGCCTCGTTGGTGTGGGCTGCTCGAGACGAACTCCCCGCGCTCTATGCTCAAAGCCGGGATGCCCCCGGCACATGGCAGGGCGAAGAGGCACTAGTGGAGGTGATCCTCGGGGACGATCCGGTGGCGATCTTGCAAGCCGTCAAAGATGCCATACGGGCAGGAGCGGCGCCGGAGGCCTTGGGGTCAGCCGTGGCCCATGCCGCGTTTGTGCGTATGGGGCGTTTTCATACATCGAATGAGTTCGGCGACTGGGAGACCGTCCACAACACCCTGACCGCCGCCAATGCCCTGCACCAGGCTCTGCAGCGTGTGCCATCGGTCGAGTTGTTGCGGGGGGTGTTCGATACCGCCATGAGCATCTACCTGGATCGATTCCTGAACATGCCAGCGCAACGTCTCCCAGAGGCAGCGCGCACGGCCGTCAATGGTGAACAAATCCGCGCTGAAGTGCTAAAGTGCATGAATGTGCAGCAGCAGGTCGAAGAGGTGGCGCAGCTCGTATCCAACTATCTGGCCGGCAGCGCCGATCCTCGTGGAATGATGATCACCCTCGGCCACGCGATGTTGCGTGAGGATGCCGGCTTTCATGCGTTCCAGATCGTCGATGCGGCGTTCAAGCAATACCAGGCTCGCCGTGGCACCGACGCCGGACGCCATGTACTGATCGGCATGGCCCGGTATTTGGCCGCTCACGCGCCAACCCCCCGCGCCATGGGGCAGACGTACCACATCGCTCTGCGTCTGCATCGAGGCGAGGAACTCCACCAGGAGATATCATGAAGGAAATCAGCCTATGCAGCGTCTGCTGCTCTTGATGACGACCACGACATATCGCGCGCAAGCCTTTCTCGATGCCGCGAGACGCCTGGATATCCCGGTGACGGTAGGCTCGGAGCATTCCCAGGCGCTGGCTGCGGCCAATCCCGCCGGCCATCTCACCCTCGACTTCGCGGCACCCGAGGAAGCCACGCGCACCATCGTCGAGTTCGACAAGGTCTATCGCATCGGTGGCATCATGGCGGCCGATGACGACGGCGTGATCCTAGCCGCGATGGCCTCGGCAGCGCTGGGGTTGCCGCATAACCCGGTGGAAGCAGTGGCGGCCGCTCGCAATAAATACCGGATGCGGCAGATCCTGTCCGAAACGGGCATCCCTTGCCCCCGCTTCTGGCGTTTTCGCATCGACGATGACCCGGTCGCGATGGCCCGCCGCGTCGAGTATCCCTGTGTCATTAAACCGCTGTCCTTATCGGCCAGTCGCGGCGTCATCCGTGCCGATGATCCCGGCCAGTTTGCGGCCGCCTACCGTCGATTGGGCGCCATCCTGCAGCATCCGGACGTAGCCATCTCTCGGCGTCGATCAGCGCACGAGATCCTCGTCGAAGGCTTCATCCCTGGGTGTGAAGTTGCCGTCGAGGGACTCCTGACAAACGCTCAGCTGCGGGTGCTCGCCCTCTTCGATAAACCAGATCCGCTGGACGGTCCGTTCTTTGAGGAGACGGTCTACGTCACGCCGTCTCGTCTGTCCGCAGCGGTTCAGGACCAGATTGCCTCGTGCACGGCCGACGTCACCTCCGCTCTTGGGCTTCGACACGGCCCGGTCCATGCGGAGCTGCGGGTGAGTGAGCAGGGCCCATGGCTCCTGGAGATCGCCCCGCGCTCCATCGGCGGCCTCTGCTCCCGTACCCTGCGCTTCGGTGACGAGCTCTCGCTAGAGGAACTCCTTCTCCGACATGCCCTCAGCCTCGAGACGGAGATATTGGAGCGCGAGAGGCTTGCCGCTGGAGTCATGATGATTCCCATCCCTAAAGCTGGTATCCTATGGCAGGTGACGGGTCTGGAGGATGCCAAGCAGGTCGGAGGCATTGAGGATATCAGAATCACTATCCCACTCGGACAAGAGGTCATCCCGCTCCCGGAGGGATCGCGGTACCTGGGCTTTATTTTCGCCCGCGACTCAACCCCCGCAGGCGTCGAGTTGGCGCTTCGCGAGGCACATCGACGGCTGACATTCGTGATCACACCTACCGCAGCTCGTCCCGCCCAGGTGGAACATGGGAGCCCGGCGACACTTGGGGTTGACAGGCTGCCCCTGTTGGAGCACTGAACGTAGAGACAGGATAATTTCTGTCGAGGAGAGAGACATGATCAATATTACAGAAGCCGCAGGACAATATATCACCCACCTCCTGGCGGATGCGGAGCGCCAGGGGCTCGCCTTACGGTTGGCGATTGCCGGACAGCGGCCCGGCGGCTATCAGTATAAGCTCGGCTTCGTGCGTGAGGACGAGCGAGCGGCCGATGACGTCGTGATCGATGCTGGG
>Ga0081538_10006385_pt1 | contig 10392 bp, 14 predicted proteins | sample TabmetS5T2R1_FD_71022 | JGI IMG/M metagenome (GOLD analysis project Ga0081538, IMG submission 71022) | Tabebuia heterophylla rhizosphere microbial communities from the University of Puerto Rico - S5T2R1 | ecosystem: Host-associated > Plants > Roots > Rhizosphere ...
CTCCTCGATCCCGGAGGCGTCGCCGAAGACCACGCAGCCGATCTCGCGCACGTCCAGGTTGAGGGCCATGCCGAGCAGGCCGCCGGGGAACTCGAGCAGCTCCAGGGCCATGGTCGAGGGCATCCCCTCGACCCGGGCGATGCCGTCGCCGGTCTCGGTGACCCGTCCGACCTCCTCCCGGGTCACGGAGGGCCGGAACGACTCGACGTGCTTCTTGAGCGCGGCCGCGATGTCGTCCGGCCTGATCGACAGTTCGGTCATCGTGTTGCCCTTTCGCTCTCTTCGGCTCAGGCCTGGACTAGGCGACCCCGAGGGCCTCGCGGGCCTGCTCGAGGCGGCTGCGGATGCTGCCGTCGAACAGCTCGTCCCCGACGCGGACGACCACCGAGCCCAGGATAGCTTCGTCGACGGTGACCTGAAGCACGACCGGCTTGCCGATCACGCGGGTCAGCGCCTCGGCCAGCCGGGCCCGGCGCCGGTCGTCGAGCTCGACGGCGGTGCGGACCTCGGCCACCACGCGGTTGCGGCGGGCCGCCGCCGCCTCCGCCCACTGCTTGGCCACGGTGTCCAGGTCGTGGCCCTCGTACAGCTCGACCAGCAGGTCGGCCAGGCCGGCGGTGCGCCTGCTGGCCCCGCCGAGGAGGTCGGCGACCAGGGCCCGCTTGTTCTCCACGGGCAGGCCGGGGTCGGTCAGGGCCGAGCGCACCCGTGGCTCCCGCTCGACCAGGGTGGCCAGGCCGAACAGCTCCCCTTCGAGCTGCTCCAGCTGGCCCGCCTTCTCGGCGGCGGTGAAGGCGGCCATGGCGGCGAGGGCGGCCAGCAGCCCGGGGAAGTCCCGCAGCCGGACCCGCTGGCGGGCGGCCACGGTGGCCAGCAGCTCGATGCTGGCCTCGTCCAGGCGGCCCTGGCCGAGGTCGGTCAGCAGGGCCCGCTTGGGCTCGGGCGGGAGCCCGGGGTCGGCCAGGGCCTTGCGCAGCCGCACCTGGCCGACCAGCAGCCGGGCGAACTCCTCCAGGTCGGTCACGACCTGGTCGATGGCCCGCTGGCCGCGCCCGGCGGCCTCGTCGAACAGCCCCTGGGCGTGGGTGGCCAGCGCCTGGTTAACCTCGGTCGCCATCGGACCCCTCACGCCGGCCGGTCAGGGCGCCGGCCTGGGCCTGGTTGCCGAGCTCGTCGATGTACTCGTCGACCAGCCGGAGCTGGCGGTCACGGTCCAGCGAGTCGCCGACCACCCGGGTGGCCAGCTCGACGGCGAGGGTGCCGACCTCGTTGCGGAGCTGGCGGATGGCCTGGTCACGCTCGGCCCGGATGGCCTGGCGGGCCCGGTCCAGCTCGCGGCCGGCGTCGGCCTCGGCCTTGGCCAGCAGTTCCCTGCGGACCCGCTCGGCGTTGGCCCGGGCCTCCTCCAGGATCCGCTGGGTCTCGTCCTCGGCGTCGCGGAGCCGCCGCCGGTACTGCTCCAGCAGCCCCTCGGCCTCCTCGCGGTCCTTCTCGGCCTGCTCGAGCTTGCCCTCGATGTTGGCCCGGCGGTCCTTGTAGGCCTTGTTGATCGAGGGGAAGACCGTCCGGTACATGAGGAACAGCAGGATCAGGAAGGCGACCGTGCCCCAGATGAGCTCGTTGGTCGCCGGGAAGATCGGGCTCGGCTCGTGGGCCTCCTCCGCCTCCTGGGCCAGGAGATACGCGAGATGCACGTGGCCCTCCCCGCTACTGGACGACGAACGCCAGGGCGAACCCGAACAGGGCCAGGGCCTCGACCAGGGCGAGGCCGATGAACATCAGCGTCCGGACCTGGCCGGCCGACTCGGGCTGGCGCGAGATGCCCTCGACGGTCTTGCCGACCAGGAAGCCGATGCCGATGCCCGGCCCGAGCGTGCCCAGGCCGTAGCCGATGATCGAGACACTGCCGCTGACGGTGTCCTCGGCGGCCAGGATGTTGTTCATCAGTGCCAGGCTCATCTCGCGGTTGCTCCTTTGCTAGTGCTCGGGTTCCAACGCCCCGGCGATGTACACGGCGGACAGGATCGTGAAGACGTAGGCCTGCAGGCCGGCCACGAACAGCTCGAAGGCGACCAGGGCGACCGAGAAGATCAGCGCCCCGACACCGAACAAGGTGCTGATGTTCATCGAGGTCAGCATGTAGCCGGTGGCCACGAAGAACACCGACAGGATCAGGTGGCCGGCGATCATGTTGGCCAGCAACCGGATGGCCAGGGTGACCGGCCGGACGACGAAGGTCGAGATGAACTCGATCGGTGTCAGCAGGACGTAGACCGGCCACGGGATGCCGGGCGGGAACAGCGAGTTCTTGAAGTAGTGGCCGAAGCCCTGCTGGGCGATCCCGACGCTGATGAACAGCAGCAGGCTGCAGATGGCCATGATGGCCGGCAGGGCCATGCGACCGTTCAAGGGGAAGAAGACCGGCGGGGTGATGCCGCCCAGGTTGCCGAAGAAGACGAACACGAACAGCGTCGTCAGGTAGGGCAGGAATCGCAGGCCCTCACGGCCGATGACCTCGAGCACGATCTGGTTGCGGACGAAGTCGACGATCGACTCCATCACGTTCTGGAGGCCGGACGGGACCAGGTGGGGCTTGCGGAAGGCGAAGAAGAACAGCCCCCAGACGAGCAGCACGACCAGGAACATCTGCAGGACGACGCGGTTGATGCTGAGGTCGACGCCGGCGACCTCCAGGTGGACGATGTCCGGCCACTCGAAGATCTCGATGCCGGGGGCGTGGAAGCCCTCCCGCTGGGCGAGGGGAAGCGTCGCTGCCGTCATGGTCGCCCCGTCAGCCGCTGCCGTAGCGCTTGATGATCAGGTAGAAGGCGCCGGCCATGCCGACGACGACCCCGACGGCGACCAGGTAGCTGGTGCCCAGCCAGCGGTCGAGCAGCCAGCCGATCCCGCCCCAGGCGAGCACCCCGGCGATCAGGGTGCCGATGATCGACCAGACCATCTCGGCCCCCCTGGCCGGGGGCTCCCTCTCGGGCTCGGGCGGGCCGGATTCGCTCATGGGCGGCGGAATCTATCATCGCGACCCGGCCTTGTTCTCGTCGGTGACGACATAGGGGATCTTGGCCCGCATGGCGAAGCGGATCTCGGCCGCCAGGTAGACGACGGTCCCGGCGACCAGGGACAGGGCGAACGCCTCCCGGTCGAAGGCGGTCGTGTCCCTGAGCAGGAACAGCAGCAGGCCGATGACGGTCATCTTGAAGACGAAGGTGATCACGGCCGCCGGCAGCATCAGCTCCGGCTGGACCCGGCCGGCCGCCCCCACCGCCAGCAGGGTGGCCGAGAAGAAGGCCACGGCCAGGGCCAGCCCGAAGGCGGCCCCGAGCAGGCCCTTGGGGCCGGCGGCCCACCAGGCGATGCCGAGCGCGACCGGCGCGACGGCCGCGGTCGCCAGCGCGGCCCCGCGGGCCATGCGTACCTCTTCGGTCATCGCCCACCCGCCTCCCGAGACGCCTCGTTCCACGCAGGGCGCACCCGCCGCTGGTCGCGGCACCGTCCCCGGCGTGGAAGTGGACGGTGAATCTACCAGCCACAACCGCCGTCGCGCCAAGCGCGGCGGCCCCGCTTCAGCGGTCCCGGACCGCTGCCGACAACACCGACGTGAGACCACGCCTCGTCGCCCTCACCCTGCTCGTCCTGCTGGCCGCCTGCGGCGGTCCCGAGGAGCGCCCGGCCACCCCGGCGGCCGGCGACGGGCTGGTCGGCACCGCCGACGTGGAGCGGCTGCTGGTCAGCACCCAGCGCCGCAAGAGCCCCAAGCTGCGGGTCGGCGCCGCCAGCTGCCCCGACCAGGTCCGCCTGGCCAACGGCACCCGGTTCACCTGCACGGTCCAGATCGAGGGCACCAGGGCCCCCTACGCCGTCACCCTCCGCGACGTCGACGCCACCGGGGCCACCGGCCGCTTCGCCCTCGAGCCGGCCAAGCCGATCATCGACGTCACCCGCATCGTCGGCCTGATCCGCACCAAGCTCCAGCCGGGAGCCCGCGCCGCGGAGGTCCGCTGCGGCGCCGCCAAGGTCCGCGTGGTCGAGATCGGCGCCGGCATCGCCTGCACCATCACCCTCGGCGACGCCGTCCAGAAGGTCACCGCCGTGGTCAAGGACCTCAAGGGGACCGTGGTGGTTCGCGGCTAGGGCACCGGCCGGCGGCGCAGCCGCGGCGACAGCAGGCCGAAGATCCCGCAGGCGACCACGACCAGGAAGAAGGGGAGGACGCGGCGGGGGCCGGTGAAGGAGAGGGCGACCACGCTGCCGGCGAGCAGGGCGCTCCAGGCGTAGAGGATCAGGACGGCGCGGCGGTGGGAGTGGCCGATCTCCAGGAGGCGGTGGTGGAGGTGCTGCTTGTCGGCGGTCATGATGCCGGCGCCCGAGCGCATGCGGCGGCCGACGGCGAGGAAGGTGTCGAGGAAGGGGAGGGCCAGGACCAGGAGGGGGATGGCCACCGGGATCAGGAGGGCGAACTGGTCGCCGGCCTGGGGCTGGGTGGTGCGGCCGATGCCGGTGATGGTGGCCCCGGCCAGGAGGGTGCCGAGCAGCATGGAGCCGGTGTCGCCCATGAAGATGCGGGCCGGGTTGAAGTTGTGGGGCAGGAACCCGACGCACACGCCGAAGAGCAGGGCGCTGAACAGCGGGGCCGGCGAGTCCTGGGCGATCAGGCCGGTGGCGCCGGTGCGGTAGCTGTAGACGAAGTAGGCCATGGCCCCGATGGCGACCAGGCCGGCGGCCAGGCCGTCGAGGCCGTCGACCAGGTTGACGGCGTTGACGAAGACGATCACCAGCAGGACGGTGAAGGGCACCCCGAGCTCGGGGGCGAGGCTGATGACGCCCTCGTCGAGGGGGCCGAAGGCCGGCAGCCAGAAGAACAGCACCTGGACGCCGCCGAGGGTCATGGTGGTGGCGGCCAGGATCTGGCCGGCCAGCTTGACCGGGGCGGACAGGCCCTTGAGGTCGTCGACGACGCCGATGCCGACCATCAGGGAGGCCCCGATGGCGATGCCGGCCGCCTCGGAGGAGACGAACAGGCCCGGGAACAGCAGCGACGACAGGGCGAGCCCGCCGATGAAGCCGAAGAACAGGGCCAGCCCACCCAGGGTCGGGGTGACGATGGCGTGCATCTTGCGCCCGCCGGGCCGGTCGACGGCGCCGATCCGGAGGGCCAGCGACCGCACCACCGGGGTCAGGCAGTAGGTGAGACCCGCCGCCATGACGGCGACGAGGAGATAGGACCGCAAGTCGCCCACGAACTCAGCAACCTATCACGGAGCGCCGGTCACTGAGCGCCCGTGACGCCGGCCGGCATGGTCTTGACCAGGGCGGCGATCACGGGGGTGACCAGGCTGTCCAGGCGCTCGGCGCAGGCCGCGTAGGCCTCGGCGGGGTGCCCGAGCGGGTCGTCGATGTCGTCGCCGTCCAGCTCCCGGGCGTGCTCGGCGGCCAGGGTGACGAGCTCGGCCGGCGAGCTGGCCAGCCACTCCCACTGGCTGGCCACGCGGGCGAAGGTGGCCAGCAGGAAGGTGCGGCCGGCCGCGGACCGGTCGTAGCTGAGCACGAACGGCCGGTGCTCGGCGGCCATGCACAGGATCAGGTCGGCGGCCCGGACCCGCCGCCGGGTCAGCTCGCGGGCGAAGTGCCGCTCCAGGCTGGCGCCCCTGGTCGCGGCGGCCAGCATCGACCGGCTGGCCGCCGGGTTGCCCTCGAGGGCGTGGCTGCCGGCCGACGACAGCCGGATCGGGGCCCCGGGGTAGCGCTCGAGCTCTCGCCGGGCCAGGGCCTCGGCCGTCGGCGACCGGCAGATGTTGCCGGTGCAGACGAACAGCACGCCGAAGGCGCCGTCGGGGTCAGCTGCCATCGTCGAAGGGCTCCTCGAGGACCAGCTCCAGCTCGGCGGCGGGGATGGCGCCCTCGCGCAGCAGCCGCGGCCGCTTGCCGGTGAGGTCGACGATGCTGGACGCCGGGCCCTCGGCGGCCGGGCCGGCGTCGAAGAACACCCCGACGTGGTCGCCGAGCTGGGAGACGACGGCCGGGATCTCGCTCGGGGTGGGCTCGCCGGAGCGGTTGGCGCTGGACACGGCCAGCGGCCCGGTGCGCTGGATCAGGGCCAGGGCGAAGTCCTGCTTGGGCATGCGCACCGCCACCGTGCCCCGCGAGTCGCCGAGGTCCCAGCCGATGCCGGGGGCCTCGCGCAGGACCAGGGTGAGCGGTCCCGGCCACCAGGCCGCGATCAGCGCCTGGGCCTGGTCGGTGACCTCGTCGACCAGGCCGATGGCCTGGCGCCAGGTGTGGACCAGCACCGGCAGGGGCAGGTCGCGGCCGCGCTGCTTGGCCTGGAACAGGGCGTCGACGGCCGAGGGGTTGAACGGGTCGCAGCCGACCCCGTACAGGGTGTCGGTGGGCAGCACCACCAGCCCGCCCCGGGCGATGATCTCGCCCCCGACCTCGAGCAGCCCCGGCCACTGCTCCTCGTCCTTGGAGACGGGGATGATCCGCGGGTCGTCGACGCCTTCGGGCGTGGTCACGGCCGGGTCCCTTCCAGCACCCGGTCGCGGCCGGCCAGGTCGGGGTGGACGGCCACGCCGGTCAGCCCGGCCGCCTCCAGCAGGGCCGTGGCCGCCTCGGCCTGGTCCTCGCCGATCTCGCACAGGAAGACGCCGCCGGGGGCCAGCCAGTGGCCGGTCCTGGGGGCCAGGCGCCGGAGCACGTCCAGGCCGTCGGGGCCGCCGTCCAGGGCCAGGCGCGGCTCGTGGTCGCGGACGTCGGTGGGCAGGGTGGCGATGGCGCCGGTGGGCACGTACGGCACGTTGGCGCAGAGCACGTCGACCCGGCCGGCCAGCTCGGCCGGCAGGGGGTCGTCGAGGTCGCCGGCCAGCAGCTCGACCCCGAACCGCCCGGCGTTGTCCCTGGCCCAGGCCAGCGCCCCCGGGTCGAGCTCGGTGGCCAGGACCCGCGCCCCCGGGACCTCGGCGGCCAGGAAGCAGGCGATCGCCCCCGACCCGGCGCAGACGTCGACGGCCACCGGTGAGGGGCCGGCGGCCCGCAGCCGGGTGGCGGCCCGGTCGGCCAGGCCCTCGGTCTCGGGGCGGGGCACGAACACCCCGGGCCCGACGGCCAGCCGCAGCCGCCCGAACGGGGCCCACCCGATCACGTACTGGAGCGGCTCCCCGGCCGCCCGCCGGGCCACCATCGCCCGCAGCGCCGCCTCGTCGGCGGCCTCCTCGAGCAGCCAGTCGGCCTCGGCCTGGGCCGAGACGCAGCCGGCCGCGGCCAGCTCGCGGGTCGCCCAGGCGCGGAGCTCGCGCCGGCCGGCGAGGTTCGGGAGGGCGGCGGTCACGCCGCGCCCTCGGCGTTCTCGCCACCGAGGGCCGCCTCCGCGTCCCTGGCGGCCAGCTCGTCGATGATCTTGTCCAGGCCGCTGCCGTTGAGGACGCCTGGCAGGTCGCCGACGGACAGGCCGATGCGGTGGTCGGTGACCCGGTCCTGGGGGAAGTTGTAGGTCCGGACCCGCTCGGAGCGGTCAAGGGAGCGGACCTGGGAGCGGCGCTCGGCGGCCAGCTGGGCCTGCTGCTCGGAGATGGCCCGCTCCAGCAGCCGGGCCCGGAGCACCCGCATGGCCTTCTCGCGGTTCTGGATCTGGGACTTCTCGTCCTGCATGGCGACGACGATGCCCGAGGGCAGGTGGGTGATGCGCACGGCCGAGTCGGTGGTGTTGACCGACTGGCCGCCGGGGCCGGTGGAGCGGTAGACGTCGATCTTGAGGTCGTTGGGGTCGACGGTGACCTCGACCGGGTCGGCCTCGGGGAGCACGTTGACCCCGGCGGCCGAGGTGTGGATGCGGCCCTGGGACTCGGTCACCGGGACCCGCTGGACCCGGTGCACGCCGGCCTCGTACTTGAGCCGCGACCAGGCCCCCTTGCCCTTGACGGCGAACACGACCTCCTTGACCCCCTCCAGGTCGGACTCGCTCTGGGAGAGCACCTCGACCTTGTAGCCGTGCTGCTCGGCCCAGCGGCTGTACATGCGGTAGAGGTCGCTTGCGAACAGGGCGGCCTCGTCGCCGCCGGTGCCGGCCCGGACCTCGACGATCACGTCCTTGGCGTCGTTGGGGTCCTTGGGGACCAGGGCCCGGCGGAGCTGCTCCTCCAGGCCGGCCTGGCGGGCCTGGGCGTCGGCGATCTCCTCCTCGAGCATCGAGCGGCCGTCGGCCGAGCGCTCCTCGCGCAGGAGCTGGCGGGCCACCTCCAGGTCCTCGCCGGCCGACCGCCAGGCCCGGTAGGCGCGGACGACCTCGCCCAGCTCGGCGTGGCGGCGCGACAGCTCGACCAGGCGGGCGTGGTCGGCGATGACCTCGGGGTCGGCGAGCTGGCGCTCGACGTCCTCGTAGGTCCGCTCGATCTCGTCGAGCCGTTCGAACATGGGTCAGCCGCCCTTGGGCGGAGGGTCGGTCGAGTATCGGCGTCGCATTACGCCCGCTCAGGCTTCGGCGGGCCCGCCGCATGCGCGTCGGGCATACTCGAGCGAACCTCCGGGTCCTCCGGCGCCGCCAGGTCCGCCGGCGCCGCCAGGTCCGCCTCGACCACGGCCCCGGGGCCGGCGACCAGGGAGGAGGGCAGGGGCGCCACCCGGGCCCGCTCGGCCGGGGGGAGCACCTGCTCCAGCGAGCGGATGGCGACCTCGATCATGTCGGGGCTGGGCGGCTTGGTGGTCAGCATCTGCAGCCACAGGCCGGGCTGCATCAGGGCCTTGACCAGCCTGGAGCGCTCGCGGCCGGCGCCGAGGCGGATGCCCTCATAGGCGATGCCGACGATCACCGGCACGGCCAGGATCTGCAGCGGCACCCGCACGTACAGGGGCGGCCGGCCGATGGCCGAGAACAGCACCGTGAACAGGATCAGGGTGACCACGAACAGGATCAGCAGGAAGTTGGTCCCGCAGCGCACGTGCAGGGTCGGGAACCGCCCGACGTTGTCCGGCTCCAGCGGCAGCTTGGCCTCGTAGCAGTGGATCGTCATGTGCTCGGCGCCGTGGTACTGGAAGACCCGGCGGATGTCCCGGAGCATCGAGATGGCCAGGATGTAGAGGAGGAAGAAGGCGAGGCGGGCCAGCCCCTCGACCAGGTTGAAGACCAGGTTGTTGGGGAGCTGGGACGACAGCCAGTTGGTCCCGGCGGCGGGGGCGAGGATGAACAGGGCGGTGAAGAACGCCGCCCCGATCCCGAGCGACCAGCCCATCTGCTTGTCGGTGAGCTGCTCCTCCTCGTCGAGGGCCTGGTTGCCGGAGATGGCCAGGGCCTTGACGCCGATGGAAAGGGAGTCGCCGAGCACGCCGATGCCGCGGAAGAACGGCAGCTTGAACAGCCGCACCCGGCTGGCCAGCGGCCGCAGGGCGTGCTGCTCCAGGTAGATCTCGCCCTTGGGGCGCCGGACAGCCAGCGACCAGGCCTCCTGGCCGCGCATCATCACGCCTTCCAGGACGGCCTGGCCGCCGTAGTAGAACGGCTTGCTCTTGGTGGCCCCGTCGCTCACGTCGTTTCCGCCTGCGCTCAGGCGGTCGACTCTGGAGCCTTGCGCTTGCCGTAGCGCCGCTCGAAGCGCTCCACGCGGCCGCCGGTGTCAACCAGCTTCTGCTTGCCGGTGTAGAACGGGTGGCACTTGGAGCAGATGTCGACCCGCAGCTCCGAAACGGTGGAGCGGGTCTGGAACTCCTCACCGCACGAACAGCGCACGGTGGTCGCCTGGTACTCGGGGTGGATGCCCTGCTTCATGGATGCTCGCAGTCCTCACGTTGCGGTCGGGTTGGTGGATCCTATACCGGGAACGACCTGCGCCGTTCCCGCATTCCCCAGCCCTCCTGGTGATCGAACCCGCGCGTCGCCTCACGCCCGCCCCGATCACCAGCGGCTTGACGCTGTCATAGCGACACGCGACTCCGATCAGTTGATGTTGGCCCGCTGGATGTGGCGGAGGAACTCGCCGTTGGTCTTGCTCTGGCGCATCCGGTCGACCACCAGCTCCAGGGCCTGGGCCGGGTCGAGGGCGCCGAGGACGCGGCGCAGCTTCCAGGCCACGACCAGCTCCTCCTCGGTGAGCAGCAGCTCCTCCTTGCGGGTCGAGGAGGCGTCGATGTCGAGGGCTGGGAAGATGCGGCGCTCGGACAGCTTGCGGTCCAGGCGGACCTCCATGTTCCCGGTGCCCTTGAACTCCTCGAAGATGACCTCGTCCATGCGCGACCCGGTGTCGACCAGGGCGGTGGCCAGGATGGTCAGCGACCCGCCCTCCTCCAGGTTGCGGGCGGCCCCGAAGAACCGCTTGGGCGGGTACAGGGCCGAGGAGTCGACACCACCGGAGAGGATCTTGCCGCTGGCCGGGGTGGCCAGGTTGTAGG
>Ga0081538_10006386_pt1 | contig 10386 bp, 9 predicted proteins | sample TabmetS5T2R1_FD_71022 | JGI IMG/M metagenome (GOLD analysis project Ga0081538, IMG submission 71022) | Tabebuia heterophylla rhizosphere microbial communities from the University of Puerto Rico - S5T2R1 | ecosystem: Host-associated > Plants > Roots > Rhizosphere ...
GGATCGCCCGCGCGGCCGCGCGTTCCGGCTGCCGTCGGCGGCATAGCCCACGCGATCGTGCCAGAGCCTCAGCCAGCCGGCGCCGATGGCCAGCCGGCCAAACCGAGCCGACCTGCCCCGGCGCCGCAGCCTAGCCGGTGCCCCCGGTCAAGCCCTCGACGACCGCCAGGATGTCGCGGCCCGCGCGCGGCTCCGCAAGCGACGTCGCGCCAACCCGGCGGACGGCGCCCCTGCGCAACCGCGTGCTGAGCGCCGCCTGCGGCGATGCTCAGGCGACTTTGCTGGCCCGCTGCGCCGCGTCGCCAGGCTTGGCAGCGGCGGCACTGCGGTCGCGCACCTTCAGCTCACCGGCGATCCGGCCGCCACGCTCGAGCTCGATCTCGCCGTAGTGGATGTTGCCGGTGACCCTGCCGCTGGCATGCACGCTGAGGCGGCCGCGCACCGTGAGATCGCCCTCGTAGCTGCCGCTGATCTCGGCCTGCTCGACCTCGCAGCTGCCGATGAACCGGCCGGACGGCTTGATCTCGACCGTGCGCGTGTCGTTCAGCGTGACCTCGACATGGCCCTCGACGATCAGGCGGTCACAGGCGGAGATCTCGCCCTTGAGCCTGATGCCCTGGCCGACGATCAGGCGCTTGCCGCCCTCGGCGGCCGCAGTCGGCGAGGGGGCGGCGCCCGACGGCGCGCCCATGAGCGGGGGCAGATTATCCTCGGCGGCGTTCCGAGGCAGGGGAGGACGGGCGTTTTGCTTGAACATCATCATCGGTCCTCGAATGAGAGAGAGTCCCGCGCCGGGACCACTGTTAACCAAGATGACGTTCCTTGGTTAAGGGCGGGTTAAGTGTGGCGCGCCCTCCGGGTCGCCCGCCCGAGCAGGGCATGATCGCGCGGTTTTGACATGCCGGCCGGCCGGGAGACGCCGCTCGGCAGCGCAGACAAGGTGCCTGCCCAATTGTTTAATGGCTATGCGGAGTTCGTCGCTGGTCTTTACGTGGGAGTGGAGAACGAAACGCTATTTGCGTGATCGCAGCGCCCGACACAGGAGATGAGCATAGTTGCCGGCCCGTTGTTCTCTAAATGTTCGCGCGCCGGCCAAGAGTTTGCCATGTAAAAAACGACCGCAGTCCGCCGTTTGGGAACCCGCCTCTTGACCTCGCCCAAAGGGTCCCCTAAAACAGCAAAGCCCTTTTAAACTTAAGCGAAAAAAGTTGCCGGGCCCGAAGACCCGGCTGAGTTAATCAGGGAGGCTTAACGTCTGGGAGACGTGAGGATCAACGATCCTCGGCGCTTCAGGCATCGCACCTGAAGCCGGCCGGGTTCCTCAGGGAAAGAACTCGGCCTACAACAAGCAGCTTCAAGGAAGTGCTTGCTGCAATGCACAACATAGTTACTCGTCAGGGCGAAGGCTAGGGGTCTCACGCATGTCAGCCATGCGTTTTTGCAGCGCTGTGGCCGAATTACCACACCTGCTGCTCTGCCATCTTGCGTAGCAGGAAATCACGAAACACGCTCACCCGCTTGGAGGCGCGCAGCTCCTCGGGATAAACGAAGTACACGTCGAAGCTCGGCCCCTCGAGCTCGGGCAGCACCCGAACCAGATGGCGGGACGTGGAGCCCAGGTAATCCGGCAGGGAGGCGATGCCCACGCCACGCTCGGCGGCGCGCAGCATGCCGTAGACGTTGTTCACCAGCAGCGCCGCCCGGCGCGGTTGCGCCTGGTCACCGTCGAGCCCGGCGAGCAGGACCCAGTTCACGCTCGGCACCGGCGGCGGTGTGGCTTCTGAGCCATACGCGATCAGCCGATGTTGGGCGAGATCGTCGGCACTCCCGAGCGGGGCTGCGCCCTCGAGATACTCCGGCGCCGCGTAGAGGTGGGTGTGCACGGTCTTGAGCCGTCTTTGCACCAGATCCGGCTGGCGCGGCGGCGACAGCCGCAACGCCACGTCGGCCTCGCGCATGCCGAGATCGAGCTCGGTGTCGACCACGAGCAGGGTGACCGTGATCTCAGGATAGCGCTCCATGAACTCCCTGAGATGCGAGACGAGCCAGACGGTACCGAACCCGACCGTGGTGTGGACCCGCAGATGCCCGGCCGGATGGTCCTTGGTCTCGCTCAGCCGCGCCTCGACCGCCGCCATCCGTGCCGCCATCTCCTGCGCGGTCTCGAGCAGGATCTCGCCCTGCTCGGTCAGGACAAGGCCGCGTGCATGGCGGTGAAACAAGGGTGTGCCGACATCTTCCTCGAGCGCGCCGATCTGGCGGCTGATCGCCGACTGGCTGAGCCCCAGGCTCTCGGCCGCGCGCGTGAAGCTGCCAGCCTCAGCGACGCCGCGAAACAGACGCACGCGGTCCCAATCGAGCATCGCAACGTCTCACCGGGCCGCGTCGAGCGCTACCGGCGCACTGCTCGCGGCATGCCCGGCCAGAAATTTTTCAGCCTCCAGGGCAGCCATGCAGCCGCTGCCGGCGGCGGTCACCGCCTGGCGGAAGATCTTGTCCTGGACATCGCCGGCGGCGAACACGCCCGGCACGCTGGTGACCGTGCTGTCGGGAGCGGTGATCACGTAGCCCGCGGCGTCCATTTCCAGCTGGCCCTTGACCAGCTGGGTGGCCGGGTCGTGGCCGATGGCGATGAAGACCCCGTCGACCGCGTGCTCGCGCATGGCGCCAGTCACTACGTGCCGGGTGCGAATCCCGGTCACGGCGGGCGGCTGGTCCACGCCCAGCACCTCATCAAGCACGCTGTCCCAGACCACGGTGACCTTATCGTTGGCGAACAGACGGTCCTGCAGGACCTTCTCGGCGCGCAGCCGGTCGCGGCGATGGACCAGGGTGACGTGCTTGGCCATCTTGCTGAGGTAGAGCGCTTCCTCGACCGCCGTGTTGCCGCCGCCGATCACGGCGACCGGCCGGCCGCGGAAGAAGAAGCCATCGCAGGTGGCGCAGGCGGAGACGCCGAAGCCGCGAAACCGCGTCTCGCTGGGCAGGCCGAGCCAGCGTGCCTGCGCGCCGGTCGCGAGGATCAGCGCATCGGCGACATACACGTAGCCCGACTCGGCGACGCAGGTGAACGGCCGGCGGCCGAGATCGACACTGGCAATGGTGTCCTGCACCAGCTCGGCGCCGCAATGCGCCGCCTGGGCGGCCATCTGCTCCATCAGCCAGGGCCCCTGAATCACGTCGGCGAAGCCCGGGTAGTTCTCGACATCGGTCGTGATCGACATCTGGCCGCCGACGTCCAGACCCTGGATCAGGATCGGCCTGAGGTCGGCGCGGGCTGCATAGATCGCGGCCGTGTAGCCGGCCGGACCCGAGCCGATGATCAAGACTTTGCAGTGGCGTCTGGCCGACATGACACGTTCCCCGTTCACGCTGGCAGTCTCGGAGCGGCGGGCACCGAGCTCAGGAAGCCGACAGCAATCCTCGGATCGCCTCGGCCACGGTCGCGGCTGGATTGAGCGGCGGCGGCAGGGTCGCGGGCCACGGCGCCCCGAGCGGCCGAAGATAACCCAACTGCTCCAGCCGCCTATGTAGCCCCCCGAGCTTGCTCGGACCAGTATTCTGCGCGTGATCGAGGAAGACCGGACGGCCGCTGCCGCAGGCCTCGCTGCACATCGACGCCGAGTCTGCGGTCACCACCACGGCATCGGCGCTGCCGAGGATGGCCAGGTAGAGACCGTCGCCGCCGCCAAAGCGGTGCAGCAGATGCGGCGCTTCGAGCGAGCGCGCCAGTGCCTCCTCGCAGGCGGCGCCGGTGCGGCGGCTGGTGGTGACTAGCAGACTGCCGCCCCGGGTCTGCGCGAGCCGGCTGGCGCGCCGGGCCAGCGCCGCAGCGTCGCGCGGCATGAAGGGCATGCGGCGGCGCGGCCCCCCGACCAAGCAGGCGATGCGCGGCCGCGGCAGCCCTTCCAGGCGCGGCGCCAGGCGGGCTGCGGCCGCCGCCAGGCGCGCCGGCGTGACCCGGTTCGGCGTGCCGAGCGTGCGGATCATGCCGGGCCGGTCAGCGACGCGGTCGTGCTCGGGCACGGCGATCAGATCGAGATCGCGCGCGGAGCCTGGCCACATCAGCTGGACGAGGAGGGCGCCGGGGTTGCGCCGCTTCAGCCAGCGCGCCAGAGGCGCGGTGCGGCGGCCGGCGGCGATCACGAGATCGGGCCAGGGCGCTGCGAGTGCGCCGCGCGTTTGTGCAGACAGACCCCGCGTGCTGCGGCCGAGCAAAAGGTTGGGCAGGCGCGCCAGGGGGCCATACGCGATCCGCGTGATGGCGAACGGCCAGCCCAGCGCCTCGGCGACGCCGAGCGCCTGATGGTCATGGCCGACTCGGCCATCGGTCAGGACCCAGATGCTGGGCAAAGCCGCGGGCAGGGCGGACATCGGTGCCGGCCGCCCTGGGTTCAGGTCAGTCCAGGACGATCTCGCCAGGGAACGCGACCTCGAGAATCTCGAAATAGCGGGTGCCGCGCGGCGTCGACACCTCGACCGAGTCGCCGGCCTCGCGGCCGATCAGGGCGCGGCCCAAAGGCGCGCTGATGGACAGAAGGCCCCGCTGGATCTCGGCCTCCTCCGAACCCACGACCTGGTAGACCACCTCCTCGTCGGTCTCTTCGTCGACCAGCTTGACCCTTGCGCCGAACTTGACCGTGGTGCCGCTCTGCTGGCTGATGTCGATGATCTCGGCCCGGGCCAGCTTGTCCTCGAGCTCGAGCATGCGGCCTTCAATGAAGCTCTGCCGCTCGCGCGCGGCATGATATTCGGCGTTCTCGGACAGATCACCGTGCTCGCGCGCCTCGGCCAGCGCCCTGATCACCGCCGGTCGCTCGTCGATCTTCAAACGCTTCAGTTCTTCCTCGAGCCGCGCGTAGCCGCCCGCAGTCATCGGGATCCTGTTGCTCATCGACCACCATCAAACAGTGATAGCCCGCGCCGCAGACTCGCTCGCTACCGCAAAAAGGGGCCAGGTGGGTTCCTGCTAATGATAGGATTGCAGCGGCGCGACCGCAAGCTCATGCGCTCGACAGGCCGCGATCGCCTGGACCACGGCGCGCGCGCCCGCGACCGTGGTGTAGTACGGCACCTTGTGGACGAGGGCGGCGCGACGCAGCGAATAGCTGTCGCGAATCGCCTGCCGCCCCTCCGTCGTATTGATGACCAGGGCGATGCCCCCGTCCTTGATCCGGTCGACGATGTGGGGACGTCCCTCATGCACTTTGTTGATGAGTTCGACCTCTAGTCCCGCGTCGAGCAGCTGCTGGCCGGTGCCGGCCGTGGCGATCAGACCGTAGCCGAGTCCGACCAGCGCACGGCCGAGTTCGACCATGGCCGCCTTGTCGCGGTCGCGCACCGAGATGAACACCAGGCCGTGGCTCGGCAACAGGTTGCCGACCCCGAGCTGGGACTTGGCGAAGGCCGCGCCGAAATCAGCGTCGATGCCCATCACCTCGCCGGTCGATTTCATCTCAGGGCCGAGCAGCAGATCGACGCCGGGGAAGCGGGCGAACGGAAACACCGCCTCCTTGACCGCGACATGGCGCGGCGAGCCGGCCGGCGGCGCGAAGTCGGCCAACCGTTCGCCGGCCATCAGCCGCGCCGCGACCCGCGCGACCGGCCAGCCGATCGCCTTCGCGACGAACGGCACGGTGCGCGAGGCCCGTGGGTTGACCTCGAGAATGAACACCTCACCGCCCTTGATCGCCATCTGCACGTTCATGAGGCCGCGGACCTCGAGCGCGCGTGCCAGGGCTTCGGCCTGGCGGCGGACCTCGGTCAGCACCGCCTGGTCGAGGGAGTACGGCGGCAGCGAGCAGGCGCTGTCGCCCGAATGGATCCCGGCCTCCTCGATGTGTTCCATGATCCCGGCGACGAACACGCTCTCGTCGTCGGCCAAGACATCCACATCGATCTCGATCGCATCCTCGAGATAGCCATCGATCAGGATCGGGCCGAGCTCGGACAGGCGCGCCGCCTCGCCGATGAACTGGGCGAGGTCGCTCGGCTCGTGCACGATGCGCATGGCGCGGCCGCCCAGCACATAGGACGGCCGGATCACCACGGGGAAGCCGACCGCCTCTGCCTTGGCCAGGGCCTCCTCCGGGCCTAGGCAGATGTCGTTGGCCGGCTGGCGCAGCTGCAGCCGTGCCAGCAGCTTCTGAAAGCGCTCGCGGTCCTCGGCCAGATCGATCGCATCGGGCGAGGTGCCAAGGATGGGAATCCCGGCTGCCGCAAGCGGCTCGGCAAGCTTGAGCGGCGTCTGGCCGCCGAGCTGCACGATCACCCCGCAAAGCTCGCCGGCGCTTGCCTCGACGCGTGCGATCTCGAGCACGTCCTCGGCGGTCAGCGGCTCGAAATACAGCCGGTCCGAGGTGTCGTAGTCGGTCGACACCGTCTCGGGGTTGCAGTTGACCATGATCGTCTCGAAGCCGGCCTCGGCGAGCCCGAACGCCGCATGGCAGCAACAGTAGTCGAACTCGATGCCCTGGCCGATCCGGTTCGGGCCGCCGCCCAGGATCATCACCTTGCGCCGCGAGCTCGGCATCGCCTCGCATTCCGAGGCCAGGGGGCCCTGCGCCGGCTCGTAGCAGCTGTAGAGATATGGCGTGCGCGCCTCGAACTCCGCCGCGCAGGTGTCGATCCGTTTGAAGGTCGCGTGGACGCCCCGGGCGTAGCGATGCGCCCGGACGTCCGTCTCGCTTCGGCCGGTCAGGCGCGCCAGGCGGGCATCGGAAAAGCCCAAGGCCTTGAGCTCGAGCAGCGCCTCGGGCTCATCCGGCAGGCCGCGCTGGCGGATCTGCGCCTCGGCCCCGACCAGATTGCCGATCTGCTCGAGGAACCACGGATCGTACTGGCAGACGCGCTGGATCTCCTGGACGTTGAAGCCGAGCCGGAAGGCCTGGGCGATCACGCGCAGCCGGTCGGGGGTCGGCCGGGCCAGCGCGGCCAGCACCGCATCGCGCGGCCGCCCCGGATCCGTCAGCCCCTGGATCTCGATCTCGTCGAGGCCCTCGAGCCCGGTCTCCAGCGCCCGCAGCGCCTTTTGCAGCGATTCCGGAAACGTCCGGCCGATCGCCATGACCTCGCCGACCGATTTCATCGAGGTGGTGAGCGTCGGATCGGTCTCGGGGAATTTTTCGAAGGTGAAGCGCGGGACCTTGGTGACGACGTAGTCGATGGTCGGCTCGAACGAGGCCGGGGTGCAGCCCGTGATATCGTTGGTGATCTCGTCGAGGGTGTAGCCGACCGCGAGCCGCGCGGCGACCTTGGCGATCGGAAAGCCGGTGGCCTTCGAGGCGAGGGCCGACGAGCGCGACACCCGCGGGTTCATCTCGATGATCACCATCCGGCCGTCGTCGGGATTGATCGCGAACTGCACGTTCGAGCCGCCGGTATCGACCCCGATCTCGCGCAGCACCGCGATCGAGGCGTTGCGCATGCGCTGGTATTCTTTGTCGGTCAGCGTCAGGGCGGGCGCGACGGTGATGCTGTCGCCGGTGTGCACCCCCATCGGGTCGACGTTCTCGATCGAGCACACGATGATGCAGTTGTCCGCACGGTCGCGGACCACCTCCATCTCGAATTCCTTCCAGCCGGCGACGGATTCCTCGACCAGAACCTCGCCGATCGGCGAGGCGTCGAGGCCCACGGCGATCGCCTGCTCGAACTCCTCGCGATTATAGGCGATGCCGCCGCCGGTGCCGCCGAGGGTGTAGCTCGGCCGGATCACGACCGGCAGGCCGACCTCGGCCACGGCCGCCTGGGCCTCGGCGAGCGACCTTGCGACCGCGCTGCGCGGCAGCTCGAGGCCGATCTTGGCCATCGCGGCGCGAAACAGCTCGCGATCCTCGGCCTTCGCGATCGCCTCGATGCCGGCGCCGATCAGCTCGACGCCATGGCGCGCGAAGGTGCCGTCCTCGGCGAGCGTGCGGGCCAGGTTGAGGGCGGTCTGGCCGCCCATGGTCGGCAGACAGGCATCCGGCCGCTCGCGCTCGATGATCCGCTCGAGCATCCACGGCAGCAGCGGCTCGACGTAGGTCGCGTCCGCCAGCTCCGGATCGGTCATGATCGTGGCCGGGTTGGAGTTGACCAGGATCACCCGATAGCCTTCATCCTTGAGCGCCTTGACGGCCTGGGTGCCGGAATAGTCGAACTCACAGGCCTGGCCGATCACGATCGGCCCGGCCCCGATCACCAGGATGGAGCGGATGTCGGTGCGCTTGGGCATCAGCCGCGCTCGATCATGGTCAGGAACCGCTGGAACAAGTAGGCGCTGTCCTGGGGGCCGGGCGAGGCTTCCGGATGGTATTGCACCGAGAACACCGGCCGGTCGCGCACGGCGAGGCCCTCGAGCGAGCCGTCGAACAGCGACACATGGGTCGCTTCGATACCGGCCGGCAGGCTGTCTGGCCGGACCGCGAAGCCATGGTTCTGGCTGGTGATCTCGACCTTGCCGGTGGTCAGGTCCTGGACCGGGTGATTGGCGCCGTGATGGCCGAACTTCATCTTCTCGGTGCGTCCGGCCAGCGCCAGGGCGAGCATCTGATGGCCGAGGCAGATCCCGAAGATCGGCTTGTCCGAGGCCAGGAGCTCCTGGATCTGCGGCACCGCGAAGCGACCGGTCGCCGCCGGATCGCCCGGGCCGTTCGAGAGGAAGATGCCATCTGGTGCCAGCGCCAGGATCTCGGCCGCCGGAGTGGTCGCCGGCACCACCGTCACGCGCAGGCCGAGCGAGGCAAGCGAGCGCAGGATGTTGCGCTTGATGCCATAATCGACGGCGACCACATGATGCCGGCTCTGATCGAGCTGACGATAGCCTTCCGGGTAGTGCCAGACGGATTCGGTCCAATGGTAGCGCTGCTGGCAAGACACTTCGGAAGCGAGGTCCATGCCCACCAGACCCGGCCAGTCGCGGGCCAGGGCGGCGAGCCGGTCCAGATCCGGGCCGCGGTCCGGATCGAAGCCGAGCGCTGCGGTCTGGGCGCCGGCATCGCGCAGCCGCCGCGTGAGACGGCGGGTGTCGATCCCGGCAATGCCCACCAGACCCTGCTGCTCGAGCCAGCGGCCGAGATGGGATTGGGCGCGGTAGTTGGCCGGCTCGGTGATCGGGGCGCGCAGCACCAGCCCGCGCGCATGGCAGGTGAGAGCTTCGAGATCCTCCGCGTTGACGCCCACATTGCCGATGTGCGGAAAGGTGAAGGTGATCAGCTGGCCGGCATAGGAGGGATCGGTGAGGATCTCCTGATAGCCGGTCATCGCCGTGTTGAACACGAGCTCGCCGACCACGTCACCGGGAGCGCCCAGACCATGGCCGTACAGCACCGTGCCGTCGGCCAACACGAGCGCAGCGGAGGCCTTTCGGCTAGAGGTAACGTTCATGAAAGTGAGCGGCTCATACCCTTGGAGCCCGTCGAGTGCCTGCTCCGCGCAATCCACCCAGCAGGCGACGTCGCAACGTACGCTAGGCGCCGAATCGGCGTCAAGCGGGCGGTACCGACGGGCCTTTGGCGTACCTTGCGAGGCGTCGAGTCGAGTGCTAGGTGGAGAGTATGAACCTTCGATCGGCGAGCCCATGATCCGGGAACAGCTGGGCGCCGCCCTCAAGACTGCCACCGAGGCGCATGACCAGTGCACGACGGGGATCGTCCGCCTGATTCTCGCGGCGCTCAAGGAACGTGACGACCAGGCGCGCCGCGAAGGCCATCACGAAGGTCTGTCAGATGCCGAGGTGATCGCGCTGCTGCAGGCGATGATCGATCAGCGCTGCGACAGTGGTCGACGCTATGAAGAAGGTGGGCAACTCGAGCTCGCGCAAAGCGAGGCCGCGGAAATTGAGGTGATCAAGCGGTTCTTGCCCGCCAAGCTCGACGACGAGGCCTCCGCCAAGGCAATCCACCAGGTGATCACCGAACTTGGCGCCTGTAAGCTCAAGGATGCCGGCCGCGTCATGACCGAGCTCAAGAGCCGCTACCCAAACCGGATGGATTTCGCCCGCGCCCGTCGAATGATTTGCCGGCGGCTGGCGTAGACCGCACGTTGACGGAAAGGCGTCCGTCAGCGACAACAGGACACAAGACCGGCAGCCTCAGGGATCGGGGCGTGCGACAGCAGCGTTGCAGAGCCATTCGGCGCTTTGGTGATGGCTGACCAAGCCGGCATTTCGCTCGACGAGTTCAAGGCGCGGCTGCCGTTGGTCGAGATCGTGGCGCGTCGCGTGCGGCTCACCCGCCGCGGCCACGAGCATGTCGGGCTTTGCCCGTTCCATCGCGAGAAGACGCCCTCGTTCACGGTCTCCGAGTCCAAGGGCTTCTACCACTGCTTCGGCTGCCAGCAGCACGGCAACGCGATCGACTTCGTGATGGCGACCGAGGGGCTCGACTTTGGCGAGGCGGTCGCCAG